>Ga0315336_1003878_pt1 | contig 18968 bp, 13 predicted proteins | sample ASW5metaG_FD_204512 | JGI IMG/M metagenome (GOLD analysis project Ga0315336, IMG submission 204512) | Ammonia-oxidizing marine archaeal communities from Monterey Bay, California, United States - ASW #5 | ecosystem: Environmental > Aquatic > Marine > Intertidal zone | place: USA: California... | reverse complement strand
ATTTGATATTAAGGCGGCCAACTTCGGGTCTGGATCCTCAACGTGAATTTGGATTATCCGGGTTTGCTTCATCGGTTTCACGGATAGTTTTTTCTTTAAGGCACGCAGGGCACGATCAAGCGACCCGTATTCGGTCTCACTCTTCTTTAGGGAGCCACCACTCGCATTCGGTGACTCTATTAAATTTCGAATAGCCCCTTCAGTCCATTGGAGAGCCGAATTCAGCAAACCCCACAGAACACCCGTGTCTCCCGGACCAGGACGTCCGTATCCTGGCATCTCCTCAAGTTTAAGCGCCTTTACCACGTTCTCCCGAAGCGTTCGGCCCTGGAGCATTTTTTCCTGGGTTGCCCGGTATTGATAATATTCGGAAAATTCGATGTCTCCTGTGTTAACCTTCGCAAACGTAACAATGCTGGGATCCTTCGGCTGAAGGAGGATCTGGGTCGTAGCCCGATATATCGGTGTCATCTTGAAGTCGTATATGGTGGTTAACGAAACTGCGGTGACCACAATTGCTGTGATCAGCCAAGCGTGCATTTGGATGACTTGAAGATAACTTTGAAAGACTAAAGTTTCTTGCAAACGAAATTTGGATTCCTCATTCGGCGTATTCATATCCTGGGTCAATTGTGTTCCCTCTTTACTTTTTCCACGATTGAATTCAGATGGTTCCATTCCCGGTTACGGCTCTTTTAAACTTCCAGCCCTCAGAAAATTGCTACTAGCCGTAATTATGCGGCAACACTCTCCATCTAGCAAATTACGGCCTATTTTCTCTTCTGAATTCTCTCCCGGACCAATCATCTGCGTGAAGGACCCCTAACGCGAAGTCATGCCAAGTGAGCCAAAGCGGGATCTCTCCAAGAAGTGCTATGTGTGATTTTGGACCTAGGGGGTCTACTTCAACATTCGGAGAAATAAAGCATGCCAGTGCATCCTGGCCATCGTGGTTGTAGATGTAAATGGGGTCGAGTGGTTTGTAACCATAATGGATGGCTATCGATAGTCTAGTCGGGGCAGAGCTGGCTGGAAGCTCTGAGCCCTTGCAAGTAACAGGATCTCGAGATCAGCCCCGAGCCGGTGGTGGGCGACGGCGCGCTGGGATTTTGAAATGCTCTGGCCAAAGCCTACTAGAAGACTCGCCATCACCGCTGCTGAGCGCACGTGACCACCCATATCCTGACAAGTTGCCGGATGGTCAACCAGACCAAGGCCAAATCGGAGTTTCATCAGATCTGGGATGGCAGCTACCTCCGGGGACGTGTCTCGGGCCTTTGCTGGAGCCCTCAGTACCTATCGCAACAATTATCCCTAGGCTCCTGAATGCTTGGAGAAAGATCGCTATGAACTCTCAGCCTTCAACAATTCCTATCAGCTTATTGGCAGTATAATTGAACCACGAGTCCAATTGAATAGACCTGTGCCACGGTGTGCCTATGAAGATAAAGACCCGAGGTTATATGTCCATGGAAATCATCCTGGCTTTGGTGTTTCAACTCGATTAGACGTGTAGAATCACAGGCACCGCCTTAGGAGATTGCGGAACTTGGCCGAGACAATTCGAGGAGTAAATTCAAAAAAAATATTTGACGGGCGCCGAGAACAGCATCATCACCACTTGACCCAGATGCGGTTTATAAACCAATTTCAAGAATAGCTAAAAATAATAGTGGGACTAAAAGAAACCATTTAATTATGGTAAACTTTTCCCAATCTCTCCTCTTTTGCCGCTCTATAAAAACCTGACAAAAAGGATTAAATTTCAGATCTACCGAAGAACTTCCAGCCCGAATGGGATAACAAAAGATAAATAAGGAAATTTTCCGGGAAATAATTAAGATATCGCTATAAAACAAATCTAAACTTTGGCAGTTGTGCAGCCTCTCACGAAATTTTCGATTTCGAAAGGAGAAACCTCCGATATCGGAAAAAGCTCCCGCTTATTTTTTTGTCAGGGTACCACTTTGAAATTTTTCATGGAATAGAGTTTCCAAACGATTGCTCCGAGGAGGATAAGTGATGTCAGGGAATTGGCCATCGCGGCTCCCATGGTTCCCCAACGGAATACAAGAACCCAGGAAAGGGGAATTCCTAAGATTCCCGGGATTAAAAAAATGGAGATTAGGAGTTCGGAACGGTAGTGGGCTAGAACCAAGGTCATCAGCAATAGAACCGTGTAGCGGCACAGGGCCCCAGCCGCCAAAATAGCCAACACTGTACTGGAAACGACGTAATCGCTGCGGGTCAGTAATTCCATGATCCATGGCCCTGCCAGAGCGAAAAGGATAATAACTATAAAACCCGACCCTATGAATGGCCATACAGTCAGCCACACTAGGTTTCCTGCTGCTCTCATCCGGACTGGGTCCTCCGCATTCCCCGCTTGCTCAAAAACCACCGGTATTATCAATTGGGTAAGCAAAGTGGAACCAAAGCTGAAAGGAAACTCCGCCACGTGAAACGCCGCCACATAGGAACCCACCGCCCCAGATCCGAGTACAATCTGGAGGAAATACCTGTCGATATAAATCATCCACCAGTGGATGAGGAACATTATTGAAATCGGACCACCGTAAATAATCATCGACTTGAAAATATCTGATCGAAACCATACACCCGCCCCTTGCCTAATCTCTTTCAGAACAGGGCCGTAAACTTGGAAAATTGCAAGTATCGACGAAAATACATACCCCACAAATACAGCAGCAGCCGAAGCACCAAACCTATACACGACTAAAGAGGCAAAAATAGGTCGTGACCAGGCGACAAAAACCAAAATATTTGCAACTCTTTTGCGAAGACGTGTTGCAAAACATATTCCAGTTCCAAACGCCTCCCACATTTCCAAGAGCAAGACCAAAATAGCGGCGGCCAACGCTAAGCGCGGCAAACCGGTCTTATCCAAATACCCACTGAAAATTAGAAAATAGGCAATTCCCCCGATTATTAAATTAGACAAAACGAGGATTACAACATTCGTCCGCATAAAAGCGGTGCCATCACCTTTTTCACGGCTCGGAACAATCATACGGACGGCCGCGAGACGGAACGGTTCCACCGAAACCCATTTAATTAATCCTAAAGCCACAATAATTAAATTTACCTGACCGAATACTTCAATGGGAAGGAGCTGCGTCAAAATTTTCAAACCTAAAACAGAGCCGATAGCTTTCCCGACATGACCTATTAACACCCACTTCGCTTCACCGACAAAGCGCTTCTCGAAGTGTATGCCCCAATTTCGAAAAATTTTTTCAATAAAAATCACGCTATTCATAACTCCAAAAGGTGTCGATAATAATAACCAGCGAAGGTACTTGGGGGAGAAATGGTAGAATAGTTGTGACCCGAGCACTTAGCCCGAGATTATGCGGTAAAGCTTCCCGCTCTTCAAATTCCAGCCATTTTCCCCTCCATGGGTGATGCCTCTCACAAGGATGGCCATCAAGTGTGCTGAAAGATACCTCTGGAGCAGCTCCGATAGAAAATTCACGGTGATTAAACAGTTTTTCCCATTTTAGGACGCAATGACCCCTTCCCCCTTCTGGCTCAACACAGCTTGTAGTTCCGTGCCACCCGTAGCCGAGCACAGCCCGGTATCAATGGACAGCGGAAAGGCCGAGTCCACGTGAACACGCCACTTCTTGACGTGACAAGAGAACCAGACCCTGACCTTGATGAGCCATCTGATCAGTCATTCGCCCGAACGCCTCACCCCTTCACCCATGACGTAGAATTTCCGGAGCATGTGATAACAGATTGTAGGCTAATGCCCCCATTTTGAGGCGGGACTGATTGGTTCCGAACCGGTAGCAGCGGGTCTTGCCCCACGAAGGATGTTATTCTCATCCTCGATCCATTTCTCGAAATCTCCCCGGCCATTGTAGACCTTCACCTTCTTCGTCTTGTGGAGCCTGGGGTTGGTCACGATAAAATTTATTTTAGGATATATCTCTCTCTGGGCCATTCCAGCCTGCAGACCCCCTGGCGAGGCTTTGTCCAAATCTTGGCACGGCAAAGGAAATCGAGAACCTTGACTTGAGACCCCCACTTGCGCCGGCGGCCAACGGGCCGTGCGAGATGAAGATCAACAAGTCTCCCCAAGTTTTAGTTCTTGGGTATTCTGATGAATTAGGTGATCCGCTTCTCCTCGCAGTCCTCATTGATGTCCAAATTGGAAAAGACAACGTCGCCGCGAGACCAGGAGAGCTTGAACCGGAGACGGTCGACTTGGAATGGTTTTCCGCCGGGGAATTGTGCGATACGTCCAGAGGACGGGGCTAGACGATGAACTCTCTAGTGTCTTGCATTTGACTACGGCGATTCGATTACTCCCAGTCGAGCAAAATCCACCGGAAAAGAGCTCCTCGTAGGGGCCGAGAAGTCCAGAAACGAGAAAGTTCTTCCGCCACAAACCAACCATTCCCCCCGAAGAGACCCGCCCGGGGGAGAGATAGACTTGTTAATAGGGCTTCGACAGCTGTGGGGACGATCCAGACTCGGCAGAACATTGGATGTGGAAAGGTGGGTGAGCGGATCATGGCATCAAGCTCTTCTCGCAGTTTGGGACTAAACTCCCCCAGCAGGATTTGTCGTCCAGGAGCCATAGAGCATCCTCCCGGTATACAGGCAAACGCTTAAGGTATCTTGACATAAAATATCTTACAAATTACGGAAATCTCGTCAGAATGCTCCGTCAAAGGAGGACAAAAAAGTCGGATTTTGCTAAATGGTGAGCGTTACAGCATAATTATAATTTCAAAATAGTTTTTGATGTTGTCAGAGAAAAACAGGAAAAGAATCCCTGTTTTTCCCATCAACCTTTCTCAGCTTCCACTCAACCGGTGGATTATGGCAATTTCAGGTGAATTAAACCATGGAAAAAATACTCGTTCATTTTGGCTGTGGAATGGAAGTCGGACCCAGCTGGGAAAATATTGATGCCTCATTGGTGTTGCGGTACGAAAAAATTCCCATTCTTGGGAAGCTATATAAGAAGAATAAAACTCGATTTCCTCCACAGGTGAAATATGGGAATATTACGTCTCCGGGTCTTTATGAAGAAAATTCAGTGGACGCTTTTTTTGGATCTCATGTACTTGAGCACCTTCCATATGAAACAATGCAAAAAACCCTTGAAAATATTTATCTTATGCTTAAACCTGGGGGAGTGTTCCGGCTTATCGTTCCCGATCTCTACAAAAGGGCAAAATTATATATTGAAGAATATGAGAAAAATATTAAAGGGGCGGGCAATTCATTTATTTCCTCAACAGGCTTGGGCCGAAAAGAGTCGTTGAAAAGTTTGTCATCTAAGATGGTCGCTCTTTTTGGCCATTCAACTCACCATTGGATGTATGATGATTTGTCCATGCAGGCGGAGTTAAAAGAAGCTAATTTTCGAAACATCCATGTATGCAAGTTTGGAGACAGCAAAATTCCTGAGTTTTCGGAAATTGAAGATATTGGAAGATTTGAGATTCCTCTGGGTCCGGAAGTTGCGCTGGAATGCAAAAAGTAGCTAGCTTCACATCCCGTGGTTTCTACAAACCCCGTTTAAAAATTTTATTTTTATGTAGAACCCAAAAAAAATGCGCCGTTTTTTACTCCTATAATATCTAAAATATTTATACTTCTCTAAAATTAATCACCAGACGATGGCGGCGAAGATCCACAATGGCAGAAGACATTTTAAGAGTCGATATTAAGTAAGGACAAATCTCGCCTAATGATGGGGGACCTTTTCACATAAGCTGCTTCACATCCTTTAGTTATTCTACGTCACGGCAGATGGGGGTAAAGTGTTCGATCGAATGGCTGCTCGCACATCCTACTAAGGTCTAGGAAACATTTCCTATGCCCCTAAATTCCAGTTCGTTCATGTAGTCTCTTGCATTTTGTAAATATAACCTACAAGACCACATTCTGCCACACTGACGTGGGACCACCAAGGTTATTTAGCCAAGAGAAAAAGAAGTCATTTCGACAATAAGTGGAGGAAATCTATTATACTCTGTGATTTCAAATGGAACAGTGACCCAGAAGAGTATCTACATCCAGCGGATGCCAACCTTTTAGCAGAAAATGCCGCCTCGGAATAAAATTGACTTGATTTAATTGAATGGAGAACATCTCCATATATTTACAGGTACCTTTAAGAACCTAAAGGGCGATTCTTGTCGAGGAAAAAATGGATTTACATTCTTTTTTTCAGAAATTAGAACTGACAGTCGCTTTTATTCTAGGAAAAGGCTTTGGTGGATTTTCAATCCCATTTGAAACCGAAATAGCATCTCGAGTCCTCATAAATAACAACTACGATCAGAACGAAATCATATTGTTTGACTGTGGCGCAAATGAAGGAAAATGGACAATTTCGTTAATTAATCGTTTAATCGATTTGGGATTATTTTCCAAAACACGATTCTTCCTTTTTGAACCAGCAGAAAAACATTTCAACCTATTGAGAAAGACCTTCGAAATATACGATAACGTTGAGGTATATAAGTTTGGCGTTTCAGACTCTGAAAAAAAACTCATTCTTTATGCGGACTTTAGCGGCTCTGAGCTTAGCTCAATTTATCATAGACAATTAAGTGATTTAAAATATAAAACTACGCACCAAGAAAACATTATTGTTCGCCCTCTCAACGTTTTCATGAAAGAACGAGGCATTTCAAAATTAAACTTTTTGAAGCTTGATATTGAAGGACATGAGATGAACGCTCTGATGGGTCTTAAAGATGAGTTTAGAAAAAACGCTATCGATGCCCTTCAATTCGAGTTTGGCAGAGCTCACATGGAAAGCAAAATTTTTTTCCGAGATTTTTTCATTTTCTTTACGGAAAATAAATACGATATTTACAGAATCACCCCATTAGGCCTGCATAGAATTCGAAATTACAAGGAAATTGACGAACATTTCATAGGAGGAAACTATGTATCGATACGCTCAGATTTAAACTTTATTGATGATTTTTCGCGACCATTCTATGGGCTCCTTAAATTGGTCTTCCATAAAATAAAATTACATCGAATTTCATTCGATTGATTATTATCCAAGAGTAAGGTGATAAAAATGTGTATGATATAAACCCAGAGAACTTGAGGGGGCAGAGGCATTACTACGCTTATACAAAACCAATCAATGTGGTTAATAAGATTTCACAGTGGATTAATCTCTTGTTAGTCAAATGATAAATGTGGTGCAATAATTCTTATTATGAGAACAACTCTTTCTGGATGAACCTTAAATACATCAGCATTAATATTTTTGCACTCGAACTTTGATCAAAAAGGCAACCCCGTCGTCAAACAATTCGGGATTAAGTACAAACACTGGAACACCGTCTTTGATTCTGTATACGCTGCCACCTTGGGGAAACCATTAACCACGCTTAATGAACCCGAAAATGGACACGCGCTCAAGGAAGTGGAGGCTGCAGCGCTTGCCGTCGCCGAAAAACCTGAACAGGTAGTCCGGCTATTGAACTATGTCATCAACGGAACGCTCTAGAGCCGAAATGACCAGACTGAAAATCTTAAGTTCGATATCTGCCGGCTGGGACGTTTTTAATGCCGAATGAATACAGTATAAATCGATTTTCGCGCGGAAAGCTTCCCACGGGTATCCTCGGCGGACTTCTTTCCGTCCTAGAAGGCCACCCTCGCCTCGTTGTCGGGCCCCGCGTGGGCGAAGACGCCGCCGTCATCGATATGGGTGACCGTTACCTCGTCGCTAAAAGCGATCCCATCACCTTCGTTGAAGCTCGCATCGGCTGGTACGCCGTCAATATCAACGCAAACGACATCGCTTGCATGGGGGCGGGGCCTGCGTGGTTTCTCGCCACCCTCTTGTTGCCGGAAGAGCGTGCAAATGAAGAAATGCTGAGGGCTATCTGGGACGATATTCAAAAAGCCTGCCGGGAGATGGGCATAATCGTTTGTGGCGGGCACACCGAGATCACTCCCGGCCTCGATCGCCCATTTGTCTGTGGACAGATGCTCGGAGAAGTTTCGAAAGAAATGCTCGTCCGGGGAGACGGCGCCCGCGAGAGAGACGCCATTCTGCTAACCCGTGCCGTGCCCGTGGAGGGCGCGGCCATCCTAGCCGATGCCAAGAGGGCCGATCTAGCCGCCGAACTTGGGGAAGGGCTGGTCGAGCGTGCGGCGGAGTTTCTCGATAACCCGGGCATCAGCGTGGTGAGACAGGCCCTCGCCGCTGCTCATACCGGACTGGTTCACGCTATGCACGATCCCACCGAGGGCGGGCTCGCAACGGGGATTCACGAATTGGCTGAAGCGTCCGGCCTAGGAGCCCGGGTGGACGAAGAAGCAGTTCCCATTTCCGAGGAAGGCGGCGCCATATGCCGGGCACTTGGCCTCGACCCACTGGGGGTGATTACATCGGGGGCCCTTCTCCTGGCGGTTCCACCCGAGGGAGAAGAGAAGGTTCGCAATACGCTTCTGGAAACAGGCTCGCTGGGCGTGCGGATTGGCACCCTCGGGCCAGCCGAAGAAGGGGTTATTCTAAACAGAAAAAACGGAGCAACTCCCCTTCCCCGGTACAATTCGGATGAAATCGGAAAGATACTATGAGTGGTCCGCCTTGAAAAACCGCCAATTTTCCGCTCTTAAATCCTTTTCTTATTCAAAATAGTCAGCCCATATGGGTCGCACCAGATCTCTCGCTCAGCTCAATTCGGATGTCCTCCGGTCCTCGGATAAAAGCCGTCGTATGCCCGCCCATCCCGCTCGGGGCAGGACTGCGTATAAATTCGGCCCCACGTTCCATGAGTCCAGCCGCGGCAGAGGCCACATCGTCCACAGCAAGGGAAAAATGGTCCAACCCCATGATTGAATCCGGAGCGGAGAGGCCTGGCGCCTCGCCGGGGCGAAGCCCCCGCAGGAAAAACGCGCGCATCCCAAGCGCATTACGGCATTTGGTGCTCCATGAAAGTTATCCTCACGGTAGATTTCTTCCGCGCCGAAAACCTTTTTGAAATATGCTACCATTGCTTCTAGGTCCTCACAGATGATGTGAACATGATCGAATGAATAGTCCATGAAATTTTCCCGTGCAGCCAGCTATGCGGACAGTATATATTTGATAACCACGAATACTGCCGGCGACTTCAAGTGAAGAGCAACCACGCCCCGTATGGATTATTATAAATAATAAGACCGGACGGAACCGCCCGGCGCCCCACTACGTTTGCGGTAAGAATGCTAGGTTGGTATGAACTCAGCCTTGCGGAAGTTTTATCCGCCAGCGAATAAGGAGTACTTTCAATGACGTCTCCCCGAGGGGGAGTTCTCCTCGATTTTGATGGAACGCTTACGAAACCCGTCATCAATTGGGAACTGATGAAACATGAGATGGGATTCGAGGACGACATAATGATTTTAGAGTTCCTCGAAACAGCCGAACCAGAACGTGCACAAAAGATCTCGGAGATACTGGAGCGCCACGAAATTGACGCCGCTCACCGAGCGGAACCGAACGAAGGCGCACACGAATTCGTAGATTTTCTACGCAAGCGGGAAATTCCCTTCGGCATCGTCACCAATAACGCTATTCGTCATGTGACCGTTATGCTCGAGCGTATCCAACTTTCTTTCGATACTATTATTACGCGCGATACTGGAATCTGGAAACCTGATCCTCGCCATGTCCTGATGGGGGCTGATGCTATCGGCGTACCACCCACGGAATGCATATTTATAGGCGACGGAAGACTCGATATGATCGCCTCAAAAAAAGCGGGAATGACTAATATACTCCTCTCTAATCGTCCTAATTCGGAATGCGACTACCGAATCTCTCATCTCGCCAATGCTATTGCAATTCTTGAAGACCTGATTCTGTGACTGAATGCCACTGCTGGACAATTTGAAGTCCCTAGCCCAAAAAAGAAAAGGGGGCACGTCACGATGACGTGCCCCTATTCGGAAGGAATCTGCCTAGCTCGCGCCATTCAGATTATTCGGTAGGGAAACAGCGTGATGGTCTCCGGGAGTCCCTCAACCAACCGCCGGGGTGATGATTCCTCAATTTATCCACGAGGAATCGAAGTAGATAAAATTTGCCTTTATCTCCAGTCTCAAATCAATTTATCCCAACTATAAGGTTCTCCAGAAAGATATATATGCACACATTATGCCAAACCTGGACTTTTCACTGAACCCTGACAAAACAAAAAAAGGGATATAAAATCAACCGCTTACAAATATATTCCAATTAATATTTCGACGGGCTGCACTACCAGTAATTTAAATAACTAACGATATATCGGTAAATAATTAGTTCCATTTTACGATTTGTGCCATTTTGGCAATTTACGAGAATCTCATCAACCAGGTTTTGCTGAAATTTTCTGCTATCTAGGAAAATTCTTCTATTGCGGGGAATCCTAAACTTGTCGTGTGTCCCAAAATTCCTACCTGGGAACGGTGTCTAGAACATATCCTTTTTCTGGCGATCGAGACTAAGTCCGCCTACCCCAGGGAGTACCTCTTATCCTCAGACTCCGGGAATCTCTCAAAAATCTGCTGATTACGGCCTCCCTCCATGCATAAGATCTTATCGCCCGCTCATTTCCGGCAGACCCCGAATAACGGTCTCAGTAAATCCACCTCATTCTCAAAATCTACATCCTTAAACTAGACTTTCACGATCTTATCTACTCTTTCGAAACAAGAATTTCACGGTCACCCGAAGTTCCGGTTCTAGTCATTATCAATTCGCTTCCTTTTCCAGGAAGGGCGGTAGCCTGCCTGCAGGCCACGATGTTATGGTCCCATTCTCTCTGAATTGAATTTGGAAAAGCATTTCGAATTGTATTTACGGAGGACAGCCAGGATCACGAGAAACAACGGAAGCGTTTTTAGATAAATCCGGCGACGGAACTCCTCGCCAAATCGATGAAGCTCTCTGGGAACAACCCTAAATAGACGGTCGCCAGGACTAGGAACACTAACGTCAGAAACACTGATGGTGCCTTGGAGAATTCAACGAGAGGCTGGCTCTCTGCCCGGGACTCCATGTACATCACCATAACAACACGAAAATAATAATAGATGGAGATAGCACTCGACAGAATCCCAATTACCGCAAGCCAGTAGTATTCATTCTGAATCGCCGCGCCAAAGAGAAAAAGTTTACCTACAAACCCCGCCGTTGGCGGGATACCAGCTAACGAGAGGAAAAAAATCAAGAATGCCAACCCGGCCCAAGGCCGATCCTGCCCTACGCCTCGCCAGTCTTCGATGTTGTCACCCCGGAAGCCTTCACGACAAATATAGATGAGCATTCCAAAGGCACCGAGGTTAGTCACCATGTAGGCGAGCAAATAAAAAAGAACAGCGCTGACTCCACCAATGGCAAATTCCGCTTTCCCTTCCACGACTTTCGTCGTCGCCACCACCCCCATGAGTATGTAGCCCGCATGGGCGATACTCGAATAGGCTAGCATTCGCTTGAGGCTAGTTTGAGTGATGGCAGCAAGATTTCCCCAAACCATGGTAAAGGCCGCAAGTAACCAAAACAAAAGATTCCATTTTTCGGCCACTGCTGGGAGGGCAATGAAAAATATCCGCATCATCGCAGTCAATGTCGCCATCTTCACCGCCACCGACATAAATGCCGTGATAGAGGTCGGAGCACCCGTGTAGGCGTCCGGCAACCACATATGAAAAGGCACCAGCGCTAGCTTGAACCCGAACCCGGCAACAAGCAAAATCAACGCGAGAACCATTACGGGATCAGCAGCAATTTCTCCTCCTTTAAGACCGGAAAATACCTTTGCTACTCCCTCCAACGAACTGGTTCCCGTAAGGCCGTATATCAGCGCGATACCATATAAGAGCACCCCCGAGGCAAAAGCCCCCATTAAAAAATACTTGAGCCCAGCTTCCCGGCTCATAGGATCGTGGCGTATGAAACTAACCAGAACGTAGCTGCTGATACTCATCGTCTCGAGCCCGAGATAGATTGAGATAATATCGTTTCCCGATGCCATAACCAGCATCCCGAATACCGCGAAAAGAATCATCCCATAATACTCACCGTAATTGATTCGCTCGATCTTGGCATACTGGATCGAAAGAAGGATGGTGATTGCCGTCGTGGATAGGATGATCATTTTAGAAAAAACACTAAAATTATCGGATACGTAAAATCCGCTGAAGGTCGTACGAACCCCTTCGTTCCATTGAGATAGTGTCATGATTCCGAGAATGACCACCCCCGCAAGGCTGAGCATCCCAACCTCGGCCTTTCTTTCCAACGGAACAAATAAATCCACAATGAGAACAGTACAAACCAGAATCGCCATGCCCACTTCAGGAGCCGCGATGGCTAGGGAGACGTCAGGAATCGCAATTGGCATCGAGGTAAAATCCTATGTAAATTAAAAACCCGGCATTCTCGCTTAAAAAGATTTCGCGCGGAGAGCGGATCTTAGCGGTCCGGGCAACACTACCGCCTTTTTATTATTCGACAAGTTGCCTACTCTAACCCGATCCACGACCAGACCCACACTCGCCTTCATCCTATTGAGGAAGGGCCTAGGATAGAGACCAATCCAAAACATCAGTATCACTAGAGGAGCCATGTAGAGAATTTCACGGAGGTTGCAGTCCGTCAGCTTCTGGTTCTCCGGGTTGTCGAGCGTCCCAAAGAACATCCGTTGGAACAACCAGAGCATGTATGCCGCACCTAAAACAATACCAATCACCGCGAAGGCCGCGTAATACGGATTAGCTTTAAAGGCGCCAAGGAGAATCAGAAACTCGCCTACAAACCCATTGAGGCCAGGCAGTCCGATGCTGCTCAGCATCGTGATGGCGAATAGGGTTGAATAAATTGGCACCTGTTTCGAAAGGCCACCGAAGGCAGATATCTCACGGGTGTGGCGGCGCTCATAGACGATTCCCACCAAAAGGAAGAGCGCCCCCGTGCTGATTCCATGATTGATCATCTGGAGCTGGCCGCCCAGGATACCCTGCTGATTCAGGGCGAAAACACCCAGCATGACAAAGCCCAAGTGGCTTACTGAGGAGTAGGCTACCAGCTTTTTCACATCGGTCTGCGCCATGGCGACAAGCGCACCATAAATGATCCCAATAATCGAAAGAAGTACCATGAAGGGTACAAATGCTTGGCTCGCCTGAGGCAGTAAGGGAAGGACAAAGCGGACAAACCCGTAGGTTCCCATTTTCAAGAGGATTCCAGCCAAAATCACGCTGCCCGCTGTGGGCGCCTCGACGTGAGCGTCTGGAAGCCAGGTGTGGAACGGGAACATGGGAACCTTGATGGCAAAACCAATGAAAAAGGCCAGAAAAATCCACGACTGAAGCGAGAATGGTATTTTTGGCCCAACAGCGTAAAGCTGGGTCAAGTCAAACGTGAGGGTTCCTGTCCCAGACTTAAAATTCACAAAGTAGAGCGCCAAAATCCCCAGCAGCATGAGTACACTACCAAACAAGGTGTAGAGGAAGAACTTAATTGCTGCATAGAGTTTCCTTTCTCCTCCCCAAATTCCGATAAGGAAATACATAGGAACGAGTGTGATCTCGAAAAATACATAAAAAAGGAAAATATCTATTGCGACAAAAGTACCGAGCATCCCGGTCGCTATAAGCAAAAGGCAAACATAGTATTCCTTTTCCCGATCGATAATCGCCGTAAACGAGCAAAGCGTCGCTACGATCATCGTTAGCGTCGTCAGCAAGACGAGCAAGACGCTGATTCCATCTACACCCACTAGATAGCTCACCCCAATGGCCGGAATCCAGCTCACCTTCTGCACGAACTGGAACCCCGCTTGGGCGGTGTCGAAATGAGTCCAGAGAGGTATCGAGAGAAAAAAATTGAAAATCGCCACTGCTGTTGCGAACCACTTAATGGGTCCAGTCTGCTCTTTTTTGAAAAAGAGCATGACAATCACCGCACCCACTAGGGGAGTGAAGGTGATCAGGGTAAGAAGATAATTCTCCATCTGACTCTCCTGCCCAGGGGTGACTACCAGAACAGATATGTACTCAGCATCACGAACACACCAAAAAACATCATGAACAAGTAGTTTTGCACCATTCCAGACTGAATAAACTTCAAAACTTGTGAGGAAAATTTTGTAACCGACGCAACACCATTTACCGCACCATCTACTGTTCTTAGGTCAAAAATTCCGGATAGACGGCTCGTAACAACTGTAATCAAGCTGCTGCCGTTTACAGCGCCATCCACAATGCTCACATCGAACGCTCGAAAGGAGTTCATAAGGCGGTAGATGGGATTTACGATGCAAGCCTGATAAATCTCATCGACATAAAATTTATTGAGCAACAGTTTATAAAGCTCGGGGTAGCGAGCCTCGAGATCCTCCGCCGTCCGCGAATCCGTATAGTAGAACCACCAGGCCAACCAAATACCGCCGAGGGCAACCGCAATGGCCAGGATCATGAGTATCACCCCAGCTAGTCCGTGGCTTTCTCCACTCTCGGCAGCTACTTGGGCAAGGCGAACGCCTTCGTTCATGGCGTGGGCACCACCCATTTTGGCCAACGACGGCGACAGGAAGTCGTGAATCCATCCATTTTCGATTGGGAAACCCGGAACGACCCCACCGAATACGCTCAGGAAGGCCAGAATTATGAGGGGCACTGTCATCGAATAGGGAGATTCGTGGATGTGTTCGCGCGCATGCTGATCCACCCGCAGGTTGCCATGGAAGGTCATAAAGACTAGGCGGAACATATAAAAAGCGGTCATGAATGCGGCCACTAAACCCAAGACCCAAATAAAATACTTCCCCTTGAAAAAAGCCCCCGCAAGGATCTCATCCTTACTCCAAAAACCCGCAAACGGCGGAACCCCCGCGATAGCGACTGCACCGACCAAAAACGTCCAGTAGGTAATGGGCAGGCGGGACTTCAGCCCACCCATGTAGCGCATATCCTGTTGTTGATCGGCCGGTGCATGATGGAGCGCGTGGATCACGCTCCCACTGCCTAAAAAGAGCAGCCCTTTAAAGAAGGCATGGGTCATGAGGTGAAAAATCCCCGCGGTGAACGCGCCGATGCCCAAGGCCATGAACATGAAACCGAGCTGGCTCACCGTACTGTATGCGAGGACCCGCTTGATGTCGTTTTGAACAAGCCCGATGGAGGCCGCGAAAATCGCCGTGAGGGCACCTAGAATGGCGATGACCTCTAGCGCCCCGGTACCCACCACGTAGATGTGACTCGACCGCGCCACCATGTAGACGCCTGCCGTCACCATAGTAGCGGCATGGATGAGCGCACTAACCGGAGTGGGGCCCTCCATCGCGTCCGGGAGCCAGACATAGAGCGGTATCTGAGCGCTCTTTCCAACTGCTCCAATGAACAGGAGCAAACCAATTGCAGTTGCTGTCGGCTCCAGCAATTTTGGTGCAATCTGAAAAACTTCTTTATAAACAAGGCTTTCTGTGCTGACCCAAATAAGAAACATCCCCATTAGGAAGCCCGCATCCCCGATGCGGTTAACGAGAAACGCCTTTTTCCCAGCGTCGGAGGCAGATTTTTTCTCGAACCAGAAGCCGATCAGGAGATAGCTGCAAAGCCCCACACCCTCCCAGCCAACAAACATGAGCAGGTAGTTATCACCCAGAACTAGTATGAACATCGAAAACATAAAGAGATTCAGGTAGGCAAAGAAACGGGGATAACCAGGATCTCCTTTCATGTAGCCGACTGAGTAGACATGAACCAAAAATCCCACGCCCGATACGACAAGGAGCATAATCGTACTCAGCGAATCAATTAGAAAACCGACCGACACCGAAAGTTTCCCCGCCTCGATCCAGGACCAGATCGTTACCGTTCCACTCTTGCCGGCACCAAATATCATGTTCCCGGCGATTCCGAGGACGATGAGAAAAGAGAGCCCGGCCATTGCTACGGAGATATGACCTGCCTTGTCTCTGGTATAAGAGCCAAAGCAACCATTTATAAAGGCTCCCAACGCCGGAAACAGCGGAATGAGCCAAGCAAGTTCGATCATGCGATTCCTACCACTTCAGAAGGTTGACTTCGTCTACGTTGAGGATCGTTCGGTCACGGTTCAGAGCGATCAAGATGGCTAATCCCACCGCCGCCTCAGCTGCCGCCACAGTGATGACAAAAATTGCAAATACCTGGCCCGCCATATCACCCCACTGGCGCGAGAAACCGACAAAGGTAACGTTCACGGCGTTCAGCATCAGTTCGATACTCATCAAAATAATGATAGCGTTTCGCCGCATCAAAACGCCCATGGCCCCTATAACGAACATTATCGCTCCCAGAGCCAGATAATGAGAAAGAGGAACCATCTAAACTCTCCTGACCCTTACCGTTCGATCGTCCGTTTAGCAAGGACGATTGCACCAATCATGGCTGCCAACAACAGCACCGATGCCACCTCAAACGGAAACAGGTACTTCGTATAAAGAACTGAGCCTAGGGCCTCGACATTTCCAGGCGTTGCACCAACGAACCATGAATATCCTTTAAACGTCGGATACGCCGATCCCCGTCTTAGAACCATCCATACTTCAGCCGCTAAAACGAGAGCCGCGATTACCGCAAAGAAACTTTGGCGATGAAACTGGCGCAAGCGTACAGAAATTTCCACATTCATAAGCATGATGGAAAACAGGTAGAGAACCATAATGCCGCCCGCGTAAAGCAAGACCTGGACTACCGCCAAGAATTCAGCTCCGGCCAGGATGTACACACCAGAAAGGAAAAAAAAGGTCAACACCAGCAGGAGGGCTGCGTGGATGACATTAGATCGGGTCACCATCAAGAGAGAGGCTCCGATAATGCCTGCCGCGAATAAGTAAAAAAACAGTTTTTCGAATTCCAAGTCCTGCGCCTCGCCCAATTATTCTAGAAGAAGGAACTTTACCAATCCGGTTAAGAAAATATTTGCCATCACGAGCGGGAACATGAACTTCCACCCTACCCGCATTAGCTGATCGTAGCGATAGCGAGGAAGAGTTGCCCGAATCCAGATGAACACAAAAATCAAGAGAGCCATTTTCAACAAGTACCAGACAACACCGGGAATCGGGATACCCGGGATTCCGTGCCACCCACCCAAGAATACTGAGATACCGATAGTCGAAATCGCCATGATATTGGCGTACTCGGCCAGGAAGAAAAAGGCGAATTTCATCCCGCTGTATTCGGTGTGGAATCCGGCTACAAGCTCGGTTTCTGCTTCGGGCAAATCGAAAGGAATGCGGTTCGTCTCGGCCAGCGCAGCGATGAAAAATACGACGAACGCTAAAGGTTGAAGAAATATAAACCAGATCCCCGACTGGGCCTCCACGATCGTCTTAAGGTTTAGCGAACCGGCCAGCATGAGTGGCCCAATGAGGGAAAAGCCGAGAAAAATTTCATAGCTCAGCATTTGGGCCGCGCTGCGCAAGGCACCGAGTAGGCTGTATTTGCTGTTCGAGGCCCACCCCGCCATGACGATCCCGAATACACCCAATGAACTTACCGCCAGAACAAGGAACAGGCCCACGTTGACCTGGGTGATATAAAAGTTTGGGTCGAACGGAAGCACCGAATAGACGACGAACGCCGGAACTAGAACCATGATGGGCGCGATGACAAATACAACCTTGTCTGCCTTGGCGGGAATGATGTCTTCCTTAAGGAAGAGCTTGAGCCCGTCGGCGATGGGCTGGAGGAGTCCGTGCCAGCCTACGCGCATGGGTCCAAGGCGCATTTGTATGTGCCCAATGATCTTGCGCTCAAGGTAGGTCAAGTATGCCACTACCAAAGACACTGAGCCGAGAACTATAACAATCTTTAAAAAGGCGGCAAGCACTTCAGCAATCATATCCGCTAAAATCCTTCTTCTACGGGAGCCGGGCTGGCACTAGAGGTTATCGGTCGCACTCTCCCAAGACAATATCGATGCTGCCAATAATTGCGATCACATCCGCTAAAAGTTCGCCCACGCAAAGTTTCTTCAGACCGGCCAGATTGATAAAAGAAGGCGGCCGAATGCGCACGCGGTAAGGCGTCTCTGACCCATCGCTCACGATATAAAACCCGAACTCGCCCTTTGGGTTTTCGATGCTGTGATATATCTCTCCCGCCGGAGGCTTGATCGTGCGCGGAGTTTTGCAGCTCACCGGCCCCTCAGGAAGCATTTTGAGGCACTGATCGATGATATGAGCACTCTGGCGCATCTCGACGAGTCGAACCAAGTAACGATCATACACATCGCCATTTTCGCCGACAGGCACCGTGAAATCCACATACGGATAGGCGGCGTAGGGTTTTGCGCGACGAAGATCCCATTTTACCCCAGAGGCCCGGAGAATGGGCCCCATCATACCGTAGTCCATGGCGTCTTTTGCCGAAATGACACCGATCCCGCGCGTCCGCTGAATCCATATGCGGTTTTCTGTTAACAGGGTCTCATAGTCATCCACCCGGCTCGGAAAGATATCAACAAATTCCCGAGCCTCAGTCAGGAAGTCGGGCGGAACGTCTTGGTATAGCCCTCCTAGGCGAAAAGCATTCACTGTGAGGCGCGCTCCAAAAGCTCTCTCGAACAAATCGAGCACCATTTCTCGCTCACGGAAGCACCATAAAAAAACTGTCATCGCGCCAATATCGAGGGCGTGGGTGGCCAGCCACAAGAGATGGCTTGCAATCCTCGAAAGTTCACCCACAAGAGATCGGATAAAAAGCGCCCGCGGGGGAATTTCCCAATCGAAAAAAGACTCAACCGCCTGCACCCAAGCTAGATTGCTCGATGGGGCAGCGATGTAGTCGAGCCTATCCGTATAGGGGATGAACATGGAATAGGTGATGTTCTCTCCGATCTTCTCGGTACCCCGGTGGAGGTAGCCGATATCGCAGTCAACGTCTTTTACCGTTTCGCCGTCGAGTTTGAGGATAACGCGGAGCACCCC
>Ga0315336_1003876_pt1 | contig 18976 bp, 19 predicted proteins | sample ASW5metaG_FD_204512 | JGI IMG/M metagenome (GOLD analysis project Ga0315336, IMG submission 204512) | Ammonia-oxidizing marine archaeal communities from Monterey Bay, California, United States - ASW #5 | ecosystem: Environmental > Aquatic > Marine > Intertidal zone | place: USA: California... | reverse complement strand
TGGCCGCTCCCTCCTCGGTCGCGTCCAAGGTCGGGAGACCACCCCACAGCACGCGGCCTCAGGCCTAGACCAGGCCCGACGTCGTCTGTTGCCGCCTGCCTGGCTGGGCTGTGCTCTCGAGCGGCCTTACCGGCTGGGCCTCGGGTTCGGGGGCGAGGCTCAAAACCTTGGCTGCGATGGACTTTGCGTCCATCCCCAGGTCGCTCATGATTCGATCGCGCGCGCCGAAAGTCTGGAAGCGATCGGGTACACCGATGCGCAAGATCCGAGAAAACGAAATGTCGAGGTCGGAAAGCGTTTCAACCACCGCGCTGCCGAAGCCTCCTGCCAGCACGTGTTCCTCCAGGGTGATCAGCGTGTGGTGATCCTTTGAGAGCGTGCGCAGAATGTCCCCGTCCAGCGGCTTTGCGAAACGCGCGTTGACGACCGTAACGGAAACCCCTTCCTTTTCCAGCATCTGGGCCGCCTGGTAAGCCTCGTCGACCATCGCTCCGTAAGCGTGGAACACGATTCCCTTGCCCTCCTTCAGGATTTCTGCCTTGCCCATGCGCAGCACGGGATCTCGCGAACCGGGCAAGTTGGGAACGGCCACCTTCGGATAGCGGATCACCGGGACCAGAGAGGTTTGATCGAGCGCCAGATGGAACATTCTAACGAACTCCTCCGCGTCCCGAGGGGCCATGAGGATGGTATTCGGGACGCAGCGCAAATAGGCGATGTCGAACACCCCGTGGTGGGTCCAGCCATCCTCAACGAGGCCAGCCCGGTCGAGGCAAAGGATCACGGAGTTTTCCTGGATGCAAGTGTCGTGAACGATCTGGTCATAAGCCCGCTGGCAGAACGTGGAGTAGACCGCATAGACCGGGCGCAGTCCCCCGTAAGCCAGCCCCGAAGAGAAGGCCGCGCCGTGCTGCTCGGCAATGCCCACGTCAAAGTAGCGATCCGGAAACTCCTTCGCAAAGTCGACGAGCCCGGTACCACCCGGCATCGCCGCGGTGACCGCCACTACCCGCCTGTCCTGCTTCGCCGTCGCGTGCATGATCTCCTTGAAGATCTCGCTGTAGGTAGGCCTCTTTTTCGCGGGTGGAGCGGCCTTCCCAGGCTCTGACACGCCCTTCTTTGTCTCGACGTCCCCCTTCTCCGCGCCGCTCGTGTTGGTCTCCGCGAGAAAGTTCTTGAGGGCATGGTACTTGATCGGATTCTTCGAGGCGGGCTCGTAACCGTGTCCTTTGACCGTCGATAGGTGCAGGAGGACCGGCGTTTCGATGCTTTTCAAGTTGCTGAGGAGATCCATCAACGCTTCGAGGTCATGACCGTCCACCGGGCCGTAGTAGTTGAACCCCAGCTCCTGGAAAAGAAGCCCTGGAACGAGGGAATGCTTGAGGGACTCTCGAACGTACTCCAACCCGCCCTCAACCTTCTTGCCGACGACCGGGATGCGATTGAGGACGTCGTGGAGTTCCTTCTTGATGTCCTGGTAGAGCGGCTTGCTACGTATCTTGTTGAGATATTTCGACAGGGCCCCCACCGAAACGTCAATCGACATCCGGTTATCGTTGAGGATAACGAGCAGGTTTTTCTGCAGGACTCCGGCGTGATTCAACGCCTCGAATGCCATGCCTGCGGCGATCGCGGCGTCCCCCACTACAGCAATGGTCTTGGTACTTCTCGCGAAGAACTCGTCCGCCGTTGCCAGCCCTGTTGCTAGCGACACCGCAGTGCCGGCGTGACCGGCATCAAAGAGATCGAAAACGCTTTCCCGTTTGTTGCAGAAACCGGCAATGCCTCCATACTTGCGAATCGTGTGGAAACGTTCTTTGCGTCCGGTTATCAACTTGTGCGGATACGTCTGATGGCTGACGTCCCAGATGAGCCGGTCCTTCGGGAAGTCGAAGACATGGTGAAGGGCAAGTGTGATCTCCACAGTGCCCAGGTTGGAAGCGAGGTGGCCGCCGTTGACGTTGACCACTTCCATGATCCGCTGGCGAATTTCGCCCGCCAGCTGGCGCAGCTCCTCGAGAGAGAGCTCCTTCAGGTCATGGGAATGATTTACACGAGAGAGGACACGATTCATGTGCAGTTCCTGTTGACGGCAAACGGCTCTCGGTAAGGCTCCTCGCGAGGCGCCAAGTGCCGTTCATGGGAGATGGGTGCCTGCTGGCCGAAGGCAACCGAAGCCGAAGAGGAAACCATTCGGAGGCAGGATTCCAATCCGGGTTTAGCTTGCAGTACTCCACCTCATAAGAGAACACCAGAATCAACTCTACCGAGTTCAGCGGTCTGAAGGATCCCGAATGGTGCCACCCCAAAGAGCGCTTGTAAAGGCGAATCTGCTCTAACGGCAAGAGTTGTGCGATCCTCGCCGTCGTGTTCGGGAGCGGATCGGGTCCGATAACTCTGCCGTCCGCCAGCGCTCCACCCCCCCCCGCACCGCGTCTAACGTCTCCCGTCGTACCACAGCTTTAGGAGTTGCCGGTTGCGTACCGTCCTGCGGGGGCTACAGAGATAGCGCAGCGTGAAACCGCAGATTTCCGGAAGGCTGTAGAGGTGCATCTTGCGTTCCGAGGTTCTCAGGGGGTGGCGGCGCAGGATGGTGAAACCCTTTCCGCGAGCGTGGGGGCCCTTTCCGCGAGCGCGACCGTGGCGCTTGAGGCGTTTGCTGAAGTCGATCTCTTCGGACGCGAAGAGCTCCTCGTTGAAGCCGCCCACGGCGTGGAAGCCTTCGGCCGTGCAGAAGATGAAGGAGCCCGCGGCCCAGCGGCAAAGGAGTGATAGCCCATTCCAGAAGTTGAGAAACACCCACCCGAGCAGGTGTAGGTCTTCCATGCGGACGGTGCTGCCACCACCGATCACCTCGTCTTTCTCGATGGCGCGCAGGACGTCTCCGATCAGCCCCGCGTCAGGGTAGCTGTCGGCATCGACGAAGATGTACCAGTCCCCGTCGGCATGGGCGGCCCCGGCATTGCGGGCGCGGGCAATCTGGTTCACGGGCTCGAAGACCACCGTGGCGCCAGCCTCCTTGGCGAGCTCTCCCGTGCCATCAGTCGAGTTGTTGTCGACGACGATTATTTCGCTCTCGAAGCCCGGCCTCGACAGTGACTCGAGGGCCGCTCGGATGCTCCCGAGGCTCTCCGTGATGAGCTTGGCCTCGTTGTAGGCGGGGACGATGAACGAGAGTTTCATGATCTCCTAGTATACCTGCTGTGGGCGGGTCTCCCGACCCGCCCACGCCATGGTCCGACCGGTGGGGCGGTCAGGAGACCACCCCACAGCAGAGACTTTCACCGGCTTACAACTCCAGCGGGAAGTCCGTTAGCAGCTCGACCCCGTCCTTCGTCACCAGGTAATTGTTCTCGAGGCGCATGCCGCCTTTCAGTTCCGGAGCATAGAGGCCCGGTTCGGCTGTGAAGACTTCGCCTGCCTCGAACGTGTCGTCCCAGTGCGGGTTCAGGTGGGGCGCTTCGTGGGGGAAGAGACCGAAACCGTGCCCCAGGTGGTGGTAGAAGACTCCAAGGGGCGCCTCGGCGAGAATCGCCTGCGCCTCTTGAAATAGCTCTCGCGCGCTCTTCCCCGGCTTCACGGTCTGCTCAACGTGCTTGAGGACCTTCAGGACGTAGGTCCAGGCCTCCTGCTGCTCGTCCGTGGAAGTCGTCACCGCGATGGTCCGGCAGTTGTCGGCAAAGTAACCGCGAAAGGCGGGCCCCAGGTCTAGAATGTAGAGCTCACCGGCGCGAGCCTTGCGATCTCGAGGGGGACCTCCGGGCGTGCCGCACTGGTAGTCGTTGCCGGAAGCGGTCGTCACCTCGCCAAACTCTGCCACGGCGGCGGCCTGTAGCTGACTGAATACCTCGAGCTCACTGATGCCCGGTTTGATGATCTCCCGCGCGCGCTCGTACATCTTCCCCGTTCCGGCGATGGCTTTCTTGATGAACGCCATCTCGTCGGTGTCCTTTCGCCGGCGCAGGACGTAGAGGTCCGCTTCGATATCGATGAGCTCGCCACCAAGTTCCCGTAGACCCCCAAAGGTCGAGGACTCGACCCCTACACGCTTCGGAGCCCTTCCTGACAGGGCTTCGAGTAGCACTTCGCTTGACGCCTGGCGCTGGTCGTTGCGCAGCGTAGAAAGCCACTGGGCCTCGTAGGTCAGGACCTCGTCGGCCGCGGCGACCTCGGGGGGATCATTGGGTGCTACAAGAGTCAGCCTCCCATGGGCCGACAGGGCCGCAACAGCCTCGTGGAACCACATGAAATGGGGGCCCGCAAGCCACTGGATATTCTGCTTCTCGCCGACGATGACAAGATCCAGGCCCCGGCGCTCCATCTCGGCGATCAAGCGCCTTTGCCTGCCCCGGCAAGCTTCGACGTCGATTTCGTACGTGCTCATGGTTCCGAGATTTCACCCCATGACGGTACGAAAGTATATAGCTATCAGCCGTAAGCTTCGGACAAGAGAAAAAGGCCTCTCGGGTCAAGAGCTGAAGGCTGACAGCTGACGGCTTCCTAGAACTGCTCGTCCTCGGTCGAGCCTTTGAGCGCAGCGGTACTCGTTATCCCACCGCTGATGGCCTTCAAGACTTCGTCGAAATAACCGGTTCCTACTTCCCGCTGGTGCTTGGTGGCCGTGTAACCGGCTTCCTCCATGGCGAACTCTCCTTCCTGCAACTCGACGTAGGCCGGCATGCCCATCTCGGCGTAGCGGCCAGCCAGCTCGAACATCGATTTGTTGAGGGCGTGGAATCCCGCCAGGGTGATGAACTGGAACTTGTATCCCATGGCACCGAGCTCGTCCTGGAAACGGGCGATGGTGGCGTCGTCAAGGTGTTGCTTCCAGTTGAACGACGGGGAGCAGTTGTAGGCCAGCATCTTTCCGGGAAACTCGGCGTGAATGGCTTCCGCGAAGTCGCGTGCCTCCTTGAGGTCGGGAGTAGACGTTTCGCACCAGACCAAATCCGCGTAAGGGGCATACGCCAGTCCTCGCGCGATGGCCAATTCCATACCGCTGCGGATACGGAAGAAGCCCTCCGGAGTCCTTTCGCCGGTAAGAAATCTGCGGTCCCGCTCGTCATGGTCACTCGTGAGGAGCTTGGCGGCCCGCGCGTCGGTCCGGGCAATAAGGACCGTGGGAACGTTGAGGACGTCGGCAGCCAAGCGCGCAGCGAGCAGAGTACGAACGAACTGCCGCGTTGGCACCAGGACCTTGCCACCCAGGTGCCCACACTTCTTCTCGGAGGAGAGCTGGTCCTCGAAGTGAACCCCGGCCGCGCCAGCCTCGATCATCGCCTTCATGAGCTCGAAGGCGTTGAGGGATCCGCCGAATCCGGCTTCGGCGTCGGCGACCAGCGGAACGAACCAGTCCAAGCTGTTCTTACCCTCGACGTGATGGATCTGGTCGGCGCGCTGCAGAGCCTGGTTGATGCGACGGACGAGCTGAGGAACGCTGTTCGACGGATAGAGGCTCTGATCAGGATACACCTGCCCCGCCAGGTTGGCGTCCGCTGCCACCTGCCACCCGCTCACATAGACAGCCTCGAGCCCGGCCTTTACCATCTGCATGGCCTGATTGCCGGTCACAGCCCCGAGAGCGCGTACTAACGGCATCGTGTTCATTGCGCGCCACAGCTTTTCTGCACCTACCCGCGCCAGGGTATGTTCGATTCCGAGAGACCCCCGCAGGCGTAGGACGTCCTCGGGTGTGTAATCGCGGACAATTCCCTCCCAGCGCGGATCGTTTTCCCACAAGTGGCTGATTTCGTGCACTCCGGTGTCATCCATAGGTTTTATGCCTCGTCTCTGAGAAGTTATAGATGGTGGGGTGAGTCTTGCCGTTCTAGGTGCAAGTAGAGTGCCGTGAAGAGGATCGGGAACGGGAACGTGTACGGGAAAGAAGTGGACGGATTTTGGGAATGTGTAACGGAATGGGACGGCATTGTGGTGTAGGCGTCTCGCCTGCTTTTCCTTTGTCGTTCCCGTGAACGTGTACGGGTGTGAAGATGCCCTTCACTCACCCGCATCACTCCAGAGCCCGTAGGATCCCTTCCGCCTTGTGCAGCGTTTCCTGGTATTCCACCTCCGGGTTGGACATCGCCACGATGCCTCCCCCTACTGGAAACTGCAGCCATCCGCCTGCGATCGTAACGGTGCGGATGAGGATGTTGAGGTTCATGCCGCCGTGGAAGGCGATCCATCCCATACTTCCGCAGTAGGGACCCCGCGCCGTGGGCTCGAGCTCGGCAATGATTTCCATGGCTCGTACCTTCGGCGCTCCCGTGATCGAGCCTCCAGGGAACGTGGCGCGCAGAAGGTCCATGGCCCCGAGGCCTGCGCGAAGCTTGCCGCGCACCTCGGAGACGAGATGATGGACGGTGGGATGTCGTTCCATCTCGAACAGGCGCGGAACCTTGACAGTGTGCGGCTTCGAGACGCGAGAAAGGTCGTTGCGCAGGAGATCGACGATCATGACGTTTTCAGCCCGGTCCTTTTCGCTTTCGCGCAGGGCCTCACGGCCGTAGGAGTCGGCCTCGGGCGTATACCCGCGCGGCCGCGTGCCCTTGATGGGCCGTGTCACCACCTCGTCCCCGGACAGCGATAGAAACTGCTCAGGCGAAGAGCTTGCAATCACCGCCTCGCCCGCGTCGAAGTAGCCGGCAAAGGGAGCGGGGTTCCGGCTCCTGAGTCTCTCGTACAGGGCAGTGGGTGATGATTCTTGAGGGAAAACGAGCCTTTGGGAGAGGTTGACCTGAAAGATGTCGCCTTCATGGATGTACTGGATGGCACGCTCGACGGCACGGACGTATTCCTCGCGGGAGAAGTTGCTCACGAGACGATCTGGAGCTCTCGGACCGTCGACGGGCCAGGTGGGAGAGACCCTCGTGAGCACCTGTGTCCTGGACACGGATTTCCGGAGTTTCGTGGGCACCGGTTTCCGCTCGAGGATGTCCAGGATCTGCGTCGTGCGTCGTGCCGCCCGCGCGGTGCGATCTCGCTCGCCCTGCTCTGGAAAACCCTGTGAGACGCAGTGGCATGTGCCGGCATCGTGGTCGAATGCAAGTACCCAGTCATAGAGGCCGAGTACGAGATCCGGTGTTTGGAATTCGTCACGAGCCGGTAGCGGGAGCCTCTCGGTCCAGCGCGATAGCCCGTAGCCGAAAAGGCCGGCGGCGCCGCCCTGAAAGGGTGGTACGTCGGTTTCTTCGGTAGCCGCCCACGGCCGTAGCCTGTCCGCCACCAGGCGAAACGGATCGACCGCGACGGAGGGCCGTCGAGAAAAGACTGTCGCGAAGCGGCGTTCGAAGAGGTCCGAGGTCACGGGGCGGGAGACGCGAACTTCCACCGCGTTCACGGAGATTACTTCAAAAGGACTCGCCGCAACGTAGGAGTAGCGGCCCCGCATTGGTTCCTGGGCGGCGCTGTCGAGGAACAGGACATAGGGCAGGCCAGAGAGGCGGGTGAATGCGTCCCAGGGATCCGGCGGGGGGGTCAAATCAGTTTTCAATTTTGCCGCGCCCCCCTTCCCCAGGCTTACCTTCCCCTGGCCCGAGGTGGCTTTTTTCCTCTTTCGTCAAAAATCCCCATCGAAGCGCCTCATCCTGCACATAGTTCTTCCCAAGGGTCAGCGCCGTGATCGCCTTGGACATCTCATAGCCCAGGTAGAACGAGTGGGATGGGTCGAGGCCCCCCATCTTTGCGAAGAGCTCGAAGGGGTCTTCTCCCTCGATGTGCACCTCGGAGTTGATGACGTGGATTTTTCCGTCTTCGGCAAAGATGCGGAAGTTGCGATCTTTGACGGCACTCGCCAGCTTCTCGAGCACCGCAGGACCGTGTCGGAGAAGTTTCTCGTCGCGGAGGAGATGCAGCCGCGGCTCGACGTGCTTGGGAAGCCTCTTCCCGGATACCGCGTGGTGGACGAGACGCCGCCCGATATCGATCTCGCGCACGCACGTGACGGCCCAGGGGATGACCTCGGTGGTGAGTACGCTGCGGATTCCGATCTCGGCGCAGAAGCCGAGCAGAACGACGTTGACCGCGGCGGTGTCGGTATCGGTCAGCTCGGTGAGGTTACCAATTCCCATGAGGATCTCCGCCTCGGGGTAACGCTCCCGGACGGTGAGGTACCTTCCCAGCGAGTGTGCAAAGCCGAATCCGATGGGCTCGATAACAGGGTCGATTCGGTAGCGCATACCCCACGCCGATAGCTTCTCCACGGAGCGTTCGAGCCCCCCGAACGAGGAGGGATCGTCCGGGATCACCACCACTTCGCAATCGAGACCGCGTAGTGAATCGATGTTGCTCGAGTTCACGCTGAGAACGAGCTCCGCGCCCGCCTCGACCGCGGGTCTTATCTCCGCGGGGTTCAAGGAATCAACGGAGACTCGGAACCCCTCGCGACGAAGGCGTCGCACAAGCTCGCCCACTGCAGTGAACGGACCGCCGGGGTCGCAGCCGAGGTCGATGACGTCGGCGCCGTCGTCACGGTAGCGTCTGGCCCGTGCAAGCACCTTGTCCATCGGGAGCCGCCCAACGCTGTTGATTTCAGCGATGATCTCGATGTCGTGGGCGCCGTAATCGTGCGCTCGAGCAGAACCTACCTCGAAGTACTCTGGCAGCTCCCGCAGGTCCTTCGGACCACGCTGTACCTGAATCTCGGTCGCGCTCGCGAGAGCTGCCAGGTCTCCTCCACAATATCCCGGGAGGATCGCGCGGCTCGTACCCTGAGGCAGGACGAGCCTTTTTGCAGCCCATTCCGCCGTGATCAACGCGGCCACGGCGATGTTGAGGGCAACGACCTCGTAGTCGAAGCCGGCAGCGGGTGCAACGCGCTCGAGAGTGTCTCTGAGAGCGCTCTCAGCGAGCTTCCCGGTGACGAACGCGATCCGTTCGCGCGGCGCGGAGGTCGATTTTTTCAGCGGACCCACTTCTTGGGAAAGCCTTCCAGGGCTCCGCCCTTCTCCGGAAGCCACAGTGCCACCGCCTCGATCTCTCGCGCCAGCGCGAAGTCCTTCTCGGTGATGCCTCCCGCACTGTGCGTCTGCAGCTTTACCGTGACCTGCGCCCAGCCCACGCTCAGGTCTGGATGGTGAAACGCCGCCTCGGCGCGGTAACCGATAGCGTTGACCAGCATCAGAGTGTGCGGCCAGCCAGGCGACTTGTAGGTGCGGCGGATCCAGCCGTCGCGCAGTTCCCATTCCGGGAGCTCTCCGAGCCGGGTCGAGATCTCCTCCTGAGACAAAACCGTTTCGGCCATGATGTTTATGTCCTCCTTCCAGTCAACGCACCGCCCCGCCATTTACCGACACTACTTGACCTGTCAAGAATTGCGCCTCGCTCGAGGCCAGGAAGCGAGCCATGCGGGCCACGTCCTCCGGTTTCCCCCAGCGCCCGAGGGGAGTCTCCCGGAGAACCCTTTCCTGCCAACGAGCACTAGCGCCCCGACCCCATGCCGTTTGAATCCAACCGGGTGCAATACAGTTTACCCGGACCTCCGGTGCCAGGGAAAGGGCAGCGCTTTTCGTGAAGCTCATCACGGCGCCTTTGGCGGTGGCAAAGAGCTCGCCGCTTTCTCCTGCCATCCCGGTCAACGCTTGATCCCAGCCGATATTGATGATGGTTCCCCCTCCCGCTGCCCGCATCCTCGCCCCCGCACCGCGCGTCAGCAACAGGGTGGCGCGGACGTCGATCTGTAGCAGGGCCCCGAGCTTCTCAGCGTAGGAGAGCTCCTCTCTTCGGTCCGTGAGGATGTCCGCGCCGGCGTTGTTGACCCAGACGTCCAGACCTCCGAGAGTCTCGAAAGCCTGCTGGACGAGGCGTTCGCAGGCGCCGGGATCCGCGAGGTCTGCGCGCAGCGCGTAGGCGCGGGCTCCGGACCGAGACAGTTCTTCGGCCAGTTTCTCCGCGTCCGTGAACGAGCGGTTCGCGTGGGCTACCACCGCAGCGCCGGCGTTGGCAAGCTCGGTCAGGATGGCGCGGCCGATGCCGCTCGATGAGCCTGTGACCACGGCGCGCAGGTTGGCGAGACTGGTTCCGGAGGGGCTCATGAGGCCGGTCAGCGTGCAGCCGAGTTAACGTCGGCGCTTGCGTCGAGAATTGGGGGCTTGCCCGTGGCTGGAGTGCCTCTGGGTGCTGCGACGGACCCGGGGAACCCTACGTCTGCCAGGCCGGAGTGGATGGCCTGGAAATGAGATGGGTACTTAGCCTCCATCTCTGCCGGGGTGAGCCCCGCCGCTAACAGTTGTCCTTCCTTATCGAGAACGTTGTAGGGACGCCCGCTGGAGCTCGTGCAGATCTCGACGAACCCGTTCTGGAACCGCAACGTGGCGATGATTTTGGAACCGGCGTGGGAACCCGTGCCGGAACGCGCGTTTTCATCTAAAAGAACCCGCTTGGGTTCCGCCTCGCGGCAAGCACTCAGCCCTGCGGCGAGGACCAGCAGTCCGAAGAATGAGAGTCGAAGCATCGAACACCTCCTTCTAGCCTACCGTTTCATACACTGCTGACTGCCCAGGAGTCTCCTCGACCTCGACACGAAGCACTTCCGGAGCCGCTACCTTCACGGGAGCTTCTTTACTGTAACTGGTGAGCTCTTCTCGCAGGCGGTTCGCTATCCAGCGCGCGAGCAGCTCCGCAGTCGTATTTTCTACCGGAAGCAGAACGCAATCTTCTCTCGGGAAAACCCATTCCTTCTCGGCAAAGCGGATACGCACGGACTGCTCATCGTGCTCGACCCCCAGCGTGCGACTCTTCAGTGGAACCATCATGCGGTGGTCCAGTTCGTCGGTGATGTCGCGCAAAATCCTCTTCAGGACGATGAAATCAAAGACCAGGAAGTCCTGGTTCAGTGGCGCCTCGATCTCGGCCGCTACCCTGTAGTTGTGGCCGTGGAGACACTCACATTTCGTCCCCTCGAAGCAGATAAAGTGTGCGGAGCAGAACGTGAGATAGTCCTTCGTGACACGAACCTTGTACTTGTCCATGCTATCCGCTTGCCTTAATGCCCCCATCTGTTAGCGCCCCATTCCAGAAATCAGCGGCAACTGGATTATGCCACCCGCCATGGCGAGAAACAAGCTTGCCGTGGTGAGGTCGGCCGACGTTCCCGGGTTGCGCCGGTTTCCATCGGCGCGCAGCCAGTCGTCGAAGGCTCGGAGGGTTGACTCGGGACAGTCTCCTTGCGGCCAGCGCGAGTCGAGTACCTCCTGGGCGCGTCTTGCCGCCTCTACTGATAGCGCGTTTCCGCACTTTCTCAGGATCAAACTGTCCCCGTGTCGCGCCAGGAAGTGAAGGTGACAGAGCACTACGGCCTCCTCGAGCGATCGCCGGGCAGAGAGTGCACTCGCGAGCGCGGGCACACCTTCCTCGAGGATGTTCTCGAAGCCGTTGGTATACTGCCGCGCAACCAGGTCACGTTCGCCCGCGAGCGCCATCATCTCCAAAAGGCTCCCGTCCGGCGCCTCCCTCACATCCCCTCTGTCGGTCTCTCCCAGGCCGCCAGGAGCCGCGAGGCGAATCGCCTCGTAGACGAGCTCGCAGTCGCGACGGGTGAGCCCAGAGAGGGCCTGCTCGATGGAGCGCTTCAGATTCTTGCGTCCCGCTTGCGCTCCGGAAGTAAGGAGCGTTTTCTCAGGTATGGAACACAAGGGAGCGAGGAGAAGAATGATGCCGAGGTGGGTGTTCCTCCCGACCACCTCGCGCATGGCCCGAACGGCGTCCAGGACCGTCTCGCCGAGCGGGCGGGTAGGGGCCAGATCCAAGGCCGGGGCAATGGCCGCGGCACTCAGGATGAAATCGAGATAGTTGGTGTCGGAAAAAGAGCGGCCGGGGTGAACGTTACCGGGTTTCCGGCAGCTGACTTCGAGGATGCACGCGACCTGCGCGAGAGACCCCGGGGAGGGGATCTTATCCCACGGCATAACGCAAGACCTCCACCGCCACATCCACTCCGCTCACCGGGGCCAACGCCCGCCAGCCTGGGACGGCATTGACTTCGAGAACCCAGAGGTTGCCGTCTACGTCGGGCAGGATATCGACGCCTGCGACCTCCGCGCCGATGGACACGGCCGCGCGGAGCGCCAGAGAAGCCAGCTCTGGCGTTACATCGAGCGGCAAGGGTCTTCCGCCTTGGGCGATGTTGGTGACCCAACCCTCCTGCGTCACGCGTCGCATGCCGCAGAGAACTTCGTTCCCCAGGGTCAGGATGCGGAAGTCGTGGCCCGGATGCTTGACGCAGCGCTGAAGGCAAAACACGCCGCCCGCCGCCTCCACCTCCCGAAAGTGCGCCTCCGCCTCCGTCCGGCTCGACAGTCGGAGGATTCCGCGTCCCTCCGAGCCGAAGATGGGCTTCACAACCACATCGCCGCCGAGCTCTTCGTAGGCTTCCAGTGCACGCGTCGCTCTTTCGCAGGTGATCGTCGGGGGGACAGGCAGGCCCGCAGCTTTCATGCGCGCTGCGGCAAGATACTTGTCAATGGCCGCTTCCAGAGCTCGAGGCCGGTTGACCACGCGGATGCCGGCCGCCTCGAGACGGTGGAGTACATCCATGCGGAAGACGACCTGCTCGAGAGTCCCGCCCGGCATTGTACGCACGACAATGGGGTCACCGTGGGCGAACCGGACAGCTTCGCCCGAGATTCCTTCCACCTCCGGCTCATCGGTGTGCAGCCTGGCGCTCAGGCTGCGGAAGCTCGCCGTCGTGAACTCGAGGTCGAGGGAGCGCGCCCCCCGGTGAAGATCCTGCACGTGCCAGCCCTCGCCCGCGGCCAGCGCTACGACCCTTTTCATGAGCGCTTCTCGCCGAAGAACGACTGCTCGAGCACGCGCGCCTCGAGCTGGCCGAAACGAAGCGTCCGACCCGTATCCAGATTCGAGAAGGTAATCTCGGCGGGACTGAACAGCGCAGGATCGACCTTGTAGAAATCATGGCCGTACCGCTCGAAGATTTCGGCAAATGGCGCGCCGTAGTCCGGGGAGGCCGAACTGGGCAGGCGCGGGCCCAGTTGAGCGAGCGACTCGTCGTCGCCACGAACCCACAGCGTCACGCGAGCCCCGTAAAGGACGGCATCGTTGGTTCGGCCCAGTGCTGCGAGGTCGTTCTTGGCGGGTGGAGGCAGTGGGGCGGAGCCCAGGCCCGCTTCCACGCGTGACAGATCGAACCCCATAGTGTGCAGTTTGTGGAGCGCAGTCTCCACCGATCGGGCTACCACCTGGATCGAGCCGGCCAGGCTCCGCGTCGGCGCGACGGCCAATGTGATGGCGCTTGGCTCCACGCCTGTTTTTTCCGCGATGTAATCGAAAACCTCCCGCCCCGGAAGCTTGCTCGCCTCGAGAACCCCAACGGCCACCTCGGCGACCTCCCGATGGCCGATGTCCTCGAAAAGTCCCTCGCCACCGTAAGCAGCGCGCATGGGTCCCGACCCCATGGCGAAGAAGCCGCCCACGGAGATTTTCCAGCCTGCGTACTGAGAGGCCATGCAGGCAGCCACGGGGTGATCCGTCCGTACTTGGATCCTGGGGCAGGATGGGTGAGGGATGTCGCCCGGGACCCAATCGATCGCCCCGAGTCCGGCAAGGCACAGGCGCGCAAGACCGACCCCCGCCTCGAGCCCGCCGCGGCTTGTGACCCCGGCATCCAAAACGTGCCCGCCTCCCTCGATGGTGTCGACTGCAACACGCAAGCGCGCTTGCTGGCGCACCATCTCGTCCACGATGTCGGCCGCGCGCTGGTTCAAGTGGAGCGGGCTGGAAGCTCTAGTGTCTGGCACGGCGTTCTCCTTTCGGGACTTTCGATTCTGGATTCTCGATTGGCGATTGACAAGCTGTAAATGGTGGTGTCGACTGTCGGATTGGTATTGGACTGTTTTCTCTCAACTGACCGAACCTTGGAGGGTCCCACTATGTTCAGGTCCATGTTTCTACTGATTCCCGTGGTTTTCTTGTTCTCCTGCGACAATTCGGGCGACACGACGCTCGAGATGCCGAAGGAGGCCGATTCCACCGCTCCAGCGCTCGCAATCCCGAAGGATGTCCCGAAGGATGTCCCGAAGGATGTCCCGAAGGATGCCGGTTCCACTGACGCAGTATCGAATGTTGGCGGGGGGATCGAAAAGGCTTCCAGCAACGCTCTCGGTAACATCGCGGATTCCACGGCGAAGGCTGTTCCCGATATCAGCAGCGCCCTGGGCTCCTCGGTCAGCGTCGGCAAGTTCAAGGAGCTCATCGGCTCCCTCGACAGCACCAAGCTGAAGGGTCTGGCCGACAAGCTGGTCACCGCACTGAAGAGCAACGAGGGCGGGGCCGAATTGCTCCAGGGCCTCAAGTCGAAACTCAGCCTCGTGGTGGACAAGCTGAAGGGAAGCGGGATCGACGTCTCGAAGTACACGGCATTGCTTGGGAGTTGACCCGGCATAATTGTGGTGCAGGCGAGCTTCTGTTTTGCAGGCGGGACGCCTGTACCACAATGTCCCGATGACTGCCGTTATCCTCCTCATAGCGATGTTTCGGAGTACCGATTCGGCGATCAAAAAAGACGAGGTGGTGCTCTTCTTCCCCTCGGTCGGTCGCCTAGCGGAAGACGGTTCGCGTTGGAAGGTCGAGATTAGCGGGTGGATTTTCGAGCCCGAGGCGGATTCCAAGAAGCGGGCGGTGCTTCTCAAGCTGCTGCGCAATGCGCTCGGGTTAGGAGAGAACGTCGTCGAGAAGGGGACCTTCAAGAAGCGGGCCCATTGGTTCCTGGTGGACAACGAGCGAGGGAAGAGAGTTTCCATCCAGCTGGGCGATAAAGCGTACGAGCTGGAAAAGTCGGAGTCGAACGGACACTTCAGAGGCGAGTTGACCCTTGGCCTCGATGAGGCTCGCAGGTTGCTTTCCGGGCAGGAGGGCCTGAACGGCCGCCTTGGATTCCAGGCGGTGACCTCCGAAGGCGACTCGCGGGTATTCCCGGGAGTGATCCGCCTCGTTGAGCAGACCGGCCTTTCGATCATCTCGGACATCGATGACACGATCAAGGTCAGCGAGGTGAGGAACCGCAAAGCTCTCCTCTTGAACACGTTTTCTCGCGAGTTCCGTGCGGTACCGGAAATGACGGACGTTTACGCAAAGTGGGCCAAGAGCGGGGCGCGATTCCACTACCTGACTGCGAGTCCATGGCAGCTTTACGAGCCCCTGTCGAGTTTCCTGCACACAGCTAAGTTTCCACCGGCGACAACGTTCCACATGAGGAACTTTCGATGGAGAGACACGAGCTCACTTGCGCTCTTCAGTTCGTCCGAGAACTACAAGCGGCAGCGAATCGAGTCTCTCATCGAGGCGTTTCCGCGCCGCCGTTTCGTCCTTGTAGGGGACTCCGGGGAGAAGGACCCGGAGATATACGGAGCCATCGCGCGCCAGCACCCGAGCTCCGTCCAGCGGATTTTTATTCGCGACGTTGCTGGTGAAGACACTGACTCCGCCAGGATCCAGCAGGCCTTCGACGGCGTGCCCTCCGAGAAGTGGACACTGTTCCGTGATGCGAGCGAAATCGGTGAGGTCCTGGGGGACTCCAGGCTGCCGGATGTGCGTCCGCCCGAGGAATCGGGCTCGGGCACGGAGTAAAAGTCATTTTCTAAAGACCAGGCCGTCATCCTGACGAGATACAGGCATGATTTGCTGTGGTTGCTTGCAAAACGTTCCCGACCTGGTGGGTCCTGAAAAGGATCTGTGTCCCGAGTGCTACGGGATTGTCGCGGAGGACTTGATCCCATCACTACTTGCAGGGTGGGCCGAAAGAGAAGGCAAGAAACACGAAGCGTTCCTTCGAGACTTCTCCGAGGGGTTTCTTGAGGCGGATGAGCTCGAGGCTCCACTCGAGTACTCCGCCCGCGCGGGCAACACCGAAGCTGCGCCCACGTTCCAGGGTCGGCCGCGTTTTTGAACCGTCGGGAACGGCAATCGATCAACCCGTTCCCTTTCCCGTGCCCGATGGGAGCTTGCGGCGGCTCTGGTGCTTCCTGGTTTCTTCCCCAGAAATTATGGTGAGAAATCCCGGTTGCCATCGGGCATAATGGTGTCTGGGGCGAGTCCGGGCTTCTTGCCGGAACAGATTCACTTTATACCTAACATTCTGGAGAGGGAGGCCATGAGGCTGATCGAACTCAAACCGTTGGTGGCGCTGGTTGTATCTTTAGGCTTTTTGTCAGCGAGCATCGCGGAGGCTGAGGACGCGCTTCCGGCGGCGGCGAAAACCGAGATCGATTTTGCCCGTGACGTGGAGCCCATTCTCAACGGCTCTTGCCTCAAGTGCCACGGGCCGGACAAGCAGAAGAGCGACTACCGCATCGACAGCCGCGAAGCCGCCATCCGGGGCGGCGACGAGGGTCCCGCCATCCTTGTCGGGGACAGCGCCAAGAGCCCGCTCATTCGCTTCGTGGCGAGGATTGACGAAGACATTCAGATGCCGCCCTCCAAGGGAAGCGCGTTGAGTGTTGAGCAGATAGGAATATTGCGGGCATGGATCGATCAGGGGGCGATATGGAAGGAAGTGATCGTAAAGGTGGAGGCTCCGCGGGAGTGGCAACCTCTTCCGGGTCACGCGAACTGGGTCACCTCCCTGGCATTCTCTCCCGACGGGAGCACGCTCGCCACTGCCGGGGGATACACGCTCGTCACCAAGCCTGGGGAAGTCAAGCTATGGGATCTCTCCGGCGGCACGGAACGGACCGCTTTTCCAGGGCACGAGAGCACGGTCTGGTCGATCGCCTTCGACAAGGAAGGCAAGAAGCTCGCTACGGGTAGCCGCGACAAGCTCGGGAAGGTTTGGGACGTTGCCGGGGGTAAGGAGCTGGCGACATTCAAGGGGCACTCCAACTGGGTCACGAGCGTGGCGTTCTCGCCGGACGGCAGCACGCTCGCCACGGGAAGTGAGGACACCCAGGTGAAGGTATGGGACGCGGCCTCGGGGGTAGAGAAAGGCACCCTCGAGGGACACGAGGGCACTGTCCGTGCGGTGGCTTACTCTCCTGACGGCAAGTACATCGCGTCGGCGAGCTTTGATGGAACGGTCAAGATCTGGGATGCCGTGGGCCTTTCGGAATCGAAGACCCTGAGTGCGCACGAGAATGCCGTCATGGCCGTGAAGTTCTCAGACGACGGCAAGCTCCTCGCGTCGGGTAGCGCTGACGGTACTGTCCGACTCTGGTCGGTTCCCGATTTTGCTGAGAAAGCGACGCTCAAGGGACACAAGAATTGGGTGAGCTGTGTCGCCTTCTCGCCCGACGGCAAGACGCTGGCTTCGGGAGGGTTCGACAAGAGGGTCATTGTGTGGGACGTGCCCACCGGGACCGAGTTCGTTTCTCTCGACGACCTGAAGACCACCGTCTGGGGGATTTCTTTTACCCCCGATTCCCAGAGGGTGGCCGTGGCCTGCAGCGCCCTCGAAGGGGAGGACGGCTCCGTTAAATTTTGGACGATTCCGCGGTGGTTCTGAGGAAGTGTTCAGTGTTCACTCAAGTTGACTGAGTCCTTTTAGGCTGCTCATGCCACCCTATCATAACCCGAAGCGTAAGCGAGGAGACGCAGCGCTGTGTCTCCTCGCTTACGCTTCGGGTTACTATTCACTGAACACTCCGAAGGCGCGCCTGGAAAACCGCGGCGGACTTTGGTGACTCCTTCGCTCCAGCCACCGACCGCGGCCTACTCAGCAACCTCGCGCAGGTGAAAAAGAAACTTGCCGAGCTTGCCGCCGTAGTTGCCCGCGGATATCTGTGGCACGCCCGGCCCTGCGGCCCCGAGGATTGCGGCGCGCATGCCGGCTGCGACCGAGCTCTCATCGGTCCCGTCGAAGACCATCTCGTAAGCGCACGCGGCTTCGGGATGGAGCTCGGTCTTTTTCGTGTGGGCTCGCAATGTCGGGCAGAAAGCATCGTTCGAGGACGCCCGCAGTGCTTTGTACCGGGACCCCACCTTGCTTCCACTTCGCACGACCCCACCCGGAAACGGTGCAATGACACCCGGCAGACCCGCGACGGCGTCCACCGCCCGCCGCGCTGCTGCCAGGGCGTCCGCGGGCGTCTTGCCCTGGAGAATGATGTTGCCACCGGCGACGGCCTTCATCACGCCTGCCGACTCCTCGATGACAAACTCACCGTCCATCACCGGTACCCGCCAGTACCGCCTGCCGGCGATGACCTTGCTCTTTTGAAAGCCGTCACCGAAGAACCTCAGGTGCTTTCCCAGCGGCACGCGCTCACCGGCCTCCGGTAGTCCGTCGAAGGCGGCGGCAGTCGGGCAGGTCATCAGGCACTGGCCAGCGCGGTTCGCGACCGCCTTGCCGACGGCCTCCGGGGAGAAGCCGAAAAGGAGAGTGGACCTGCCGGGCCGAGAGTCCGGGGTCTCCGTCTCCTTCAGGACGCTTTCGGTGCCGGCCTCTGCATCGCAACCGATGATCGACGTTGCGTATCCGGTGAATTCCGTCGCGGCAGCCTGCACCCAGTGCTCATCGTGCGCGGTTATGATGACCCGCGCACACCACATGCGAAAGGCTTCAGCGTAGGTATCAACGATGATGGTGCCGTTGATCTGCAAGTTAACTCCTGAGTAGCGAAGGGTAGAAAATGACTATCGCACCATTAGATACCAGACCCAACCCTCTGGAAATGGCCCAGGAGATTTTCTGCGGAGCTCCTGAGCGCGACTTCGCACTCGGCTGCCGTCTCCGCACGTTCGAACACCGTGATCAGTGGGTGTCCCGCCACGATTTCCGTCCCCTTTGCCGGGATATCGGCGACTGCCGGGAAACGGTACGGGTCGGGACAATGGCGCGTGATGAGATCGGTGGTCAGGACCAGGGATTGCGGCGCGTAAAGGACGGCCTTGCCCAGGACCCCGGATTCTCTCTCAGCGGTGATTTCCGTAGGGGCACCGGGCTCGAGAAAGGCGTCAGCATGGAGGCGGAGGGCCGCTAACCCGAGCCCGTACTCGAGAATCTCCGTCGACGCGGTGTAGCGGGGGTTAA
>Ga0315336_1003875_pt1 | contig 18977 bp, 17 predicted proteins | sample ASW5metaG_FD_204512 | JGI IMG/M metagenome (GOLD analysis project Ga0315336, IMG submission 204512) | Ammonia-oxidizing marine archaeal communities from Monterey Bay, California, United States - ASW #5 | ecosystem: Environmental > Aquatic > Marine > Intertidal zone | place: USA: California... | reverse complement strand
TTCTCGGAATACGAAATGGACAAATACAACTCGAGTTCAAAAGGGTTCAGAAAAAAAATGGGTGAAGGCATTAGTCGAAGGGAACCAGCCATCATCATCAATTGGTTTCGAGATGCCACATCGAACCGTGAACAAAAACTTCAGATGTTGGATGATTCCTATCGCATCGCGAAAACAGCCCAAAAACTTCGGCCCGGACCGCTCTATAGAATTCGCCGTCAGGCTACCGGACCCAGCGATCTCATCAATGAAATTCAGTTCGTTCGCCAGGGGAATTTCGAAGCCAGACTCGACCTCTCGATTCTCGGGCTTCTCATCGAAGATCACAAGCGACGCACCGGCTCCTACCCGAAAACGTTACAAGAACTCGAAATGCCGTACGCACAACCAATCCCGAAAGACGTCTTCACCGGAAAAGACTACACCTACACCATCACCGAGGATGGCTTCGATCTGTACAGTCTTGGCTACAGACAAAAAGATCTGGGCGGCGAACACAAAGCCCCGCGCACAGCATCAAACCTCGAAAACTACAACATCGTTTGGCGTGGCAAAAACTACTACTACGCGCCCGACCCCAACGCGCCCACAATCGAAGAAAGGAATACATTATTGGATGAGCTGCGGTAATTATTGGCGGATTTAGAATAATGGAACCACCACCGTAGTAGAGAGATGTATACTTTTATTCAAATACTCCCCCGAATGGCCCATGAAAAAGAAACTGACGATAGTTTTTCTCACGCTTCTCGCTATCGCGTTCACCTTGGCCGCCTACATTTCCATTCTCCAAACCGAGAAAAACCGGGAACTGGATGCGAAGATTGCCTCGCTCAAGTCCCGGGTGCCAGAACAACCCCGGACGGATCACCCCCAGGAGGAACCCGCTCTGCTCCAGGTGACGGCCGAACCGACGCAACCCGCCACACTCGCCTATGAAGACTGGTCCCAACTTATGGCCCAATATGCCGAATTGGAAGGCGTCAAGACCCGTGCATGGGGTATCAATTGCAACCAGCTGGGTAACCGACACCTCCGCGATTGGCCGGCCGAAATGCACAAGGACATCGTCGTTTTTATACAAGAGGCGCAATCTTTCCTGCATGAATTCAGACGGGTCACCTATGCCCACGACTATCTGCCGATTACTGAATGGCTGGACAACGAGAAAAATTACAACCACCGCCTCATCTTCGGGAACGTTGCCAAGATGCTCTATGTCGACGGCGCAATCTGGCAAGCCAAAGGTGACGATCAACGAGCTTTCCAAAACATCATCGCCGGCCTTCGTATGGCGAATTCCCTCATTGGTGAACCGGGCGTGTATTCAAACCGCGTCCGTGAATACCGGCGAACCTACATGCTGCTCTTCTTCGCGCTCGAAGAATTGTATCCTGCCGGCGCCCTCACAAACGCCCAAATCGATCAATGGCTGATCGAAACCCGACATGGCTACCAGCGGGAAAAATACCTTATGGCCTATGCTCGCGAAACTATTTTCGAAGCCGAACGGTGGAGCGAGGAAACCAAATACTACCTGAGTTCCGGCGGCTTGTTTTCTGCGGTGACCCAAAATTCCCACAAGAGAAAGGTAAGGGATTCCGTTTACTGGGTCATGGACAAAACCATTAGAAGAAACGAACGACCTAAACTATTGGCACGACACGTCCGTATCGCTGAAGTTGCACAGGACATGGAGCCCGCCCCTTACTACGAGTACGTTCGACAGAGAAACAATCCTTATGCTGACTTCGACATGTACGATCTCCGACAACAGGCGTATCTCGAAACTAACCTGAATCTCGCCACACTGGGTCTGCTTATTGAACGATATAGACGCGACAACGGAAGCTATCCTTCTTCGCTCAACAAACTGAAGAACCCTTTCAGACGACCCATCCCAAAAGACGTGTTCACCGGCTCCAGCTACGTCTACCGATCCGATGAACATTCGTTCAAACTCTACAGCATCGGCCCCGATGGGGAAGACCACGGCGGCCACCACGAAAGCGCTAAAAAAATATACTCTAGAACACGCAACGACATCGTCTGGCGCGGCAAGAACTACTTCCGCGAATCCGACCCCACTGCCCCCTCCGACGAATTTTGGGAAGAATTACTCGCCGTTGTACAATGAGCTTCTGTGACCGAATGCATGGAGCGATCCGAAATTGGCCAGACGCAGAAAAAAAATCCTCAGCGGTTTCGCCCTCGGCATCGTTGGCGTCATCGCAGTATTCGCCACCTTGTTCATCGCCTTCGCCCTGGTCAACGAATCCCGACACGAGGAAATCCAGCAGCATCTGGACGAGATAATCCCGGCAGTCGCGAAAGAACCCCGAGTAGAAGCGGCGATAGAAATTCCCGAGGAGATTACGCCTGTCACGAAAACCGATTCACCAGAGCGAATTGATTCCAGTTCCAGAAAAAAGAGCACCCTCGAAGAAGATCTCGGTCGCGCTATGGACGCGTTCGGGAAACTTGCCCAACCCAGGGTAATATTTTGGGGCGAAGAACTTCATTTCAGTATCGACGGCAGTCACCAATTCCGGACACAACCTATTCAGAAATGGCCTCCCAGATTGCGAGAAGATGCACTATCATTCCTGAAGGATGCTGCGCCTTTTCTGGACGAGCTGAAATTTGTCACGACGAATCACGAACACATGCGTTTCAGCCAGGTAAGCGGCTTTGTCGAAAGTAGGGTTAAACAATCGATGGTTGCGATTTTGGAGATGCTGTACCTCCACGCGATCGTCCGAACTGCCAACGGCGAATTTGACGATGCGTTCGACTCGATTAATGCCGGCGTCCGATTCGCAAATGCATCGTTCCCTAAAGGCACTCACTCTACAAATCCATACAGCGACTATTATGAAAACTATGCGATAATTTTGGAGGCACTTCAGGAGGCTTTCCCTCCGGGATCACTTACCGATGACCAACTGAACCGTTGGCGCATTGAAACACGTCATGCCCAACGACGTGGCGAGTTCATGGATACGTATCAGGAAGAGGAATACCGAACAGCAGTGGGCAGAAATGATTCCATGAAACGATACCTGTCCACCGATGGATTCAAACGCGCTTTGGGGCATCGCAAAAACAAGCGGGTGATCGAAGATACCTTTGAGTGGGTCAAGAGCGTGACATCGAAACGGGGGGAAATTCTTTCATCGCTTGACGAACAAGTCCAACGTGCAGACACCGCGCAAAAACTCACGGCCGGACCCTATTTTCAAATCATCCAGCAGGCCTCCCACCCTGACGACTTACTTAGACAAAACGTTTTGTGGTCCCAAGCCCAGTTCGAAGCGCGCCTGGATCTCGCGACCCTCGGTCTCCTGGTCGAGCGCCACTCCAAGATTCACGATGCCTACCCGGCTGCGCTAAATGAATTGGAATTCCCATTTAAAATGAAGACCCCCAAAGATGTCTTTACGGGTGAAGACTACGTCTATCAATTGACCGAAACCGGTTTCATTCTGCAGAGCGCGGAAGCCCGGAATACAACCCAGAGACAAAACTTGGACCTCATCTGGCGCGGAAGAGCCCTTTTCCAACACTCGCGCGGCCAATAGCGAGAACCCCCAATCGGGAATATCGAACGACCAAAACCGAATACTCCAAGAAATACATCGTTTACAGCCGAAAAATCGACCAAAGTGATAGTTTGTAAAGTTTTTATTGCGCTCTTTCAGGTAAAGATCTATACTTTTTGTACCGATAACACTGTTGTATCGTTTTTGCCATCCGGGAGTCCATGTTATGTATACCAAACTTTCTAATTCCAAATTCATTCATTTCGCGTGCATTATGGCGCTCGGCCTATGTTCAATTCCTGCGTTGGCTGCTCCGCCCCCCGGCAAAGGCCCCGGCAGCGGTGGCGGTGGTGGCGGCGGAGGTGGCGGCAAGGGCGACAAAATAGACCACAAAGCCCGCCAGACAGCTCCGATCCAACTCGGCACTTCGGGCGGAAATATCACCGATCTCGCCAACGGGTATTGTTGTAGCGGTACGCTCGGCTCTCTCGTTGAAGATGCAAACGGCACACAATACATCATGAGCAATACCCACGTGTTCGCCGGCGATTCCGTCAGCGGCGGAAACGGTAAAGTCTCCATGCCCGGTGACGACATCAACCAACCCGGATACATCGACGTCAATTGCCAGGACATCCCTGCCGACTACGTCGCCACATTGACCGAATGGATTGACCTTCCTCCCGGCGGACTGGGAACAGTAGACGCAGCCATCGCCGAAGTAGCAGCCGGTATGGTATCAACGGACGGATCAATCCTCGCAATCGGACCCATATCAAGTACACCCGTCGATGCCTTCGTGGGCCAACAAGTCAAAAAGAGTGGACGCACATCCGGGTTAACCAATGGAAAAATCTCGGCACTGAATGCGACCGTAAGCGTGGCCTACGAGGACGAATGTTCCGGTAGCGAATTTGTTACAACCTTTACTGGCCAAATCCTGGTAAATACAAAAAGATTCTTACGCGGCGGCGATTCCGGTTCCTTGATGGTCGAAAAAGTAGATTCCAATCCAAGACCGATTGGCCTTCTGTATGCCGGCAGCAGCCAGGTTTCCATCGCCTCCCCCATTCAAGATGTCCTCGATGAACTCACACTGGCCATGGGCAGCACCATGACCATGGTCGGTACTCCTGCATCCGGTTCCTCCTCCGCAACACCGACGAACGGTAGTAGCCAGGGCAATGGCGCCGCAGCAGCAACCGCTGCAAAAGAACGCAACGCGGCTCGCCTGATGAAAGTACCTGGAGCCGTGGGTCATGCCGTAGGAAAAACCCGCGGTCAATCCGGAAAAATGGTCGTACTTGTACTCGTTCCTGAAATCACCCCGCAAGCTGAAGCCGACCTACCCGATTCCGTGGACGGCGTCGACGTAGAACTATTGGCTGTCGGAGACATCATCGCCTACTAAAGGAAAGTAAATATTTCGATACAGTCAAGCACGAGCAATTCCCTCGTGCTTGATTTTTTTTAGTTCCCCATCTGCCAAACCAGATCACCCGTCCGCCGACTCCTCGGGGCCCCGCCGTCATCATTTCCATCGACCCAGAGGCTGTACAGCACATACCCTTCCCCGTTTTTCCGATACACGTACGACGTATTCGAAAAAGGATCGTTCAATGGGGCGCCGAGATAATCCGGCACCAATTCGGCCAACTTCTCTGGGTAGCCTCCATGCTCATTCTTGTAATGCCTCAACGTGATACCAAGGATAGCCTGCTGCGCACGCGCATGCTGACCGTCAGTCGCTTCCAAATGACGAACGAGAGCGGGTCCCAAAATTTGAGCCATCATTTTTCCCGGGATGTATGATCGCCCTCTGTTCTTAATATCATTCGCCCAGCGTTGGTAAAATTCGTAGAACCAGATGGATGTATCTTCCATCGACTGAATCAATGGCACGTATTCGTCGAGAACGAGAGATTCGCCGGGACCCGACACCAATAGTTCATTCAAGAACCCTCCCATCCTCATAGCTCGCGAACCATCATTCATGAAGCATATTTCTCCCCTGAGAAATATGGACGACACGGCTCGGTCGGCGAGAGATTCCAGTTCCTTCAAAGTCTCGTTCCAAAGATCGATATCCTGGTTCTCCAATGAAAGCAATAGAGGGATGTCCGACACCATCATCTCGGCGATCCCGATTCGGTCCAACCCGGAGATGAGCAGAGGGTCGCTCGTCAGTTGGTTCGCGATACGTAGCCCATTGCGATTCCATTGAATTGCTTCTTCTAGTTCTCCATTGTGATAGGCCCACATCGACTTTGCCCTAGCCAATCGCGCCGCTTCACGAACATGCGGAACACCGTTTATCAGCGGGTTCATTTCCATTCCAGTATAGGGAGCACCGGAAGTAAACAAGGTCTTATAATTCAGGAATTGACATCCCTCAAGATCCAACGCGATCTCGATGGCATCGTAAGCGGCCTCATTGTCATCTACATACTTTTTGAGGATTTCCAATTCGGATTCCGTCAGCGGTTCCGATTCCTCGTTTAACTTTGAAAGAAACCCGGATTGTTGCTTCGCGCGGACTTGATGAAAGAAGCGGTCGGTCATTTCGCCAAATTGACGACCGGTTAACTCGGTCCCGACCACAGAATTTGCAATGGCCGCGTAATCCGCCGCAGCATTTTCCGCCGCCGGGATCGTGCGCAATTCCAAATCTGCAAACGTCCCTGCAATGCCTGATTCCGCGTACCCATCCTGGGTTTTACCCGTTTCGATGCGCTGATACACAACAACCCCAAAGACAAGTACCAATACCCCCGGAATCGTGATCCGCCAATGCCGAAAAGGCCATAATGGCAACCGCAATACCTTCTGGAAAAACGTCAATTCATCGCTCATCTCAGACTCCAAACCAAATCACCTTTCAGTCGGTCATGCCGTCCACGGTCATTTTTGCCATTCGCGCCAAAGCTATACAAGACGTAACCCGTTCCCACAACCCGATACACGTACGGCTGATTACTAAACGGATCAATCGGCATTTCTCTCAAAAAGTCCGGCGTCAATTCTTCCAACGAACCAGGATACGTATCATGAACATCCCGGTACTGACTCAACGCGATTCCCACCATACCCTGCTCGGCCGATACACGCAATCCATCCAATCCGTTCAAGACATTCACGTACGTGGTAGTCGTCATTTCGGCCATCTCATCATCTACCTCGCTATTCGTCAGTGCTTTTAAATCCGTTCTGAATTGATACGCCCAAACCGCGCGGTCTTCGAACGATTGAATCAACCTGTTGCCAAGATTTTCGATCATCTGGCGAGTCGCTTCCATCTTACGTCGTTCGCCGGCATCTTTTTCAGAGAGCTTTACACCTGCTAAATAGATATTCGAATAAGTCATTTCTTCCTGAAGAACATCGACTATTTTTTCAGGGTCGCGTATTTCTTCCAATTCCATCAAAATTGATTTCCATGCCTTCGCCGGCACACCACCCACCGACACCAAAACTTTCAAGTCTTCCACCAGGATTCCCGCAATCGCCGTATGGACAAGTCTTGCCGAGAAAGAGAGATCCCTATCCATCTGATTCATCATTCGAAATCCCGCCGCATTCCATCGAATAGCTTCTTCCATATCACCCGATTCAAACGCCCATAGTGATTTTAAAGAAACAAATTGAACCAATGCTCGCGAAATACGTAGCCCGTCAGAATAGGTACCCGGCAATTCATGGATTCGATGGACGGGAAGGGTGTAGTCACCATATTGGCACGTCGGAAGCTCCAAAGCCGCCTCCACTTTTTCAAACACGGCCTCGTTTTCCAGGAGAAACCGCTTAAGGATCAGATTATCGGTCGTGCCAATCCCAGCCCCAACAATCGGCCGACTCTGATTTTGAACGGTTCCATAACGACGGTGAATCTCCGCCGAGAAGCGTCGACGAATTTCCTCAAAACTATTCCCCTTCACCGCGCGAATTCTGAATTCATCAATCAATATACGATAGATGGGTGCCGCGTTCTCGCGATCGGGAACCTGCGCCAACCCCATTTCCGAAATGGGTTGCAATAGAAACGGGTCCGTCGGGGCGCTGACGCCATCCGGCAAACGGCCCTCCGACCGAAAGAAAAAAAATCCGCCAACCATGACCAACAACAGCCCCAGAATCCCCAAAGCAGGTATTTTATTGGTCATTTCTCACCCTCTCCCACCCAATCGCCAACGCATAATAGAGATACCCAACGGTCCCAATATTTATTCAAACCCTATAAGAATGCCCGACCGCGTTCAAATATTGTCTTGGAACTCCTTTATTTGCTATGATCTACGGCTGTCTAACTCAGGCCTTGAACTTATATGGATATCTACTGGCCCGGGTATGTGAAACGTAGGGCGGATATCCACCAGCATAGCGCCCGAAGAAAAAAGGAACAATAGAACTATGGCTCGTTATACCGGCCCCAAACACAAACTTTGCCGACGACTCGGCGAATGCATCTGGTCAAGCCCCAAATGCCCCAGCCTCAAACGCGCGTACGCTCCAGGCCAACACGGTCAAAACATGCGTCGCAAAAAATCCGTTTACGGAACTCAGTTGCTTCAGAAGCAACGCGTCCGTAATCACTACGGATTACTTGAGAAACAAATGAGCAATATTTTTGCGAAAGCGAAAAACATGGGCGGCGTTACCGGCACCAACTTGTTGATGCTCCTTGAATCCCGTCTCGATTGCGTCGTCTACCGTCTCGGTTTTGCGAACACCATCGCTGGCGCACGCCAGTTGGTTTCGCACAACCATGTCATGGTCAACGGAAAAAAGGTAAACATCCCTTCATTTTCGGTGAAGCCCGGCATGTCCATTTCGATTCGCGAAAAAAGCCGTGAGATTCCAGTTATCGCAACCGGCGCAGAAAACCCTTACTCCCTTACTCCCGAATATCTGGAACGCGATTCTGGATCCTTCGAAGGGAAAATGACCGCCACGCCGAATATGGAAACCATTCCATTCAAAGCAGACGTAGCGGCAGTAATTGGTTGGTACTCAAGATTCTAAGTACGAACAACGTTTAATCAAACAGGCTGGAGAGCAATTCTTCAGCCTGTTTTTTTTATCCTATCCGGCCCGTGGCGTAAAGAAAACCCACCCACAAACCAAGACCACCCACGAGCATTACCACCCACACAAGGATATACAAGATGATCGTAATAATAAAAAGAGCCAGGCCAGAACTCCGGGAAAACCGATGCGCCTCCGCCAAAAGGTTTACGTGAATGGATAATACATACCCCCACATTCCCATCGTAAGTACACTCGCGAAAAGCATTTGAGGAATAAGGCGAATCAAGTCTTCCAGGGAACTAGTCCCGTCCGGCACCATCGATCGTACCGTGAAGAATGCCATTCCCATCGAAACAAAACGCAAAACCACCAAAGGCGCAAACGACCAGGAACACGCGCATTCCAAATCTTCCATCGTCCCCCGGCCGCCCAGCTTATTGCCTACCTTTGTATACACCCACGCAAACCCATAGATGTGAACTATATTCCCGAGGTACGCCAATGGAACAGTAACGAGAACAAGGATGACCGCGTACTTCAACGGGATCGTAATATCCATCCCCGCTGTCGCAAAAGCGTCGTTCACCATATTCAGCGAATAGGCCGATTGATACAGCCCTCCGGGAAGAGCAGCAAGCGATGGGAGCACCGGAATCAGCCAGAACAAATACGCCGGATCCATTTCCAAAATCGAGCGAAGTGTTTTTCGCGGCTGATAAAGAACCGTCAGCCCGAATTTAGATAGAGGAGCGATTTCCTCCGTGCCATCTGATTTTTCAACGTCGTCCGACATCGTTCCAGAACTACCCCTAATTCTAGCTGCTCAATGGATAAAGCCTATCGATTCACCGCCGGAAGTTCAACGTGGACCTCATCGTCTTTCACTTCCACCCGATACCGCCAGAGACCATCCCGTGGAAGTTCTTCACAACCCAACGGAAACGACCACCCATGCCAAGGACACGAAATTCGACCGTTTTCAATGAATCCAGCACTCATCGCCCCACCAGCATGCGGACAAATATTACTCACCGCAAAGATCTCGCCCTCAACGTTAAATACGGCGATGACATCGTCGTCGGTCTTGACCGTGGCACGCCCACCGATAGGCAAGTCTTCCACGCTACACGCAACGATAGTATTCGTCATACCTAGCCCAAAGTCGCCGAATCGAGTTCAGCTAAATCATCGTCCATGCTCTGCGTAACCGGGAATCGGAATCCCGTCTTCGGATCCAAATCTAAATCCAACACCCGCATCGCAACTGGCAACTGCTCACGCTTCCATTGATTCGTAAAAAACAACGTACCAAACCTGCGCGTCCAATCCCGAAGTTGCTCTCCATCCGTTTCCGGATACCGATGGCACAGCACCCGCCAGCAATCCGCCAACGACATCCGCTTATGGGCAAAAAGATACAGCAGATCGTCCAATACATCGTACGGCATCAAATCGGTCTCGTCTTCCTGATCCGGTGCCAACTCCGCACTCGGCGGAATATCCAGCACGTTCTGAATGGATTGAATCCCGTCGCGCTCGACGATATAGGCAAGCAAACGACTGATCAACGACTTCGGTAGATTCGCAATCGGCGCATACCCGCCTTGATTGTCTCCACCCGTCGTCGTATACCCGACCGCCGATTCGCTGAGGTTGGACGTGACCAATAAAAGCCCGCCCTCGTTATTGCCCCAGTTCAGCATCATCGCGCCACGTACCCGGGCCTGCAGATTCTGTCGTGCCAGGGCAGTCACATTTTCTTCGCCGCCAGCCAGTTCGGCCGCTTTCTTCAGTGCGATTTCGACCTCTTCGTCAATCGATACCACCTGAAACTGAACGCCCAACTCCTCCGCCAACGTTCGAGCCGCATTCTCAGTCGCGTCCGTGCTATATGCCTTGTTCGGCAGGTAAACCGTCTTAACCCGTTCACCAAAGCTGTCCTTATCTTTACCAAAATTCATCGCCTGCGCCGCACGCGTTGCGACCAACAACGTCAACGCACTGTCACGACCGCCAGATAATGCAATCAGAAACGTCTTAAACGCTCCGACTTTTTCGTAATAGTCGCGCAGTCCCAGAACCATCGCATCGAACAATTCATCGTAATATTGGTTGGTCGTTTCTTTCGCTGGTGCCGGTTCGGAGAAAAATGTCTTCGGCATCTGATCCGCGAATTCCTTCACCGATGCTTGCGTGAATGCTTTCTCCTCAGATGGGTAAATCGAAATCGTTTCGTCAAACGTATGGTCTTTCAGCTCACGCCAACCGGAATTCTCTCCGCGTAATCGGGAGACTTCATCCAAATCGACAATGCCCGTTCCGAGAGTGAAAGGCTCTTGCGAAAGAATTGGCATGTCCGTAACGATCGTTTCCGAAGTCGCAATAATCCCGCTGCCGTCGAACACCAAACGACTATTATCTAAACCAAGTAAGTTACTGAAAGCGTACACACACGTATAACGACCCGCGGCAGCATTCACCAATCGCTTACGGTGTTCGTTCTTCATCGGCGTAAATGGAGACGCACTCAAGTTACAAATAATCTCCGCGCCTTCCGCTGCACGAGCCTGCGCCGGCGAATAAGGTGCCCAAAGATCTTCGCAGATTTCTCCACTGACGATCCCGTAGGGCATATGAAAATTACAACTGCCCACTTCGACACCGTTATAGATCCCGTCAACATCGCCACCCGGAGTCCAATTGCGGCCTTCGTAAAATACATTGTATTGAGGAAGGTTTTGCTTGGTGATGATTCCCAGAATTTCGCCGTCGTGAATAAACGCAGCGCCGTTGTACATCATCGAATTCAAGTGAACCGGAAGCCCAACGAATACACTGATGCCCTGGCAACACTCAGCCAGTTTTTCGAGAGATTCCCAACTGCGGCGGGCGATGTCGGACCACCAAACACGGTCCTTCAGGCTGTACCCGGAGAGAGCCAGTTCGGGGGTGACCAGCAAATGAACGTTTTCAGATTTTGCCTGCTCAATGACAGATCGCAGGCGTTCCACATTCCCTGCAAAGTCGGCTACTTTAACCGAAACCGCGCCTACGCCTATTTTGACCAATCGCATTGACTGCCTCCATAAACATCTCTTAGAGATGTGCTAACTCCAGTAGTATAACAATATCAGTCACTTGCGCGCGATAAATTGTTGACGCACATATAGTGTAATATTTACACTTACCTGTACAGAGACCATGCATACATCTTAATCTTGACTTAACTGATAATTTATGTCATGATTAAGTGGTAAATGACTCAGGAGTAGTGTTTCTAATGGCTAACGAGCTAACCAAAGACTTATCAACCGAAAAGAAAAAGACACCCGTCGAAGGCTTCAAAGAAAACAGCCTCGGCTTGTACGGCTCCATCCCTACCGATCTCGGAAGTGATACCGACCATTTTACCGAAGAATCAATCCAATTACTAAAACACCACGGAACCTATCAACAGGATAACCGTGATACCCGGAAAGCGCGCAAAAAAGAGGGCCTCGACAAAGAGTACTCCATGATGCTGCGCACGAAATTCCCCGGAGGTAGTTTGACCGCCGAACAATATCTCATTTGCGACGACCTGGCCGCCAAGCTCGGCAACAACGATCTTCGATGCACGTCTCGCCAATGCTTTCAATTTCGCGGAGTCCAAAAAGGAAATCTCCGCGAGTTGATCAATACATTGAACACGCTCGCGAAAATAACGTCCGTCGGAGCCTGCGGCGATGTCGTTCGAAACACAATGTCGTTACCCGTTGCCGATCTGGATCCGCGATACGATGCGCTCGGCGTGGATCTCCAAGCCTTATCGAAAAAAATTAGCGATCACTTTTTCCCTTCGACGTTAGCCTACGCCGATATCTGGATTGACGATCAAAAAGCGACGCTCAACACAGACGGAACGATCACCTACGCCGACCTTCCCGCAGAAGCAGTCGAAGAACCCATCTATGGAAAAACGTTTCTGCCAAGAAAATTCAAAATCGGCGTTGGTACCGACTTCGACAATTCCTCCGACGTATTCACACAGGACGTCGGCATTATCGCGATCACCGAAGATGGAAAATGTATCGGATTCGAAATCACCGCCGGGGGAGGCCTCGGCTACAGCCACGGACGTTCCGGAAAGACCTATGCTCGCTCAGGTACGCCGATCGCCTTTGTTCAGGAAGACGAAGTCATCCCCATCATCGAAGCCATCGTAAAAATCCAACGGGACAACGGAGACCGCACAGACCGTAAACACGCACGACTCAAATACACCATCGACGACATGGGACTCGACACGTTCAAAGCCAAGATCGTTGAATACGCCGGCCGCGAATTCCCAACGCCCAAAGGCACTGAAACCGCCAACCTTCTCGATTACCTCGGTTGGCACAAACAAACCGACGGACAAAACTACGTCGGCGTTTGGGTCGAAAGCGGCCGCATCCAGGACTTCGAAGGCGGATGGCAGTTCAAAACGGGCCTCCGCGCCGTCATCGAAAAATTCAGTCCATTGATCCGGTTAACTCCATCCAGCAACCTCATCCTGGCCAACATTTCCGACGAAGACAAACCCGCCGTGCAGGCCCTACTCGAAGAATTTGGCATTCCAACCAACAACGTCAGTGCCGTCCGCAAAAAAGAAATGGCTTGCCCTGCTTTACCCATGTGCCCGCTAGCCACGTCTGAAGCCGAACGCGCCCTACCGTCCATCGCCGCCGAACTCGAAAACCTCGGCCACGGTGACGCCGACGTCGTAATACGCATAAGCGGTTGTCCCAATGGATGCCCACGGCCCGTATCCGCCGAAATCGGCATCGTAGGCAAAGGTACTGACCAATACTGTCTCCACATAGGCGGCAACCTGGGCAGCCGCATGAATGAAAAAATTTACGAATCAGTCGCTACGGACCAACTCGCTCCGGTTTTAGGCGTTTGGTTTGGAACATGGAAAAACGAACGAAGCGAAAACGAACCCTTCGGCGACTGGTCCCACGCAAAAGGCCTCGACGCATTGCGCGCGATCGTCGCCGATGCCGGAATCGAAGGATTGGCAGAACCCAAGTGAACACGATGAGCCCCATACTTCAAGCCATACAAGAGCAGGACACCGGCCTTCTGGAAGAACTCAACCAGATGGGTCCCGAAGAACTGCTCAGTTGGGCCTCCACAAATTTCGGCGAGCGCGCCGGTATCATCACCAGCTTCCAGGACACCGGCTGCGTCATGGTCGATATGGCCAGCAAAGTCGCACCAGACCTCCGCGTCCTCACGGTCGACACCCTCCGCCTTCATCCCGAAACCTATACGCTCATGGACGAAGTCGAAGCACGCTACGGCATCAACATCGAACACTTCAAACCCGATACGACGCGTCTCAATCAAATGGTCGACCAACACGGCGAATTTCTCTTTTTCGACAGTAAGGCCAAACAGGAATTCTGCTGCCAAATCCGGAAAGTCGAACCCAATATCGAAGCACTCAAAACAGTCGACGTATGGATCACCGGCCTGCGCCAGGACCACAGCGATACCAGAAGCGACACGCCCAAAGCCGAATTCAACGTCAACGAATGGAGCACCATCATCAAGCTCGCCCCGTTGGCCGATTGGGACACCGCAAAAGTAAAATCCTACGTCGACCAATACAACGTACCCTACAACAGCCTCTACGACAAAGGTTTCACCAGTATCGGGTGCGCCATTTGTTCCACGCCTACGCTCCCCCACGAAGACACCCGCGCCGGACGCTGGCGCTGGTTCAACGCCATGGACCCCGACGTCAACAAAGAATGCGGCATCCACACCAACGCCGGCGGCGGCGGAATCTAGGGGTCACGGACCCCACTTGGAGCCGCTTCGTGGCGGCATAGCTTCATCCAAAATCGCCCACGACCTCGAAGGACTGTGTCATTGCCATAAAAGTTGCGTAGTTCCTGGGCAAAAAATAGATCAAAATCTGGAGTTTTGAAAAAACTCCTAACGTGTCGCCGAAGGTCGACACACGCAATCTGGTTCCCGAGATGATCAAGCACCGATTACCGAAAACCCTCGTACCCGACGTGAAATAAGATATTCAGACATCGAAAAAAATAAAAAGATAGGATAAACATGACCCAACAAGCCCCCACTCAAATAGATAACGCGACCATCGTCTTAAAAGCCAACATTTATTTCGACGGAAAGGTCACCAGCCACACGATCCTACTTCCCGACGGTACTAAAAAATCCGTCGGACTCCTCTACCCCGGCGCCTACACCTTCAACACTGACGCCGCCGAACGCATGGACATCATCGCCGGATCGTGCACCGTCAAGCTCGCCGACGATACCGAAACGAAAACCTACACCGAAGGCACCCACTTCAACATCCCCGCCCAATCTTCATTCGACATCCAAATCGAATCCGGCATTACTGAATACCTCTGTTCCTACGAATAATAGGCTTCTACTCCTTCGAAATCTTCAAATACTCCCGATACGTCGGTCGACCCAGCAACTTATTTTGAATGACGTGAATCGCGTGGGCGACTTCATGTTCATCCATGGAATGTAGCTTGGGTAATTTGAAGAACGACCCGGCCGCATCGGAAACATGCAACCAACATTCGGCTTCCTCTTCCGTCATCCCGCAGTCCATGACTTTCTTCTTTTCGGCATCCCTGGCGAAAGCCGGTTTGGCGTCATCCGATTCCTGCGCGTTCGCAGTTTTCCCGGCCATCGCCGCTAGCGCAACGGTTCCGCCCAATGCCGCTGCACCCATTACTTCACGTCGTGTGATCGCTTCCATCTCTCACCCACTCCTGACCTTTTCCGGTCGTTTAATTTCTTGTTAATACCATACCCTGAAACACGGCAAAGGAGTGAAAAATTGCATGGGAGATTCCAGACCGTCAGGCGTCGCTCTTCTGTTTGAGGACGTAAAACAGGCCGCCAGCCGCCACCACCGTTGCAAACGCAGACAACGATTCTACCGGTCGGCCTTTGATAGCCCACACGATCGTCCAGAGTGATACCGCCAGAAAAAAGATAGGCGTGAAAGGATAGCCCCAGGTCTTAAAAGGCCGCGGCATGTCGGGTCTCTTAATACGAAGAATGATAACGCTCCCCACAGCGACACTCGCATACAACGTCAGACTGAAACCACAATATTGAATGATTTGATCCACCCGTCCCGAAACCACGAACAACGTCGTCACGACCCCTTGCAATACCAAAGCAGGCCAAGGGGCACCAGTCTTCGCCGAAACTTTCGCAAAAACCTTCAGAGGCGGGAAGTCTTCCCCAAACGCATAATAGATTCGCCCGCCCGTAATCGTCATTGACGATGCCGAACCCACCATACACAAAATCACCAACGCAATGATCCAGTTGCCGCCCGCGTTTCCAAATAACGCCTGTCCCGCGATCGTGCCCACTTCTAATTCGCCCGCCAGATTTTCAGCGCCGGAAGCATAAAAAAAGACCACGTTCAAACCCAGATACAATACGGTTACCAACCCGGTCCCCAGAAGAAGCGAACGAGGCAGTACCGTCTGTGGGTCTTTCAATTCACTCGCCACATACGCTGAGCCGTTCCACCCCAAATAGCAAAACGAAACGAACACGAGAGACGTCGCCGAATACGCTGAAATATCTGCCCACGACAACGTTTCGTAGACGGGCGACACCGCCGTCACTTGATTCCAATCCCCTTTTCCGAAAAGAAACGCAAAAAGAATCACAAGGATGATCCCCACGATTTTGACGAACGTCACAACGTTGTTGAACCCCATTCCGCCCCGCACGCCGCTCGTGTGAATGCCCACCATGATCCACGTCACCGCTATCGCAAATGCATTGTGCGTCGACAAGCCCAGAAACAAGTCGGGATTTTCCTGCAGTATCGGAACGAAATTCCCCAGATACACCGCCATACTTTTCAACACCGCCGCAATGGGAGCTGAAAATCCGGCCGTCAACGAAAGAACCGCACCCACAAACGCCCAGAGCTGTCCATAGGTTTCGCGGATATAAATGTATTCCCCGCCGGCTTCCGGCATCGCAGCACCCAACTCCGCAAAACACAGCGCGCCGCACCATGCCAACAATCCTCCAATCAGCCATAGACCGTAGATGATGCCCGGGTGCCCCAAATCCGCTGCCTGAAATCCCGTCGATGTAAAAATTCCCGCACCGATCATGCTCGCAACGACAAGGCCCGTCGCAGACCGAAGACCAATGTATTTAAAGAGGTGATTCGATTCTTCGGACTCAGTCATTCGGCGCGGCTTCTCGTTTCACGAATTCCAGCACGTATTGACCCTGCATCCCCAAATCAAGTTCACGCACTAAATCAAACCCCGAATCTTTTACTTCGTCCGCAGTGGTTCCTTTTCCACAACGGACATGATTCAACGTCCACTCGCGGCTCACGCCAACGATCCGCTCGAAATCCACAATGATGAGACGTCCACCGGTTTTTAGAGCGGTATGGATCGACGCCATACTGTCGTAAGGATATTCGAAATGATGGTACACATCGCAGATGAACGCAACGTCGATACTTTCGGCCTTCAACTCAACCGACCGCTCAGAACAGACAGAAGCCTTGACGTTTTTCTTTCCAAATTCCTTGCTCGTCTTCTTGATGTGCTCGATGAAATTGTCAGCGATGTCAACGGCGAAGACTTTGCCTTTCTTCCCCACTTCATCGGAAAATAACATCGAGAAGAAGCCCGTACCGGCACCAATGTCCGCCACAGCCATACCGGCTTTGAGTTGGAGCGTATCGACAATGGCGGAACGGTGTTTGTAGATCGCTCGGCTTTCGCCCTCAAAGAGGCTCACATACCGGCTGACGTCGGGATTCTGAAAGGAGTCATTGATTCCGGGCTTAACGCTCTTTTCCTGAGCATAAACACCAAGCGATACAACCAAAGAAGTAATGAATACCCAAGCAAAACGTATCATGTCACGACCCCTTCCTGTTTGGTCGAGAAAATTAGTTCTCCATGGGCTGTAAGCCCATTTTTCCGAGCAACTGCTGGTCAGCGTCCTCACCCGGATTCGGCGTCGTCAATAACTTGTCGCCCGTGAAAATCGAATTCGCACCAGCCATAAAACACAACGCCTGGATTTCATCCGACAGCCCTACACGTCCCGCAGCAAATCGAACCACGCTACCCGGCATCGCAATACGTGCCGTCGCCACCATACGCACCATCTCGAACGAATCTACATCCGGTAGATCAGCCATCGGCGTCCCGGGAACCCGCAACAGTAAATTAATCGGAACCGACTCAGGATGCGGATCATGACCTGCCAATACGGCCAGCATATCCATCCGGTCGCGAATCGATTCGCCCATCCCGATGATACCGCCGGTGCACAACGTCACGCCTGAATCACGCACATGTTTCAACGTATCCAAACGCTCCTGATACGTACGAGTCGTCACGACCTGATCGTAATATTCCGGACCCGTATCGAGATTATGATTATAAGCCGTCAATCCTGCATCGCCCAGTTTCCGTGCCTGATCTTCCGTCAGCATACCCAACGTACAACACGCTTCCATGCCCATTTCGCGAACACCTTTGACCATCTGAACCACCTGATCAAACTGTTCGTTCTGCGGAGCATCACGCCAAGCCGCGCCCATACAAAATCGAGTCGAGCCGTTGGCCTTGGCCGCCTGCGCCGCTGTCAACACGTCACCCACGTCCAACAAACCGTGCTTATCAGTCTCCGCATCATAATGCGCACTCTGAGGACAATACCCGCAGTTCTCCGGGCAATTCCCAGTCTTGATACTCAACAATGTACACAGCTGGACCTTGTCAGCGGCATGATACTCGCGATGGAGCCCCTGCGCCTTGAAAAGCAACTCCGTCAACGGCAGATGGTAGATCTCTAACAACTCTTCCGTCGTCCAATCATGTCTCAGATTCTTGTCCGTGTCGGCAACTACAGCCATGTCAAAATAACTCCTGATTGTTAGAAGGGAACATCGTCCTCTTCATACGTTTCTTCTACATTTCCATAATCCTGCATCGCTTCCGGTGCGGGTTCATTATTCGCCCCGCCGTCCATCATGTTCTTGAAGCGTTGGATATTTCTATCAAACAATACGTCCACTTTACCCGTCGGGCCATTACGCTGTTTCGCCACATTCAAATGAATCGCATCGGGCGACATCTCAAGATCGTGCGCCGGTGGACGGGACAACATCATCACGACATCCGCATCCTGCTCGATAGCGCCCGACTCACGAAGGTGCGACAACTTGGGTGCACCGCCATCATCCTTCTCCGCCTCACGACTCAACTGGGATAATGCAATGATTGGGCACTGGAGTTCACGGGCCAACCCTTTGATACTCCGGGAGATTTCAGAGATCTCCACCTGCCGACTCTCCGATCGTCCCGAACCACTCATCAG
>Ga0315336_1003874_pt1 | contig 18978 bp, 13 predicted proteins | sample ASW5metaG_FD_204512 | JGI IMG/M metagenome (GOLD analysis project Ga0315336, IMG submission 204512) | Ammonia-oxidizing marine archaeal communities from Monterey Bay, California, United States - ASW #5 | ecosystem: Environmental > Aquatic > Marine > Intertidal zone | place: USA: California... | reverse complement strand
TAACAGCGGTGGCGGAGCATCGGGCACGCGCGCACTCTATTTATACATGAATAACGGCAACGAGGCACATTCCGGGACGGTTGTCCTCACCTTGCCGACCGCAGTGCCGGGGCTTCAATTCTCCATGTTTGATATTGATTATGCTGCCAACCAGTTCACCGACAAGGTCACTGTGACCGGCACCTATAATGGCGCCACCGTCCTGCCGACATTATCTAACAATACAGCCAATTATATAAGCGGCAATTCCATTATCGGCGACGGCGCGTCGGGTGCAACCGATCCGTTCGGCAATGCTGTCGTAACCTTCACTTCACCAGTCGACTCGGTCTCCATAACCTATGGCAACCATCTGCCGACCACCCCGACAGCATCGGGCAATCAGGCGATGTCGATCCATGATTTCAAATTCTGCCGGCCGGCGACAACCCTGAGCGTCACCAAGATCAGTTCGATAATCAGCGATCCGGTTAACGGGACTACCAATCCGAAACGCATTCCGGATGCTGTCGTCCAATATTGTATCCTGATCAGCAACGGCGGGGCTGCGACGGCGAATGCAGTCACGGCCACCGACACTCTAAGCGGACCCTTCACTTACACTCCGGGCAGTATGAGAAGCGGCAGCAATTGTGGATCTGCTGCGACGGAGGAAGATGATAACGCAACGGGTGCGGACGAGAGCAATCCCTATGGCGCATCCATTGCCGGTTCAACCATCACGGCGACCGCAGCGACATTGAATCCGGCGAGCAGCTTTGCGCTCACCTTTCAGGTTACGATAGACTAGCCAAGACGCTTCAGCCGCACCAGTATTTCATCGAGAGACGACAGGAAACGGGAGCGATCCGCTTTACTGAACGGCGGCGGGCCACCGATATTCTCCGTTCCCATGCCTGCGCGCAAATCGGCCATGATCGCGCGCGTCGCCACGGCTGCTCCAATGGAATCAGCAGTGAACGGCTTGCCATTGGAGCCGACCACCGCTGCGCCTGCTTTCACGCATCGATCGGCCAGCAATATGTCTGAAGTAACTACGATAGTGCGAGCACTGGTGCGTTCCGCGATATAATCATCAGCTGCGTCAAAGGCATCGCTGACCACCACCCGGCTGACCAGCGGATGATCGGGCACCCGAAACGGGCTGTTGCTTACGATCACCACCGCCACTGCATGACGGTCCGCCACCCGGTAAATTTCATCCTTTACCGGGCAGGCGTCCGCATCAACCAATATTTGAATGGCGCCGCTCATCGACTGGTTCAGTCGGCTTTGGGTCCGCGCGGTTTTCCGCCTTCAAACGGACGTTTTCCGCGATGTGGCCTCTTGTCACCACCACCGAAATTGCCACCGGAACCGGATTTGCGATCGCCCTTGAAATCGGATTTCTTTTTGAAGCCACCGCCAAATTCGCGCTTTGGTCCCCCATCGCCAGAACCGCCTTCGCCTTCCGGCTTGCGTTTCTGATAAGGCTTGCCGCCACCCGATTTGTCGCCGAATTTCTTGTCACCAAATTTGTTCTTGCCGAATTTCTTGCCGCCATGTTTCTTGCTGGCGTTGCTGTAATCGCGCTGGCCACCGGCATTGTCGCCGCGTCCGCCTTTGCGGTTGCGTTTCGCTTCATCGCGCGGCTTGCCCTCGAACTGGGTGATCACGATATCATCGGTATCATCCCCGCCGGATTCTCTCTTTTCTGCAATAGCAGCGGTAAATTTGTCGACCACACGACGCGGGATTTCGAACAATGTGTCGTCACCGTTGATCCGGATCGCGCCGATTTCATTCTTGGTGATATGACCACGGCGGCACAATACCGGCAACAGCCAGCGAGCGTCAGCGCGCTGGTTATGACCGACATTCATCTTGAACCAGACCGTATCTTCAAATCCCGGACGCGGACCGCCTGGCGCTGCTTGCGACTGGGCACCGCGATCAAGCATCTGTTCTGGAGCCGGCATTTTCGCGCGATGCGATTGTACCAGCATGGCCGCGATTTCTTCCGGCGTTTTTTCGGCCATCAGACGTTTCGCCAATGCCAAATCATCTTCATCAATCTCGACCGGCTGCAACAATGTTTCGATCAGGCGCTCGGCATCATTCTTGCGAATGTCCGCGCGTGTCGGAGCATCTTTCCATTCGGCGTTGATCTTTGCGCCGCGCAGCATGGATTCAACCCGCTTGCGCCGCTGGTAAGGCACGATGATAACCGCCGTACCCTTTTTGCCGGCACGACCCGTACGACCGGAGCGATGCTGCAAAGTCTCGGCATCGCGTGGCATGTCGACATGCACAACGAGGCTCAGGGTCGGCAGATCGAGGCCACGAGCGGCAACGTCGGTTGCAACGCAGACGCGGGCCCGCTTGCTGCGCAGGGCCTGCATCGCCTGGTTGCGTTCGCTCTGCGTATGTTCGCCGGACAATGCCACGGCACTGAAGCCGCGATCAACAAGACTGGCGTGCAGACGGCGCACCGCCTCGCGCGTGGCACAGAACAGCATCGCCGATTCCGCTTCATGGAAACGCAGCAGATTGACCACGGCATTCTCGGTGTCGGCCGGAGCAACGGTGATCGCCTGATAGGCAATATCGCCGTGGCCACGGTCTTCGCCGACGGTGGAAATGCGCAACGCGTCGTTCTGATAGCGTTTGGCAAGATTGATGATCGGTTTCGGAATGGTTGCCGAGAAAAGCAAGGTCCGGCGCTGTTCACCGGTCGCGTCGAGAATTTCTTCGAGATCTTCGCGAAAGCCCATGTCGAGCATTTCATCCGCTTCGTCGAGCACTGCGGCGCGAAGATTTTTCAGGTCGAGCGCTCCGCGTTCGAGATGGTCGCGCAACCGGCCTGGTGTACCGACAATAACGTGGGCGCCGCGACGCAGGGTGCGGCGCTCTTTCGAAGCGTCCATACCACCGACACAAGTCGCAATCTGCGCACCGGCTGGTTGATATAGCCAGGTCAGTTCGCGGCTCACCTGCAGGGCAAGTTCGCGGGTTGGCGCAATGACCAGCGCCAGCGGCTTGACCAGAAACGGGAAACGCCCGTTGTCATCGAGCAATTGCGGTGCCATCGCCAGACCGAAGGCTACGGTCTTGCCGGAGCCGGTCTGTGCGGACACGATAAGGTCGCGGCCATCCGCTTCTGGTTCAAGCACTGCGGCCTGTACCGGCGTGGGCTTGTCATATTCGTGCGCCGCAAGCGCCTCGGCGAGAAGCGGGGATAATTTCGAGAAAGGCATAATATCTGTATTCCGTGGCAAATGTGAAAGCCGCGCGGAACTGCCAGTCGCCTGCGGTTTATGAAGATCATGTTGTTATTAAACGGTCTGCACTGGGGATCATATTGCCTTGCCGGCAGCATGGCCACTCGCCCAAGCCCATTGAAAATTATAGCCACCGAGCCAGCCGGTAACATCAACAGCTTCCCCAATAGCATAAAAACCGGGCACTTGCCTAGCTTCCATATTTTTCGACGATAATTCCGCCGTACTGATCCCGCCAGCGGTGACTTCTGCCTTGGCAAAACCCTCGGTTCCATTCGGCATGAAGCGCCAATGGGACAGGCGGCGCGTCGCTTCATCAAGCTTCTTGTCGGTCAGATTGCCCAATTCGCCTTCCAGTGCGATCCGTTCGATCAGCGTCTCGGTAAGGCGTGCTGGCAAATGGGCGTTGATCGCCTTTTTCAGCGACAGCCTAGGCAATTGCTTCTTCGCCTGGCTGAGCCAGTCACCCGCCAAATCGGGCAGAAAATCAATCTCGACCGATTCGCCATGCTGCCAATAAGATGAAATTTGCAGAATTGCAGGTCCTGACAATCCTTTGTGGGTGAACAGAGCCGCTTCCCGAAAGGCCGTTTTTCCGCATCGCGCGATCACCGGTGCCGACACGCCGGACAGTTCCCGGAACAATGTTTCTTCCCCGCCGAGGGTCAGCGGTACCAGCGCCGGTCGTGGTTCAACTATTTTCAGCCCGAACTGCCGCGCCAGATCATAAGCGAAGCCGGTTGCGCCCATTTTCGGGATAGAGGGACCACCGGTAGCGACCACAAGCGAAGGCGCAAACGCGGTCTCTCCACCATATTCGACGCGATAGCGGCCATCGCCATGGCTGATATTGCTGATCGACTTCCCGAGCGACAGGCTGACCGCATCAGCCGGGCACTCGTCCATCAGCATCGCGACAATCTGCCTGGCGGAACCATCACAAAATAGCTGTCCCAGAGTTTTTTCGTGCCAGTCGATGGCGTAGCGATCAACCAGAGCGATAAAATCATTTGCCGAATAGCGGCTCAATGCTGATTTCGCGAAATGCTTGTTCTGCGACAAATAGCGGTCAGGCACGGTGCCGATATTGGTGAAATTACACCGCCCACCGCCGGAAATCAGAATTTTCTTCCCCGGTTCATCGGCATGATCGATCAGCAATATCTTGCGGCCACGCTGTCCGGCAACGGCGGCGCACATCAGGCCAGCGCCTCCAGCGCCAAGGATTATTGCATCATAATGGGTCGGGATTTTGGACATCGGATTATCGAAAACTCTCTAATATCAGCAGATTCGCGATTGCCGTTCGCGCAGGGCCTTTGGCTGTCGCCAAGGTGAACTACGGCCAAGTTTACCAAATTATCTTGGTTTGAAAATCAGCCTGTCCCGCGAGCAACCGCTCAAGCGAAGCCGAGACTGCGCAGTGGCGCGTTTAACAGTGATATGGATTGTTGGCAACGGCTGGCGGGCGGGCGCATTATTGTGTTGCCCCCAAGGCCCCTCTTTCCATCATCATCACTCGCGGCCCCCGACAGATCCGGACAGATTGCGCTCCGCTCGCGCTTCGATCCATTCATCCGTCGCAACCTTTTAAAGATGTCTGCGTTTTCAATCCAAGTGCAATAAAAAGTCGATGGAGCCGGAAATGATCAGCAGCCTTGCTTACGCAATCATCTTGATGGGATGTTCGGATGACATGGCCATGTGCAAAGAAATGGTCAGAGACCAGCGAGTCTTCGCTACGCTGCAAGAATGCGAGAGAACAGAGGCCAGGGCCCTACAATCCGATGTGGCGCTGGAAATTGATTATCCGGTCGTAGCGTCCAAATGTGCTGCAGCTGGAAAGAAATTTGCACAGAAGGGCGCGTCACATATTGAAGGATGATGATCTCCTCGGCCGAGAGGCCAGACTATCGCTCGGCACCAAACAGCAGATCAGCGAGTTAACGCCGACCAAAAGACAGCTTTCAACAGCAATTTTTCTTTTGTCGCTCGGGGTGTTTCTGGCCCTACCGTTTGTCCTGTCGGCGGGCGCTGTTTTCTTCAGACCCTTATTCGCGGCCATGGTGATCATGCTGATGCTGTTGCCGCTGACCGGCGCATTGACGAAGCGGGGATTACCCAACGCAGTCGCCGCATTCCTTTCCGTGCTTACCTTCATTCTCTTTCTGGTTTTCGGATTTCTGCTGATCCTGCAGCCGGCTCTGGAGCTGGCCGAGCGATTTCCGGATATCACAAATATTTTGCAGGAACGGCTAGTCGACATTCGTCAGTTCACGGCTTCGGTGTCGCAAATGGGCACGGAATTCTCTTCGACAATGGGCGAAGCCAGAGGACGCGAAGTGGTGCTGGCGAGCCCTACGGTCATGGAAGAGGCCGCCTATGCCACGCCTGCTGTCCTCCTCGAACTTCTGCTGGTGATCCTGCTGGTCTATTTCATGCTGGAATCCCGCCTGCGGCTGAAGCGGATCATATTATCCAAACGGTCGACTCTGGCCACCAGCCTGAAAGCCGCCCGGGCTGGCCGGAGCATCACGGGCGATCTGTCCCACTATATCGGCGCAGTAACCACGATCAATATCGCAGTCGGGGTAATCGTCGCCTTCGGCGCATGGATGCTGGATATAGAATCGCCTCTGATGTGGGGCGGCCTCGCGGCGATATTGAACTTCATCCCCTATCTCGGACCCATGCTGATGGCGGTGCTTCTATTCGGCTTCGGCGCAGCCTCGACCGGCGATCTGGGAGGCGGATTGATCCCCACGGCGGCCTATATCGGCCTGCAGGCGATCGAAGCCAATCTGATCACGCCGTCGATTCTGGGCCGGCGCTTTTCCATGAACCCGGTCGTCATCCTGCTGGCGATCAGCTATTTTACCTGGATATGGGGATTGGGTGGAGCCTTGATAGCGGTGCCCTTGCTGATTGTCGGCAAAGCGCTGCTCACCCAAACGGGGAGTCCGAACATAATCGGCTTCATTTTGGGAGAACCGTTGTTCGATTCGCCGGAAGATAAGCAGGACGAATCACGCGGTCGTCAAAACGACCAGAACTAGCTCGACGCTTTTTCTCATCGTTGGAGCATTGCGCAAATCTGGTGGAGTCCGCCCGCGCCGAAAAATATCGGACTACCCCGACTCAGTCTTGGGCATTGGTTAGCGCAGACGTTTTTTCGCAAACGCTCTGCCGGAGCCGGTTTTCAAATATTTCTCGAACGCCAAAGCGGCTTCTTCGGAAACAAAATAGTGAGGGAAAAGAAGCTGCCAAGGTTTATACTTGGCCGTATGCTTGGATTTTCCAGCATTATGATCGGCCAGTCGGGCTTGAACATCTTTCGTTAGACCAGTGTAATATTGATCAGGGAATGCAACGCTCTGGAGAAAATAAACATAGTGCATGCCGATATAGCCCTCCTTCGCCAAGGCTTCGGCGGGCAACCTAAACTCGTACCGATTTCCAAACAATATTTTGCGGGAGAAGAAATCGGCCTGCCAACCGTAGCTCGCGAAGCGAGCGAAGGTTGGTGGAGCCTAGCGATGCAATATGAAAATTGCAACTTACTGTGATTTAAGTAGAAATTGTTAAACTTCGACTACCAACCCCACATTAAACCCCACACCGCGATCTATAGACTCATTTCGTAACTGATAATATGCTCTTTGGCGAGTTCACGCTTATTCTCTTTTTGCTCGGGTTGTTTGGCCTCATCCTCTTTATCAAGCCCCTTCGCCGCCGCCTTGCCGAGGCGCTGCGTAACTTCCAATGCCGAGGTCTTGCTGCCTTCATTGCGAGCTATTCCCGCTTCCAGCCGGTCACGATTGTCCACGATCAGCGTCAGCTTTTCTCTTAGCCTGGTGATGGTCACCAGGAACGTCTGCTGGTTGGCGAGTTTTGTTTCCCGGCTATCCATCACCGCGATACCGCGATCCGACGTCAAGCCCTGCGCCATATGGGCATTGAGCGCATAGGCCAGATCCAGCCGTTTCAGCATCGGATCGTGTTTATCCAACTTATGCTCCACCCCGGCGGATGTTTTGACGGTGATACTCTCTTTTTCGATGCCGGTAACTGTGGCCTGGTCGGCATTCAGCAAGCCGCGTTTGTGATCATTGGCGGTCCAGCGGATATGATCCTTCTCGTGCAGTTCAACTTCCCCGCGCTCAAATAGTTGGATAGCCTGACCGCTACCATGAGCTCTGATTTTGGATGGAACAAATTTCCTCAGCTTTCCGTGCCGGTCACGCAAATGGATTTCGCCCGTATCTCCATTGACCTTCGCAACCTCATATTGGTCTCGGGCAATTTTCTGCCTGGGAACGCCTTTTGCAAAGTCCATGATCATAGCTGGCTTATAGCTTTGCAAATAGCGCAGTTCTTCACGCGTAGCGTTTACCCGGACCAGTATATTGGCCCGGAATGCAGTAGGCCCCAATTCACCATTGGCCTTCAAACCCGTTTGGACAGCCTGATTGATTTCCGAGCGCAGTCTGCGTCCGGATGCATATAGCGATGTTGCTGCTCGGTCTTGTGGTGGGAGCGAGAGCCATCTCTCAGCTGCCACAATGGCGCTATCCTCCTTCACCTCGACAATATGATCTTTGAGATGCTTCATCGCATCACGGACATTGCCCTTTTGTGCCGCCGCCTGCGCATTCCTGATCGTCTCATTCCGCGCTCGCAAATTTTCATCCATGATCGCAGTGTTGATGCCAGCTTTCTGGATCAGTGCGAACGGCTTGCCAGCATCGACCGCACCCAGTTGTTTTTGATCGCCCATGATAACGAGCCTATCCACTTCCAACAGGTTGGACACGCGCACGAGTTTATCTTTATCCGCGTTCGAGACCATTGAGGCTTCGTCAAGAACCAGGACATGATCTTTCATGGCTGCCCGTGCTTCGCTCAGCATCTTTTGGTTTCCGCTGCCATCAAGCAGCTTCCTGTGCTGCCCCAGGAACCGGTACAGCGTCATCGACTTGATGTCCGTGTCGCGTTCGAGCATTTGAACAAGTGTATTTTGTACAGCGAGGCCCAACACCTCTTTGCCCTGTTCGCGAAGGATTTGGGCTGCCGGTTTCAGCAAGCTGCTTTTGCCAGCACCAGCAACGCCCTGTATGGCAACAATGCGATTGTTGGATGACAGGATCAACCGCCCTGCAGCGTCCTGCCCCTTGTTCAGCGTCATGCCGTAATTGAGCTGTGCAACAGCCTGCAACTGATCGCCCGCTTTGTCCGCTTCGACTATGGGCTTTACCGTACTTCGCCCCTTATCCACCCCGGCCAATATCCGGTTTTCCAGTGCAACGGCGTCTACGGTCGTCAAAAACTCTTTCTCGCGGCCGCGCCCCTTCATCAAAGCGCCCTTCTGTTTGAGCTGCCCAATCCGCTTTTCAATCCGTTCCATGCTCGTTGGCAGTCCAAAATCGAGAGCGGATTTGGCTAGTTCCGTTTCCTTGAATGCAGCTTCGCGTTCCGATAAATGACGCACAGCAGAGGCGACGGCATGCGCCGCTGCAATATCTTCGGGCGGCTTCATATGGATGCGCGGCGGGATGAGCGGATCGGCTTCCCGGGCACCGATCTTCTCGACAAATTCCTGCAGCCATTGCTTGCCCGTTTGCCACAGTGAGTGGACACCGTTTGCATCGCGTTTCGCTTGTTTTCGCTGAATGATAGAACGCTCTTTTGCGGCAGCGATAATGCTACCGAGATTAAGCCCAACAGCATTTTCTATTTCACGCCAATTTGCCGTCAAAGCATCCCGGTCCCTAATCGCTTCCTTGGGCGTGCGCGTTGCCAAAGTAGCGATGGTTCCTGCTTTCAATCCCGGTCCGCGTCGGGCATCCAATACTTCCTGCCGCCGCGTTGAAAAGGCCATGACTTGCTCGCGCGAAATACCTTTGGCTTCAAAATTTCCATGTTTGCCAATGGCGCCGGTTTCATAACCGAGTTTTTCCACTTCGAGCCGGAAACGCGCCATGGTCATACTGTTGAGCAATGTATTATATTGCCACAGCTTGTCATTCCGAAGCGCTTTCCAGTTACCGTCCTTTCCCTCAGTCATATTGGCAACAATAGCGTGAAAGTGCACATTAGGTTCCTGATTGCGATTGGTGTCGTGCTGGAACATGGCGATGGTTAGATTTTCGGTCGCTAACTGCCGTTCCTTTCCGCCCCGTTCCACCCGCATCATTGCGGCATTTTTCTCGGCCCAACCAAGCGTCTCGATGACCGATTTGCGATATGCTTCGACAATCCGTTTGTCTTCGCCGACCAGTGCGAGCATCGACCAGCTTTTAGGTAGCGAAAAGGTGAGATCAGTCCCCGGACGGTGCGGCATCCCTTCGCGGCCAATGCGCGATCCATCGGGCAATCTCCCACGCAAAATGGACTCAAATTGCGCGGCCTCGACCTGGCCCTCAAGACCCAGTCTTTTGGCGCCTTCTCCAACCCAGAGGCCGGACCGGTCAGCATCCTCTTTCGCATAATAATTGTCCTTGGCGAAATAGTCGGATGCACCGCCTGCCGATCCCACATTGGCCACCGAAAGCACTATTACTGATCCTCATTTGAAGACGAAGGCCTGGTCAGACCGTGGCGCTCCAACTGGCGATGATATGCTGCGAACGCCCGGTCGCGAAGTTTATCATTTGGATGTTCCGATAGGATCGCATCGAGGGCAATCGAGGCAAAGATTGTTTGTCGCAGCAATTGTTCGTCTGCCGATAGGTTTTGATCATCATCAAGCGTTTCGATGATGATATTTTTCAGCCATTGGCTGACACTCATATGGCGTTCGTCCGCTGCATGGCGAACAGCAATGGCAATGTCTTCACTGACATAGCATTGCAGAGAAAATCTATACATATTCAGGTTCCAATTCCTGGACAAGAACCTGGTTGACCCTACGAAAAGCAAAATCAGAATAAATCACTTCAAGGGCTGTAGGAAAGTAGAAATAATACCAACTATTTCAATATATTACAGACCCGCAACTCGGATGCGACTTGGATTTTGGTCTGGTAAATCAAATGACATTAGTTGGTGATTCGAAGTCAATGTGCTGCAAACGCGCAGAAGTCCTAGACTACAGCAACCGGTCCTCCGGGTACGGTGTGTACCCTCTGTTCCCGATATATGGCGTCAGAACCAGCCATTTGACTCGACTTCTCAACCATGAAATTGAAGTTACCAATCGAAAGAAGAACGCGTGTCTGGTTGAAAAATCCAGACACTCATCAGAATTGCTAAAAGGTCAAAGAGTAAAAGAAAGGCCCGGTAGCGGATGCTACCGAGCCTTGGAAAGTTGCAGTGGTGGTTGCGATTAATTGGCGGACTTTGATTTAGCCTTGGAGAGAAAATCGACCTTCTCAGCGATGATTTCGCAGCCGTAACGGGTAACGTTCTTATCGTCTGCCCACTTGGTATAATGGATGCGGCCAGTGACCATGATCATGGCACCCTTGGTGACATGTTCGGCAACGCATTTTCCGATTCCATTGAAGCAGGTAATCCGGTGCCATTCGGTATCTTGTTGGCGTTCGCCTTCGCTGTCTTTGAAGGAGCGTGTTGTTGCTAAAGAAATACTGGTGATTGTTGCGTCTGACTTGGTTTCGCGAACCTCTGGATCGTTTCCTACGAAGCCAATGAGTGTGACAGTGTTTTTCATTTGATATTACCTTTCGAAGCTATTTTGTTCGTCCAAGGGACCATCCCTTTGACTAGGCCCAGAAAGGTCCGGTTGGGGTGTGTACTGCACTGACTAACGGGAAGGAAACCTCGCATGAAGGGGTGGTGCGGGCAGGTATCCGAAGGATGACAACACGGCCCTGAAATGCGCGGGTTGCATGTCCAGACACCATCCGGTCAGGGCCGCGTTCAAGTCAATGAAGTGGATGTGTCTTTTTGGACCGATAAACTCAGGCGATAGGGAAAGGATCGTCTGACAATAACGTATGTGTCAGAGTCTGCGTCGTGCCTCAAATCCAAGACATAAATACAACAATTCTTCGTCCTAATAGCTGACATTCTCTTTGGCCATTCCGGCCAAGGAGAAAGTAAATGACATACTCACAATTTGATCCAGCAGCGCAGAATAGGGTCCCGTGGAACTTTGGAGCCAAGATTGGTCCCAAGCGACCACTCAATCAGAAACAAATTTGGGCGATACGGTTCTTCCTTGATCGAGAAGAACGTATCCGTGATCGGGCGCTATTCGATCTTGCCATCGACAGCAAACTCAGAGGCTGTGATCTAGTCGAGCTTAAGATCGGCGATCTCGTGAATGGTCCTGACATACGAAAGCGAGCAGCTATCACGCAACGGAAAACTGGACGGCCAGTTCAGTTTGAAATTGCATCCGATGCGCGCGACAGCCTGTTCGCATGGCTCGAATTGCGCGGCGGCTCATTAGAAGACTATGTTTTTCCAAGCCGCGTCGATCACTCAAAACATCTGAGCACACGTCAATATGCGAGGCTCGTTGATGAGTGGGTTGAGGCAATTGACTTGCGGTCTGAGGAGTATGGAACACATTCTCTTCGCCGAACAAAGGCTTCGATTATCTACAAGGCAACTGGAAACCTTAGGGCAATTCAAATTCTGCTCGGCCACTCCAAGCTAGAGAATACCGTTCGTTATCTCGGTGTTGATATAGAAGACGCGCTGACTTTAGCTGAGAAGACGGAAATTTGACCGATAGTGGGCGCCAGTCGATTTTCGGCTGGCGTCCGTATTTGGGCCGATTGCGGAATGTCCGCATTTAATCTGCAATACCGTCAAAGCAGACGTTGTTACTCGTGTTTCAGGGACTTCCGCTTCCGATCCAAAAGCGGACATTGGAAAAACGCGATTATTTTACATGAACAGCGCATTCGAAGCGTTTTGACAGTTCGGTGCAGATTTTTTGAAAAAAATTTGACCCGTTTCACCATGTTTCCACGCCTTAGTGATTGGGCGTCTGAAATTTGGGGGATGAAATGCAACACAATCGATCAAATAGAATATCGTTGAAATGTAAGCGATCATTGTGGAGTTTAGCGCTACCGCTAGTTATGGGACTTGCTGTCCATTCGGCCAGTGTCGGTGCTCAGGGATTAGGTATTTCGGATGGTTCATCCGCAGAACTGAGTGGAATGACCAGCGGAGATCAATTGATCCTCTCCAATCATAATGGCCAAATTCAGTTTGGCGGTCGCAATATAGATTTGGCCAAATTTACTGGCGTCATCGGGTACGCTAGCGAGGTTGCCTATGTTGTAACCATAGCCGGAACCGCCGACACGGGAGACATAAGAGCCGAGCGCGGTCGAATGATATTAATCCCTCCGTTTGGCGGTGAACTATCTATAGCACGTTTTGATGCTGCCCGATTGCGCGATAAGTGGGACGAGAATATCCAGACTTCCGCCTCCTTCGCATACGCAGCGCTCGATAATCTCGCCGAGGGCCAATCGACAGGTATTTTCATGGGCCGGTTGGGCCGCACGAACTTTAATGTGGCTGCTTCTGGTCTGGCTTCGCAGGAGCTTGCGAAACGGACAATCGTCGGGGGCGATGCCGTCACCAAAATCAGGTTTGATAGCCAGCAGAACGCGGAGGGTCTCGAGAAACAGATAGTTTCCGAATTCACCGCCGCTCTTGCGCAAGGCGATGCCGAGAAAGTCGCGCAATTTATCGATCCGCTTCCTTTCGGCGTCAACGACTTGCGCGAGGGGGCCGACGAGGCGCGAAAACTTATGGCCGAGGCGTTGATCGCCGAACGCAACTGGAAAACTGCGCTGGGCAACGCACCGCCGGTCCAGGATTCCAATGTCGAAACCCTCTGGGTTGTGCGCGGCCCGGTTTCGCGCACTTTCATCAATTTGCGGCGCACGACTGACTTCGCCTTTGTTTCAACAATCAGAACGGGATTCTAAATCATGGCCCGAAGCACAAAAAATAAATCATCAACCATCCGCAACCTCCTGCGCACTTCTGTTTCGATCAGCGCGATGCTTCTCATGGCATCGGCTGCGCCAGCACTCGCGGAAGAGGCCGAGCAGATGCCGCCAGCACCAGCGACTGTTGTAGTGCAGGGCGTGGCGCAGGGCGTAGTAAGCACATCGGCAAATCCGATCATAGAAACAAACCGCTATTTCATGCGGCTGATGACCCAGATTTTCGATGGGTCGAAGGAGTTTTCGCACACCCAGATTGCCGCCTTTGCGCGCAAACGGCAGGATAATATTTCCTGGACGATGATGGATTTTGGCGATGGCGCGGTGGTGATCACCAAACCGGAGGCACTGGCGGTCAGCGGATTCAAGAACACGTCAAAGGCTGAATTTGGTGCACTCTACAATTATGACACCAAGATGATCGAAGGCAATTCGGCGGTCGCAAAATTTCACAACAACTACGTCCGACCCCAGCTCGACCGTGCGCCTGCACTTGGCAGCGATGTCCGCTGGGACATGGCGATCCCGATCGGCGCGCTTGGCGTACCGGGCCTCTCGGGCCAGCAAGTCAAACTGGAATTGAGTCGGGAATATTTCACCCATGACGGTAAAGAAATGGTGCTGCTGCAATATGTCGTGCCGGCCCTGCGTTTTGACAGCGCGAGCGGCGCGCAGGTGGTCCATTGGGGACGCGGCTTTGCTCTGACCGATCCGGGGTTTGGTAATATTTATGCCAGTGCTGCTCTGCACCGTTCAGTTGCCGATGAGCGCGATGGCGAACAGCGTCCCTACCGATATTATCGCGCCGCTTTTGCGTCCAATAACGACGGCAAGCCGATGGTGGATATCAAGAAAATCCCAGCGGTTGCCAAAATCTACGAAAGCTTTTTCGGCGACACCGCGCTGGATGTCATCCCGTTTGCGGATGATGTCGGTTCAGCCGACCAGCGCCCCGTGAGACTGGCAGCGAATATTGACGTTATGGCGCTTTCGATTGCGGAAAATGGGGCGAATGACGGGGGGACACTTTCCAATGCTCAGAACAACACAGGTCGAGGAAATGAGGTAGGCAATCGCCCCCCGTCCGGTGATTCAACTGCCTCCACTTTTCTTAATGTGGCAAATTATTTCGTTTCGGCGGCAGACAAATCTACCGCGATTTCCGGAGGCTTGGGGACAATTGAACAGGATAGAGAATTTTATCGGGCCATCGAACAAGGGTTGACACTCTTGAAAAACGAGTCGTCCAGTTTGAAACGCACTATGCAAGGTCTCACCAGCGAACTGCAAACCGCACAAAATGCGCTGGAAGCGCATACTCCAAATCCAATCGTTCTATTGACGCCAGCGACCAAGGCGCTTGAAACTAAAGCGCTTCAGGCAACGCAGGAATTGACCGCCGCCCAGACAGAATTGAACAAATTCTACGACTTTCTTGAGTTTAACGCAGCAACCGAGGGTGTAGCGACGCCGGAATGGTTGCGTGATCTTGAGGCTCTGGAGAGAACAGTCGTCACGAAGACTGCCAATGCGCTCGAAGCTGAGACGGTGTTTGATAATGCGGTCAAGAATGGTGGCTATTTGCTCGAGATAGATCAGGAGACACAAACTCTGGCCAACAATATACAGAATATTGGCAAGCAAATTGTTCAAACTGAAAATGAACTCTCGGATTTAGGCAAAGCCGGGTTATTCATAAAGGACAAGATCGATAGTCTTCCAGTAACCAAATTTAACGCCATGCTTAAGTCTTTTGGAGAGTCACCGGCCGGAATAAGTCTGGAGGCGATTAGTCATTCCATGAATGCTTTCACGGTCGCGCAAAGCGGCGTGAATGTTTACAATGCTGCAACTACTGATCAGAGCAGCGGCGAACTCGATCTGACCCGAAGCTATGGAACAGCCGGGTCATTTGCCATGCTTGGCCTCGATATCGCAGCGATGGTTGGCAATGGGCTTAGTGGAAATTATGAAGCATTTTTCACCGATGCGGCGGCGCTGACAACAGGCTCAATCGGAGATTTATTTATCTCTATCAAGGGCTTGAATGATATCAACGAACGCACCACTGAAGGCTATGTTCTGGCGAAGGATCTTGCAATGGCAAAAAATGCACAGATACTGGAGCGGCGAAAGAAATTTGCTGATTTGGTAAATGAAATCGACAGCGACATTGCCAAAATTGATGAACAAAACGACAGGTCCCAAGGTATCGCCGAAAGCGTAATTAAACAGCGCGCGGATGCACGGTCCGAACTGGCACGAATTGAACAGGAAGACCAACAGCTTAGAGATCAAACGGCTCGGGACAAAGCGGCGCAGGACGCTGAACGCAAACGGAAAAACGAGGAATATGCCGGTGCACAGGACCGGTTAGAAAAAGATCTGGAATATGATTACCCCACCGCCCCGCCGCGCGATCCAAACAAGGTTGCGGCGGCAAAAGACCCGGCGGTAGAAAGTCTCGGCCAAACCACAGAACTCTCGCAGGCGCAGCTTGCTAATATTGCGACGGAGCAGCGCAAGCAGGCGGCGCAGTCCAAGCTCGATGCAGAACAGGCGGAACGGGCCAAGGATTTACCACCGCTCGACAATTTCAAGACACCGGAAGAACGGCAGGCCTTTTATCAACAACAACTCGATGCAGCTGAGGCAGAGCGCGCGGCCGGTTTGCCTCCTCTCGATAATTTCAAAACGCCGGAGGAACGCCAAGCCTATTATCAGCAGAAACTAGATGAATCTCAGGCGGCGCGAGCCAAGGATTTGCCGCCGATTGACAATTTCAAGACACCGGAGGAGCGACAGGCCTATTATCAGCAACAACTTGACGCAGCGGACGCGGAACGCGCCTCCGGATTGCCGCCCACGGACAATTTCAAAACGCCCGAAGAACGTCAGGCTTTCTATCAGCAACAACTGAATGATGTGCAGACCGAAAGGACCGATGGACTACCGCCCATTGACCAGTTCAAAACGCCAGAAGAGCGAAGGATTGCCAGCCAGAAAATTCTCGATGAGCAGCAGGCGGAGAGAACAAAAGGTCTGCCCACGATCGATAATTTCAGCAGCCCGGAGGAACGCCGGGCCGCTAATCAGAAATATCTAGACGAGTCACTGAAAGATCGTCTGGCAGCACGAAACGAAGAGTTCGTCGGACCCAGAGACTATAGTTTCCGGACGACAGACCTGAAGGTCTCGGACCTCACCGTAACGCAGTATAATCTTGAGCCGGTGGTTTTTAAGGATGTCAATTTCGATGAGGACAATGATCTTTTCGACGAGGACGGAAACCTTCGCAAGGTCGGCCCCGACGATTTCGTGATGACCGCTTTTGATGCGCCGGACATTAGCGAAATCGCCTTTAGCAACTTTGCCGATGACGACTATCCCGGTGGCAATAAGGTACCGGCCTTCGGTTACGAGTCTATGTCAGGTACGGTCGAAACCAGCCTCGACAAATGGGAGGAATGGCTGATCGGTCAGGATGTCGCGAAACTCGAAAGGCTGGCGCGACAGGCAGGCTATCCAAACCTCGCCTCGGCACTGAACAGGGCTGCGGACCTCATTCGGCAGGCCGATGATGACGGTTATCGCAAATGGGCCATGTCGCCGCCCAGCTGCACCGGTTATATCGGCTGCGGTCCGCAATATCTTGAACGCTGGAGCATGCGACGCTCAACACTGGCGCTTGGCGATATTTTGCGCGGCGATCGCGCGTTTTTCTCGACCTCTGGTCTGACCGATATTTCGATTGCCAGCCTGATGTTCATGTTCTCTATCATCGATTTTGGGATTGATGATGGTGACCGAGTCAATATCGCGGTTAGCCAGTTCGGCCGGTCGTTGCTTAATCAGTCGCTGACCATCAAAACCAGTGGCACGTCGTTTAGTGTACCGGTTCGTCCAGGCGTAGTTACGGTTAATCTGACAGCGCTAAACACCGGTGAGTTTCCGCCGAACACCGCAGCACTGAGTATCCAGGGGGTCACCGGCGGGGATTCAAACCAGAACTACTCGCTGGATGAAGGTGGCACCGCTGGGCTGCGCGTCAATGTTGGTGGAAAACCGTGAGGGAATTTCAGATGAAAGATATGGCAATGCCAATCGCGCTGGCCGCGATGAGCATCACAATTGCTGCCTCCGATGCGAAGGCGCAATCCGTTCCCGATATTCAGGACTCAATCACCCAGGGTAGCCAGATAGATGAAATTATCCGGGACCAGGACAGGATCGGTCCGCAACTGGGCGAGGACGGCAACGAGATCGATGGCGAAGCCGGGATTTACGTGCTCCGCGTCAACGAGATATTCTATGTCGGCGCGTCATATGGTCTGGGCTATTCGGAAAATCCGGTGCGGTCGCTAAATAATCCGAGTGACAGCTTTTCCGTCAATCTTGCAGCGCAGGCGGGCGTGCAGACCAAAATCGCCGAAGCCCTTGATTTCGGGATCAGCGCGACCGTTGCAGGTACGGAATATGATCAGGCCTTTGCACCCTCATCGCGCAGTATCAACGGTGCGATCAACCTCGGGACACAGATCGGCCAGTCGCCATTTTATATCGGCACGACGGCTTTTGGTGGTTTCAACTATGATGACAATTTTGATAACGGGACCTCGTTCTACGGCGCTTCGGGTTCGCTCAGCGCGGGCTTCCCAATTGGCAACCGAACTGTGGTCCGGCCGGGCGTCGGCGTAACCCGTCAATGGAGCCAGATTGAAGAGAATAACAGCACCTCGGCATCTGGGTCGGTCGATGTATCGCATGCGCTAACCCAAAAACTTATCGTCGGCGCAACGGCCCGTGTCACTCGAACATGGTTCGACAATTTCTTCGAGGACGTGACCTTCGTGAGCCGGAAAGACTGGCAATATGGCGGCGGGGCTAACCTTTCCTACCGCCACAGCCAAAACCTGACCATCGGTGTCTCCGCCGGTTACGAAAAGCGCGATTCAACCTTCTTTCTGTCAGAATATGAAAGTTTTGAGGCCTCGCTCCTGTTCTCGGCACGGCTCAGGTTTTAGTCATCGGTTCACCTGCGACAAGCTGGGTACAGCTGGTCCGTTGGCTTTTTCCATCGGGTTCCAAGTTAGGGTTTAGAGATGATCCAAATTTTTTTTGAGTTTCCCAAAACAGAGGATGTTGGCAGTCTGGTAACGACAATATCACGGACAGAAAAGACTACATGCTATTAAGATCGACTACCAAGCGGAGATCAATATGCACGGAGTGGCGTTGAGAATATATTTTTGGGAGAAACCAAAACTTCTGACATCCACAAAATTTTGGTCTGAATGGTTCCGTGCTGCAGATTTCGGATTGCTATGGAAACCTCAATTGAAATACCTTAGTAGTTCCCCAGTCGAGGAGGTTTATTTGGCTGGGGCACTGGATCACAAGGCATTGATGGATGACTGGCAGGCGGGTGATCGTCATGCTGGCAATCAGCTATTTACCGATCTGGAGCGAGAACTCCACTTGATCGCGGCTGCGAAACTGGCAGGAGAGAATAATTCTTCCCTTTCCACCGGCGACCTTATCAATGAAGCGGTGATCCGGCTTTCCAAGCTCAAGGAAATAGATCTGCAGAGCAAGGCGCATATCCTGGCCTTGGCTTCGCGAATCATGCGGCAGGTACTGGTCGATTATGCCCGTAAGAGGAACAGTCGGAAGCGGGAACATGCCAAAGTTACTATGGTCACAAATATCGGTGTTTGGGATCGTCCGATTGAGTTGCTGACACTAGACTGGCTGCTTGATGAACTGAAAGATATGGATCA
>Ga0315336_1003873_pt1 | contig 18990 bp, 19 predicted proteins | sample ASW5metaG_FD_204512 | JGI IMG/M metagenome (GOLD analysis project Ga0315336, IMG submission 204512) | Ammonia-oxidizing marine archaeal communities from Monterey Bay, California, United States - ASW #5 | ecosystem: Environmental > Aquatic > Marine > Intertidal zone | place: USA: California... | reverse complement strand
GGATGATCGTCTACGCGAAGATCAAGGTAGCGATCATTGTTGCCACCGTAGCCTCCCGCCTCGCGGACTACCAGTACGCTGGCCGACTGGCGACCACGACTATCTCCTCCGGCTGATTGGCCTGCAGCTAGCGCTTCCAGCAGCCAATCGGCCAACTCCCCTTCCCCGCTGCGGAGTGCTTCGTATTTTTCGGCCATTGCCTCGGCTGTGCCTGGAACCAGGATATTGCCCTGGCAGGTAAAGCCTTCACCGACAATATGTCCGGCCCAATCGTAGCAATCTTCTCCGGTAAAAGCTGCCGCATTACCAAGTGCATCCACCATGCCTGCCTGCCTCAAGGCTTTGCCTTCATCGGATTCAGTAAGCGAAGCTAAGGTCTCCTCCGCACTTTTTCCAGAGGCCATCATGTCTAGGCCTTCGGGGCCGTACAGGAGGTTGGCATAGGATTGGGTGGCTACGGCTCCTGCTCCAGCGCGTGCCCACGGAACTACCGCTCCCACAGCCAAGAATTTTGATTGAACCCCTACACCCCATTCCTTGCGGATGGGATCGTAAGCAACTATTGAGAATGTTGCAATCGCTTGCATTATTTACTCCTGCGAGAAGATACAGGCATTATAAGGCCATCGGGGTAATCCTGACATGGTCCTTTTTTTGGCTTAGCTTGGCAGGCAGGCGTCTAAAGCAGGCCCGAAAATAGCTTTCATTCCTGAAAGGGGTACTGCTATCCTATTTTTTTGTTTCCTGAATGTTACTAGACTCTAACTAGTAGCTTACTTAATCAGGAGACATGATTTGACATCTGTGGGAAAGCCTATCCTCATTTTAGGTGCCATCGCCCTCGTGGTGACTGGCGCCTTTTTCAGCGCCAGTCCTGTTTTGGCTGAAAATTCTGCTGAGCATGGTGGTATCAGCTCGGGAATTATTGAAGCCCAGGATAGCGAACCTATACTGATGGAAGCCGAAGCGCTGGGCGAGGCTGCAACCGACAGCTCAATATCACAACCCGCGGCAGCTGGGAATGATCAGGGCAAAGTCAGGCAAAATGAGGAGCAAATAAGGGATGCGCTAGACCGCTCAGAAATGGAAAATGAAGCGATCGCGTTTACAGAGGATGAATCAGAAACGCTTTTGCGTTTCTCTGATATCGCAGCCAACGTAGCTGCACTGCAAAATTTTGTGGATTCTGTCTCGAATGGATCAGGGGTAGTGACGGGCATTTACATCAATGAATATTTTTCGCTAAAGGTTGGTCAGCAGCCTAGTGGCAGCCCGGGCCATATCACCAGTAATGCCGGTGAAGTTACTCAATTTGGTCTGGCAGCCGATTATGGAAGCAAGGGTTTCCTGGCACACAACTACCTTTCAGGCGATTCCTTTTTCGATCTTGAAATCGGCATGAAACTTAGCCTGGTTTACGGGGACGGCAGCATTAAAAACTTTGTGATTGAGGATATTCGCAGTTTCGAAGCCCTACAGCCCAATTCTCCCACATCTACATTTGTTGATCTTGACCAGGGCGGAAAACTGAGCGCTGCAGATCTGTTCTACAGTATTTACAACAGCAATAACCCTTTTGTGCTGCAAACTTGTATTGCCAATCACGGCGTCAGCACGTGGGGTCGAGTCTTTATTATCGCTGTCCCAGTAGCTAGCTGAGCGAGCAAAACTATTTCTTTTTAGGGACCGATAAAACAAAGTCCCCGTCGAATAATCGACGGGGACTTTAAATTAATGCCTACATTATTCCTTTATGTTGCCAGCTGGTACCCAAAACGAACCTTGTTCAAAATAATTTTTGGTTCTTTGGGATCGTCCTCTATCTTTTGGCGCAAAAGATAAACTATCCATTTAATCCTTTCTCGGATTTTGGGACTATCTTCTCCCCAAACTTCTTCTGCAATATTCTGATAAGCAACTGGTTTGGGATGGCGTTTTGCCAGCGCCGCAAATACAGAGAACTCTCGTGGGGTAAGCTCAATATCCTGACCAGCCAGGGAAACCTGATGTGTCTCCAAGTCTATGGTCAGATCATGCTCAGGCAACATCAAATGATTATTATCTGATTGCGGGCCAGCACGACGGAGTGCGGCCTCCACCCGGGCTACCAATTCATTGTTCTGGAAGGGCTTGGTGACGTAGTCGTCTGCACCTTCATTGAGGCCGCGCACTATGTTTTCACTTTGACCAAGGGCTGAGAGGATAATGATAGGGGTATCAGTAATGGCGCGCAATTGACCGAGGGTATCCCAGCCATCCATTTCGGGCATCATCAAATCGAGGAGAACAATATTGGGATTGGCTTCCGACCATTTTCGGATAGCCTGCTTGCCATCGTATGCGCCAACTACGTTCATACCTGCACTGCGCAAAGTGAGCTTAAGTAGGTTTAACGTATCATGGTCATCTTCGACAACCATGACAACGCGCTGATTACTGAACTGCTGGACTGCATCTAAATCCAGTCCAGGTCCTTGAAAACCTTGATTCACTACTGTGTCATTCCCTTCAGCCATATTTAATCACGTCTTTGCTAACTGTATTGTTACTAGCTGCTGGTCTTTGCCAGCAAATGTGGCGAATTTAACTCAAAACAGCCCATACGTGGGCCCAAATCCACTCTAATCAAATTGTAATTCGACAACTTTCTATTGATATTACCATAATCTATCATTTTTGCAAGTTTCTACGATGCTTGCCCCACGCCTAAGCACCAGGCGAAAGAGGTCTTCAGGTCTCCCAGGAATCAAGTATCCATGCGCGACCAGCGTAATTTCTCAAAGATGGGTTTATTGTATTTTCGGGGGTGGCTATTCGGCTAAGTTTAGTTCAGGGGGAGGCGGAGGCAGGAGGCCTTGATCAGTTTGGATAGTAATATTTGAACCCGAAAGTTTTATTGAGTCAGCAAAAATACTCCCGCTAAATGTAGTAGCGTTTGCCCCCGACATTTCAACCAAACCGTTTGGTGCAAAGATCACGCCATTCCAGTTATTGGTGCTGCCTGAAAGCTTAATCACGGCCACACTGCAAGCTGAACCACCGGGTTTCTTGTTGTCTGTGAAATACAACAATCCGTCTACGTAATGGCTGAGATCATGGTTGGAGCCGTTGATAAGAATGTCTTCCCTAGACACAAAAGTAACTGCGGACCCCGAGATTACATTTGCATTGAGGTCAATGTCTCCAGTTGCGTAGTAAAGCCCATCCGATAAGCCCCCACTCGGACCATCATATAGCCCTTCGCTAACCAGCCAGGCAATGTCTATATCCCCGTCAAGGTAATGATATTCACCCAAGGCGTCGGCAGCGACCGCAGCTGAACCGCCCGGTTCGTAATCTGCCATATCATAGGGAAGTGGAAAAGGTTCAACCTCACCAACAAGGGGGTTATCCGGAGCAGGCGGCACATAGGTTACATTTCCATCTGTACCATTCACATTAGTAACGTAAGTAACGTCACCAACGATAGTATTGTTGTTTCCCGTCATCTTAATGTCTTGGTTCGTGTGGACTCCGCCTATGATGTTTACATTGCTTGATGCCCAGGTAACCGTATTCTGGCAGGACTCCGATCCACCAAAAAGTGCGTGCTCAAAGGCCAACTGCAGATCACAGCTGGCCACTGCTCGAACCGTGCTTTCCAAGTCCCCGGTATAGACCACTTGGGCAAAGGAAGACTGGCGCGCGGAGTTAATGATGACTTCCACGTATTCAATATCTGCAGCATTAGGCCCCAGACTAGGAGGGTTATTAACCGATACACTGTTTGTGGTGCCGTTGTTGTTGAAACCGTTGGTAAGGGCAGATCCAAATGCGGCAGTGTTCACGTTCGTTCTTTCACATAAAGCCAAAGCCCCAGCTAAAGAAGCATTATCTGCGGCATTTTGAGCCGTACGCTGCTCATAGTAGAGACGGCCACCGTCTACAGCCAGAGCCACAATGGCAACTATTGCAGCCAGCACTACGACCATTAGCGCAATAGCCTGGCCCTTTTCATTGAGGATGGATTGCGTACTCTTTTTGATTGATTTCATTAATAGCCTTTAGGCAAGGGCGGGCTTTCCCGATCTGCCTACTAGCCAAAGTATAGCTAGGCAGGGGTTTATGCCTATCCACCAAAAGGGCTATTGACTGGGTTGCTATGGAAGACCGACTTAATTGTTAGCTTGGGTGTATAGGAACCAATATTCGTCTGGTGAGAAATGCAATTTCAGTTCTTTCTCCCAGACAAAATCTGTTCCTTTACTCAACTGCTTGAAGTGCTGATCCAGAGAAGCTACTTCTGACAGTAATGCAGTTCCTTCATTAGGTAAATCAGATTTAATTGTCTGCATTACGGCACGATTACGCAGTCCGGAACTAAAAGAGCCAGCTTCCGGTTGGCTGGATTTGCTCATCTCGTTTACAAATCGGGCCCACTGGCGCAGGCGCAGGCCATATTCGTTTTTAACCTTTGCCTCCCAGGCCGAGGTCCATTCATTTTTTAGGGACTCCAACATCAAGGCAATTTCATCAATATCAAGCATTTGCGGCTTGGAAAGTAGGCCAGTCTTTTTCAACGCTAACAAACGCTCAAAGGAAAGCAGTGCGTTGCCCAGGCTAAGTTGTGGATAAGGAGGATGTCCTTTTGGAGATTTTAGACCTAAATTCCAGAAAATCTCCTTAGAGAGCAGAAAATCTTTGATTTGCCCAAGAGCAGCCCTGAGAAAAGGGGCTTCATAGCTATAAATTGTGTCCGACATGAAGGGAAAGCCTTTGGAGCCAGTCTATTGCATTAGCAAAGCAGCTGGATTCTCCAGATATTGGCCAAGGGCCTGCAAAAATTGGGCTGCCTCTGCGCCGTCGCTGACGCGATGATCCACCGAAATGGTGGCCTGCATGCGTGTACCAACGACGATTTGGCCATCTTTAACGACGGAAACCTGGCTGGCTGAGCCTAATGCCAAAATAGCAGCTTCAGGCGGGTTTATGATTGCGACAAAATGGGCGACATCGAACATGCCCAGGTTGCTGACTGAGAAGGTGGAGCCTTCAATATCCTGCTGATGAACGACACCCGATCGGACGCGGCCAGCCATCTCGCGGACATCCTGCGAAATTTGGCGGAGAGGTTTGCGATCGGCATCGTGAACGACGATCACGAGAAGGCCATTTTCTACCGCTACGGCCACACCGATGTTGACATGACCGTGATGAATTACATGCTTGTCGCCATCGAGGGAAGCGTTGAGGTTGGGGTACTGGCGCAGGGCTAAGGCTGAGGCTTTGACGACAAAATCGTTGACTGAGAGTTTTTCGCCGCTGGCAGCGAGCACTGCATTGGCCTGAGCACGGGCCTGCATGACCGGATCCATGTCATATTCGTGGGTGACATAGAAATGGGGAATGTCTGTGCGCGCCTGGGACATGCGGCGGCCAATAGCGCCACGCAGGCGGCTGAGTTCGATGCGTTTATCGGCAGGCGCCGGGCCCAGATCGGGCATGGCGATCGCCGGCATGGCAGGCAGGCTGGAGGTAGCCGCAGCGCCGGGGACATAGGTTTCGATATCTTTTTTGACAATGCGGCCTTGTGGTCCAGAACCGGTTACGGCGCGCAGATCGATATTTTTCTCTTTGGCCATGCGGCGAGCAACCGGGGTAGCGCGCAAACCGTCGGGCAAGCTGCCGTTTGAAGAGCTGGCAGTCGGAGCTGCTTGGGTAGCGGCTGGGGCGGGGGCCACTGGCTGGCCGCTTTGCGCCGGCGCTGCGGCCGGGGTTGATGGTGTTTGCTCAGGCTCATCATCTGGGGCTACTTCAGCTAGTAAGGCGTCCAGGTCAAAGTCTTCGCCTTTATCGGCGACAACGGCGATGGGTTTGCTGACCGGGACAATGGCTCCTTCAGTGACCAAATGCTGATGCACTGTGCCGGCAAACATAGACTCGACTTCAACCGTAGCTTTATCGGTTTCAATTTCGGCAAGGAGTTCGCCCTTATCTACAGTATCGCCCTCGGATTTAACCCAACGAATGAGGGTGCCTTCGGCCATATCGAAACCCAGCTTGGGCATCTTAATAATGTCGGCCATATTAGATTACCTCTTTCACCGCAGCGATCACATCTTCCAGCTGCGGCAGGGCGTGTTGCTCCAGTGCCTGATTGTAAGGCAATGGCACTTCTTTTTGAGCAACGCGCTTGATGGGAGCGTCCATGTAATCGAAAGCCTCTTCGTATATGCGGGCTGCAATTTCGGACATGACACCATAGCTGGGCCAGCCTTCTTCGACGAGGACGGCGCGATTGGTCTTTTTGAAGGACTCGAGGACGGGGCCCATATCGAGGGGACGCAGGGTGCGGAGATCAACGACTTCGGCAGAAATGCCTTCAGCGGCTAATTGCTCGGCGGCCTTCAAGGAAGTTTGCAGCATTTTGCTGTAGCTCACAATGGTGACATCCGTGCCTTCGCGCTGGACTTTGGATTTGCCAATGGGCACCAAATGGTCGCCTTCGGGTACTTCGCCTCGGACCTGATAAAGGGTGGCGTTTTCGATAAACATGATGGGGTCGTCTGAGCGGATGGCGGTTTTGAGCAAACCCTTGGCATCGGCGGGCGTACCCGGAGATACGACCACCAGGCCGGGGAAATGGGCGAAAATGGCGTCAGGGGTTTGGGAGTGAGTCGCGCCCAACTGGCGTCCACCGCCGCCGACGGCGCGGATGACGAGGGGGACTTTCATTTGGCCGCCAAACATGTAGCGCAGTTTGGGGGCCTCGTTGACGATGTGATCCATGGCCACAAATGCAAAGTTGATCGTCATCATCTCGGCTACGGGGCGGAGTCCGGAGAGGGCTGCGCCAATGCCGGAGCCAATAATGGCGGCTTCGGCAATAGGTGTATCACGCACACGTTTTTCGCCAAATTTGTCGTAGAAGCCTTTGGTGACGGCGTAGGTACCACCCCAGACACCGACTTCTTCACCCATGATAAATACTTTTTCATCGCGTTCCATCTCTTCCATGAGTGCATCGGAGATGGCCTGGCGCATTGTGATAGCAGGCATGTTTAGTTGTCCTCCACGTAGATGTAGTCGTAGAGGGTATCCAGCGCGGGATCGGGGCTGGCGTGCGCAAATTCAACGGCCTCTTCTACTTCGGCAGCGATATCTTTGTCGATCTTGGCCAGGTTGGCCTTGGTGGCAATCTTTTCTTTAATCAGGTAGCGATTGAAGATGCCGATGGGGTCGCTCTTTTCCCAGGTAGCAACCTCGTCTTTTTCGCGATAGCGCTCGGGGTCGCCCATGGAGTGACCTTCGAAGCGGTAGGTGACGATTTCCAGGAAGAAGGGGCCTTTGCCAGAGCGAACATGCTCGAGGGCGGGGGCGACACCTTCGCGGACCTTCATGATGTCCATGCCGTCTTCGATGCGGGCGTTGGGCATGTTGTAGCCCTCGGCTTTTTGGCGAATCTGCTCGGTGGCGGAGGCGCGATCTAATGTGGTGCCCATGCCGTACAAATTATTTTCGCAGACCCAGAGGACGGGTAAATCCCAGACTTTGGAGAGGTTGACGCCCTCGTGGAAGAAGCCGATGTTGGTGGCTCCGTCGCCAAACATGCAGATGGTGACGCCATCCTGCTCCTGGTATTGATCGGCTAGGGCCATGCCAGCGGCGATGGGTAAATGGGCACCCACGACTGCGTGGCCGCCCCAATAGTTTTTGGTGACGTCGGCCATGTGCATGGAGCCGCCGCGACCCTGTGAAATGCCGGTGGCTTTGCCGAGGAGTTCGGCCATCATTTCTTTGGCGCTGATGCCACAATTTATGCCCACGCCGTGATCACGGTAGGCGGTGATGACTTTGTCTTCGGGATTGCGCAGGGAGATGAGGCCGGTACTGACGGCTTCCTGTCCGATGTAGAGGTGGAGGAAGCCGCCGATGTGGCCTTCCTGGTAGAGCTCGGCGGAGCGCTCTTCGATGCGACGGATGAGGACCATTTGGCGGTACAGCTCTAAATGGTCTTTTTTGTTCATAGTGGCCATAAATGCTCCTACAAAAGTAACACCGGGCCAGGCCCGGCGTTGCGGATATTCAACTTAGGCGAATAAGTAAAAATTATACCAAGTCGCTTACTTTTTTTCTTTTTCAAAAAGAGGCTGAATAGTAGGCCAGTATAATCCTGCAATGGAATTCAGCCAATTACCCCTAAGCTTTGAGGGAAAAGTAGAGCGCGAACATCTTGATTTCCTTGGGCATATGAATGTGATGTGGTACACCCACCTTTTCGACCGAGCCACCTGGGGATTTTATGAGGGCTTCGGCTTTGGACAAGACTATCACCAAGGGGATAAGGGCAGCTTCGCCTTGGAAATGTACACGCGTTACTTAGCAGAAGTGCGCCTGAATGACAGCTTCAAGGTATATACACGGGCTATTGCGCGGAGCAAGAAACTCTTTCACTTTATGCATTTTATGGTGCGAGAGCGGGATGGGGAACTATCGGCGACCTGCGAGATGCTGGGAATTCATATTGATATGCGCACGCGCTTGAGTAATGAGATGCCGGATGAATTGGCGACGGCCTGGGACAAGCTGATTGAGGCGCATAACAAGCTTGGCTGGGATGCGCTAATTAGCGGGGTAATGTCTCCCTAGTCTTGTTGAATGTGGGGACTGGCTTTACAATACAAACATATGTTCAGTAAATTGAGGGCCCCGTGCCAGTAGATTTTATTAGCTTGCGAAGACAAATTAGGGATGAAGCCGCCAAGGCGCCGGAGGGGATTCGGCGGATTGGTGAGCTGGGCAAGCAAGCGGCTGAGCTGCTGGAAGCCAATGCCGACAGCGGAGATGCGCTAGGGGCCAAGGTGGAGCAGGCTGCGCAAACGGATGGCTTTTTGCGGAGCGCCAAACCGGGGAGTGAGAAGTTGACGGCTACTTTTAAGGTGCCAGATGCGCTGGAAAGGGCCACTCTGATTGCGGTGGACGGCTCCCAGATTAACCCCAGCCGGCATGAGGCGGTTAATTACTTCCTGGTCAATCTGGGGGCGATTGAGATGGAGCTGGGATCGGGGATGGCCCCCAAGACGCATACGCGCAGCGAGTTGAGTGTGTTTGAGTACAGTGAAAGCGGTAGTTATAGCGAAGAGCGCGTGGGGCTGGATCGAGATACGGGTGAGCGGGTCTTCTTGGCTGAATTGAGCAATGAGGCCAAAGTGAAGCCAGTGATCACATTGACGGACGGGCCCTTGGAGTTGTGGGGTGGAAGCAGCCGGGATAGTGGGCAGGATCGGCAATTTGCGGAGAGCTTGCGGGTTTATCTGAAAGCGCTGGAAGAGCTGCAACGAGCAGGGGCGGTGACGGCGGGTTACGTGGACAAGCCAAGGGCTGATTTGGTGGTGAGGGCGCTGGAAGTTGCCGCTACGCCGATTGATGAGTTGGGCGATATTCGCAAGACGCGGCCCTTACGCGGGGTGACGGACCAACACCTGTTTGCGCCGCTACTGGGTCCGGGGCAACGATCGGCGGTATTCGGGATTCAATCGCAGTTGGCGCCGAAATATGCGGGGGCGCTGGCGCTGCAGTTTTTCTATCTCAATGTGGGCAGTGAGACGCGGCCCTGGCTGGCGCGGGTGGAGATCCCCGCCTGGGTGGCGGATGACGCTAAACTGTTGGATGCGCTGCACGCGACATTAATTGCGCAATGCGGAATGATGGGCAGCCTGGCTTATCCCTATGTTCTGCACAGGGCGCATGAAATTGCGGTGGTGACGCGGGAAGAACGCGAGCAGGTTACGCAAATGCTGTTGGCCGAATTACAATCGAGCGGAGTTGAGGCGGGGCAGATTTCCAACAAGCAAGCCGCCAAGGATTTGGCGGGACGGACGAGGAGATAAGTTTGGATAGTAAGGCCTATGAAATTGGGCGTTTGTTGCGCTCTGGGATTGGCGGCTTTGTGGCCGGCACCAAGGTGCTGCAGCAGGATGCGCCGCGTTTTGGCGCGCTGGTGAAAGCGCCGCTGGGCGAGGATTTTATTTACGGCGTAATCCACGAGATTAATGTGGATGATGACGGCCTAGTACGGCAACTGGTGACCAGCGATTCTGTAGACGCCAGCGTGATTGAGGACAACCGCGTGAACCGGAATGTGCCGATGGAGATGAGCGTGCTGGCGGTGGGTTATAGCCAGGGCGTGGCGATCAAACATTTGTTGCCACCGCGCGCGCCGCTGAGCCTAGATGTGATTTGGCAATGCTCGGATGCGGAAATTGTGGACTTTACGAGTACGGGCCATTTTGGCTATTTGCGGCACTTGCTGCGCAATCCTGATTTGCCGGTGGGCGAGTTGATTGCGGCGCATGTGCAACAGGCGGATGCGGCGCACAAGGCTGAAGGGGAAGCGGATTGGAGTCAACGAGCTTCGCAGGAATTGATCACACTGTTGCGGGATGATTATCAAGTTCTGATGCAAGTCTTAGGAGCTCTCGGTGACGCATTGCCCGAATTAGGATTAGAGCAATGAGCGAAGAAGAGAAATATATCGGCTATGTGGTGGGGGGCGGGCTAAAGGAAGGGCTGCAAGCGCGCTTGACGGTGCCAGCCAAAGATGTGCAGGAAGGGGCATTTATCGTGGTGGAATCTGATGAATGGCTGTTCCACGGGTTGGTGACCGATTTGCTGCTGGGGGCGACCGATCCGCGCTTTGCGGATGAACAAAGCGGGACGCGGCTTCCTAGCGAGGTGGCGAAATTGTTGCATGGGCAAACGCTGTTTACTAATCTGGAGATATTGCCGGCGCTGATGATGGAACGCGGGCCTGATCCGGCATCAGCCGATTACAAGGGCTGGCGAGATGCAATTGACGCGGGTCTGCGGGATGCGCCGCGAGCGCTACCCGTGAAGACCGTGCCGCCGCACCATTCGGACGTAAGGCTGGCGGTTGAGGGCGATATCGCCGAAATATTTGGCAAGCCGGGGGAGAAGGGCAATTTCGTGATTGGGGAAACACGTGAGCAGGGGCATCCGGTAGCGGTCAATTTGGACCGTTTTGTGCAGCGTTCGTCCGGCGTGTTTGGGGCGACGGGCACGGGGAAATCGTTTTTGACGCGGCTGCTACTGGCGGGCCTGATTCAGCATGACCAGGCTTCAGTGCTGGTGCTGGATATGCATAACGAATATGGCTTTGATGACACGGCGTCGGATACGGGCGAGAAAGTGGTGGGGCTGCAGACCAAATTTAAGTCGAAAGTGCGGGTGGTGGGCCTGGGGGCCGGGGCGCAAATTCGGGGGAAAACGCCGGACTTTAATCTGGAAATCGCGATGTCTGATATCCAACCGCAGGACATCGAACTGCTGACGCGTGAACTTAATTTAAAGGAAACCACACCGACCACGTTGGAAGCGCTGGCGTCGACAGTTGGCAGGACTGAATGGTTCAAGGCCTTTATGGGGATGAAGTCTGGGGCGCGGGTGCAGAATGAGGAGGGCAAGAGCGTAGCTGCGCCAGACTCGGTGGCGGCCTGGGCGGATGCGAATGGGGTGAATGTGATGGCGGCCGAGGGGCTGCATAGCAAGCTGAGGCGGGTGTTTCGCAAGGCGGAAGCGGGGGGCTACATTAGTGCGGCTCCGGCAGCGGACGGGGTGAGCGAAATTATCAAGGCGCTGGAAGCGGGGCAGCATGTGGTGCTCTCTTTTGGCAATCATGAGAGCGATTTGGATTATCTGCTGGTGAGCAATTTGCTGACGCGGCGGATTCGGCAGGCCTGGGAGAAACGGACCAACGATTATCGCAGCACGGGAAAGAAAGAGCCGCGTCCGCTGGTGATTGCGGTGGAGGAAGCGCACAAGCTGCTGAACCGCGAGATGGCGGCGCAGACGACTTTCAGTACGATTGCGCGGGAGCTGCGCAAATATTATGTGACGCTGCTGATTATTGACCAGCGTCCCTCGCAGATTTATGACGAGGTGATGTCGCAACTGGGGACGCGCATCTCGGGTTGGCTGGGGGACGACGATGATATTCGCGCGGTGCTGAGTGGGCTGGCCGGTCGGGAGGCGCTGCGCGGGATGCTGGCGCGCCTGCAACCCAAGGAAGAGGTGCTGCTGCTGGGCTGGGGCGTGCCGATGCCCTTACCGGTGAAATCGCGGCGCTACGATGATGCTTTTTGGGTGCAGTTGCTGGGGAAAAAGGGTGCGAAGGGGAAACGCAGCGAGAAGGATATGAAGGATGGGTTGGGGGTTTAGAACACTTTTTAGAACACGATGAAGCATGGTCCATTTCTACCAGCATATATAACTAAGCGCATTTTTCATATCGCAATATACGGGGATTGACTCTGACTGCACCTTTGTTCTATAATTCTGTACTTCACTAGAACATTTGTTTGTTCAGCCCAAAATTGGGTTTTAGGAGGCAGACATGATCAACAAGGGAACATTAAGTCGGGTGCAATTGCCCACTCTCAAGATTCACAGCAATTTGGCCTGGGGCGCGCTAGTGGTGGGAGCGCTGATCGCCTTTGAGGTCTTCAATTACAGCACGACCGAGTTCGCGATGAGCGATTTGCTGGGCGGGCTGGCTTTTGGCGGGCTGCGCTGGGCAACGATTTTGGCGCTGGCGTTTAGCAGCATCGATTTCGCGGGGATCGGGCATATGTTCAGCAACGGCTATGTCAATCGGAGCGCGAAGCAGGGGCTGGAGATCTGGTATCTGTTCGCGGCCTGGCTGTTGGCAGCTACGATGAATGCGATGCTGACTTGGTGGGGCGTGTCGCTGGCGATCATTCAGCACGGCACTCTGGGCAACGGGATCGTGGACCGCGCGACTTTGCTGCGTGTAGTACCCGCTTTCGTGGCGGTGCTGGTGTGGCTGATCCGGGTGCTGATTATTGGTACGCTGATCACATCGGGTGGCAAGCTGTTTCGCAAAGCAGCGCCGAAAAATAATTCGGTACCCGCGATGCGCCGGGAGAACCCGCAAGATGCAGACGCTCGCCTAATTCGGGAAGCACGTAAGAACGGCGCGATCCCGGCCAAGATGAACGGTAACGGCCACAAGCAGGGCGTGGCAGGATAAAGGACATTATGCAGGAAGAAGTCTCCTTCTCTGCGGACAATGAATGGGAGGCTGGGCGCAGTGGGCCTGGCCTCTTCTCATTTCTGCTGTCGCCAGCGGTAGCCACACTGATTTTTGGTGCTCTGTTGTTTGCGGGGCTGGTAAGAGTTCCGGCTTCGCCAGAACTCTTTTCGGAGAAGGCAAAAGCCTTCTCCACGGGTGGCAAGGATGAAGCTCTTGCCAGTTTTTTTGCGCCGGAAGTGCTGCGCTGGGAGGCAGAGATTCTTGAATGGGCAGGAGAGCATGAATTGGATGCCAACCTGGTGGCGACGGTGATGCAAATCGAAAGCTGCGGAGATCCGCAAGCGCTGTCGGGGGCGGGTGCGATGGGGCTGTTCCAGGTGATGCCCTATCATTTTGCAGATGGGGAGGATAGCTATGCGCCAGCGACCAATGCGCTGCGGGGGCTAGCATACTTAGCCAAATCGATGGACAATTTTGAAGGGGATGCGAGCATGGCGATGGCGGGCTACAACGGGGGAATCAACGGGGCGAGCCGCCCGCAGGTGCAATGGGCGCAGGAAACGGTAGATTATCAATACTGGGGAGAAAATATTTATGAGGATGCACGCGAGGGGCGATCGAACAGCGCTGTGCTAAATGAGTGGATGGCGGCGGGTGGGGCTAGCCTGTGTGCTCAGGCTGGGCAGCGTCTGGCTGCTCTTCCGTAAGCGGAGGAAGGCAATCGTCACCGGCAAGGGGCAGAGAAACCGTAAAGGTGCTGCCCTCCCCTTTTTCGGAAGTCGCATCAATTTCACCACCATGATTACGCACGATCCAATAGGCAATAGATAAACCCAGGCCAAAACCAGCACCCTCTTCCAGGCGGTGACGAGCTTTATCGCCACGGTAAAAGCGCTCAAAGATGAATGGAAGCTCCTCGGTAGGGATTCCAGAACCAGAATCATGTACCTCCAAACGAGCTCTGCCCTCTTGCTTCGACAAGTTAACGCTAATTTCCCCGCCCTCTTCCGAATACTTTATAGCGTTGCTTACCAAGTTCATGAGCACCTGCTTAAGGCGATTGCGATCACCACAGACAATCACCTGGTCAATATCTCCGATACTCATGGCATGGCCTTCGTCAGCCAGAATGCGGGCTTGATTAAACACTTCCAGTAGCAGCGTATCCAGCTCGATGCGGTCGAGGTTCATGGGCAGCTTGCCCGTTTCAGCTTGCGCGAGGAGCAGTAAATCTTCTACCAGACGGGTAAGATGCTGCACTTCCAGCTCAATGCTGTGGAGCGACTCCTCATCTTCAACACCCACCTTGCGCATCAAATCTACGTTGCCGCGGATCACAGTTAGCGGAGTTCGCAATTCGTGGCCAACGTCGGCCACAAAGCGCCTTTGGGTGGCAAAGAGCTCCTCCAGGCGGGCAATCGTATCGTTGAATGCTACGATTAGTTGGCCCACCTCATCGTCCGGCGAGGTGGTGAGTGGGATGCGTTTGGATAGATCATCGGCACGTGTGATCTGCAAGGCGGTATCGGTGACTGTGGAAATGGGAGAAAGTGCTCTACGGGCGCTGGCCCAGCCGATAAATCCTGCAATGAGTACGGCGATGGCGCTCAAGACCATAAGGAAGGAGACCAAATTTACGCTAACTGCGTCGATTATTGCCAAGGAAGTGGTCACCTGGAGTACGCCATGCAATTCGCCGTTTAGAAACAAGGGGCCACTCAAAACTCTAAAAGGGGTTTCCCCAATTTCTATGTTTTGGAATTGACGTTTAGACACGCCCAGACCATCGGGGTCCAGGGGGTTGTTTAGGATGCTTCCAGGATCCACACTTTGACTAGTGGCGACAAGGACGCCATTTGAATCCCACATTTGGGCAAACACGCTTGAGTCGAGGTTGACTCGTTGGACGAAGAAAAAGCGGCCATCTTCGTCGATGCGAACCGCAGTGCTAAAATCATTAGCCGCTCTTTCCAGGGTGCTGTCAATCTGATTCAGCAAAACGGTTGAGATTAGTCCATAAACAGCAAGACCGAACAGAACCAGGACAGCCCCAAGAACGGCCGTATAGAAAATAGTTAGGCGTGCCCTGAGGGACATGTGGGATTATTCTTCTTCGCGCAGGACGTAACCCATTCCGCGGACTGTATGAAGTAGGCGAGGTTCTTTTCCCTCTTCCAGTTTCTGACGCAGGTAGCGAACATACACCTCAATAATATTGCTCTCTCCCCCAAAATCGTAACCCCACACATCATCGTAAATCATCTCGCGTGTAAGCACCTGGCGAGGATGGCGCATAAAGAGTTCAAGCAACTCGTATTCCTTGGCTGTCAGATCAATAACGCGATCTCCGCGATAGGCCCGCCTTGTACCTGTGTCCAGGTTGAGGTCCTCAAAATCGTATGACTTCTGTTTAGGCGTTTGTGTCCTGCGCAGAAGAGCACGTATGCGTGCAAGGAGTTCGTCCAGATTAAATGGCTTAACCAGATAATCATCAGCACCAGCATCAAGCCCCATAACTCTATCGCTGACAGAATCTTTAGCGGTAAGCATTAATATGGGAACTTTGCTCAAGGTGCGCAATCGTCTGCATACTTCGAGCCCATCCATGCCTGGAAGCATCCAATCGAGAACTACTAAATCCGGAATGTTCCCACCAGCCAAAGCTAGGCCTTTTTGCCCATCTTCAGCAATTTCTACCTCGTAACCATCATAAGATAAGCTTCGTCTTAAAAAAGTTAGGATTGCCTGATCGTCTTCAATGACTAATATTCGTGCGCTCATCATTATTCCTATCTAGATTAATTTCATGTGAATATATCATAGTGCAAATTAATCCCAGATGATTATTTAAAGAAAAAAGGCCATCGTGTGCGATGGCCTTTTTTAGCTGATTCAGGGAAATTTATGCGAGTTCGACTACTGCGCCAGCGCCTTCCAGCTTAGATTTTGCATCGTTTGCAGCATCTTTGCCAACTTGCTCCATCACTTTGGCCCCGCCGGCTTCTGCCAGCTCTTTGGCCTCTTTGAGACCAATGCTTGTCAGCTGGCGAATGACCTTAATGACCTCAATTTTCTTGGGGCCGGCATCTTTGATAACCACATCAAATTCGGTCTTTTCCTCGCCTGCTTCGGCAACAGCGCCACCTGCAGGTGCAGCTGCCACGGCCGCAGGGGCTGCAGCGGAAACTCCCCACTCTTCTTCCAGTTTTGAAACCAACTCTGCGGCTTCAACTACTGAAAGTTTTCCTAATTCCTCAACCAATTTGTCCATATCTGCCATGATCTGCTCCTTAATTATTCAATCTTATGTTTTTTTAGTTTTCAACAGGTTCTGGGGCAGCGCCACTATCGGCAAACGCCTTTAAGACCTGTGCAATCTGTCTTCCGGGTTCAGCTAGCAAACGAGTAAGCTGGGTTGCAGGGGTATTGAAAAGTGCCAACATCTGGCTGCGCACAATGGGCAGCGGTGGCAATTTAGCAAGGCTTGTAATTTCGTCGCCACTTACAAATTGGCCATTCAAAAAGCCAGCCTTTATTTTGACTAGCTCAGAGTCTTTGGCGAAATCAGCAATGGCCTTAGCCACACCAGGGGCATCTTCGTAGGCCACACCAACCGCTGTACTCCCCGTAAGAAACTCTTCTGGAATTTCCATTCCAGTTGATTTAAAAGCACGCTTGCCCAGCCGGTTTTTCATGATGTGAAACTCACCGCCAGCCTCACGCACTTTGCCACGCAGTTCATCAATGGCTGGCATATCCAGCCCTGTGTATTCGGTGAGATAAATGGCTTCAGAATCCTTTATCCAGGTTTCGTATTTCGCCACCATCTCTTGCTTTTTTTCCTTCGTATGGGCCAAATGGCCACCTCCAACAAAAAAGTCTTTGCTTCTTTTTTCGAAGCAAAGACTTCTATCACCTAAGCACCAGCTTAGCGAAGCAGATGTCTTTACCTCGGCAGGAAATTAAGCCCACATTTTTGGGCACCTGCTGTCTCTGGCAAAGCCCGCTGCAATTTTCGCAACGGGGAAACAAGAGCAAGATTGTACTACAAATTGTTAATTCTGCAATTCCATTGATTGAGCTTGAATTGGGTCAATCGTAATTGGCGGGCCCATCGTGGCACAGAGCACCATTTTCCGAACATAGGCTCCTTTGGCAGCCGCCGGCCGCGCTTTCTTGACCGATTCCATTAATGTGGCCATGTTTTCATACAACTGGCTTTCATCGAAGGAGGCTTTACCAATGGGTACGTGTATATTTGCAGTCTTATCCAATCGGAATTCGACTCGACCTGCCTTAGCTTCCTCAATAGTTCGAGGTAAATCCTCTTCTTTAACGACAGTGCCAGCCTTAGGATTGGGCATCAATCCGCGTGGGCCAAGCACGCGCCCTAAGCGGCCTACCGCTCCCATCATATCTGGAGTAGCGATGGCCACATCAAAATTGAGCCAGCCGCCTTCGATCTTTTTTAGTGTGGCATCATCATCGGCGACGGCTTCTACTCCAGCCTCGCGCGCTAAACGAGCACCATCACCCTGAGCAAATACTAACACTTTCATCTCTTTGCCTAAGCCATGAGGCAAAAGCACAACGTCTCGAATCTGTTGTTCGGCATGACGCGGATCTACACCCATACGCATGTGCAATTCTACGGTTGCGTCAAATTTGGTGAAGGCCGTTTCTTTCGCTAGAGCAATTGCCTCTTGGGGTAGATATTGCTTTTCCAGATCAATCTTTTCTGCAGCTTCTCTGTATTTTCGTCCTCTTCCAGCCATCTTCACTCCTTGTGGTCATAGCGGGCCAAAGACCCTCCCACAGATTAGTTATCCTTTTACGACAATCCCCATATTGTTGGCAGTACCCTCAATCTGGCGCATAGCTGCCTCAATATCATTGGCGTTGAGATCTTTCATTTTAAGCTCTGCGATCTCGCGAACCTGTTCACGGGTAACCTCGCCAACAGTTTCACGATTCGGTTCGGCTGCTCCCTTCTCAATGCCAGCTGCTTTCTTCAATAAGATACCTGCTGGTGAGCTTTTCAACACAAATGTAAAGGAGCCATCCGAAAAGACTGAGATTTCCGCGGGAATCACATTGCCCATCTGATTAGATGTGCGCGCGTTATATTCCTTGCAAAAGCCCATTAAGTTGATCCCGTGTCCGGCCAAAGCGGGGCCAATCGGGGGGGCTGGGCTTGCTTTACCTGCATCAATTTGCAGAGTTACTACTGCTTTTAATTTCTTTGCCACAATTTACTCCTTCGTGGTGATAACGGGCTAACGCCCTCCCACAGCTGTCTACGCTTTCTCTACTTGCAAAAAGTCTAATTCTACGGGTGTTTCCCGGCCAAAGAAATTCACCATTACGCGAACTTTGGCACGTTCCATATCAATTTCGTCGACTGTGCCACGAAAATCATTAAAGGGGCCATCCACAATGCGAACACGTTCGCCTTGCTTGAAAGTCACCTTGATGCGCGGAGCATCGGCTTCCATACGCTTAATGATTTGGGATACTTCTTCGGGCCTAAGCGGGAGAGGTTCATTGCCCTGACCCACAAAACTAGTGACGCCAGGTGTGTTACGCACTACGTACCAGGATTCCTCAGATAGAACCATATTCACCAAGATGTACCCTGGGAAAACCCGGCGTTCAACGGTGCGACGCTTTCCTTCTTTGACTTCAATTTCTTCTTCAGTGGGTACAACTACGTCGAAAATCCGATCTTTCATACCCATTGAATCAATGCGCTGCTCAAGGTTGTGACGTACTTTATTCTCGTAGCCTGAATAACAATGCAACACATACCAGGCACGCCCATCATCTGGCTCGCTGGGTGCGGGGGGTTGGATATCGGTTGGGAGTTCATCACTTGGAAGTTCTTCGACGGCCACTGCCTCTTGGGCAGCTTCCATGACGGTTTCTTTCTGATCTTCCTC
>Ga0315336_1003872_pt1 | contig 18991 bp, 19 predicted proteins | sample ASW5metaG_FD_204512 | JGI IMG/M metagenome (GOLD analysis project Ga0315336, IMG submission 204512) | Ammonia-oxidizing marine archaeal communities from Monterey Bay, California, United States - ASW #5 | ecosystem: Environmental > Aquatic > Marine > Intertidal zone | place: USA: California... | reverse complement strand
CGCGGGCCGCGAGCGCATTTCAGCCATCGCGAGGCAGAACGATCTCAAGCCGCTGCCGTCGGCAGCCAATTTCGTCACCATCGATTGCGGCCGCGACGGCGACTTCGCGCTGAAAGTGATGCAAGGCCTGTTGTCGCGCGACGTGTTCATCCGCAAGCCGATGGCGCCAAGGCTCGACCGCTGCATCAGGGTGAGCGTCGGGCTCGACCGTGAGCTCGACATCTTCGCTGAGGAACTGCCCGGCGCACTGGCGGCCGCGCGGGGTAATTAGGCTCGATCGCATCCGACAGCCTCAGCCTGTTGCCTTTGGCCGGTCCTGTGCCAGATTCCGGCATGACGCACGGAGCATGAGCGATGCGGAGCCAGCAACGGGTCGTTCGAGCTCGTATTTCCGGCAGGGTACAGGGTGTCGGCTATAGGATCTGGACACGCGGCGAGGCCGTGCGGCTCGGGTTGACTGGGTGGGTCCGCAACGAAAGCGATGGTTCGGTGTCGGCGCTGATCGCCGGCGCGGACAGCGCCGTTGCCGCGATGGTCGAACGTCTGTGGCAAGGGCCCCGGGGCGCGGCTGTCTCGAAAGTCGAGATAGTGGATACCGCCGCCGATGTGTCCGCCGACTTCAGGATCGTCGTCTAGATTCGGCAGGCACATCCCTGCCATTGGCCGCGCCGATCAATAATACTTGAATTAATTGAACGTTCGTTTTATTAACTTCGTCTTCACGAGGCGAACATGGCGCGCACCACAGGATCCGACGGGGAAAAGACTGAAGCCGCAGTCCGCGAGGCTGCGGTCAAGCTGATCGCGCGGCTGGGCTATGAGGCGATGTCGATGCGGCAGCTGGCGGCGGAGGTCGGCGTGCAGGCGGCGGCGCTCTATCGCTACTTTCCGACCAAGGAAGACCTGCTGTTCACCTTGATGCGCGAGCATATGGAAGGTCTGCTCGCGGCCTGGGAGGCGGCGCGACCGGCGAGCGCCGATCCGGCAACCCGCCTTGCCGCCTATGTCGAGAACCACATCGCCTTCCATATCGAACGACGCCAGGCGACCCATGTCTCCAACATGGAGTTGCGCAGCCTCTCGCATGAAAGGCTGACGCGGATCCTCAAGATGCGCACGGCCTATGAGAAGGAACTGCGCGCCATCCTGCGCGACGGCGCCGACGCCGGTCTGTTTCAGATCGACGATACCGGACTCACGGCCATGGCGCTGATCCAGATGATGACCGGCGTCATCGTCTGGTTCCGGCCGGGCGAACGGTTGTCGGTCGCTGAAGTCACGACTTCATATCTCTCGATGACAATGCGCCTGGTCGGCGCGACAACCAGCCATGGCACCGCGCGTTCCTACGGACGCGCCGAGGACGCCGTGGCGCTCTGATACGGACACGATCTTCGCGAAGACCGGGGCGTGCGCAGGGAGGAACGGCATGTACACGAATACGCTGAACTTCGGATTTGATCCCGACATCGAGGCGCTGCGCGACACCGTACGGCGCTTCGCCCAGGACAGGATCGCGCCGATCGCCGCGGAGATCGACCGTTCCAACGAGTTCCCCGCGCACCTATGGAGCGAACTCGGTGCGCTCGGCCTGCTCGGCATCACCGCCGACCCCGATTTCGGCGGAACGGGCATGAACTATCTCGCGCATGTCGTGGCCATGGAGGAGATCTCGCGCGCCTCCGCCTCGGTCGGCCTCTCCTACGGGGCGCATTCGAACCTCTGCGTGAACCAGATCAACCGCTGGGCGACCCCGGCTCAGAAGGAGAAATACCTCCCTGCCCTATGCTCGGGCTCAACGGTCGGCGCGCTGGCGATGTCGGAACCCGGCGCCGGCTCGGATGTCGTGTCGCTACGCCTGCGCGCCGAAAAGCGTAACGACCGCTACGTGCTCAACGGCTCGAAGATGTGGATCACCAACGGCCCCGACGCGGGAACCATGGTGGTCTATGCCAAGACCGATCCTGAACGCCATTCGCGCGGCATCACCGCCTTCATCGTCGAAAAAACCATGGCCGGGTTTTCAGTCGCGCAGAAGCTCGACAAGCTCGGCATGCGCGGTTCCAACACCGGCGAACTCGTCTTCGATGACGTCGAGGTGCCGTTCGAGAACGTGCTGCATGAGGAAGGTCGCGGCGTGGAGGTGCTGATGTCCGGGCTCGACTATGAGCGGACGGTGCTTTCGGGCGGACCGATCGGCCTGATGGCGGCCTGCCTCGACGTCGCCGTGCCATACGTGCATGAGCGCAAGCAGTTCGGCCAGCCGATCGGCACCTTCCAGCTGGTGCAAGGCAAGCTGGCCGATATGTATACGACGATGAACGCCGCGCGGGCTTACGTCTATGCGGTGGCCGCCGCCTGCGACCGGGGCGAGACCACGCGCAAGGACGCCGCCGGCTGCGTGCTGTTCGCGGCCGAGAAAGCGACGCAGATGGCTCTCGACGCCATCCAGCTGCTCGGCGGCAACGGCTATATCAACGACTACCCGACCGGCCGGCTGCTACGCGACGCCAAGCTCTACGAGATCGGCGCCGGAACCAGCGAGATCCGCCGCTGGCTGATCGGCCGCGAGATCATGGCGGAGGGGGTCTAGTGCTCCCCTCCACCACTTCAGCCGAAGGCTTTCGGCAGGTCATCGGTTGGCTTGGCGACGATCTGATGCGCGTCGCGCCACAGAACCTCGCGCTGGCGCGGCGACGTGATCGGCCGCACCGGCAAGCCGCCTTCCTCGATCAGCCAGGCGCAATAGCGCGCGCGACTGATCGCATCCCTCGCGTCCGGATGGAACCAGCAGATGCCCCAGATCGAATTCCGGCGCTTGAAATGCCGGCCAACCCGGCCCGGAATGGGCAGATGCAGGTTGAACCAGTCGAACTGATCGTCCAACTCGTCATGGATCCAGTCCGGGCATCCGTTCCGGTACAGGTACCAGGACGCATGGAAAAAGCCGGTCTCCACCCGGCTGTTCGGATGGATCAGCGGCGTTACAAACCGCAAATACATGATGACAACCACAGCGCCCGCGGGCGCCGTGTTCCTCTCGCTCAAATTCGGGACGTGGAAGGCCGCCCTTCGGCGGTGTCAGGCCATGGCCGAAGGGAGACATCTGGTGAAACGCATATTCATGCTTTCCATCGTCGCCTCCTGAGGGTGTCATACATACAAAAGATGCCACGCTTGGCACGCGGCATCCGGGGGCGGCCTGTTACACTGGTTCCGCTGCGGCATCAAGAGTTGTGAGGACAAATTGGCCACGCTGCAAACTCAGATCTCCCCCTCCTCCGACACTTTCCGCGCCAATGCCGAGCGCATGCGCGCGCTGATCGCCGACATTTCCGAGAAGGCGGCGAGCGTCGAGCGCGGCGGCTCCGACGAGGCCCGCGAACGCCACGTCTCGCGCGGCAAGCTTTTGCCGCGCGAGCGCCTGGCGCAACTGCTCGATACCGGTTCGCCCTTCCTCGAGATCGGGCAGTTCGCGGCTTGGTCGATGTATGGCGAAGACATACCGGCCGCCGGCATAATCACCGGCGTCGGCCGCGTCGAGGGCACCGAGGTAATGGTCGTCGTCAACGACGCCACGGTGAAGGGCGGAACCTATTATCCGCTCACGGTGAAGAAGCATCTGAGGGCGCAGGAGATCGCCCTGCAGAACAATTTGCCCTGCGTCTACCTGGTCGACAGTGGCGGCGCCAACCTGCCCAACCAGGACGAGGTCTTCCCCGACCGCGAGCATTTCGGCCGCATCTTCTACAACCAGGCTAACATGTCGGCCGCCGGCATCCCGCAGATCGCCTGCGTCATGGGATCCTGCACGGCGGGCGGCGCCTATGTGCCCGCGATGTCGGACGAGACGATCATGGTGCGCAACCAGGCGACCATTTTTCTCGGCGGCCCGCCGCTGGTGAAGGCCGCGACCGGCGAGGACGTCAGCGCCGAGGATCTCGGCGGCGCCGATGTGCATACCAGGCTGTCCGGCGTCGCCGACCACTACGCCATGGACGACGAGCATGCGCTGGCCATTTGCCGGCGGATCATCAAGAACCTCAATCGGAACAAGGCCGTAGGCCTGAATTTGCGGAAGCCGATTCAACCGCTTTACGATCAGCGCGAGCTCTACGGCGTCGTGCCAACGGACCTGCGCCAACCCTATGACGTGCGTGAGGTGATCGCCCGCCTCGTCGACGGTTCGGAGTTCGACGAGTTCAAGCAGAATTACGGCACCACGCTGATCACGGGCTTTGCCCATCTCCATGGCATGCCGGTCGGCATCATCGGCAACAATGGCGTGCTGTTCTCGGAAAGCGCGCTGAAGGGCGCGCATTTCATCGAGCTCTGCTGCCAGCGCGGCATTCCGCTGATCTTCCTGCAGAACATCACCGGCTTCATGGTCGGGCGAAAATACGAGGCCGGCGGCATCGCCAAGGACGGCGCCAAGCTGGTGATGGCGGTCGCCACCGCGAAGGTGCCGAAGCTCACCGTTATCATCGGCGGCTCCTTCGGCGCCGGCAATTACGGCATGTGCGGCCGCGCCTATTCGCCACGCTTCCTGTGGATGTGGCCGAACGCGCGCATCTCGGTCATGGGTGGCGAGCAGGCGGCGACCGTGCTCGCCATGGTCAAGCGCGAGGGCATCGAGCGCAAGGGCGGGGAATGGAGCACCGAGGAGGAAGCGAAATTCAGGAAGCCGATCCTGATGAAATACGAGCATGAGGGCCATCCGCTCTATTCCTCGGCGAGGCTTTGGGACGACGGCATCATCGATCCGGCAAGGACGCGCGAGGTGCTGGCGCTCAGCCTGTCGGCGGCGCTTAACGCCGGGATCGAGGAGACGAAGTTCGGCGTGTTCAGGATGTGACGATGAGCGCTTCTGGCGACAGGATCCGCATCCACACCGGCGACATCACCAGGCTCTCGGTCGACGCCATCGTCAATGCCGCCAATTCGTCGCTGCTCGGCGGCGGCGGCGTCGACGGCGCCATCCATCGCGCGGCCGGGCCTGAGTTGGCTGCCGAATGCCGGACGCTCCACGGCTGCAAGACCGGCGACGCCAAGCTGACCAAGGGTTACCGCCTGCCGGCGCGCTATATCATCCATACGGTAGGGCCGGTCTGGCAAGGCGGCGGCAAGGGTGAAGCCGAATTGCTCGCTTCCTGCTACCGGCGCTCGCTCGAAATCGCCCATGCCCATGACTGCCGCACGGTCGCCTTCCCGGCAATCTCGACCGGCATCTACGGCTATCCGAAGGATGAAGCGACCGGAATCGCCGTCGGCACCGTAGCTGACATTTTGCGCCAAGACCCGCTGATCGAGACCGTTACTTTCTGCTGCTTCGACGAACAAGTGGCAGAACTATACCGGCGTGCCGTTGCTGTTCCTGAGGAAGGCTGAACTTATGGATCAACGGATTCCTTGGCGCAGGCAAGCGACGGTCTTATCCAGGCGGCTAGCACGGGCGAAAAATATTTGTTACTCCTCATCCTGCATTTCCAAATGGGGACGGGATCAAAATGACATTGAAATACTCGCGGCAGGCGATTGCTTCGATACTTGCAGGATTGCTTATATTCGTAGGCCCAAGCGTCGGCTCGGCGGAATCGCTGGCCGGCAAGATCGGCGACAAGCGCTTCTCACCCACTCTCTCGCTCGATCCGAAGGAAGCCTGCTACAAATCCTACCTTGCCTATATCGCGGCGAGCGGACATTCGGCCTACGCCACGACGTTCTATTCGCGCGTCGTGGATCTGCACATTTTCTGCAGCGTGAAGCTGAACGCCCCCTCGCAGAAAGCCGCAGAAGATATTGCTTTGCGCGCCTGTCAGAGCGGCTTCAAAAGGTGGAAGGTAAAAACCGCGAGCGGCGGCTGCGCGATCGCGGTTTCGAAGTAAATCGGCGCCTGCTGGACTGGCGCCACCCGCGGAAAAACGGGAGGGCACCATGTTCGGCAAGATCCTGATCGCCAATCGCGGCGAGATCGCCTGCCGCGTCATCCGCACCGCGCGCAAGCTCGGCGTGCGCACCGTTGCCGTCTATTCCGACGCCGACGCCAAGGCCCTGCATGTCGAGATGGCCGACGAGGCGGTGCATATCGGTCCCTCGCCCGTCGGCGAGAGCTATCTGCGCGACGACAGGATCGTGGCGGCGGCGCTGGACACCGGCGCGGAGGCAATCCATCCCGGCTACGGCTTCCTGTCGGAAAACCCCGACTTCGTCGACCAGGTGACAGCGGCCGGACTTGTCTTCATCGGCCCGTCCGCCGCCTCGATCCGCGCCATGGGATTGAAGGACGCCGCCAAGCGGCTGATGGAAACGGCCGGCGTGCCGGTGGTACCCGGCTATCACGGCGAGGCGCAGGAAATCGTGCTGCTTGCCTCCAAGGCGCGCGAGATCGGCTACCCGGTCCTGATCAAGGCGCGCGCCGGCGGTGGCGGCAAGGGCATGCGGCGCGTCGACCACCCCGATGATTTCTCGGAAGCGCTTTCCGGAGCGCGGCGCGAGGCCAAGGCCGCGTTCGGCGACGACCGCGTGCTGGTGGAAAAATATGTCGACAAGCCGCGCCATATCGAGTGCCAAGTGTTCGGCGACAATTTCGGCAATGTCGTGCATCTTTACGAACGCGACTGCTCGGCCCAGCGCCGCCACCAGAAGGTGATCGAGGAAGCCCCCGCCCCCGGCATGACGCCGGCGCTGCGCAAGGCGATGACGGAAGCCGCGGTGAAGGCCGCCAAAGCCATCAGCTATTCGGGCGCAGGGACAATCGAATTCATCGTCGACGCCTCCCAGGGCCTGAAAGCCGACCGCTTCTGGTTCATGGAGATGAACACGAGGCTCCAGGTCGAACATCCCGTCACCGAGATGGTCACCGGCGTCGATCTTGTCGAATGGCAATTGCGCGTGGCTTCCGGCGAGCAACTGCCGAAAACGCAAGGCGAGATCGCGCTCGACGGCCATGCGTTCGAGGCGCGCCTCTATGCCGAGGACGCCACGAAGGGGTTCCTGCCGGCGACGGGTACATTGCATCATCTCAAATTCCCCGACGCAGCCCCGGAGGGTGCGGCGATGCGCATCGAGACCGGCGTGCGCGCCGGCGATGCGATCTCGCCCTTCTACGATCCAATGATCGCCAAGCTGGTTGTGCACGGCAAGGATAGGGCCAGCGCGCTCGGCGCGCTGCGCGAAGCGCTGGCGCGGACGGAAGTGGCGGGCTCGACCGTCAACACCGCGTTCCTCACGGCGCTCGCGGCCGATGCCGATTTCGCGGCGGGCGATGTCGATACCGGCCTGATCGGCAGGCATCGGGAGACGCTGACCGCCATTCCCGCGCCAAGCGACGAGACGATCGCCGCGGCGGCGCTGGCCGCAGCGGGCGCCGGCGCGCCAAGTGCGGCCGCCGATCCATGGTCGGCACTTTCGGGCTATGCGCATTTCCATGCGCTCGCGCGCCGCATCAGGCTGCACTATCGCGAGGAGACCATACTGGCCAGGGTTTCAGCCCGGCCGGACGGCCGCTTCCAGGTGGCGCTGGAGGCGCCGCATGACGCGGTGAACACGCATGATCTGCGGACCATGCCGCATGCCGCCCGCTGGCCCGGCCACGTCACGGTCTTCGAAGGCGCGGCGGGCTATACGTTCACGGTTCCCGATCCGCTTGCCAAGGCCGACGAGGCGGGGGCCGCATCGGGCAGCCTGCGCGCGCCGATGCCGGGGCTGGTCAAGCTGGTGCGCGCCAAGCCGGGCGATGCCGTGATCAAGGGCCAGCCGCTCTTGATTCTCGAAGCGATGAAGATGGAGCACACGATCGCCGCCCCACATGATGGCGCGATCGCCGAGATCGCGGCCGAAGGGGCGCAGGTGAGCGACGGCACGGTGCTGGTGCGGTTCGCCGAGGACGGCCAGGGCTGAGGCGAAAATGGCCGGGACGAGCCCGGCCATTTCCTCGATCGGGAAACCGGTTACGGCTGGATCGGCGCGTATTTGCCGTCGTGCCACTGGTTGATGTCGTAGCTGGCGTTCTTCAGGTCGCCCTTCTCGTCGAAGATGACGTCACCGACGACGGTGCTGATCGGCTTGCCGTCCTTGAGCGCCTCGGCAACCTTGGCCGGATCGTCCGTGCCGGCGCGCTTGACGCCTTCGGCGACAGCCTGGATCACGGCATAGGAGAAGAGCGTGAAGCCTTCAGGCGTGAAGCCGCCGGCCTTGATCTTGGCGACCGCGTCCTTCGCCTCGGGCTTGGCCTGAGGATCGGACGGGAACACGAACAGGGTGCCTTCACCAGCCGGGCCGGCGACCTGCCAGAATTCCGGAGAGGCGATCGAGTCCGGCATGATCAGCTGGAACTTGACGTTCTGTTCTGCCGCCTGACGCAGGATCAGGCCGGCCTCGGGGTGATAGCCGCCAAAATACACGACGTCGGCCTTGAGTTCCTTCAGCTTGGTGACGAGGGCCGAATAGTCCTTCTCGCCGGCATTGATGCCTTCATAGTCGACCTCCTTGAGGCCGCCGGCATTCATGGTCGCCTTGACGGCGTCGGCAACGCCTTGGCCGTAAGCGCTCTTGTCGTGCAGGATGACGATGTTCTTGCCGGCATACTTCTTGGCGATCCACGGACCGATGAAGGCGCCCTGCGCGTCGTCACGCGTGTAGAGGCGCATGATCGTCGGCCAGCCGGCCTTGGCGGCGGCGTCGGTCAGCACCGGATTCGACGAGGCCGGGCTCATCATCAGCGTGCCGGCTTCGGCATAGACGGCCGACGCGGGAATGCTCGAGCCCGAGCAGGCATGGCCGTCGACGAACTTGACGCCATTGGCAACGATGCGGTTGGCCACGGAGACCGCCTGCTTCGGGTCGCACTGGTCGTCCTCGATGTCCAGCTTGATCTTAGAGCCGTTGATTCCGCCGGCCGCGTTGATGGCATCGGCGGCGGCCTGCGCGCCCTGCTTGAATTGGTCACCGATGGTGGCGAGTTGACCGGTCATCGGACCGACCACCGAAATGGTGATGTCGTCGGCGAAGGCAACCGTGGCGCTCATCGTCAGGCCAAATGCGGCCGCGCTCAAAATACCTAATTTTTTCATGACTATAAGTACTCCTCCACTTGCGCGCGGCGACCTGGCCGCGCTTGTTCCAGAGGGCCGGGACAATTTCACCCTTCGCTGGAACTGTCGAGAGGACAAGTCGGAGGGTTTTGGTTCATTCAGGCGGGGATTTCTTGGGCCACACGGCCGATTACCAAACGTAAAGCAAAAAGCCGCGCCGACCTTGTTTCGGTCGGTCGCGGCTTTTGCAGTCGAGCTCTCCAGACGCCCCCGCGCCCGAAACCCGCTCGCTTCCCTGTATCTGGCGCGCGGCTCTGGCTTGTTGGCCTGCCGCGTTCTTGGTCTTGTCCAACGGCCGTCTTGTCGCGGTCTTGTCCCCTGAACCCTTCGGACCGATCCCTCAGGATCAGTGCATCGTCATCCATTCGCGCGCTTCGCGCAGCGCCTTGGCGATGTCGACCTTCGACATCGTGGCCGACAGTTCCGAGCGCAGCTCCGCGGCGCGGACCGACCCTTTGATCGCGGCGATGTTGAACCATTTGTGGGCGGCAACGACGTCGGTCTCGCAATCGCGGCCGGTCGCATACATCATGCCCAGTTCGAAAAGAATGTCGGCCTGGGCGGTTGCCCCCATGGCGCCGAAGCCGTCTTCAAGCATTTCAAAACGTGCCATTTCAAATCCCCTGTCTGGCTCCCGAGAGCTGCCTCCTTTTCCCTTGGGCGGGCCGCTCTTTCGATGCTTCCGAGGATGACGGCTGGCCTTGAATCCGTCGTTAAATGGCTTGCTTAATTTGAGGAAAACAAAGCTAAAACAATAGGTAAACGTGAAAAACCGTTAAGCATGGGAATCCAGCATTTGCGCGGTTTTGCGTAAAATTCGATGAGAATTGCCTGGCGCGGAATCAAGACTTCGCTAACCACGGAAACCGAAGCGCTTTTCGTGTTTCGTTTATTCCGGGCAATCGCGAGCGCGAAAATCCTTGCAACCTTCCGTCGCGGCACCGCTTTTTTTTCGGTGAGAGCTGGATTAGCTTTACCTTTGCGTAAAGGGCAAGAGGCGGACCGGAGCCCGCAGCAACCCGACTGGGAGGAGGACAAGATGTTTCGAGTGACGAGTCTGGCCCTGGCGGCCACCATGATCATGGCGGGCGCCGCGTGGGCCGACCCGATCGAGGGCGATTGGAAGACGCAGGCCGGCTCGACGGCGGCGATCGCCGGCAGCGGTTCGTTCTCGATCACGCTGAAGTCCGGCAAGTATGCAGGCAAGACCATCGGCTCCTTCAAGGCGGCCGGCGACAACAAATACACCGGCACCATAACCGACCCGGAAACCGACAAGACCTATTCCGGCAAGGCGACGATCTCCGGCACCTCGCTCAAGATGAGCGGCTGCGTGTTCGGCGGCCTGATCTGCAAGAGCCAGACTTGGCACAAGCTCTGATCTCCCAGACGATCAAATGAAAAACGGGGCCCGCGCGGCCCCGTCTTCGTTTGGAGCCTCAGCGCTCCGCAGCCCGGCCCTTGTCGCCTGTTCAAGACCTCGTCAATCATTTTGAACCGCGGATGAATACCGGTCTCAGGACCGGTTCAGAGGCATTCCGGCATTTTCTCCCGCATTGAAGGAGAAAGAAATGCTTGCCCGTCGCTTCACCATCGTCTGCCTGCTGATGAGCCTGTTCGGCATGCTCTTCGCCATCCTGGTGGCGGAGGCGGGCCATCCCACCCGCTCGTGGGAGCGGCCGGTGGCCGCGTTTCCGGCTTCGTGAACCAATTCAGGCGCCGAAACGACAAACTTGAGAATCGAACAGACTTACAACGGGGCACCACAATGAGCCGCATCGCCGATAACGCAACGAAGATCCTTAGACTGCTGCCGCGGGCGATGCTCATCCTGACGCTCCTCGCCGTCCCGGTGCTGGCCATGCCGATGATGCGCGCCGATACGGGCCACAGGATCGAGGCGCCGCCGCAAAGGAACACCAGCGTCGGCTTCGTGCTGCTGATCAGCCTGCAACGCGGATAACACGGCGCCGGAAAAACAACGGCCCGCGCTCGCTTCGAGCCTCTCTCCCCCTCCCAAGCGCTCTCCTGAGTCTCTATATTGAGCCATGGAAAAGCGAATCTATCCCCAAGCCATCGAATCGGTCGTCATGCCGGAGCCCTTCGGCGCGCAGAGCTTCCATGACGCCAAGAAGGCCGTAGCGGCGCTGCAGGCGCTCTACGACCGCAACACCAAATTCCTGCGCGATTCCTTCGCGGCACTTGCCGCCGGCGCCGACGAGAGCAAGCGCTACCGGGCGTTTTATCCGCAGATCGGCGTCACCACGACCTCGTTCAGCCAGGTCGACTCGCGCCAGGCCTATGGCCATATGCCGACGCCCGGGCATTTCGCCACCACCATCACCCAGCCGCAACTGTTCGAGAGCTATCTGATCGAGCAGCTTCGCCTCATCATGCGCAACCACGGCGTGACGGTGACGGTATCGGAGTCGACGACGCCGATCCCGCTGCATTTCGCCTTCCTTGAAGGCACCTATGTCGACGGATCGGCCGCGGAGCGTATCAGGCGGCCGATCCGCGACCTGTTCGATGTGCCGGACCTCGACGGCACCGACGACCAGATCGCGAACGGCACTTTCGAGGTGGCGCTAGGCGAGCCAAGGCCGCTGGCACCGTTTACCGCGCAGCGCATCGACTATTCGCTGCACCGTATGACGCATTACACGGCGACCAGCCCGCAGCATTTCCAGAATTTCGTGCTGTTCACCAACTATCAGTTCTACATCGACGAGTTCGTGGCGCGGGCCCGCGACCTGATGGACAAGGGCGGTGGCGGCTACAGCGAATTCGTCGAGCCCGGCAATGTCGTCACCAAGGCCGGGGCAAACGCGCCGAGCGAAGGCACGCCGCCGCAGCGCTTGCCGCAAATGCCGGCCTATCACCTGAAGAAGCCCGGTCATGGCGGCATCACCATGGTCAATATCGGCGTCGGCCCTTCCAACGCCAAGACCATTACCGACCATATCGCTGTGCTCCGGCCGCATGCCTGGGTGATGCTCGGCCATTGCGCGGGCCTGCGTAACACGCAGGCGCTTGGCGACTATGTTCTGGCGCATGCCTATGTGCGCGAAGACCATGTGCTGGACGACGATCTGCCGGTCTGGGTCCCGATCCCGCCGCTGGCCGAAATTCAGGTGGCGCTGCAGGAGGCGGTCGCCGAAGTCACCGGCCTTTCCGGCTACGACCTCAAGCGCATCATGCGCACCGGCACCGTCGCCACGATCGACAACCGCAACTGGGAACTGCGAGACCAGCGCGGACCGGTGCAGCGCCTGTCGCAGTCGCGCGCCATCGCGCTCGATATGGAATCGGCCACCATCGCCGCCAATGGCTTCCGTTTCCGCGTACCCTACGGAACGCTGCTGTGCGTCTCCGACAAGCCGCTGCATGGCGAACTGAAGCTGCCGGGCATGGCGACCGAGTTCTACAAGCGGCAAGTCGCGCAGCATCTCACCATTGGCATCAGGGCGATGGAGAAGCTGGCCGAAATGCCGATGGAGCGGCTGCATTCGCGCAAGCTCAGGAGCTTTTCCGAGACTGCGTTCCAGTAGGCGCGTGCCGGCCAGCCATTGACGAGGCGATCGGTCGTCTTGCTTGGGCCGCAATTCGGCCGATAAGCGGTCCGCATGAAAGCCTGGAGCAGTCGGAATAAATGACAACGGGCGGTGCGCGCTTGAGCATGATGGCTCAGCTGACATTCCTGGCGATGACGGCATGCTCGGTCGCGCTGCTGGCCGGGTTCTTCGGCGCGCTACACCCGGCCTTCGATTCCTTCTCGCATTTCCGCATGCATCTGAGCCTGCTGACGGCCTTGCTCGCGCTGGCACTGCTTGCCGGTTCCCACCGGCTGCAGGCGGTCGCGGCACTGGTCTTCGCCATCGCCTGCTTCGCCACGACGACAAGCGCGCTGCCCAGATTGTCTGAGCAGCAGGCGGTCGCAAAGCCAACCGACCGGATTGTCTACAGCCTGCTGCAGATGAACCTGCGCTTCAACAACCCGACGCCGAAGAAGGTGCTGTCGCTGATCGGCCGCACCAATCCGGACGTGATCACGCTCGATGAAGTGTCCGGCATGTGGGCGAAAGAGCTCGGCTATATTGCGAGCGCCTACCCCTACCGCATCCTTTGCGACTATCCAAACGGCATATTCGGCGTGGCGCTGCTCTCGCGCCGTCCTTTCGCAGCCGGCACCGCGCCGCGTTGCGAGCCGCGTGGGGCGATGGCGACCGCCACGCTCGACTTCAACGGTGTTCCTGTCGACGTCGCCGCGATCCATCTGAGCTGGCCGTGGCCGAAGGAGCAGTACTGGCAGATCGGCGAGCTGGCGGAGCCGCTGGCCGCCCTCGGCGAAACCGCGATCATGGCAGGTGACTGCAACGCGGTGCCATGGAGCGCGGCGGTGCAGCGGGTGGCTCGGCTCAGCGGCATGACGTTGATGCCGTCGGCCGGCCCGACCTGGATTCACCGGACCTTGCCCGACGTCCTGCGCCGCTATGCGGGCCTGCCGATCGACCAGGTGTTCAGCAAGGGCGGGGTGACGATCCTGTCGTCCACCCGCCTGGAGGATACCGGCTCCGACCATCTGTCGGTGCTGGTCGAATTCACGCTGCCGCCTTACAGCAACGCGCCCCAGCACGAGCATCAGTCGGCGCTGGCGGCGAACGAGGCGCCCGGCAAGCGGCGCGGATAGGCAGCCCAACGCACGCAGTGTCGCCCACCGCGCTCCGGCGAAATAGCCGCGTCCCGGCTTAGTTTTTGATCAGCGCATGGACCAGCCGATCGACATGCCCGCCGTCGCGGTGCTCGCGCGCGTCGAAGGCGTTCTGTCTCGCCTCATATTTCGCGTAGACGTCGTTGATCCGGCGCCTGGCCTCGCGACGGGTGGCGGTGCAGAACCAGTTGTCGGCCATTTCAAGGCCGGCAATGGACTTATCGGTGGCGCGCATCATGGCCTTGGCGATGCGTCCGTGGTGGTGCTCGTGGGCGTGGACGCCGGCGAGGAAGCGCCGCCAGCGCCGCTCGAGCTGGGGTGTCGGCGGCGAAACAAGGCGAGGAAAAGTGTATTTGAGTTCCATCGTCCCGTCGGCGCCCCGCAATCGACAGACGCCGTCGACGCGGTCAACGTCCAGGTCCCAGTTCACGACGTAGCTGGTGTCGGCTATGGCGCGGGTCATGAAGCCGTGCTTGGGACCTTGGCGGTTCATCGCTTCGGCCAGTTCCGCGCCGGTCCTGCCGGAGACATCATAGGTGCGCGCATGAACGGTCACCCTGATATCGGCGGAAGCGGCCCCGCACGAAAGCACGCAGGCAGCTGCTATTGTTGCCAGGCCGATCCGCCGCATGTCCGTCTCCTTGCGCGACGAAGAGACCATACTCGGCGCGCGGCTTCAACGGGCTTGGCGGTTCCCAAGACAGCGGTCGAAATGACCCGGCCGCTCACATGCCCTGATAAACCGGGCCTTCGCCGCCTTGTGGCGGCACCCAATTGATGTTCTGGTTCGGATCCTTGATGTCGCAGGTCTTGCAGTGGACGCAGTTCTGCGCGTTGATGACGAAGCGGACGTCCTTGGCCGAGGGATCGGCGGCGGCGTTGCCGTCCTTATCCACCCATTCATAGACGCCCGCCGGGCAGTAGCGGGTCGAGGGGCCGGCGAAGACGTCGTGCTCGGACCGCTGCTGCAGGGCCATGTCGCCGACGATCAGGTGCACCGGCTCGTTTTCCTCATGGTTGGTGTTCGACAGGAACACCGAGGAGAGCCGGTCGAAGGTCAGGACGCCATCCGGCTTCGGATAGGCGATCTTGTGATGCTTGGCCGCCGGCTCGAGCGCCGCATAGTCGGCCTTGCCGTGCTTCAGCGTGCCGAAGGGCGAGAAGCCGAACAGCGAGTTCAGCCACATATCCAGCCCGCCGATGCCGACGCCGACGATGGTGCCGAAGCGTGACCAAAGCGGCTTGACGTTGCGCACCTTCTTGAGGTCCTTGCCGATGTCGCTGCCGCGCCAGGCCTCCTCATAGGCGGCAAGCTCGTCATTGGCGCGACCGCCGGCGATCGCCTCGGCCACATGCTCGGCCGCCAGCATGCCGGAAAGAACCGCATTGTGCGAACCCTTGATGCGCGGCACGTTGACGAAGCCGGCAGCGCAACCCATCAGCACTCCGCCCGGGAACGACAGCTTCGGCACGGACTGCCAGCCGCCCTCGGTAATGGCGCGCGCGCCATAGCCGATACGCTTGGCCCCTTCGAAGGTGCCGGCGATGGCCGGATGCGTCTTGAAGCGCTGGAACTCTTCGAAGGGCGATAGATAGGGGTTCTTGTAGTTCAGGTGGACGACGAAGCCGACCGCCACCTGGTTATCCTCGAGATGGTAGAGGAAGGAGCCGCCGCCGGTCTTCATGTCGAGCGGCCAGCCGAAGGAATGCTGAACGAGACCCGGCTTGTGGTTCTCGGGCTTGACCTGCCACAGCTCCTTGAGACCAATGCCGAACTTGCCAGGCTCGCGGCCGTCGGAAAGCCGGTATTTGGCGATGAGTTGTTTGGCCAGGGAGCCACGCGCGCCCTCGCCGATCAGCACATATTTGCCCATCAGCGCCATGCCGGGCGCGTAGGCCGGGCCATGCGTGCCGTCCTTCTCGACGCCCATGTCGCCGGTGATGACGCCGGTGACGGAGCCGGCATCGTTGTAGACTAGGCTTGCCGCGGCGAAGCCCGGATAGATCTCGACGCCGAGCGCCTCGGCCTTGGTAGCCAGCCAGCGGCAGACATTGCCGAGCGAGACGATGTAGTTGCCGTGATTGTTCATCAGCGGCGGCATCAGGAAGTTCGGCAGGCGGAACGAGCCGGCGGGGCCAAGCACCAGGAAATGGTCCGCCGTCACCGGCGTCTTGAACGGATGATCGCTCTCCTCGCGCCAGCCGGGCAACAGGCGGTCGATGCCGATCGGGTCCACGACAGCGCCGGACAGGATATGGGCACCCACCTCGCCGCCCTTCTCCAGCACAACGACGGAGAGGTCCGGATTGATCTGCTTCAGACGGATCGCGGCGGCAAGGCCGGCGGGACCAGCGCCGACGATCACCACGTCGAATTCCATGCTTTCGCGTTCGATCTCGCTCATCGACCCCTCTATGGCTTGCCGCATTCTCGCATTGTGCTGGCTCACGCGCTGCATAGCGCATCAATTCGCGACGCGAAACCGGCGCTGACGTGACAACGCCGATTTCGACAAAAAGTCGCGGTTTTCCCTACGAAAAGGCCGCGTCTGAGGCCATGGCCAAGCATAGGCCAGCGCCAATTGGTTGGCAGGCCAGGCGGTGCGGGCATGTTTTTAATTGTTCGACGGCTTGGTTATCGGCAATACTTCACGCCATGCGCAGTCCAGAGCCAGCCGGCTTTTTATCGAAGCGCTTACTCTTCACGCCAGGCGCGGTCTGGCGCGCGGTTCTTCCGCTCCTCTTTCTGGCCGCGCCGGCGCAGGCGGATCCGGTGAAGGTGTGGGCGACGGGCGCCTATTCCTTCTCCGATGAGCTTGGCGGCTTCCGCATCACCGGCGCTTCCGGCATCGGCACCAGGGAAGACCCGCTGATCATCAAGGAGGAGTTGAACTCGGCGACCCCGGTGACGCTGACGATCCGCGCGACCAAGCCTATCGAACCGTTCGGCAAGGCCGGCGAAGTTGCCAACGGCGTGATGTATATGCGCCTCGACGTGCTCAACAACAGCGCGCTGCCCTGGGTGGAATTCCAGTTCGAGTTGCAGGAGATCCTCGACCAGCCGAGCGTGTTCGGAGACGGCCTGTCCTTCGACCAGCGCAACAAGACGCCCGACAACATCTGGTCGAGCAACTTCGTCGATTTCGATCGCCAGTTCGAACCCTATGACCGGCTGTTGTTCAGGAACGGCACGGTGGACCCGTTGAAGACGGCGACCTTCGATTTCCTGATCACCGACTACACGCCGCGCTGGACGTTCTACATCGTGCAGGATCCGCGGATCCCGACAGGATGATCTGATCGCGGTTGCAAATCGGCGCCGCGCGGACGATGGTGGCGCCATGACTGCCGCCTCCCCCAGCACACCCGCCGAGATCGCCGAACTGCTCGCATTCTATGCCAGCGCCGGCGTCGACGACGCGCTTGAGGACGCGCCGATCAACCGGTTTGCCGAAGCGGCGGCAAGGCCGGCTGGACGCGGACCGGCTGAACGCCCCGCCGAGCGCGCGCCGGCCGGCCCCCGCCTCGAGACCAGGTCCGAGACTCGGCCGGCACCCGAGCAGGTCGCGGCGCGAGCCCAGGCGCCCGACCGGCCCGCGCCTTCATCCGGCCTCGACGCGCGCAATATTCCGGACGCGCCGGCGCGGATGCCGGCTGCCGCCGCTGTCCCCGACGAGGCACAGGCGGCCGCGGCACGGCAGCTCGCCGCAAGTGCTTCGACGCTCGAAGAGCTGCGCCAGCACATGGCCGCCTTCGATGGCTGCAATCTCAAATTCACCGCCAAGAACCTGGTCTTCGCCGACGGCAACCCGAACGCCGAGCTGATGCTGGTCGGCGAGGCGCCTGGCCGGGACGAGGATCTCGAAGGCCTGCCCTTCGTCGGCCGCTCCGGCCGGCTGCTCGACCGTATGCTTGCCGCGATCGGCCTCGATCGCAACTCGGCCTATATCGCCAACGTCATTCCGTGGCGGCCGCCCGGCAACCGCACGCCGACGCCGCACGAGACCGAAATCTGCCGGCCCTTCATCGAAAGGCAGATCGAGCTGGTCAATCCCAAAGTGCTGGTCAATCTCGGCGGACCGTCGGCCAAGACACTGCTCAACACGACCGAGGGCATCCTGCGCCTGCGCGGCAACTGGCGTGTGCATACGACCGCTTCGGGCATCGCTATTCCGGCGATGCCCACGTTGCACCCGGCGTATCTGCTCAGGACCCCCGCGCATAAAAAGCTGGCGTGGCGGGATTTTCTCGAGGTGAAGGCGAAGCTGAAGGCGTCGGGGTAAGCGCACTTTTCCCTTCTCCCCTTGTGGGAGAAGGTGGATCGGCGTGCAGCGCCGAGACGGATTAGGGTGTTCCAGCGCAGCGAGACGTCGGCGTTCCCTGGAGCACCCCTCATCCGCCGCCTTCGGCGACACCTTCTCCCACAAGGTGAGAAGGAGGAGCCATAACCTCCCAGGTAATTGAACTGCTCCCCTGGCCGCCCTATTCATTCCCCCATGACCACCTCCGAAATCTCCGCCGGCAGCCTTATCCGCGAATGGCGCACGCGGCGGCGCATGAGCCAGCTCGACCTTGCCATGGAGGCCGATATCTCGCAGCGGCATCTTTCCTTCGTCGAAAGCGGCCGCGCCCAGCCGTCGCGCGACATGGTGCTGCATCTGGCCGAGCAGCTTTCGATCCCGCTCAGACAGCGCAACCAGCTCCTGCTTGCGGCGGGCTTCGCGCCGAGCTTCAGCGAAAAGCCGCTCACCGATGCGACGCTGGCTCCGGCGATGGCCGCGGTCGAGACCGTGCTCAAGGGTCACGAGCCCTTTCCGGCACTGGCGGTTGACCGGCATTGGAACCTCGTTTCGGCCAACACCGCGATTGCGCCGTTTCTCGCCGACATTTCCGAGTCGTTCCTGCTTGCACCGCCGGTCAATGTGTTGAGGCTCAGCCTCCATCCAGGCGGCGTTGCGCCGCGCATCGTCAATCTGGCGGAATGGCGCGCGCATCTGCTCGAACGGCTGAAGCACCAGAACGACGCGATCGGCGATCCGGTGCTGATCGAGCTGGAGCGCGAGCTACGCGCCTATCCGTCTGGCTTGAAGAGCGGCCGGCCGGCGCCGGTCGAGCCGAGCGGAATCGTGCATCCGCTGCGGCTCGCGCATGGCGATCAGGTGCTGTCCTTCATCAGCACCATCACCGT
>Ga0315336_1003871_pt1 | contig 19005 bp, 14 predicted proteins | sample ASW5metaG_FD_204512 | JGI IMG/M metagenome (GOLD analysis project Ga0315336, IMG submission 204512) | Ammonia-oxidizing marine archaeal communities from Monterey Bay, California, United States - ASW #5 | ecosystem: Environmental > Aquatic > Marine > Intertidal zone | place: USA: California... | reverse complement strand
GTAAGAACCCACTTCCTGAGGTTGCTGACCCATCTGATATCCCTTATGCAAATGTGCTGGTGATAAAAAGTAGAAGACCACATCTATACCAAAACTACCAAAGGTATATATTCGGGAGAGAATATGGCAGGAGTTTTTGAAGTAATCAAGACTGCGACTTCCGATTTACCATCTTGCTGAATAGGCGGATTTGAGATTCTCTCCAGAATGACCAAAGATCGATCATAGGTTTTGAATTGGTAGATTCTTGAATTGCGATGTCGGGGCAAACTACGCGCCTAGAAAATTGGGCGAAACTTTTTACTTAGGGCATGAAGTTGGTGCTGAATTAGCAGGAGATTGCTTTAAATGGCTTTTCCCACGAACGCGAAGTACGTCATTGTCGGCGCGGGCATTCATGGCCTAAGTACTGCCTATCACCTGGCGCTCGAACTTAAAAGAAAAGGTGAGGGTGTTGGCTCGGATGTTCTGATCCTCGACAAGAGCTCAATTGCCGCAGGCGCTTCGGGGATTGCCTGCGGCGTTGTCCGCAACAACTATTATCAGCCGGCGATGCGTGAGCTGATGGCGCATAGCGTAAAAGTTTGGGAGAGTGATCCCGACGCCTATAGCTACCATCCCGTGGGTTATATGCAGATTAGTCCCGAGGTGATGCACGAGGACGTCTCCACCATTGCTGAGCAGCAGAAGGATATCGGCTACGAGTCGGTATTCATTGAGGGTGCAAAAGCTTCAACGGACTACATGAGACACCTCTTTGATGACTGGCAGGCGCAGGGCATTACCTCGGTACTGCATGAAAAGCCTGGCGGGTACGCTAACAACACCCGGTCGATGTATGGCCTGGCGGGCAAAGCAGAGGCAGAAGGGGTTCGGATCCTGACTGGGGCCACTGTGCAGGAGTTTGAACGTGGAAACGGCAGTGGTGCGATCACCGCTGTAGTGACAGACCGGGGAACCGTGGCATGTGATTACGTTGTGATTGCGGCGGGGCCGTGGGTGAAAAGTCTTTGGGAGCTGCTTGAGCTGCCGCGTGCCGTGAACATCAAAGGCTCAGATGGTGAGATGCATCATGATATCCCCATGTGGATCTACTGGTCGCTTCAAGAAGGTACGCTCGGCGTGGATCCAAAGATGCAGCGCACCAATGACGGTGAGATGCCGCCGGTGATTCATGTTGATTCGGATGCGCCGCTGGTCTCCGATGTGGACGGGTCGGTGATTACTGAGGAGATGTGGGGCATCTACTACAAGCCGGATTTCCACTTCAACGGTATTCAAGGAGGGGCTGCGCCCTTTAAGGTGCCTACGGAGCCTGACAAGGTGGCCGTCGATCCTTACGGGCCGGATTCGCCTGATTTTGTCGTTGGCGGTGAATTCTCCCATATGTGGTGTTCGGCGCTCGCACACTGCCAGAAACGCTTTGAAGGGCAGACGCCGAAGTACAAGGACGAGCCGTCGGGCGGCATCGGCGCTTTCACACCAGACAGTTTTCCGGTATTCGATGTGTTCTGTGAGAACTGCTACGTGATTGCCGACTCCAACCACGGCTACAAAATGCTTGGTGTGGGCAAGCTGGTCGCAGAAGAGATTGCCGGCGCATCGAGCGCCTTGCTCGAACCGTTTAGGTTCTCAAGATACGAGCAGGGGAAATTGCACCCAGTATCAAACAGTCCGTTTCCGTGGAGCTAGGCAGGATTAGAGTTTTGTATGATTGCCTGATCTGATAAGAAAGCCCAAATTTCCCATCGGAACACCAGTCAACAAGTTAAAAAAATGTACGAGTACGAGATAGAAATCAGCAGTAAACAACAGTAGTGCCAAATTAAGTACATCAGAAACAGATCGAAAACCTGATAAGGAGGGGAACAGCAATGACCGATCTTGAAGCCCATGTGACACAACCAGGACGCGACGATCTCGTCAAACAGGTCAGGGAAAAAATTAAAGAAACCGGTGTCGACTATATCTATTACCAATTTGTTTCGGTCACTGGACGCATCGTCGGCAAGGGTATTCCGGCCGCGCACTGGGAACGCCTCGCCGAAAAAGGTTTCCAGTTGGTTTATGGCTCCACCGCCAATCTATTTGTTGACCGCCATGGCAACTATATTGGTTATGGCCCTGAATCCTCTGAACTTGTCGGTATTCCGGACCCCGAAACTTTTTGTCAATTGCCCTGGGACAAACGGGTCGGCCGTGTATTTTGTACGTTGTTTCGAAATCGCGAGGAGCGCGAGAATCCGGGTGGCGCATTAACCTCTGATTGCCGTGGCAATTTGCGCCGTATTCACAATGCATTCCAGGAAAAGCATGGACTGGATATGCGCTGTGGCACCGAGCCTGAGATGATGTGGTTAAAGCGCGGTGATGATGGTAAGCCAAACGGCGGTGTGACTAAGCCCAATTGCTACCATATTGACCAGTTCGAAGGACTTCGCCCCACCTTTATGAAGGTTATCGAGTATGCCCAGCAAATGGGTCTCGATATTATTCAAGGCGACCACGAAGATGCACCCGGACAGCTGGAGTTGAATACTCAATTCGATGATGTGCTGCGTAATGCGGATCGGCTGACCACTTATCGCCAGATCTGTGCGCAGGTTGCCCGTGAGGATAACTTGATTGCTTGTTTTATGGCGAAACCATTCATGGGGGTTTCAGCGAATGGTTGTCACCATAATATGTCGCTATGGCGTGGCGGTGAAGACGTGGTCAATACGCTCGGGTTTGACTCCCTAGCCGGTATGGAAGGGACTTTTAGTTACCGGGTTGGCGGTGAGAATACTTTTATGCCCGACCCATCTATTGACGAGCGCGCCCCCGGCCCGATTGGTTTACAGTCTATCGGTGGTGTTATCAAACACCTCGGCGCACTGACGTCAATCGGCTCCTCGACCGTTAACTCCTACCGCCGTCTATGGGATACAGGTTTCTGGGCGCCAATCTTCGCTGACTGGGGTTATCAGAACCGTACCTGTGCATTGCGGGTATCTGCACCAGGCCGATTCGAGTACCGCTCGGTGGATTCGATGGTGAATCCTTATCTGATGGGTTCCGCGTTGCTGAAAGCTTTCGATGACGGTATCGATAACGATCTGGATGCCGGCGAGGCCGAAGAACGTAATATCTATGAGGCGATCGACGCGGGTAAAGATGTCAAGAAATTACCGATGTCGCTGGGCGAGGCCTTGGAAGAATTGCGCAATGACGAGGTAATTAAATCATCGATGCCTGGTGAAATGTTCAGGGTGTTCGAGCATTACAAGCGAGACGAATGGGAGCGCTTTATGCACACCACCACTGAGTGGGATACGGAGACCTATCTGGACTGCTTGCCCTGACATAACAATGTCCGAACGGGGGCGGCGTACAAGGCACCGTCCCTGCTGGGTCCTCAGTTTTATATCTCAATAACTACTTATACGGAGGTTAAGGTCCTATGTGCGGGATAGCCGGGTTAATTCACCGGGGTAAAAGCAGCAATGTCGGCCGTGAGCTAACGGATATGCTTCAGTCGCTTAAGCATCGAGGCCCGGATTCGACTGGCTTCGCCCTTTATGGCAACCCCAAGTCTGGAGAGCATGTACTGCGATTCAAGGTCGCAGAGCAGGAAGATATGCGTCATGGCTTCAAGATCCATGATCAGGTCATTGAACGTAGAGCAGAGGTCAACCGTCGCCTGGATGAACTGGGAGCGCGCCGGATCAGCGAAGAAGAGGCGACCGAGTATGCGTTCCGCTACTGGATTACCTTTGACGGCGACATGAAAAAGCTGGCGGATTACGTCGAAGATGTCGAAGGCGCCGAGATTCTGTCAATTGGTAATGCGCTGGAGCTGATCAAGGATCTGGGTGATGCAACCGTGGTGTCGGACCAGTATGGTCTTGGAGAGTTTGGCGGCACCCACGCCATTGGGCATACCCGGATGGCAACCGAATCTGACGTCGACATCCGCTCAGCGCATCCTTACTGGGCATATCCGTTTAACGATATATCGGTGGTACACAACGGCCAGTTGACCAATTACTGGGGCTTTCGTCGCGAGATGGAGCGGCGCGGTCACCGCTTCGTGTCCAACTGCGACTCCGAACTCATCGCCGTATACCTCGCGGACCGTATGGAGCGTGGCGCAGATCTCGAAGACGCCATGCGCCGCTCGGTCGATGAGCTAGATGGGGTGTTCACCTATGTTGTCGCAACCGCAGACAAACTGGGTATGGCTAAGGATGTGATGGCCGCAAAGCCTATGGTGCTTTACGAAAGCGAAGACTTTGTGGCCCTAGCATCGGAAGAAGTTGCGATTCGCAGCGTATTTCCGCACGAAATTGATACTTACGATCCTTATGAAGGAGAGGTGATGGTATGGCAGAGCTAGACCAGGCCCATGAGTCTTATGAACTGGGTATGCACACTGAGCAGTTGAGTGGCAGAACTCAGCAAGTCTTTTTTTCAGCAGAAGAGTCCGACAATCTCGTCTATCCCTGGGCGCCCAAGGTGGACTTTGACAAGCATGCCGAGCTCGATGTGGAGTCCCTAGATCAGCAAACGGTCAATGCCGAGATTCGGCGTTTGATGCAAGAGGGATTTGGCACGATTACCGTGCGCAATCCGGGAGCAAAGCACTCTCTTGGCGTCGGCATTCTAAGCCGGGTGAATCTTCATTTTGACGGCAGCCTGGGGTACTTCGGCTGTGGCTTGCTGGACGGACCAAACGTAACCGTGAGCGGCCGTGTAGGCTGGTCCTGCGGGGAAAACATGATGGCGGGCACCGTTCTGATTGAGAAGAATGGCGGCTCGACCTTCGGTGCCGCGGTCCGGGGTGGCGATCTCGTGTGCAAGGGTGATGTGGGTAGCCGGACGGGAATCGATCAGAAAGGAGGCACGATTATTGTTGGTGGGCGTACTGGGGCTTTCTCAGGATTCATGATGCAGCGCGGCCGTATGGTGATTCTGGGGGACGCCGGTAAAAATCTTGGCGATTCCATGTATGACGGCACGATCTATGTGGGTGGAAAGATTGCAGATCTCGGGGTCGATGCTGTCGAGGGCGAAATGACGGATCTGGATCGCGACTGGTTGACCCGAAAACTCGCTCAGTATGGCCTTGAGGCGCCTAATGGTGCCGAAAACATGATCAAGATTGTCTCTGGAAAGCAGCTTTGGAACTACGACAATCTTGAACCCACAGAAAAGAAGCTGGTGCTTTAGGCCACCCGCGATTAAAGAAGGAAATATCATGACAACGAAAAGAAATACCGACATTATCGGCAGCAGTTTCATGTTTCCGCCGGAGGTGATTGACGATATTCACATCAAGGCAGAACTTGGCCGTTACCGGATGCGCGGGTTCTCTCTGTTTAAAAAGATTCCAAGTTGGGATGACCTCACCTTTCTCCCCGGGACCCTGACCCGTTTTGTGATCGAGGGTTATCGGGAAAAATGTCTCACCAAGACCGTTATTGGCCCCCGGGCGAAAAGGCCGTTAGAGCTCGATATCCCGATCTATATCACGGGCATGAGTTTTGGCGCGCTTTCCTACGAAGCAAAAACGGCTCTCGCTCGTGGCGCCACCATGGCAGGTACTGCGACCTGCTCGGGGGAGGGTGGCATGATTCCCGACGAGCGCCGCTACTCAGAGAAGTGGTTCTATCAGTGTATCCAGTCACGCTACGGTTTTAATCCTCACCACCTGCGCCTGGCTGATGGTTGCGAATTCTTTATCGGTCAAGGTTGTAAGGTAGGCCTTGGTGGCCATTTGATGGGGCAGAAAGTGACCGACCAGGTGGCTGAGATGCGCTCGCTTCCGGCAGGTATCGATCAGCGCTCTCCCGCCCGACATCCCGATTGGCTTGGTCCTGACGACCTGGCCCTCAAGATTCAGGAAATCCGGGAGGCTACTAACTCGGAGATTCCAATCCAGTTGAAGCTGGGCGCCGCCCGCGTCTACGACGACGTTCGTATGGCAGCCAAGACCGATCCGGATTCGATCTACATCGATGGTATGGAAGGTGGCACTGGGGCAGGGCCTCATCTCGCTACCGAGGAGACGGGCGTGCCCGGAATTGCTGCCATTCGCCAGGCCCGTCGGGCATTAGAAGACGTCGGCAAGTCAGGGGACATTTCTCTGGTCTACGCGGGTGGTATACGTAACGGAGGCGATGTCGCTAAAGCACTGGCGCTTGGCGCCGATGCCATCGCCATTGGTCATTCAGCCATGATGGCGCTCAACTGTAACAAGGACATCCCGGAAGCAGACTTTGAGAAAGAGATGGGCGTCGAAGCGGGCCACTGCTATCACTGCCACACTGGCCGTTGTCCTGTGGGAGTAGCTACACAGGATCCTGAGTTGCGTAAACGGCTCGATCCAGATGCCGCGGCGGAGCGGGTATACAACTTCCTGCACACGCTAGCGATCGAGTGCCAGATGTTGGCACGGGCCTGCGGCAAAACCAATGTCCATTCTTTGGAGCCTGAGGATCTTGCTGCTCTGACAATGGAGGCTTCTGCGCTGGCGCAGGTTCCTCTCGCGGGATCCCAGCATACTGTCGGTCGACCTGACATGACGCGTTTCTGAGGGCAAGCATATGGCATACGAAAAAGATATTGATCATTTCATTAAGGGTGACGGGCTCGACTCGGAACGCGAGCAAACCATCGGCCAGCATATCGGATACCGGTACGACGTAAATCTGGTTCCTGACTATGACCGACTGACCCCGTTTCTTAAGAGTTATATTGACACCATGGGTTGGCAAGATCTCAACTGGCTCGAAGACGTTCATATGGGTTATGAAGACGGCAGGCCTGCTGTCTTCGATCGGAATATCAACGGTTGGGTAACCATCCCTGAGGAAATAGCGCTTCCTGATAACCAGCAAGACCGGGACATGATCGCCCGCGAACTTCTGATTAAATTTCAGATGTCTCCCAATCATCCGATGGTTAACTTGCGCAACGCCTACGCGAAGTTCTGAGTGGTTCCGGCGGGCGTGACGACGTTGACCCTATCCGGGTCGGCGCCGCCAGGCCCGCGTACGGTTAGAGTGGGTTATCGCTTCATAGGCAGGCACTTAAGGACTTATCCGGGGGATTTGGCCTAGACTGCGAAATGCAGGACGCACAGGGAACACCACCCATTTGCGACCTGAATACAATTGCGCAGGCTCGGCGGCCTGAAAGCGCGACTTTAGGCACAGTGTACCTTTGACTTTTTCCAGAGGTTGGAAGCACGGTAGCCGGGATCGATCAAAGCACCGAATCGTGACGAGGATATGAGTCCAACTGCGAACCCGCAACTGACTGGAGATTATCGGGACATCGACGGCAAGGCCGTCGCGTCATCGATGCTGTCCAAGGTCACACAGGATGTGAGCGAACTGAATGCCTCGGGTTGGCGGCCGCGCCTGGTGTCCATCCGGATTGGAGATGATCCTGCGGTGAATCTCTATATCCGCAATCAGGAACGCGCCGCGACCCAGGTGGGTATTGGTTTTGAGCGGCGAAATTTTCCTGCAGAAATTTCAGAAGGAGAAGTTCGCGCAGCCATCACGCATCTGAATGTCGATCCTGGCGTCACAGGTATCATCCTGCAACGTCCGGTTCCAGAGCATCTGCCGATTCAGCAGTTGCAGTCCACTGTTGCCCCCTTAAAGGACGTTGAGGGGATGCATCCCGCTTCGATCGGGAACATTGTCTACCGGAATATCGATCTTGGACCGTGCACCGCCGTGGCGGCGGTAGAACTGCTCAAAGAGACCGGGGTCTCGTTGCCAGGGTTGGAGGTGACTGTCATCGGACACTCGGAGATTGTCGGCAAGCCGATCGCATTCTTGTTGATGGCAGAGGGTGCGACCGTCACGGTATGTCACCATATGACCCGCGAGGTTGCGGTGCATACGCGAAGGGCGGATGCGGTGTTTATTGCCGTCGGTAAGCCGGGACTGCTCAAGGGTGAGATGCTCAAGCCCGGCGTTGTCGTCATCGATATCGGAATCAACCAGATCGAGACCGAAGACGGCAAGAGTCGCGTGGTAGGGGACTGCGACTATGACGCGTGTCGGAACGTTGCGGGCTGGATTACGCCGGTACCCGGCGGGGTGGGGCCGGTGACAGTTGCCGTATTGATGCGCAATACCGTCGTTGCAGCTCGGCGGCTGCAGGCGTCGTATTCAGACCAGTTCAGTAATCACCTATAACCCAGAACACTCAGAGGAGAGTCATGGACAAAGTGGCCAGCGACATCGAGATTGCACGTGCGGCGGCGATCCGCCCCATTGGAGAGATCGGGGACAAGTTGGGTATCCCATCAGAATCACTCCTACCTTATGGGCCAACCAAGGCGAAAATCAGCAACCAGTTTATCGGTTCCCTGTCGGATCGACCCGATGGCAAGTTGATCCTCGTGACCGCGATCTCTCCAACGCCGGCCGGCGAGGGGAAGACGACCACGACCGTCGGACTGGGCGACGGACTCAATCGGATTGGCAAGAAGGCCCTGATATGCCTTCGCGAACCCTCGCTTGGCCCGTGTTTCGGCATGAAAGGGGGTGCGGCCGGGGGTGGCTATGCCCAGGTGGTTCCGATGGAAGACATCAATCTCCATTTCACGGGAGATTTTCACGCGATTGGCGCCGCCCATAATCTGCTGTCGGCTCTTGTAGAGAATCATATCTACTGGAGTAATGAACTCAGTATGGACCAACGCAGGGTGACCTGGCGCCGCGTTGTAGATATGAACGATCGGGCCCTTCGCCAGATCACGGTGGCGCTGGGCGGTGTTGCCAACGGATTCCCCCGTGAGGGTGGGTTTGATATCACCGTTGCCTCGGAGATTATGGCCATCTTCTGTCTCGCAGAGAATCTCGCTGACCTGCAGCGCCGGCTCGGCAACATCATTGTGGGATACACGCGATCCCGGGAGCCGATCCATGCCCGCGACCTCAACGCCGAGGGACCCATGACGGCGCTACTGCGGGATGCCTTTATGCCCAACCTGGTCCAGACGCTCGAGAACAATCCGGCCATTATTCATGGTGGACCTTTTGCCAATATTGCGCATGGATGCAACTCGGTCCGGGCAACCAAGACCGCGCTCAGACTCGCCGACTACGTCGTAACCGAAGCCGGTTTTGGGGCTGACCTTGGTGCTGAGAAGTTCTTCAACATTAAGTGCCGCAAAGCCAAGTTAAAGCCTGATGCTGTCGTGCTGGTGGCTACGGCCAGGGCCCTCAAGATGCACGGTGGTGTTGCGAAGGCGGATCTCAATAGTGAGAACGTCGGTGCTCTGCAAGATGGGCTCGAGAACCTGGGTCGACATCTTCGGAACATCGGGCAGTTTGGTGTACCCGCAGTGGTTGCGATCAATAAATTTGTCGCCGATACGCCCGCAGAGATTGACGCGATTCGTAATTACTGCATGGAGTTCGGTGTGGAAGTGTTCGAGTGCAGTCATTGGGCCGATGGCGGTGCCGGCACAGAAGTGCTGGCTCACCATGTGGCGGGGCTTGCGGATGCCGGGAATTCGCAGTTCCGACCGCTTTATGATGACCACTTATCGTTGTGGGAAAAGGTCCGAACCGTCGCGCGATCGATTTATGGAGCCGATGACATCATCGCAGACAAGAAAGTTCGTAGCCAGTTTTCAGATTTCGCGGAACGTTACAGCCACTTCCCCGTGTGTATGGCCAAGACGCAGTACAGTTTCTCGACAGACCCAAATCTGCTGGGTGCGCCCACCGGTCATGTAGTGCCAATCCGTGAACTGCGACTTTCGGCAGGTGCCGAATTTGTTGTCGCTATCTGCGGGGAGATCATGACCATGCCCGGACTGCCAAGAGTGCCCGCGGCCAACAGCATCTTCGTCAATGAAGAGGGGGAGATTGAAGGACTGTTTTAATAGTTTCGACCGAGTGGATCGATCCCGCAAGAAAGCCGGCCAAGGGGCCGGCTTTATCTTTTTGGGCACTCGATCAGGTCCGGGAAATTTAATCAGCCGGCGGCCCGATAAATGAAACACAAAGACCGCGGGTGAGGCCGCTTCTGGTTCCGTTGTTGTCCGACAGCGCTTTCGATCGGCAGGTTCGATTAGGGGTGTACTCAACGCGGGTCCTCCGCCCGTTACTGATTCGGATAGTTGGCTCTACCCCCAAAGAGTACGCTAATCACTTTAGACGGGTGTAAAACCCCAACAATCTCGTTATTAGCATTTGTCACTGCAACAGGGTTCTGCTCGCTAAGGACCGCTTCGGCAACCGTTTCAATAATTGCATCTTTAGAGACCTTTAGATGGCTTAGCGCTTCTGAACTATCTACAGGGTCCATCACAGATTCAATTCTAAGCACCTTTTCCCTAGGCACGTCTTCGGTAAACTTATGAACATACTCAGTTGCCGGATTGAGCACGATGTTGGCTGGGGTATCTAGTTGCTCAATGACGCCATCTTTCATAATGGCAATCCGGTCTGCCAGTCGAAGTGCCTCGTCGAAGTCATGGGTCACAAAAAGAATCGTCTTGTTCAGTACGCTTTGCAGCCGGAGGAACTCATCCTGCATCTCTTTTCGGATCAGGGGATCGAGTGCCGAGAACGGCTCGTCGAGGAACCAGATGTCAGGCTCGACGGCTAGTGACCGGGCAATCCCCACGCGCTGCTGCTGCCCTCCGGACAACTCCCGGGGGAAATAGTTCTCGCGCCCCGTTAGCCCCACAAGTTCAACCATATCCATTGCCTTTTTAATACTGTCCTGAGTGCCAACCCCTTTTACCTGTAGGGGGAAAGCAATGTTCTCAAGTACCGTTTTGTGGGGTAAAAGCGCAAAGCTCTGAAAGACCATACCCATTGTTTCGCGACGAAGTTCGATCAACTGTTTGTTGGTCATTGCCAACAAATCCTGCCCGTCGATAAAGATACGTCCAGCAGTTGCGTCTGTCAGGCGGGAGATGCAGCGCAGGAGCGTTGATTTGCCGGAACCCGACAGTCCCATGATGATTAGTTTTTCGCCTTTGGAGACGTCAAAGGAGGCATTATTGACGCCGACGATGCAACCAGCCTCCTGAAAAGTTTTGGCGTCTACATTGTTATTGCCCTCTACGCCAGCAAGCATCTCCTTTGCGTTGTCGCCAAAAATCTTAAAGACTGAATCGCATACGATAGTAGGCTGATTCTTGTTATCTGGCGCTATGCTGGAGGACATAATTGAGTTCCCGATTAGTCTCTTAAAACATTTAGACGATAGTCTGTTGGGAGCAGATTACTCTATTCCCAAAAGTTTCTTTCTTTCATTTGCCCAGGTCTGAATCAAATTATCTACCGCTAAACACATAAAGGATACAAAAATGCCTAACGCCAAACCAATACCCGCGCCACCCTTTTTCGACAAGGCCCCCATAATGATCTGCCCTAAATCTATTGTCCCAATTAATGCGCCCAGTATCACCATAAACAATGCGAATATAACCGTCTGATTTATTCCTAACATTATGTGGGGGAGAGCAAGCGGTAACTCGATACTGGTCCACCTCTGCAATCGTGATACTCCTGACATCGTCGCTGCTTCATGCAATGATGGTGGAACGCTATTTAGGCCCTCTACCGTATATCGGGTAGCGGGGATCACTGCATAAACAATCGCAGCAATCATAACGGATGTATCTGTGATTCCAAAAAGCAGGATTACAGGAATCAGATAAATAAAAGACGGGAATGTCTGAAAGAAATCACAAATCGAAAGTATCGTCTTGCTAGCCAAATTATTTTGGGCACAAATGGATCCAACGATTATCCCCAAAAAAGCAGATATCAATACAGCAAAAGTTGCCATGTAAGCTGTAATTAATGCTCTGTCCCAATATTCAGAAAGAGCGATAAATAAGATCAGGCCTCCAACGACTACAGCTGATCTTATGCCCCCAATTATGTATCCGGCACCCATTACAAGAATGAACGTAGAAATGACAGGCATGCCTAGATAGGCATCTTTCATTGGCACAAGAACTGAAGTGATCAGCCAAACATTAAAGGCATTCAAATAGACAAAGAAAGCTTCCCAAAACCAATCAATACCAGCGTCTATAAAAGGAGAGATAGTAAAACCTTTATTAAAAGGAACATAGTACAGGTAGTTAATACCGTCTTTGAAGTATAGGGCTCCCAGATAGGACAAGATCACTCCCAAAAGCGTTAAAAGAATAAATGCTATGTAAGACCTATATCTTTGAAAGAAACTTAAATCAGCAAAATAATCTTTTTGTTTGTTGGCCCACGCTAAAGAATATTTATCCAGGATTACGGCTATTAATACGACACACATTCCAATCTCTGAAGCTTTTCCAATTTCCAGTGAATTTAGAGCAACTTTTAAGTTAAATCCCAAGCCCTTAGCGCCAATGAAGGCTGCAATGGTAGTCATTGCAAGACATTGCATTATGACTTGGTTCACTCCTATCAAAATATCTCTTCTTGCCGTCGGAATGAGAACTTTAAATAGCAGTTGAAATTTACTGCATCCACTCATTAAACCTGAGTCAACAATATCTGGAGATATTTTTCTTAACCCAAGAATGGTTAACCTGATCATCGGAGGCGTTGCAAAAATAATAGTCGCAATGGCTCCTGCGTGATCTCCAACCCCAAAAAGAACCATGACCGGAACTAAATAAGAAAAATGGGGCAAGGTCTGCATGCAGTTTAATATTGGTTGAAGCGCGGCCTCTACAGTTCTATTTAGATATCCCCATACTCCAAAACCTAAGCCCAAAATGAAACAAACAGGCGCGGAAACAAGCACAAAGGACAGGGTTTGCATAGATGGCTCCCATTGTCCAAAAACGGAGAGATACGCAAACCCGATACCCGCGAGCAAGGCCAAACGAATGCCTTGAAGTTGATATCCCAAAATTGCAGCACCAGCGACTACAGCAGTCCAAGGTAGAGCGGGCCACGAAAACCATTTATTAGCACCGAGCCACGTATCACTAACAAATGCCGCCAGGGTCTGGGCCCCTCCAAGAAAGAGTTCCCTAATAAAAATAATTATGAACAATACGGAGCTGGATATTGCCCTAGTGATAATTCTAAAAATAGTTTTTTGTTCGTAATCTTTCCAGACGGGATCCCAGACATCGACGGTGAACCAGTTGAACATCAAATTATCAAGAAGCGCATTAATCCAGGTTGGAAAGTTCTTTAATAGGGGCGGCAATCTCCAAAGATAACTATTCTCAGATTGAGGTACCAAAAAATAGGAAAGTAAAAAAATTAGAGCCAGCAGACCAAATTGCATCGGCCTGGATTGTTTTAGAATGCTGAGCACTTTGTTGAGTTCTTCTAGATGAATCCAATAGAGCTCTTACTTGAAATCACGGTCGGATCAGAAGATTCAATAATTTGATCTTTGGTTGATTGAATTACTGAAGTGGCCTGATTTTGAGGAGATCATCGTTCGTGATTGTTATGCGATTGGCCAGGCCGGAGACTTCATCGTGATCTTGAGCAGCCACCATACTCTGGTTTTTTGGAAAAGTCTTCTTTTTAGAGCTCACCGAAGAGTGGGGCCCGATTCACCCATTAAGGCTGCCAAAAAAAAATCCTCCCCGAATTGGGGAGGATTTTTAGCAAAACAACTTGTAGATTAATTCTTCCAGAGATCGATCTGAGCTCTGTGATTAGCAATAAACGCAGCGGCAGCATCAGCATGACTCATACCTTTGCTGTCAACATTATCAGCCATCTCACCGATTTGAGGGGCTTTAAAAGACATTTTTGTATAAAACTTATATGCATCTGGGTGAGATAGTGGGAACTTAATATGCGCGGCTTTTTTAAGCCAACCTTTTGGAGAGCCACAGCCAGTAGTTTCCAACGTTCCGCCATTTTCTAATCTGCATCCTTCGAAATAGGGAGGAAAGTCGATGAATGTGAAACCTGCTGCATCAGTAAAGTTCGGAGACCAGTTAAAGATAACGGTTCCACGACCCTCTTTTTTAGCAGCGTCTAATTCCGCCCATAGCGCATTAGCAGCACCTGCAAACTTTACAGTCCATAGATCATCAATTCCGAGACCTTTAAGTCTGTTAGGCATCACATCGCCGTGCCACTCTACAGGACCTTCCAACCAACGGCCTTTTCCACCTGAGTCAGCTGTAGCAAAATTTTTCGCACAATCAGGAGATTTAAGCGCTTCCCAATTTGGGAGACCGGGACATAGTCCTTCATCAATAACCCAATTTGGAATTCCCATTTCCTCAAAGGTCACTAAGTCATGACTGCCAGCATCAATCAAACCACCTTTGTCCATTGCTTCATAAAATGGGATTGCCATGGTCGATTCCCAAGTTTCATGAGCGACGTGAAGGTCGCCAATTCTGACAGCCTCATACCTTGACGCCGATTCAGCTGGTACTAGCTCTACTGTATGACCCATTTCTTCAAATACTTGAGCCATTACATGAGCCATAACAATTTGGCTTGACCAGTTTAATACTGGAATTCTGATTGGATCTGCGGCCTGTGTGACCGTAGAGGTTGAGGCGAGCACCATCAGTGCAGCCACCGTCAACCCTTTCAGCGTGTTTGATTTCTTCATAACTATCCTTATCCTCCTTATTGATTAAACAACCCTGTCGGGGCACTAGATTATAGGATTTCGTCAGGCCTTGCTATAGGCCCGGTACCCGCACTAATTACACCTTCCGATCGCGATTAACACTATTATTGTAAGGATTATTTTTTACCCTACAACACAACTAGTTTATGGTACTTCACACGAACATCCATTGACCAAACCTGCACCAATATCAATTGCACTTGGAGGAGTGTTTATTGGGATAAATACCTGATTTTCCAGTATCGTATCCCGTCAAATGACACCCTGAATCAGGCCTAATCAGTGAAGAAATCAGAAGATCTGCCTGAAACGTGCAACGCTTGGGCAGGCTATGCCTTGACGCGCTCTTTCTTGGGGTCATAGAAGGGAAAGGGCACAACCACGGCAGGAATCCGTTTTTGGTGACCATCGAGTTTGCCGACTTCAACTTCGGTGCCTGGCGCCGCGTGGTTGGTGTCGATGCGACAAAGGGCAATATTCTTCTTTAGAACGGGCGAGCGGGTGGCGCTGGTAACAGTGCCAATTTGGGCCCGTCCAGCCTGCCCAACGTGCACGCAGTCTCCATGGGCTGCCGCTTCGTTACCGGCTAGCTCCAGGCCCACCAGTTGGCGCTGGGGGTTTGCCTTACGCTGCTCAAGTGCCTCGCGTCCAATGAAGTTATCTTCCTTGGATTTGAGCGGAACGGTAAATCCGATCCCCGCTTCAAACGGATCGGTCTGGTCACAGAATTCATAACCTGCGAATACCAGTCCCGCTTCAATCCGGACCATATCGAGTGCATCCAGTCCAAGCGGCAGAAGTCCATGCGGTTCGCCGGCTTGCCAGACGGCATCCCAGACCTCACAGGCATCATCCGGGTGACAGAAAATCTCATAACCGAGTTCGCCGGTGTATCCGGTGCGCGAGACCATGACCGGGCGGCCGTGCATATCCTGGAGTCGTCCTACGCAGAAGCGGAACCACCCCAGTTCTTCCACCGACGTCTGTGCCGGTGGGGTCCAGACGATCTCGCTCAGAATCTCTCGGCTTTTGGGTCCCTGGACCGCGACGTTATGAATCTGTTCGGTGGAGGATTTGACCAACACCTTGAGTCCCAGTTTCTGCGCCTGCTCGCGAAGCCAGATCCCGCTGTAGTCGTCGCCGCCGATCCAGCGGAAGTTGTCGGGACCCAGGCGCAACGCTGTCCCATCGTCAATCATCCCGCCGTGTGGGTAGCACATGGCGCTATAGACGACCTGCCCGACGGCGAGACGCCGGATGTTGCGCGTCAGGACGGTCTGCAGCAGAGTTTCCGCGTCGGGACCAAGGACTTCGAACTTTCGCAGCGGCGAGAGGTCTATCACCACAGCCCGCTCGCGGCACGCCCAGTATTCTTCGATGGCGCCGGCATTGTTGAATGCGGTGGGCAGCCAGTACCCCCGGTATTCCGTGAAATTGCGGGTATGTTCTGAGGTGCGCGGATGGAAGCCCGTCTCGCGCGTCAGCTGCGTTTCTGCGTCTGGGGTCATTCTGTATGCAATAGCCCGTGAAAAGGCTTTCTCCGGAGTGTAGATGCGAATATGAATATCTGTGGGGTTCCAGCCGTTGGCAGCGCTGGCGTCGTCAGGGCAGGCGGTCGATGCGCACACAAGATCGGTCATTGCTTTGAGTAGTACATAGTCGCCTGGTCGCGACCACGGCTCATCCAGAAAGAGCACGTTGTGATCGTCGATCCCCGTGTTATAGAAGAAGTTAACGGCTTCCCAGCCACGCCTTGGCCGGACACCAAACGGCGCCATAACAGCATTGAGATTGTCTGAGCAGTTGGGATGCCCGAAGTAGCCAAGGTCCTCGTAGTACTTGGCCGCGCAGGCAAGACCGAAAGTGTCATGACGGCCGCAGGTGTCCTGGATCACCTCAACCAGCGGCTGCATATCACGGTCGAAATACTTCGAGAAAAGACCGGGACCGGGGTAGCAGCTGCCAATCATGGTGCGGGTGGTGGTCATATCAATATGCCGTTCTTTCCCCTGATCAAGACCGGCGGCTGAAAAAGCAAGAAAATCTGAGCATTCCCGGCCGGCAACATCGATGATCTGGATGTATTCGCCGGCATGAACCGTATATTGCCCTGCCGTGCACTTGTCGATCCTAATCTCCATCCGTGGGTCGGCCAACGGTTCCGGCAGTGGCGGCTCACTAAGTTCGCGATCCCTGCTGCGCTTCACATGAACCGTCAGCGAGGTGGGCGGCAGCTGCTGATCAACGGGCATTGCACTCCCCGGTGCGCAGACCACACACAAAAGGTTCTCACGGGCTGTGTAGTGATGGGCCAATCCAGGATCGGTATCAGGTCCGAATAACGCGATAGCCTCTGCATCAGCCGCGCTGATGTTCCGTCGCTTGAGTCCAGCCGCGACCTGTTGGGCGCTCGGTTCACTGGACGCGAGAATTTCCTGAAAGCCGGTCGCAGCTTCGGGTTGGGTATCGCAAAGGCCCGCCGGAGCGGGACGCCCATCGGGTGAGAACGAAATCAGTTCGCCGGGCTGAGCTCCTTCGGGGTCGGTAACGGTGATGGCATCGCCGGCAAAGAGCTCAAAGACAACCGAACCACGCGGCGGAACGGTATAGCGCTCAAGATAGGGATCGGCCCCCCACAAGCCCGGCTCGCGTGGATGAGTACTCCCGGGGAAAACTTGAGCGGACACTGTTGTGACTCCTTAGTAACCTCAGTTAGTAGTTTAAAGCCGAAAATTGAACAAATACAAAAAAGGCGATCTGACGGTATACGCCAGATCGCCTGCAAAGTACGGATTAATTGCTTGTAGTAATTGGCTTATTTACGTTTAGCCGTGCTCGCGCTCGTGTGCTTTTTCTGATCTCGCTGCCGCGACAATGACCGTAATCATTAAAGCGAGAAGAATCAAGAACCAGACTACGACGCCACCACCGCCAGCATTGTTGAACACCGCTGCGGCTCCTTCCCAGGTGTCTATTGGGCTTGTATCAAACATAGTGTGTTCTCCTTAAGCGGTTTTCTGAAAATCGGGATAGGCTTGCGTATCGCCCTCGGTCTTATCCACGCCCATCTCCAAGATGGCCTCCGAGTATCGAAGCATTCCAGCCTTGTTCAGAATCCAGGAAAGAACATAACCCGGGACAAACCCAAGCAGGAAGAACGAGATCGCTCCTACGAGTTGGCCGGTGAAGGTGATTGCCGGGATATCGGCTGATGGTGCGGGATAGCCGCCGAGCAGAATGCCCACGGACATCACGCCCCAGATCCCAACGAAGCCATGGACCGAAACCGCGCCAACGGCGTCGTCAATACCCCAGCTTGTAAGCATCTTGTGGCAGTACGGCATGATCAGGCCACCGACCGCACCGACCACGAAGGCGGTGCCGGGGTACCACAGATCGATACCTGAAGCCACACTGATAATTCCGCAAAGGGCGCCGCCCATCATCCAGAACGCATCCCTGGTTACCCACCAGGCAGCCATTATTCCGCCAGCCATACCCATCAGAGTATTAAAGGCAAAGGCAGAAAGATTGGATTTGATTCCGTAGATGTTGATCCACCCAAGGTCTGCTGAAGTTCCAGCCATTGACGAGGGGTAGATGAGACAGGCGCCGAGGAAACCAAAGAAGCCCAGGATAATGACCATGAGTCCGGCTGCTGCCATGGGACCGCTGTGACCCGCTACTTCATTAGTGGAGCCATCAGCATTGAACCGGCCCTGACGTGGCCCAAGATTGACCAGAACGCCTAGCGCGAAAAAGCCTGCAGCCATATGCACCACACCTGCGGCACAAACATCGCGGAATCCCCAGTCGGCGACCAGCCAGCCACCAGTGGACCAACCCCAGCCAGCACCAACGATCCAGATAAATCCGCCGAATATGGTTACGAGAATGAGCCAACCGCTCATCTTGATCCGCTCAATAACAGACCCGGAGACAATCGAAGCAGTTGTCATGGCAAATAGAGTGAACGCGGCCCAGAAGATGCCTGAGGCACCATCCTGGTGGTTCGGCCCCATGCCACCTTGATCACCCCACGGTACATAGTACTGGGCGAACTCATGATTCCAGTCAGGAATAAATATGTTGCCACTCTGGTAGGCCCAGTAAGCCCACCAACCAACCACGAAAAACGCCGGAATCGTGAATGCGAACGCAAGAATATTCTTGACGGCCGTATGCATGACGTTCTTCGCTCGAGAGGCTCCCATTTCATACATCATGAAGCCAGCGTGGATGGCGATCATGATTGCGGTGGCCCACCAGTAATATCCTTCCATGGCGGTATCCGCGACAACATTGATCACGGCCATCAGTTCTTCAGGACTCATATCGCATGTCTCCCGTTCTGATTAATATTTGGGAGGACATATTTGGCGACAGCCCGGTGCCAAACAT
>Ga0315336_1003870_pt1 | contig 19010 bp, 18 predicted proteins | sample ASW5metaG_FD_204512 | JGI IMG/M metagenome (GOLD analysis project Ga0315336, IMG submission 204512) | Ammonia-oxidizing marine archaeal communities from Monterey Bay, California, United States - ASW #5 | ecosystem: Environmental > Aquatic > Marine > Intertidal zone | place: USA: California... | reverse complement strand
AGCCTGATCGCGAAAAATTCGAGCACGATGTCAAACAAATCCCTCTAAAACGAACCACTTCAATCTATGACGCAGCATTTGATTCCAGCAATCCACAGCCAAAAGGTGTAATAACAGAAGGGCTAACCAGGTGGCAAGATCAGTTAACCGATTATCAAATATCTGTTATTGACAATATGACTAGTTCATTTGGGCGTTACATTGGCTATGAAACAAAACAAGAACGGTCGAGTGTGAAATTGAAATACTTCGCTGAAATCGACGGTATAGGTAACAAAGTATTTCAATTATCACGTTATGTTGCAGCTCATATTATGTTGATGATCTTGAAATTGGCAAGCGCTAACGAAAAGTTGTTTCCCGGACCTAGAGGAAATATTTGAAGATAGTTTTTCGAAAGTTGGTTTCTTGTTTTGTGTACACTAGTTCGACATTGGATTAGCGTAAGATTGTCGGATAGATGGGAACACAAATCTGTTATCGACTTAAGCCTATTTCGTCAACTGAAATGTCGGTCCTGACTATTTAGCTGATTAGACACAGTGACACTATTATGGCAAAAACAAAAATATTGTTACTAATTACGAAAAGCAACCAAGGTGGTGCTCAACGATATGTTTTACAACTGGCTTCGCTATTGACTGCAAGAAATTACGAAGTAGTGGTGGGTTATGGTGGTGACGGTACAATGGCGCGAGAACTAAAAAGGAGGGGAATAAGGACAATACCTATTGAAGCCCTGCATCGCGATGTCGCGATCGTTAAAGATATTCGAGTCTTTCAGCAGCTAGTAACAATAGTAAAGAGTGAACGGCCCGATATAGTACACCTCAATTCATCCAAGATTGGGTTTATTGGCGTACTGGCAGTTTTCAGTGTTAATCGAATCTTCGCGCGAAAATATAAGATTAGGGTAGTCTTTACGGCTCACGGTTGGGCTTTTAATGATCGTGAGTTACTTCGTTCCAGAATACCCCTAGTTGGTTTGCAAATTATTACGGCTTGGTTGGTGCATAAAATCATAGCAGTATCACAAACAACAGCGGAAGACTTAACAAAGTATAGGGTTATCCCAAAGTCAAAGCTTGCTGTTATCTATAATGGAATTGAGAAAATAGAATTCTTAGAAAGATCCGTAGCTCGAAGTATCTTGCTGGAACATGAACACAAAAGAATTTGGATTGGAACGGTAGCGGAGTTACACCCAAATAAAGGGATTGTCGCGGCAATTTGTGCGCTTAAAGAATATCTACTGGAGGACAAAGAGAAAATCTATTTGATTATTGGAACAGGTGAACAGCGGACAACGATAAAAGAAGCTATAGAGTCTAACCAATTGCAGAACAGAGTATTTCTAGTTGGTGAAATTCAGTATGCAAGAAGATATTTTAAGGCCTTCGATGTATTACTAGTGCCCTCACTAACAGAAGCATGTCCATATGTTCTATTGGAAGCAGGTCGGGCGGGATTGCCCGTAATCGCTCGAGAAGTCGGGGGCATACCAGAGCTAATACAACCGGGAAGTAGTGGGCTTCTGTTTCGTGAAGATAGTGAGATACCAGGAAAAGTGAGGACTGCTTTAAGTGATTATGAACTAAGCGCGAAATTCGCAATGCACTGGAAAAGAAGGGTAGAAGAAGAATTTAACGAAAACGTGATGATAGAAAAGACGATTAGAGTTTATCAAGATGGTCGTATAGCAAGATATGGTAATTAGCAGATTCTTGGTTCATCTCCAAAAATTTGGTATCTGCATTCCAGATTTTAGATAATGAATGGGAAAGTACTCGTTCTTGGTGGAAACGATAGAGCAGGATTGTCCATCATCCGCTCATTAGGTCGCGCGGGTCTCGATGTTCACTTGGGTAGTTATGAACAGGAGGATATTTCGAGGTATTCCAAATACATTACTTCGTTATTCGATCTTCCTCAACCACTACTCGAACAACAACGATTCAGTGATATTGTCATATCTGCGATTAAAGAAGAGGAATTTGATCTCTTAATTCCTGTGACAGATGCTGTCATCGTAAGCTTGCAGCCACTATACGAAGAAATTAATCGATTTACGAGATTCGTTTGCCCAGATGATTTAGGTTTTGGAATAACCTTCAATAAGAAAAATACACTTGAGTACTCGGCCAAATTTGGATTTGACTTTCCTGGGAGCATTTTAATTTCGTGCCAGTCTGAAAAAGATAAAATTGAACAAATTTCCACGTACCCTCTCGTTCTGAAACCAATCACAAGTGTGGTAGTCGGTAAGATAGGGAGACGAAATGTAAAAATTGCGAGCGGTCCCGGCGCGGCGAGTCAAATTCTTGATGAAATGCTTGTCGATGGCCCAGTTTTAGTGCAAGAATATTTTCCAGGCACAGGATTTGGTATTTCAGTATTAGTGAAGAATGGAATTGTTAAAGCGGCATTCCAACATAAGAGATTACACGAACCTCCATTAGGAGGTGCAAGCTCCTATCGCGTGAGTGAGCCGCTTGATCCTGTGTTGATGACAAAAGTTACTTCAATGTGTAGGGCGATGAGATGGACAGGGCCAGTAATGTTCGAGTTACGAACCAATTGTGCTACTGGCGCAACTATGTTGATTGAAATTAATGGCCGATTCTGGGGATCCTTAGCATTGGCGATTTTTGCTGGAGTAGATTTTCCACTACTACTGTACAGATTAATTGTGCAGAATAGGGATGAAACACAATATGATTATAGATACCCAGTATTCGCCAGATACCTTCCAGGCGAGCTTGGCTGGATGTATGCCAACTTTCAGTTCAAAGGAAATGGGACTCAATATCGAGTAAAGAATTGGCAGGCGGTAATCTGGGATTATTGGAATGTTGTTTTAGGACGAGAAAAATGGGACATTGCCTCATTCTTCGACCCTAAACCAATGCTGATATCCTTTGGGCGGGTGATTCGGACTTTAACCACGGCGTCGCGAGAAATAATTCGTTATCGTTTTGCAAAAAAACGATTCGACAAACTTGCGTTAAGTGCTCAGTTACCTAATTCCGCAGGTGTTCCACGACTTCTAAACAACGGTATAGTTCTATTTTGTTGTTTGGGGAATATTAACCGTAGTGCTCTTGCCGCAGCTGAATTTCAAAGATGTACTCACAGTATAGTACCAGATCTAACAATAATTTCTGTTGGATTCGTATCGAAAATTGGAAGACAGCCGGGTACGCTTGCAAAACGGGTAGCCGCAAAAGTCGGTGTTAATTTGGAACACCATAGGTCAAGTGTTATCGAAACAAAAATGGTGGAAGAAGCGGATGTCATCGTGATTATGGATGTAGCTAATTTAATTGAATTGGAACGACTGTTTCGTGGTGTTGATTTGACGAATAGAGTAGTACCACTAGGGGCATTTGATGGTAATAGTAGTATGCAGATTAGAGACCCCTACGGCGAAGAAGAAGATAGTTTCACAGAGATTTTTGACAGAGTAATTGAATGCACGAGGAATTTCAGTTTTTCTTTGAAAATCGGTCAGTGTGGTAGATCTTGAACTGTTAATTTCTTGATCTAGAGTGGATTCGACATCGAAAAAGTCCAAAACTATTTCGTACAAAGGAGAATGTAATGTTAAATGATTCTTCGATCTTGGTAACTGGGGGGACTGGTTCTTTTGGTCAGGCTTTTATTGAAGCCGTTCTGAAAAAATACAGCCCTAAAAAGGTTATCGTATATAGCCGCGACGAATGGAAACAAGCTGAGATGCGGAACATACGGTTACTTCAAGAGAATGAACAAATTATGAGGTACTTTATCGGGGACATACGCGATAAAGAAAGAATCAAAATGGCGATGTACGGAGTTGATTACGTAATTCATAGCGCAGCCTTAAAGCAAGTCCCAGCACTTGAATATAATCCTTTTGAAGCTATCAAAACGAACATCCTAGGAACCCAGAATGTTGTTGAGGCATCGATCGGTGCAAATGTAAAAAATGTCATTGCTTTGAGCACTGATAAAGCAGCGGCACCAATAAATCTTTACGGCGCGACTAAATTAGCAGCAGATAAGTTAGTAATAGCTGGAAATAATATTGTCGGACGCCATCAAACCAAATTCTCGGTTGTTCGCTATGGGAATGTATTTGGAAGTAGAGGCTCCGTAGCACCGTTATTCAAATCTCTCAAAGAATCAGGTCAAATTCCAATCACAGATCCGAGGATGACTCGGTTTAGTATAACCTTGGATCAAGGCATAGAGTTTGTTCTAGCTTGTTTAAGAAAAATGATGGGTGGCGAATTGTTTGTGCCAAAAATTCCATCGTTTCGGATACTAGATCTCGCTGAGGCAATTGCCCCCGATGCGGAAATAACATTCAAAGGCATTCGCCCTGGGGAAAAACTACATGAAGAAATGATCACTAAGACTGACGCGATGACAACTATTGAACATAGCGATCATTTCATAGTTCTCCCAAGCCTAACCAGTGAAGAAAATAACATAAAAAAGATCCTTGATTCTAATAATAGTCAGGAGTATCGAAAATGTGAGGAACAGTTCTATTATTCAAGTGATACTAACCCAGTATTTTTGGACGTACCCCGCTTGCGAGAATTAGTTAAATCGTGCCTGTAGAATTACGACTTTTTAAATATTAGCTTGAGTTGTTGTTAGTCGAATGTTGTTGGAAAGTTAGATAACGTTTCATCCAAGCTGGAGATGACTCCAAGAGAAAATAGAACAAAGCTGAAAAAAGTAACCAGTTAGCGATTTCGTCAATTGCTCCAGAAAATGGTATTGGATCAAGAATGATTGACCAAAGTGAGAAGAATATGGCTGTAAGAGTTAAAAGTGGTAGAGGTTTGCAGTCAGTTCGGCTGAGCCAGTAGGATAATTGTGGAATCACGAAAAACAGAAAGATTAGTCTATAGGACCAGTTATTTCCTAATAGGAATGTGCCGACATAAATACTAGCGCCGATACGAAATGAATCAATAAATCGAGAGTCAGGAGTCTCGCTTATGTTACTGGAGGTGTTAATCAAAAAATACACATAAGTGATTGTAAGTATTGCAAAACAAGGGATTAATGAGGGTAGAAACGCTAGATTAAGTGAATGAGAACGTCCGCCATAACTAAACACTGTAAATCCCTTCAGAGTCGAGGTAAATATTTGGGTTAAGTCTGTTCCATGCCACCATAGGTAAGTAGAGAAACATAACGTTACTATTAGAAAAAGTGTGGTAGACAGACGTGGTGAATATCTCAGGAGAATTGTGGTAGCAAAAATTGGAAAGAATTTTAGGAAAGAGGCAATAAGTAGGAATAGCGCTGTTAGGAACCCTGAAAGACGCGACATAATTAACATTACTGAAAGAACAAAAAACAAAAGAATGTCAGAATTAGCACGTTCTATCGCTAATATCGCTGCTGGCGAACCAATTGCAAAATACAACAAGACTGCAGTTGCTTTATCGTAACGTGGAAAACAAATGCATGTACCAAATAGAAATAGAGCTATGAAAGCAACGCCCAGAACCAAAGTATCTTGCTTGCCAATGCCTAGATTACTTACTATAGACTGCCAAATCCGAGGATAGTTTAGTTCACGATTCCATGGATCCCCTGGGTTCAAGTAGAGGGGATCAAGTCCCTCTCTAAGGGAATCTCCGGCACCTGTGATAACCAGAAGATCTGCGAAATAGGGACGTACAGGTATATTCCATAATGTCCAGAGCGGATCGAACCCTAAGACCAAGCTAGCGCTTAAGAATACGACTGATGATGATAATAGCAGTAGGCAAAATAATTTGTTGCCAGGACTTTTTAGCACTTCTAAGAGATAAATGGTCTTAAGCATTTACTTTCGATCAAATGAAACGATTCGGTGTCGTATGTTGATTAACATTAAAAGATACGGTTCTGGTGGCGGAATTACAATATCGCGTTGTCGAGTCTCAACTGTTTGGCAAAAGAAATAGAATTATGGTTGATGGCTTCGCATAGATTTCAAGAATAAATAATGTTGCGTCGCGATGATAGTTTAATAGGCTTTTACCTTATTTTGTTAACGATACAATATTCGGTTCGAGAGACAACGAAGTTTTCTTCATTGATAGACTGGAACGTCGTAAGGTTAGGGTTGAGATAGTGTCAGACTGGTTGGCGTATTCAAAAGTGCTGGCAGAACTGTTGTACCCAACAAATATAGTGTTGTGGCTAATGGTTTTGGCGTTAGTGTTTGCGATATTTATGAGAATAAAGGCGGTTTGTATCTCCTTGTCTTTAAGTCTTGCGATAGTGCTATTAGGGTCGTCTCCACTAACTTCAATGCTTTACAGCGCGCATGAGAGTCAGTATTTGCCGACAAAAATTAGTGAATCACCGGTTGCAGACGCAATTGTACTGCTTGCTGGAGATGTGAGTGTCCCAGCACCTCCCAGGGTTGAGACACAACTGCGAGGAAATCGAGTAATTCATGCAATGCGTTTGTTTCGGGCGGGCAAAGCACCGATAGTTATAGTGACTGGGGGTAATGTTTTTAAACAAGAAAATCTAAAAGGGGAAGCTGAATATACGGCAGAATTGCTGCACGAGCTGGGTATACCTCGGGACGCCATACTTGTCGAAAGTTCAAGCCGTACTACTCGCGAAAATGCTATCGAAACGGAAAAACTGATTAGACGGTACGGCTTAGGATCTGTACTGCTGGTTACGAGTGCTTTTCATATGCCGCGGGCATTAGCTACATTCCACAGTATAGGTATAGATGCTATACCTTCATCGTCTAGTATCAGTGCAAAGTTAGCTAGACCTGGAATAATCGAATGGATTCCAAAACTCGATGGTTTGGGAAAGCTAAAAGCCTTGTCCCATGAAAAACTCGGTATACTGGTGTATAGAATTCGTGATTCAATTAACTAGATTTTGAATGTTATTTTTATATGACAGACCTTCTCTTAGATGCTGATGTCGTTGCAAAATGCTGCGCGGGAGATCTTAATAATTTTCGGAATTTTGTTCGCGAAAGACACTACATCGGTTTCCGTAACTGGCTTTATGTTGGTCAAGTTGCACAAATAACGGATCTTCTGAATCAGCAAGCGCTTATAGATGGGGTACCGTATCCTGAGAAAGTAGCGACTGAAAGATTCGAAGAATTTAATGTAGACTGCCATTGGTTGTCAGCGTTAACGGAAGATGTTGAAGTATCGGCTAATGATGATCTCCTGGCAGAGGCATTAATAAAAGCTGCGCGCCGGCTGGGAGGAAATACCCTTATAGTCACATGTGTAAAAAGTAGAGTGCGAAGGGGTCTGCCATTCATAAGTCCAGATGCGGCGATATCTGACAGTGGAGAGCCCCCGCTTCAACTAGTAGACCTTCGCGCGCAACAAGATCGTATTCGATCAGTACTTGAGGCCAACTTACATCGAGTCTTAAATCATGGTCAATACATCTCAGGGCCTGAAGTTTCCCAGCTTGAGAGTCGGTTAGCGGACCATGTTGGTGTTAAACACTGTGTTTGTGTATCTAGTGGTACCGACGCATTATTGATTGCGATGATGGCACTTGGTGTTGGTTCCGGTGATGAAGTTATTACATCGCCTTTCAGCTTTTTTGCTACTGCCGAAGCTATTGCCCTTTTGGGGGCGAAACCTATCTTTGTAGATATTGATCCAATTACGTTCAATATCGACGCAAATAGAATTGAGAGTGCAGTTACGAAGCGTACGCGCGCCATATTACCGGTGTCTCTTTATGGACAATGTGCTGATCTGGGTACCATTAATGCGGTTGCAGAGCGTAATGGTCTTGTCGTTATAGAAGACGCTGCACAAAGTTTTGGTGCAACTTACAAAGGCCGTTATTCTTGTAGTATGACTGATGTTGGTTGTACCAGCTTTTTCCCAGCTAAACCTTTGGGAGCCTATGGGGATGCTGGGGCATGCTTTACTGGAGATGATGCTATTGCAACTGTTCTACGACAGGTGAGAGATCACGGGCAGGATCGTCGATATCACCATATACGTTTAGGTATTAATGGTCGTATGGATAGTCTTCAAGCTGCTGTGTTGTTGGCGAAAATCGAAATACTTGACGATGAAATACACAAAAGACAAGAAATTGCAGATCGTTATGACGAAGAACTAACAATGCTTGAAGATAATCACCAAGTAATATTGCCTAAGGTACAGGTTTTTAACACTTCAAGCTGGGCTCAGTACACTATAAGAGTTAATGATCGAGAAGCTGTACAAGAGGCGTTGAAAATTCGAGCTATACCGACTGCCGTACATTATCCTTTACTACTTTCTCAACAACCGGTACTTTTTCAGACAGGACAAGACCTACCCCATAGTATCTGTGCTGCTCGCCAAGCTATAAGTTTACCAATGCATCCTTATTTGAGAGCTGATGACCAGTCAAAAATTATTCGAACCTTGACCGAGGTAGTGAAATGTGTGTCGCCGAATTCAAAAGTGAGTGGTCTTCCAAATAAATTGAAATGAAGATCGGAATAGTCGGTCTAGGGTATGTTGGTATTCAGCTAGCAACTAGGTTGGGCCGAATTTATAGAACAGTAGGATATGATCTCAACGAGAAAAAATTGGAATTCTATGGGTCAGGAAGTGATCCAACTCGGGAGGTCTCGGATGCGGAGTTAGCAAATGCAATACACTTGGAGTTTACCTCTTCTCCCACTGATCTTAATGATATTGATGTATACATAGTAGCTGTACCAACTCCTATAGATGAAGCAAAAAACCCAGACCTTAGGGCATTAGTAAATGCAAGTCGTATAGTTGGTGAATCTCTGAAAATCGGTTCTGTTGTTATTTATGAGTCGACAGTTTATCCAGGAGTTACTGAAGAAATTTGTGTTCCAGTGCTTGAGGAAGCATCTAGCCTTACATGGCGAGAGGATTTTCATGTTGGGTACTCACCAGAACGGATTAACCCAGGGGATCCGGATCATACGTTAAGTACTATCACAAAAGTTATATCTGCTGATAATCCGGAGACGTTAGATCTGCTTGAAGAATTATACGGAGGTATCGTAGACGCGGGTGTACATCGCGCACCAAGTATTCGAGTAGCAGAAGCTGCCAAAGTTATCGAAAACACTCAGAGAGACCTCAATATTGCGTTGATAAATGAGTTAGCGGTAATTTTTGACCGACTAGGGATCAACACAATGGATGTTTTGGAAGCGGCCGGGACCAAGTGGAACTTTCTGCCATTTAAGCCAGGGCTAGTAGGTGGTCATTGCATAGGTGTCGACCCGTACTATTTGACGCACAAATCCCAGATGGCTAATTATCAACCAGAAGTTATCTTATCTGGTCGACGTATCAACGACCACATGGGTCAATTTGTTGCGTCAAAAATTGTCAAGTTGATTAGTCAGGCTAGATTGAGCATCAGTCGCACACGAATTATCGTATTTGGTGTGACGTTTAAAGAAGATTGTGCGGATGTTCGCAACTCACAGGTATTTACTTTGATAAAAGAGTTAGAAGCCTATGGTTTTAAAGTATCGGCGGTCGATCCTTTGGCAGACGTCGATGCAGTGCTGGAGGAGTCAGGTCTGACGTTAAGTTCCGTTAAAACATCCGATATAGCGCCAGTAGTGGTTCTTGCGGTGCCACATCAAGCTTTCTTAGAGAAGGGGTTTAAGTGGTTGAATGGGTTTATTGAGAAACCTGGGTTACTAATAGATGTGAAATCTGTATTCCGAAGTGATGCAGTGCAGATAGATGATTTAACTTATTGGGGACTTTAAGATTGCGCATCTTAGTTACCGGTGCCGCTGGCTTTATTGGAGCCGCACTTTCACAGAAGTTGTTAGAGCGTGGTAACACGGTTACGGGTCTCGACAATCTGAATGACTATTATGATGTAAGTCTCAAGAAAGCGAGATTGCGACGCCTGGAACAGTTCAAGCGATTCAAATTTGAAAAAGTTGATATCGCCGATCGTATAAAAATAGCTTTAATTTTTTCTAAAAATTCATTTAATACGGTAATTAATTTAGCAGCACAAGCCGGTGTGCGTTATTCGATCGAGAATCCAGCGGCGTATGTGGATGCCAATCTTGTTGGATTCAGCAATATTCTTGAAGGTTGTCGTAACAGTAACGTCGACCATCTTGTTTATGCTTCATCCAGTTCTGTTTACGGTGCGAATACTGTAATACCATTTTCTGAACGACATGTAGCTGATCATCCAATTTCCCTTTATGGAGCGACTAAAAAAGCCAATGAACTTATGGCTCATGCGTATGCCTATTTGTATGACTTACCTGCTACCGGATTACGTTTCTTTACAGTGTATGGACCTTGGGGTCGGCCTGACATGGCATTGTTTAAATTTACGAAGGGAATACTAGACAATCAATCTATTCCCGTATACAACCATGGGAATATGATTCGCGATTTTACATTTATTGATGATATTGTTGAGGGAGTGGTTTGTACTATTGATAAGCCACCTAGCGTAGGTCCTAGAGCAGCGAGTCCAGATACTAATAGTAGCCCTTTATGGCGTATATATAATATCGGCAACAGCCGGAAGGTACAGTTGCGAGACTATATTCAAGCATTGGAGACTGCACTGGGGAAAAAAGCAAAACTAGATCTACTTCCGATGCAAGACGGTGATGTGCCAGTTACAGAAGCGGACGTGACTGCCTTACAGAAGGAGTTTGGTTACCGTCCGAAGACAAACATTAAACAGGGCATACAACAATTTGTTGATTGGTATCTTGATTATTATGGTAAATAAGTAGAAGAGTTCTCCCGTTTTGATTGCGCCATATTTATCATAGTTATACGCATCCACGTAACAGTAAACTTCTAGTCAAATAATTGATTGTAAAAATCATTTTCCGCATTGTTTCGAACGGAATTGATTTGCGTCAGAGCTTGTTCAGCAGCGGTTACATCTAAGCCTAGTTGCTTCCGACTGAGGATGAGATATTGTAGTCCTTGTCGATCAAAAAGCATTGTAGTTGTATCGTTACGCAGTTGAGCGACAAATCCCTCTCCAGGAAGGCTGAAGAGCCCAGTGAATTCTTCCATACTATCGCCAATAATGGTTGATACCAATGGTTGTTGGAGTAAATACTACTTATTCCTTGTAGACTTAGCCATCCTAAATCGATTGACTATGGTCTAGCTAGTTCGGCAGTTGGTTCTATAGCTTGATTTAAGAGCATAATTATGAATCAAGAAAAGCAAAAAAAAGCCGTCGCCGAAGCTGCGCTTGACTACATTGAGTCCGGCGAAATAATTGGAATTGGTACGGGTTCAACTGCGAACTATTTCATTGATTCTTTACCAAAAGTTAAATCTAAACTCGAAGGTGTCGTAGCGAGTTCAGATGAATCGGCTAAACGACTGCAGAGCATTGGACTGCCACTATTTGATCTAAATCAGACAGGAGAGCTTTCTCTGTACGTTGATGGTGCTGACGAGGCAACAAAACATTTACAACTCATTAAAGGTGGCGGTGGTGCGTTAACGCGTGAGAAAATTGTGGCAAGTGCGAGTCGTAATTTTGTCTGTATCGTTGATCAGTCTAAAATGTCTGACTACCTAGGAACGTTTCCGCTGCCAGTTGAAATTATACCTATGGCCCAGAGTCTAGTCGCGAGACGGTTGGTGAGAATAGGAGGTCATCCGGAATTGCGGGTGGGTTTTAGAACGGACAACGGAAATGCTATTTTGGACGTCCGGAGTTTGGATCTGACTGATCCTATAACGATAGAATCAAGCCTAAATCTGATTCCTGGCGTTGTAGACAATGGCTTATTTGCGATTCGTCGCGCCGATGTGTTGTTAGTTGGCCATGAAAATGGAGTCGATCAATTCAACGCCTAACTAACTTGTGATATTTCAGGTTTTATTCCTTTAGACAGCAATTTACGAAATGCATAAAAAGAGGGCATACGTCGCAGTTTTATACCACGGTGGTCGACTAGACCGTATCCAGGATTGATCAGTTGCCACCAGTATACTCGTTCGACTAAACCCGTAGCATGAGCTATTTGATAGTAGTCAGTTAGAAACTTAGCTTGAGTTCGTTCGTCTACCGTTGATCGAGGATGTCCTGAATTCGGTGTATAGGGCTTTGTATTAAGTAGGGGCCAGTTAGTTTCTGTAATCCAAAATCTATTTTGACAACGGTTGGATAGTGAGATTAATGACGCTATCAGCCGGATTTTTCGATTCAAGTTAAAAATACCGAATTGGCGTGAATAGGGCGAGCCTCGACGATTTACATAAAGTGCACTGGTACAGGCATCTAAACGATATTGATGTAAATTGACCAGTGTACGTAGCGTTGCAAAGGGTTCAAAATCAATTACTGACGACCCCGTGAGGGTTGCTTCTGGAAATCGATCTCGAATCCTCTGGGTGGAATCTAATAGGTTTAGATAGTCACCTAAATTAAGGCACCCCCATTTACTGCGATTAATCGCATTACCGAGTTGAAATTCTTTGGTTAGCGGTAGAAAAGATTCAACAATTTGGTTGACTGCATCGGACCAAGTGTGTGGGTTCTCTACACTGTCGCGGCATTGGAGAATATTGATCAATAGCTTTCTTTGTGGAAATCTCTCGGCGAAATCGATGTAAGTATCTAGGTGCTTAATGTGCCAAGAAGGTACCCGGATCAACAAATGCTTAACATCCAATTCCTCGACTAGATCAACAATTTCTTCGACATCTCCAAAGTCAAAAGATACGCCTAAGCCCATGAAGTCTTTTATTTGAGTAACTGGCTTTGGTTTAATTGTTGCGTAGCGCCAGGCTATAACGGGGGAAAGAAAAAGCGCAGCAAGTGCGGTTAAACCATACTCACGTAGGTTGCTGAGTCCAAACCTATGTTTTTCGACAGACTGTAGTTTGTAGGGTTGGTTGGAATTTGAGTCCCACCACTTTGGATGTTTAAGAGTCATTGCGTTCGCGAAGCAATAATGTCAAATATTTCGTGACCTAAAGTTAGACCTCGACGTTCATATTTCGTCAACAATCGAGAACTAGGTCGTTGAGAAAATTTCCCGATTGAAGAGCTATTAGATAAATATGGACAACAATTTACTGCATCGAGGATTTCATGAGCGTATTCATCCCAATCGGTTGCTATATGAAGTATTCCATCAACTTTCAGCCGATCAGCCAAAACCTCAATAAACGGGTAGTTCAGTAGGCGGCGTTTGTGGTGACGTTTTTTAGGCCATGGATCAGGAAAGAAAACCAGAATTGATTCTATAAGCCCTTTGGGAACCCTCGCTGGCACGATGTCAGCTGCATCTCCCTCAATTACCCTCACGTTGGAGATTCCTTTTTCCTGCAAGGCCAACATTAGCTGACCAATCCCAGGTCGGTGGGGTTCAATTCCTACAAATCCTTGATCTGGGTTTTTCTGGGCAAGATCGACCAGCGACTGTCCGTTACCAAATCCAATTTCTAAAGTTATAGATTTACTGCTGCCGAAAAGATTGAGCCAATCGATTGGTTTTTGAAGATTGATACTATAAACCTCATTCAATGACGTGTATGCCCGTTTCTGCCCCGGGGTCATTCTACCTTCACGATAGACAAAACTACGCACAGTCGGTGTTCTAGAAATAGCTTTTTCAGTCATCTGATAGCACGAATGTTGTTGATAACAGTGAAGGAATTATCGGGTGTTGTTACTATCTTGTTAGTGATTGATAATGATCTCAATTTATATGAGCGGGTGTAGTTCAATGGTAGAACTTCAGCTTCCCAAGCTGATAACGTGGGTTCGATTCCCATCACCCGCTCCATTTCATTTTAACGGGCAGACTGTGATCAGTAATCATCAAGGTTGGTTTGCGTTGTCTACATATAATTCATAACAGAAATGAGAAAGTAATGTCGAAATCTGCATTAATTACAGGAATTACAGGTCAGGACGGCGCCTATTTGGCCGAATTTCTGTTGGAGAGAGGGTATAGCGTCCACGGCATCAAAAGACGAAGTTCTTTGTTTAACACTGACCGCATCGATCACCTCTATGAGGATCCGCACAAGCCTGAACGTCAGTTCTTCCTGCATTATGGGGACATGACCGATTCAATGAGTCTAACTCGAGTTGTACAGTTGGTTGAGCCTGATGAAATTTACAATCTTGCAGCGCAAAGCCATGTGGCGGTGAGTTTTGAGGAGCCTGAATACACAGCCAATGCAGATGCGCTGGGTGCACTTCGCATTTTAGAGGCAGTTCGCGTATTGGGACTAAAAGGCAAGACTCGATTTTACCAAGCATCAACATCAGAACTATATGGGTTAGTGTCTGATTCGCCACAGTCGGAAACGACGGCCTTTTATCCACGCAGTCCTTATGGTGTAGCCAAACTATATGCCCACTGGATTACTATCAACTACAGGGAAGCGTATAACATGTTTGCCTGCAATGGGATACTCTTTAATCACGAATCACCAATTCGCGGTGAAACGTTTGTAAGTCGAAAAATTACCCGCGCGCTAACCCGCATAAAGCTTGGACTTCAAGATTGCCTATGGCTAGGAAACCTTGATGCGAAACGAGATTGGGGCCATGCGAAGGATTACGTCCAAATGATGTGGCTGATGCTTCAACAGGCTGAAGCAAAGGACTATGTCATCGCAACGGGAGTACAACATAGCGTTCGCGAATTTGTCCAAGAATGTGGTCTGGTACTGGAGATGCCAGTCGAGTGGAGAGGCGGTGGCCTAGACGAAAAGGGCTATGACCACAAAGGCAACTGTATTGTGCAAATTGATAGTCGTTATCGTCGACCAGCTGAAGTTGAATCTTTACTGGGTGATGCGAGGCGTGCGCGAGATGATTTAGGTTGGAAGCCAACGGTATCGTTTTCAAGTCTAGTTAAGGAAATGGTTTGCTCCGATCTAAAACAGGCTGAACTTGATGCATTGTCTGAAAGACATGGGTATAACACATTCAAACGTCATGAAGACTAATCTATCGACCATTCAACACACAACATACGTCGCTGGGCATCGGGGTTTAGTGGGTTCATCGTTAGTGCGGGAGTTATCTAAAGATAGTAAAACAAAGTTGATTCTCCGCGATCATTCTGAATTGGATTTAACCAACCAGGGTGACACTAGACGCTTTTTCCAGGAAGAGTCACCTGATACTGTAGTTCTAGCCGCAGCGCGCGTGGGTGGTATTCAGGCGAACCATCAAAACCCAGCGGATTTTATTTATGAGAACTTGGCTATCCAAACCAATGTGATCAGTGAAGCCTACGCTCGTAATGTAAATAAGCTCCTGTTTCTCGGTTCAAGCTGTATTTATCCACGTAATGCCAACCAGCCTATCACGGAAAGTAGTTTATTGACAGGACCTCTGGAATCGACAAATAGGCCTTATGCAATTGCCAAAATTGCAGGAGTTGAGATGTGTTGGTCATTCAACCGACAATACGGCACACATTATTGCTCAGTTATGCCAACAAATTTGTATGGACCAAATGATAACTATGATTTGGAGAATGCCCACGTTTTACCGGCATTGATTCGGAAATTTCATGAAGCAAAATTTCGAGACGATAAAACTGTGACTCTTTGGGGCAGTGGAACTCCATTTCGTGAATTCTTACACAGTGACGATTTGGCGGGAGCGTGTGTGTTGTTGTTGTCACTCTCAAATAAGGATTACGCGAACCTCTTTGGAGAAGACCAACCCCCGCTATTGAATATTGGATCTGGAGATGAAAGATCCATATCTTCGCTGGCTAATCTAGTCGCGGATGTAGTTGGCTTTCGGGGTGAAATTGAATGGGATCAATCTCAACCAGATGGCACACCCAGAAAATTGTTGGATAGTAACCGAATTCGTGCACTTGGCTGGAAGCCAGAAATTTCGTTAGAACAGGGAGTTGAAATGGCTTACCTAGATTATCTCTCAAAGATAAACTGAAGCTAGTGAGTGGTGTACACTTTCTAGAAACAATTAGGTCTCAGTAGACATTGTGATCAAGTCGCGTTATAGCACAAATTTAGGCATCTGAATTGATTGGCAATTGGAACTATCCCACGGCCATGCGGGTCGGTCCTGGTCGGCTCAGCGAGTTGCCGGATGTCTGTCAAGAAGCAGGTATATCGGCGCCCCTGCTGGTTACGGATTCTGGTTTAGCAACACTGCCTATGGTTGAAAATTCGATCATCAGCTGTCGTGACGCAGGATTGCGTTGCGAACTGTTTTCTAACATCAAACCCAACCCGACTGGTCAGAACGTGGAAGATGGTGTTCAGGTCTATCTAGAAGGTCAGCACGATGGCGTGATTGCATTTGGTGGGGGCAGCGGGATTGACGCTGCAAAATCAGTGGCCTTGATGGCTCATCAGAGTGTTTCAATCTGGGAATTGGAGGATGTGGGCGACAACTGGACCCGTGCTAACGGAGAACTGATCGCACCGATTGTTGCGCTCCCAACAACTGCCGGCACTGGCGCAGAGGTAGGTCGGGCAGCAGTCATCCTGGACGAATCTTCTGAAACTAAAAAGATTATTTTCCATCCCAAGATGCTGCCGCAGAGCGTGATTTTGGATCCTGAGCTTACTGTGGGACTGCCGGCTGCGTTAACTGCAGCGACGGGGATGGACGCATTTTCACACAGTCTCGAAGCCTGGTCATCGCCCTTATTTCACCCGATGGCAGAGGGTATTGCTGCAGAAGGGATTCGATTGGTTCGCGAGTTTTTGCCACGCGCAGTACAAGATGGTGCCGACATCGAAGCCCGTACCCAGATGTTGGTGTCCTCGTCAATGGGTGCCACCTCGTTTCAGAGAGGACTGGGTGCGATTCATGCGCTGGCTCACCCGCTGGGTGCACTCTACGACGCTCATCACGGTACACTGAATGCTGTGCTGATGCCCTACGTGCTTAAGGCCAATCGAGCTGCGATCGAATCCCGCATCGAACGTTTGGGACGTTACATTGGGCTTGGCGACACGTGTTTTGATAGTTTTATGGATTGGGTGCTCAGCTTACGCGCCGAAATTAATATACCCTCAACACTGTCGGAGCTCGGAATTGACGATCAGCAGTCGCATCGGATCGGTCAGATGGCTGTTCAAGACCCCTCTGCCGATACCAACCCAATCACCTATAGTGCTGAAGACTACGAGCGAATTTTCTTGAATGCTCTCACGGGTCAGCTTTAGCGCCCAGTACAAGAATGGATCGTACGAATGTGGGATTCGTACTCAGTACAATGAAGTGGCTGACACCTTTGTTTTCTACGTGACGAATAGCCGATGACAACGATCAAAATTGGTACCCGCCGCAGCCAGTTGGCCCTGTGGCAGGCCAATCATGTGCGTGACGCACTGTGCAAGGTTCATCCCGATCTGGAGGTTGAAATCGTCGGCATCAGCACACAAGGGGATCGCACACTGGATGTGCCTCTAGCAACAGAAGGCGGTAAAGGATTGTTTCTGAAAGAGCTTGAACAGGAACTTTTGACTGGAGACATCGATCTGGCTGTGCATTCGATGAAAGATGTGACCGTTTCCTTGCCGCTAGGATTACATATTCCCGTTATCTGCCTGCGTGAAGACCCGCACGATGCACTGGTTTCAAATCAATATGCCGATCTCTCGGGGTTACCCGAAGGCGCTGTTGTCGGCACGTGCAGCGTGCGTCGACAGTGTATGTTGAAGCACCGGTATCCGGTACTTCGGACCGAAAATCTACGCGGCAATGTGAATACCCGGTTGAAGAGGCTTGATGCGGGTGAATACGATGCGATTATTCTTGCGGCTTCTGGATTGAAGCGACTTGAGCTCTCAGCACGGATCCAGCAAATCATCCCCGCGGATCTGATGTTGCCCGCGGTGGGGCAGGGGGCTTTGGGAATAGAGTGCCGACAAGACAACGCCGAAGTAAATCATCTGATCGCACCCTTGGATCATCTAGTCAGTCACTGCCGGATCAGTGCTGAACGAGCCGTCAATGAAGCACTGAGTGGCGGATGTCATGTGCCCCTGGCCGCTTATGCTGAAGTCTCTGAAAACGAGCTTCACCTCACCGCCCAGGTCGGCAGAATCGATGGCTCAGAACTTCTGACTGCTAGAGCGACAGGTCCGTTGTCTGAGGCAGTACCGTTAGGTCGAGCCGTTGCACAAGATCTGATTGCCCAGGGCGCTCAGCAGATCCTGATGGCTTATGCGGGGTAACCTGACGCGTGTCACGGTTCTGGTGACCCGGGCGCCTCATCAGGCAGGTCCTTTGTGTGAGTTAATCGAACAAGCCCATGGCATCGCCGTGCGCTTTCCGGTCACGACTATTTGCGAAGTCAAAAATCTGTCTCAACTGGAATCGGCCGTGGCGCATGTGCGGCAAGCTGACAAGGTGATTTTTGTTAGCCCCAACGCGGTTGAGTTTGGGTTGAAAGCACTCAAGACTCACGCAATCCGTATCGACCCGCCGACTGAGATCTTGGCTGTTGGACCGGGCACAGCCAACCGGCTTAGGGAGCAGGGGTTACCAGTTTCGGGTATCCCGCTGGATCAGTTCAACAGTGAGGGCTTGCTCAAATTGCCACAGTTGGTACAGGTCAAGGGCCAAAAAGTGGTGATATTTCGCGGCGAGGGCGGTCGTGAGCGATTACATGATAGGCTTGTTGCGTTGGGTGCAAGGGTCGATTATGTGGAGTGTTATCAACGATCTTTGCCGGAACAAATAGATACCCGTACCATGGCGATGTGGCGCAATGGGGAAATCGATGTGGTGACACTGACGAGTAATACAGCCGCAGACCATCTGCTTCAAATACTGAGTCTGAGTGATCACGATTTGTTTGAAAATGCGGTGATCGCAACGGTGAGTACCCGGATCGAGCAATACTGTCGCCAACTGGGTTGTACAGGTCAGATTTTGGTATCGGCCGGTTCGGGTGACGAAGCACTGGTCAGTCGAATCAATGACTGGCGGACACAGGCACGACGTCAGTGATGAACGTTTTGGCTGGAATTCACCCCAAGTTGGAT
>Ga0315336_1003869_pt1 | contig 19023 bp, 11 predicted proteins | sample ASW5metaG_FD_204512 | JGI IMG/M metagenome (GOLD analysis project Ga0315336, IMG submission 204512) | Ammonia-oxidizing marine archaeal communities from Monterey Bay, California, United States - ASW #5 | ecosystem: Environmental > Aquatic > Marine > Intertidal zone | place: USA: California... | reverse complement strand
CTTCGAGTGCCTCAAAGTCGGAGGGGGTCGCCACCGACTGAGCATAGGAGGGGCAGGGGGCTCACCGCCAGTCGCCCGCCGCCACGAATGCCGCCCAGCTCGCCGGTCGCACGTCTCCGTCGGCCCGCTGCCTCCGGAGCATCTCGAGCTGCGCGGTGCGGAGCGCATCGCTCGCGGGCAGGGGCCGCCGTTGATGCAGGTAGTGCTTGTAGAGATCCTCCATGAGCATCGCCGTCTCCTCGTCACCCACGGCCCACAACGTCATGATCAGCGAGTGGGCACCTGCGACCGAGAAGGCCCGTCGAAGACCGAGAATTCCCTGGCCGGACTCGATCTCACCTAGACCCGTCTCGCAGCCCGAGAGAACGACCAGGTGAGTTCCCCTGAGGTCGAGGCCCGAGACCTCGGCGGCGGTGAGGATCCCGTCGGTATCGGCGAGCGGGTCGGCGGCCCGGTTGGCGCCGGCGAGGACCAGGCCGGACAGCAACATGGGGTTGAAGCCGCCGTCGCCGTCCAGCGCAGATCGGCATTGCCCCGTCGCGAAGAACCCGTGGGTGGCGAAGTGAACGAGGGCCTTGCCCGACAAGTTGGCGGCGACCGTCGACTCGGTGGCGTCGGATCCGGTCAGGTATATGGATGGCGCGTCTTTGTGCGATCGATTCCAGCGTCGGGTCAGCGCCTCCGCCTCCGCCAAAGCGCCGGGCAGATGCTCCCAGTTTCGGTTGTTGCACGGGGCGAGCGCTCCCCCGAACCCACTCTGCCCGCTCACCTCTCCCGCGCCGTGATCGATCCCACCGATGACCAGCGCTCGACCCAGGTCTCCGATCGGTTCTCGTCTCTCGAGGATGTCGGCGGCGCGGTCGAGGTAGGTAATCGCAAGGTCCTCCAGCAGGTATCGACCGTCGCCGATCGGTAGGGCGGCAAGGGGAACGGCGGCGAGAGCGGAATCGGGAACCACGAGGACCTGTGAGACCTCGCCGATCTCGGCGCCAATAGGGGTCCAGATCAGCTCGGTGAGGCGCTCGCCACGGCTGTCGACCCTCGAGGCGATCTGTTTGCTGTCGACGAGGGTGGCACGCCAGGACGCCACGGCCTCCTCGATCGGCAGGGCGGGCCCGAGGTCCACCCTCCTGAACCGGCAGTCGCCGGCAATCGCGATGAAAGCCAGGTAATGCTGGACGTCTTCCTCGCGCTCGTAGCGGAAGAAGTCGACCAGGGCGGCGCCGGCCGGTAACGCCGCGCAGATCTCCGCAGGCGAAGCGTCAGCCTGGGCCCACGTCTTGCGGTGGATAGCGCTGCGTTTCAACAGATCGCGTTCCAGTCGCTCTCCGGCGCTTGCCAATTGGGCGATCTCCTCAGGCGGACCGCCGGATAGTTGAAGTTGGGCGAGGTGTTTTCGCGCATTGGCAAGCTCCTGGGCGATCGCGGCACTCTCGGGATCGGTCACCGCCGCGGCGCGGGCGTCTCGAGCTCGGGCGGCGACGATGCCCTTGACCCGAATTACCTGGCTCCAGGCGATCTCTACGTCCGGCTGGAGCCGTAGCCATGGGTCCAAGGAGTGTCGGAGCTGAGGTACGAAGGCGAGCGCCTCCCGTTCGGACAGCGCGTCGATGAGATCCAGCTGTTCCTGGTCGTGGCGCAGCGCCTCGTCGTAAAGATCGAGGACCTGGCTGTCGTCTCCGTTTGCATGACGCGTCACGGCTAGCGCGGAAAGGACGGAGCTCAAGACCGACTTTCTCGGCGAGGTACCTGCTATCTCCACGGCCCGCTCGAGCGTTGCCACGGCATCTGCTGTGCGGCCGAGTTCCCTTTGCCCCCTGGCCAATTGCAAGAGGGCGTTCGCCACGACGGGGTGGTTCGGGCCCACGGATGTGGTCGCTACGTCGATGCTCTCCTGGGCCGTGGAGATCGCCAGAGCGAACTTCCCCTGCTGGAGGAGTGCGCTGCTGATGTTGTTCAGCGTAACGGCGTGCTCCACGTCGCGTCCGGGCTTCGCTCTGTGAATCGCCAGCGCTCGCTCGAACAGCGGCACGGCGGTCTCGATGTCCTTTGCTTTGGCCGCGACGAGGCCCAGGTTGTTCACCACGCTGGCGACCCCGTAGTGGTCTGGGCCGAGTGCCTGGTGGATTTCCAGGCTCCGCAGGAGTCTCTTGCGTGCACCCAACAGGTCGCCCTGCGCTTGCAGGAGGTTGCCGAGGTTGTTTTGGGCCCGTCCCGCCATGAGGTGGTCGGTCCCCAGTGTCGTCTCGATGATGGCCAGCGTCTCCTCGAAGAGGATTCGACTCGCCTCGAAGTCACCTGTGTTCATTGCGGCGACTGCGAGGTTTCCCAGCGATGTGGCCAGACTTGGATGTTCGGGGCTCACCTCCCGCCAGATTCGAACGCTCTTGGTGAACGAGGTCTTGGCCGCGGAATAGTCGCCGCGGATCAGCTCCACATGACCGGCGTTGTTGTGCGCGAGGGCGACCTCCACGTGATGCTCTCCGACGAGCTCGCGCCACCTCTGGAGACTCTCGCGATACATGGCCGCCGCCGCGTCGAGCTCGCCCTGTTCCTGGAGAAGGTACGCCAGGTTGTTGAGGGCTCGGGCCACCTCGTCGGGTGGCCCGTGCTCTCGTCGGATCTTCAGGCTTCGCTCGAACAGCTCGCGCGCGCCGACAAAATCTCCCTGGATCTGGAGGACTTGACCGAGGTTGTTGAGCGCCGCCGCCAGTCGGAAGGGCTCACCCGTTTCCTCGTAGTACACAACAATCGGCTCGAGGACGGCCCGGGCCTGGTCGTATCGGCCGAGTTCCTTGAGGAACAAACCGTGGAAAGCACGGCGACTGTTGACGGTCCCGACGTCTTCTTCATTGGCCAGATCGTCGTCGATCATGCGCCGGATGAGGACCTCGCCCTCGGCGAAGCGGCCCTGCTCATACAGCGTGGCGGCATCGTCAACGGCGAGGGCGGCTGATGCCAGGAGCAGCAGTGCGCAGAGGAGACCCATGACCGCAAATATAATGGAGCATCACAACGGCGACTCGGTCGTGCGGGCAGCTCCAGTGCATGTCGGTGGAGTCGACGCGCTGCTAGGCCAATCTGGTGACGCGTTCGTCCGCCAGGGCGGTGAGGTAGCAGTGGGGCGAAGTACTCCGTCGCCACCAACTGCTCGAAACCCGGTGAGGCGGTGCCGATCATCTGCAGCGTCAGGTCTCCCCGCCAGCGCTGACGCGTACCGACCTCGGCCTGTACCCACCACCTGCGCGTCGACCTCGCCCGCCAAGATCAGTCGCGAGCCGATCTCGCTCCGGGTGTCTTCGATCGCCGCGATGTACTCCCCGTAGGCCTCCTCTCCGGTCAACCCTGGAAACCTTCGCTCACTGCGTGCTCGCGATACCGGAGCGGGTTGACCATCACGACGGGCTCCAGATCAAGGCTCAGCAGCTTGCCGAACGCGGCGAGGTCCGGGTCGACGGCCACGCCGTACTCGTCCAACGCCACCAAGAACAGCAACGAGACTCTGGAATACGACATCCGATTCTCCAGCCCGACCATTGTCCTTCAATTTGCCGGGTGAGGGAGTGCGGATTTCGCGCTCCGCCTGCCAATGCCGCAGTGTCGAGACCGCATCTCCAACGGCAAACCTGCGATATCGAGCAAATTAGGGCGGTGGTCCGCCCTTTGCAAAGGCACCTCCCGTTCGCGCTGGGCTGAATCGGCGCGACGCTCAGGAGGTTGTCATGACGGGAAGAACAACGTTGGTAGGCGCACTTGCGGTCCTACTGCTCGCACCGGTTGCCCACGCGGATACCTATCGGGTCACCACAGACCAGGATGTCGTCGACGCCACCGACGACCTGCTGTCGCTCCGGGAGGCGATCACGGCGAGCAATGCCAATGCCGAGGACGACATCATCGTCTTCAACGGCGTCTACACGATTGCCCTCGGTTCGGTGTTGGACGTGGCTGATTCCAATACGACCCTGCGGATCCACGGTGCGGTCACCCTCGACGGCGGCGGTGTTTCGCAGATCTTGAGTGCCGTCGACACGGACCTGATCCTGGAGCGAATCGCCTTCCAGAACGGCTCCTCGGCCACAGATGGCGGCTGTCTGTACGCCGACTCCAACTCGAATATGCTGAACATGGTCGGCTGTTCTTTCGACCAGTGCACCTCGACTGGCGACGGGGGTGGCGCCTATCTGGCCTCGGCCATCAACGGTCGGCTCGTCAACGTCGACTTCACCGACTGCACCAGCGGCGGCAACGGTGGCGGCGCCTACATCGGCGACCACGACGACGCCAACGCGCTCACCTTCCAGAACTGCTCGGCGGTGAACGGCGGCGGTCTGTACATCGCCAGCGACGGTGAGGACCTGGTGAACAGCCTCTTCGACGGCAATGTGGCGACGGGCGACGGCGGAGCGATCTATAGCGCCAACGACCTGGACAACTTCCTGGGGTGCACCTTCCTGGACAACCAGGCGGGCGGCGACGGCGGGGCGATCTACAGCGAGGACGACGTCGACAACGTCATCAACACGACCTTCGCGCGCAACACCGCTGGCGGCAGCGGCGGCGCCATGTACATCAACGCCAACTTCGGCGAGATGTACGGGTGCGTGTTCACCGAAAACTCGGCGACCGGAGACGGCGGGGCGATCTACACCGTCGAGGACGGGGAATACTGGGCGAGCAACAAGTTCATCGGCAACGACGCCGGGCGGAACGGCGGGGCCGTCTACGCGCTCGAGGGCATGGACATCTCGTCTTCGCGATTCATGGTGAACACCGCCGGCCTCAGCGGGGGCGCAGTGTATTTCGAGTCGACCATCAACGTGGACGCCTCGTTCAGCACCGTGCTCTTCAAGTACAACTCGGCCACCTTCGATGGCGGGGCGCTGTACGCCGACAACGGCGGCTACACCTTCGCGGGTGTGAAGATGGAGTCCAACTCCGGCGGGCAGAGCGGTGGCGCGGTCTACGCGACGAGCTCGGCTGCGATGAATGCCGACGAGCTCCTGATGGAGAGCAACAGCGCCAGCTACCTGGGCGGGGCCATCTACTCGGACAGTCCGACCTTCGCCCTCGAAGACAGTCGATTCAACGGGAACTCTGCGGGCTACGGCGGAGCGGTCTGCTTCGACAGCAACAGCGTGGCGACCACCAACTACGTCAGCTACGACGGCAACACCTCCGGACTGAACGGCGGGGCGACGTATGCCGGCGCCGGTGCTTCGGTCGCCCACACCCTGAGCCTGTACCAGAACAACAGCGCTGGCGTGCACGGCGGAGGCCACTACACCGACAACCCCCTCGCGGAGAGCTTCGTCGACTCGGTCTTCTATGAGAACGACGCAGCGCTGGACGGCGGCAACCTGTACGTGCTCAACGACCTCGGCGGCACACAGCTGGTGACCCTCGACGGGACCTATGTCACCAACGGCACCGCCCAAGGAAACGGGGACGACCTGTACGATTACTACAACGGCGGGCAGGAGTCCTTCGTCGACGGCGGTAACACCTGGATCACCAACGGTGAAGACCAGACCACGTTCATCAACGGTATCAACGGCAACATCATCGACACGGCGTTCTCGGCCGACGACCTCACCACCACCCTCGACGCCCTCGGCTGGTAGCTACCGACCGCACGTGTCCCGCCTCCAGCCAGACCGCAAGACGCTCTCGTCGCGTATCCGTCCAGTCGACGTGCTCCGGGCGCGTCGCCCTGCGAGGGTTTCGAGGACGACTTCGGCCCGGGACGCCACATCCGAATCGGCAGGATCGGCATTCAGCGCCGCATCGAGGGCGCCGTGCAGAGGCTCCGGTCCCGCAATGCCGAAGCTCCCGCCTAGGGGTGAAGTGTCCATGGGCGAGCCTAGCGGACGTGGGTGTCTGTACAATCCCGCTGGAGCTGCGCCCACTGGTCCTCGAATTTCTCATCGCCACGGCCCTCGCATCGCCCGTCCAGGAGGAGGTGGCGGCGCTGGGCGTGGAAGCCGGACGGCTCGCCGATGAAGGTGCCTATGCGGAGGCCACCCTCCTGGCCCAAAAGCGGGTGGCCCTTCTCGAAGGGGAGGGGCGACCGACCAGTGAAGAGCTGGCCGATGCTGTAAAATTTGCCGGAGTCCTGTTTTTCTACCAGCGACAAGACGCCGAAGCCCTCGCCCACTACGAGCGCGCGCGCCAGATCTATCGCGAGGTCCTGGGGACCGATTCACCCAGCTATGGCTCGACTTTGGAGAACCTGGCGATGGTGCACGCCAGGGGCGGACGAATCGGAACTGCGCTTCCGCTGGCAGAGGAGGCACTCGCCATCAACATCGCTACCCATGGCGACGGAGATTCCCGCGTCGCCTCGAGTCTGCAGACTATCGCTGCCTTGCACTATCACTTGCGGGAGTATTCGCAGGCCATCGACAAGTCGGGCCGTGCGCTGGCGATTCTCGAGGCGGACCCCGCCACTGAGGAGCGAAGGCTCGCCACCCTGAGGCAGAACCTGGGCATCTTCTATCTGACGATCGGTGATGTCCGCGGCGCGATTCCCCTGTTTCTGGATACCTTGGAGAGCAAGGAGCGGCGTTTTGGACCGGATCATGCCGAGCTCGTGACGGTCCTCACGAGCCTCGGCACCGCCCATGGCGACTTGATGGAATTCGTCGATGCGCGCCGGTACTTCGAGCGGGCCCTCGGCATCGCGAGCGCCCACTTCGGGGACGACCACCTGGAGGTGGCGCGGGTGGCGAACGGGTTCTCCAACCTCTTGAGTCAGCAGGGAGACATCGAGGCAGCCGAAGCGCTCGGCGTCCGTTCCTTGGAGATTCGGCACGCGCAGCTCGGGGGCGACCACGCTCTGGTTGCCAGGTCCTTGAACGATCTCGGCATGACCGTCCAGCTCGCTCAGCCAGAGCGTGCGCGAGACTACTTCGTGCGCGCCAGGGCGATTGTCGACGGCTCCAGCGGTGAGGTCTCGATTCATGGAGTAGAGGCTGCGGCAAACCTCGCGGGAGTCCTGGCGATCCTCGGGGATGTGGCCGGGGCACGAGCGCTCTACGAGACCGCCCTCGCCGCCGCGACAGGCCTGGGAGAGACGCACCCGGTGCGGATCTCGGCGCTGCACAACCTCGGCTGGCTCGAGCTCAGACACGGTGGCGATGCCGAGCGTGCGATGGCGTTGTTCGTCGCTGCTCTGGAGGTCTCCGAGTCCCGCATGGACGGTCAGAGTCCCCGCCTGATCGTCTCTCTGCACGCCGTAGCCGACGCCCACCAGGCTCTGGGAGAAGCGCAGGAAGCCCGCCCACTCGTGGCCCGGGCCATGGATATCACCAACGCTTTCGTCAACGATGCGCTTCCCGGCTTGAGCGAGCGGGAGGCCCTCCGCTTCATCCAGGTTCGGCGGACAGCCCTCGATCACTACCTCGACGCTTTTGATCGGCCCGGCGACAACGATGCGGCCTGGCTGGCGATGCTTCATTGGAAGGGCGGGGTTGGACGTGCGCTGAGCCGATGGAGACCCGATCCCGATGACCCGCGCGCGATGTCGCTGGCACAGGTGCGCCGGGTCCAGGCCAGCCTGATCCTCGACCCCGGCATTCCCGTGGAGGAGCGGCGATCCAGGTTGGGGGCACTGTCCGAGGAGCGAGGTCGGTTGGAGCGAGAACTGGCGGCGGAGAACGCCGCGATCCAGACGCAGCTTCTCCAGAAGAGAGCCACGATTGCCGATGTGTGTGACGCCCTGCCTTCGGATGCCGCCCTCGTTGACTACCTTCGATACAAGGCCGACGACACCGATTTCTACCTGGCCTATGTTGTGGACGCAGCGACTTGTGAGGTGCGTCGGGTCGACCTCGGTCCGGCCGAAGATATCGACGAGGCGGTCGGTCGCTGGCGAGCGGTCCTGTCTGACCAGGTGCCCGACGAGCGCCGCGAGCGGACGAGGGGAGAGGGCCTGGTCGAGCTCGTCTGGACCCCGCTGAACGTCGATCGGAGCCGGGTGATAGTCGTTCCCGATGCGGCGTTGACCGGCGTTCCGTTTGGGGCACTGCCGACCCGGGACGGCTACCTGATCGAGGCCGTCGCGTTTTCCTACCTGGAGTCCGCCCTCGCCGCTCTCGGCGGAGAGCCTACGCCGGCTACTGATCGGGCGCTCCTGGTGGGCGGCGTCGACTTCAGCGGCCACGCTGGCGATGTCGACCGATGTGTTGACGCGACCTGGAACGCCTTGCCGGCAACCGGGGCCGAGGTGCAAGACGTGGCCAGGCTGTGGCGCAAACGGGGAGAGTCCGAGATCCTGATCGGCAGAGGCGCGACCGAACGCGCCGTCGTGGCGGCCCTGCCCGGCAAGCGGCTGATTCACCTCGCGACCCACGGTTTGTTCGCCTCCGGCGACTGCGAGTCTGCGCTTCGTTCGGCGGTCGGATTCGACCCCATGTCCCTGAGCGGCCTCGTTCTCGCCACGGAATCCGCAGATTCGGAGTGGGATGGACTCCTCACTGCCGCGGAAGTGAGCGCCCTCGACCTCTCGGCGACGGAAGTCGTTGTGCTCTCAGCCTGCGAGACCGGACTCGGTGAGACACAATCCGGAGAGGGTGTGCTCGGGTTGAGGCGGGCCTTCACCGCGGCTGGAGCCCAGAACCTCATCATGAGCCTGTGGTCGATACCCGACGACGAGACGGCAACGCTGATGGAGAGCTTCTACCGGCACCACTTGCGGCGCGACCGCTCTCCCATCGACGCGCTTCACGCGGCGCAGCTCGATCTCCTCGCCCAGAATCGCAAGAGCGGCGACGCCCTTGTCGCGACGTGGGGAGCCTTCATCGCTTCGGGAGCCTGGTAGTCGCTACGGCCAGTCCCAGAGAATGCCGACGCCGGACGGGCTGGAGACCGCGATGGAGTTGACCTCGACATTCGCCGGACTGAAGACCGCGACGCGGTTGTCGTTGTAGCAGCCCACATACAGATAGTCGGCGCCGTCGACGGCGATGTTTCGAAGCTGTCCCGCGCAGGCTACGGGCGTGCTCGACAGGAAGGTCCCGTTGGCCGTGTAGGTGTAGTACATCGCGTTGTTCTGCGACGTCACCACGACGTCTCCGTTGTTCTTGACGGCGATGCCAAACGGCGTTCCGAGCCCGCCTCCCGAGAACGTGCCCTGGTTGTTGAACCCGGAGTCCCACCACTCCACCGCGTTGGTGCTGAAGGCGGTCAGGTACAGATCGCCGGCGGGGTTGAAGGCGGTTGAGCGGAGGTTTGTGCCTGTCAGAACCTGGATAATTCCCCCATCGGTCCCGTTGGCGTTCAGGATCTGGATGTCGTTCATGCTCGAGCCCGACGTGAAGATCTGCCCGAGCGCGTTCACGGATGTGCCGTAGATCTGCCCGCTGACGATGCCGGCGCCCATGGACGTGACGTTGAGGGTGACCGGGTCGATCTCGAAGACTTCGCTGCCCCCTCCGGCGTAGATGAGACCGGGCCCGCCGGCGACCGACAACACGTTGGTGACGTTGCCGATGGTGGCGCTGACGGCGAGGGTGACCGGGTCGTAGATGTAGACGGTATCCGTGGTGTTGCTGCCGACCAGGAGGCATCCGCCGTTCCCCTGTTGGCAGAACCCACCCTGACCGCCAGTGACCGTGAGGGCGACACTGGCGGTGTTCGATACCGCCCCGGAGAGGTCCGAGATCTGGTAGGTGAAGTTGTCGGTCCCGAACGGCGATCCGTCATGGGAATAGTCCACGGTGCCGTCGGCCTGCGGTACGGCGGTGCCTCGCAGGGGCGCGTTGACGATGGTGACGGTGGTGTAGTCGAGGCCGTCGTCCTCGTCAGTGTCGTTGGCCGCGACGTCGATGTTGAGGTAGCCGGCGTTGGCCAATGTGTCGGCGTCGTCGACGGCGACGGGTGGGTCGTTGATGGGGTTGACCGAGAAGCTCGCCGTCGCGATGTTCGAGGTCTGTCCTGCGGCATCGGCGACGGTGTAGGTAAAGCTGTCGTAGGCCGTCTCGGAGCCATCGTGGCTGTACTGGGCGAGGCCGGAGCCGTTGACTTGAGCTACGCCGTAGAGCGGAACGTCGACGATCACCACGGTGCTCACATCGAGATCGCCGTTGATGTCGGTGTCATTGTCGGTGAGCACAACCTCGACCACGTCCCCCTCATCGACGTTTTCGGCGTCATCGACGGCCACCGGAGCGGCGGGCACGTCGGCGTCGGCGTCGGTGTCGGCGTCTGTATCGGCATCGGTGTCGGTGTCGGCGTCGCCGTCACCCTCGACGGTATCGATGGCCTTGGGTGTCATGGAACAGCCCGCCAGAGCGACTGCCGCCAGACAAAGGACCCATAGGTTTTGCATTGCGACACTCCACTACCGGGAGGTCGATTCTACAGGGGACTCGTGAACATGAAGTTGAAACACATCTCGTCCTCGGTCCGCGCTCCGTAGCGTACGGGGTAGCCCGTGTAGTTTCGATACCCGCACCAGGTGCGGATCTTGTCGCCCTTTTCGACCTTTGTGTCCATCTGATAGTAGCGCTGGGCCTCGAAGTTCCAGCCGGTGAGATTCACCAGGTCCTCGTCGATCCCGCCCTTGCGCTCAATCCACGAGTGCAGCTCGGCGCCGATGGCGTGCATGTGGGGCATTCCGGCCAGGATGCGCATCGGCTCGTAGATCTTCTCGGTGCTGCAGACCGCCTGCTCTCCCCCCTCGAGGCGGAAGTTCGTCGGACCCGGGTCGTGCAGGACCCAGGAGCGACCCTCAGCGGGGCCGTGGAAGATGCGGACGCCGCTGCTGTCTCGGACGCCTTGCAGCCCAGCGCCGTTGTTGTAGTGGATCTGAACCACCAGCCGGTCTCCCGGCTTGATCTTCAGTCCACCCTCTTCGAAGTCGAAGGCGCCGGTGCCGGGTGCCCACGCCCACAGCTGCTGTGTGTCGTCGATCGGCCAGTCGAAGCACTTGAAGTTGTCGTACGTGTCACTCAGGGCCTTGGGGTCGTGCATCAGCACGATGTGGTGGAGCACCCGGGCGTCGTCGAGCACCACCTGCATGCGCTTGACGAATCTCTCCTCGTCGATGGGGACCTCGAGGGCGAAGCACTGGTACAGGTCGAGGGTCTCTTTGCCGATCGCGAACTCGGAGGCGGCCACGTCGAAGCTCGGCAGCTCGGCGTTCTCGGGGACCTCTACCGTGTACAGCTCGCGGTCCACCTCGAGCCCGATGCTGTGGTCTGGGTGGACCTCTCCGCAGGTGGCCCACTCGACCAGGAGATCGAGCTCTTCGTGTTCCAGCGCCGGACTGCTGGGGGGCGGCATGGTGTTCTGGGCCGCCCGCCGAGCGATGCGGTCGACGTAGCGCTCCTCGGGGATGCCCGCCGTGATCTCCTCGTAGTCGACCAAGGAGATCGGTGCGCCAAAGGCGGGTTCTTCGCCGTGGCACGAGCCGCATTTTTCGACCACTACGGGGAGCACCGACTCGTCCCAGACCTCCTGGCTGGGCGTGCAGGTCGACGAATCGTATTCCTCGAAGACCGCATCGTCGCCGACGCCACCCGAGACCGGGGTGAGGACCTCCTCGCAGGGATCCCCGCAGCCGGAGAGCCAGGCGATGGCAAACAGGGTGACGTATCGCATCGCTGTGGTCCTCGAGTTTCTCTTCGAGGTTAGACGAAGAATGGCGCTGCTCATTCGGCCGACTGCCCTTTGGGTGCCGAGCGCCGCTCTTCCCGCCGTTCGCGCCGCTTGGCCCTCTTCGCGCGACTGAAGGCCGCCAAACTGTCTATCCGCTCGAGCGTGGGCGGGTAGAAGGTGCGGCCGCTCGCATAGTTATTGGTCAGGCCCACGTGGAAAGTCGCGCCCAGTTGCTGGCGCGCCAGCCCGTAGAGTTCGAACTCCGATTGGCGCAGGATGGCGATGGTCATCGCCGGCACGAAGTACAGCGGGCCGACGTTGACCTGCGGTCCCGCCGAGGTGGTCGTGACCGAGAAGGGCTTGACGGGGGCCTCGTTGTTGAGGAGCGTGATGGTGTTGACCCACGACGAGATGTAGATGTCGACGCTCGGCGACCACGCGACCATGTAGGTTCCGAGCGGATCGGGGTCGTTTCGCACCTGCTCGATGGCGTAGGTGATCAGGTCGCGGAGCCGGATCGTTCCCCCCGCGAGCACGCTGTACCGCAGCACGATCGGATCCGGCATGCGGATGGTAGTGAGGGCGATGCCCGTGCCGATCCGCAGCCCGGGGAGGCCGACCTCGATGGTCAGGTTGGCCTGGTCGAGACCCTTGAAGCCGGCCACGCTCACGGCCGAGGCGAAGTCGACGCGGTTCTGGATGACGGAGGTGCGCGTATAGACGGCCTCGGTGGCGACCTCGATCGGGGCGGAAGCCACCGCGTCGGCGACCTCGAACATCGAGAATCGGTACGCGCCGGGAATCGACGACCCCATCTGAAGTCGGGGGTGCACGGTCTGAACCCGGAGGCCTCCCGTATCTTCGCAGCTGGCCTCCCGTACGCCAGCTGGGTCGGGCTGTACGTCGATGCAGGTCAGCGATGGACCCTCGGTCTGGATCCAGGTGTAGCGGATGTCGTCCAGCTCGGGTCGCGCTGGCGGTTCGTCGACGTCGAAACTCAGGGGTCGGGAAACACCACGCCAGACGCCCAGCACCTGCACCGCCGCAGTTGCCGAATGCAGCTGGACGGGATCGGCCACCTCCACGCGTAGACGCGCTTCCCTTTGAAGGGCGCCGTCACTCACCTGAAGGCCCACCTCGTGCGTCTCTCGGCCCGAGAAGGTGTGCTCCAACAGCGTCGCCCTCTCCGGTTGGGCGGGCAGGCCGTCCAGCGTCCAGGCCAGGTTCAAGCTGGAGAGTGCCGTCTCCGGGTCGCGGGTCGTGCCGGCATCGAACTGCACTGGCACACCCTCCTGGACGCGAATGGTGGGAATGTCCTCGGGTGCGCGCTGGTCGGGATCCCAGACCGCAGCGGTCTGGAGCGACACGCCGTGACCGGTGTCCTGCCGACCCACGAGGCTGAGCTCCGGCGCGTGGTTGGACTGCGGAAAGAGCTCCAGCACGGCGGCCTTGACCCGCTCGTTGCGCTCGGCTGGGTCGGCGGCGTCGAAGGTGAACGCCGAGGTGACAGGCAGGAGTTCCTGGGCTCTACGCAGCTCGATGTAGACGTTTGTCCAACCCTCTCCTCGCGCCTGGCTCACCGTCATGTGCGCTCGTGCCTGGGAGAAGCGCGCCAGATATTCCTGGGTGGCATCGCCGTATCCCGAGGTGTGGGTGCGTATGGCTTCGGCCATCTGCTTGCGCGTAGCCGCGTCGGCCGTGGCTACACCCTCGAGCACTCTGAAGAGCTTTCGGATCTCTCCTTCCTTTTGCGCCAACGCCTCGATGTCCACCCAGTCGAGCACGCCGACTTCCGGAGTGAACAACGGGCAGTCGTCTTCGTCTCGCAGCGACAGAAGCGCGGACCGGATCGCCGGTCGATAGGCGGGCGCCGAGGTGTGATCGGCCAGGCGGAGCACGATGGTCTCGCCGTCTCCGCAGGGCTGTGCCCAGGCCAGTGACGCGCCCAGAAAAAGCACTGCGAAGCTCAACGCGCTCACCTCCAGCGCAGTGGTATCGAGAAAGTCGCAACGCTGCACGGTCCCGTCGCGTACCAGGTTCAGGAGGGAAAGTGACTCACCTGATTCTCTGGCTCGTGACCGCCGCCACCGCCGGCTCCATCACCGATGTGCTCGGCGCCGAAGACCTGCTTCGAAGCGGCAGGCCCGGACGTGCCTCCCAGGAGGCGGCGTCGCTGATCAAGGAGGACGAGGGCAACCTCGGCGCACACTACGTGCACGTCAAGGCCCGTGCCCGCGGGCTTCGAGACGGACCCGCCGTGGAGGAGCTCTATCGGGCGTGGATGCACGAGGAGCCGGACGTCGTCGCTGCGAGGTTCGGTCTGGCCACCGCCCTGACGATGGCCAACATCCCCGAGGCTGTAGACGGGGCCTGGTGCGAAGAAGTGGAGTCCCTCATCGGCGGAGCGCTCCCGCGTGAGCTGCACGACGCCGTCTGGACGGTTCGACTGCGGATCGACGCCCGCACCTACTGTCCGACCGACGCCGCCGAGGACATCGAAGCGCTGACCCGCCTCGGCCGGCATCACGACTATGCGCTCGCTCTCTCCATCAAGGAGCGCACGCGGGATGGGCAGGTCTCGAATGTCGTCGCCGATGACTTCAGCCGACTGGTCGCCGACTCTCCGGAGCTGGCCTCGGAGGCCGGAGCGATGATGATCAAGGGCTTTGGAGGCGAGGGGCTCTCTCGCGCCTCTTCCACTCAGCTTCGCACTCAGCGGGCCCTGGTCACGCACGACGAGCCGCGGGTCGTCGCCTTCGCCGCCACGGCACTGACCCTGGCCCACGACGAAGGTGGGGCCAAGCTCGCCCTCAACAACCTCTACAAGATCGATCCAGGTCGAAGCTGGACAGTTCCCACATCTGAGGGCATCGCGAGGTGGTTCGTCCGCGCCCGTCCGCACACGAAAAAGCGCGACCCCTCGGCGCTCTCCGGCCGCCTCATCATCGCCCTGAGGTCCGACTCGGACGAGCGCGCCAACGACGCCCTCCAGCAGCTCCGAGCGATCTGGGAACGGGATCCGCGGGACACCGACGCGGCCTATGCCTTTGCCCGGGCGGCGGCGCATCGAAAGACCTACCAGCGGCTCGCCGTCGCCGCGATGGACCATGCGATCGACACCGCGCCTGCCTGGGATCCGCGTGGTTTGACCCGGGCCGAGTCCTACGACGATTGGAAGCGGGAGGCCTCTGCGGATGTCGGCCTCTGGCTGTGCGAGCGCGGCTGGAACCAGCGAAGTCAGGGATACCTCAACCTGGCCGCCGGCGACCTCCGTCTCGCGATCCTCAGTCACCCGGATCCGCCGGCGGAGTTCCACATGCGGCTCGGGTTGATCTACTACGACCTGGGCGCCGAGGAGGATGCGCTGTTCCAGCTCGGGCTCGGGCTCTCGAGTCCAGGTGAGGAGCCCGACCGCGCCGAGGCCCTGCAGGTCGGCGAGCGGCTGTACTTCAAGCAGGCCTGGGCTCCGGGTGGTTTCGAGGGTTGGGTGTCCTCCCACGCGCGAGACTGAGTTACAGCGGCGCCATGAGCGCACGCGTCTTGATCGTCACCGACAGCCTGCTGTCCGTGAAAGAGCCGTCCGTAATCGCGGCGCTGCGCAAGCAACTCCGAATCCACCGGAGCTCCACAGGGGCCTGGCTCGACCTTCGCCTGAAGCTGCTCACCCTCGAGCGCGTCCTGCCGGCCAAGCTCTACGGCGTCTGGCCGACGTTGCGATCCTCTCCCCACGGGGCCGTGGTTCGCGCGCTCCTCGACGGCGACATCAACCTCGGGTCTCCGGAGCTCACCGAGGTCGTACTGATGACCCTGCTCGCCGCCGAGGGCGTTTCCTACGACGCGACGACCTATGCGATCCTCGCCGCAGATTCATCCGAGCGAGAGCGCCTTCTGTCCGCCTGTGACGTGGTCTTTGCGTCGTCTACGATGCTGCGCGGCCTCCCCGAGGTGCACGCCATCGCCGAGCTTCTCGATCGACCCTCCAACAAGGTCGTCCTCGGCGGAGCCCTGGCCGGCGTACTCCACAGCTCCTGGCCCGGCGTGCCTGGCGTCGATCTGCTCGCGGTCGGCTACGGAGAGTGGCTGGTCCCGTCCCTGGTCGCGTGGATCCGGAGCGCATTCCAGGAGCTGGACCCACCTCCCCGCGGCCGTGTGGTCACCCGCGGCGAGACGCCGATCCTCTATAGCGGTGTCCCGGAGGGCAAGAATCTCGACGACCTGGCGCGTCCCGACTGGTCGCTGGCCGAGAAATACCACGGGAGACCCTTCCCGATGGTGCACTACGAGTCGGTGCGTGGATGCCCTTATCGGTGCCAGTTCTGCAACTACCCCTTCCTGTTCGACGACACGCGCTTCCGGTACAAGTCCGCGGAGCGCATCGCCGACGACTGGGCGCACTACGCCGCCCACGGCGCGAAGATCGTCAACTGCCTCGACAGCCTGTTCACCGTGCCTCGCAAGCGGCTCATGGCCCTGTGCGATCTGCTCATCGAGCGCCAGACCGACATCGAGTGGATCTGCTACGCCCGGGCCGACGACCTGGTGAAACCCGGAACGGTCGAACACATGCGGGCGGCCGGCTGTATCCAGGTCCAGATCGGCATCGAGTCCGGCGACCAGCAGGTGCTGGACAACATGGACAAGCGCTGCTCGGTCGAGGCGAACCTGGAGGCCATGAAGCGGTGTGCCGACGGCGGTATCTCGACGATGGTCTCGGTGATTGTCGGTTTTCCCGGAGAGACAGAGCACACCGTTCAGGCGACGCTGGACCACCTGCGGGAGGGCCAGCCGGACTTCTACTACTGCGCGCCGTTCTCGGTTCAGGTGGACCATATTCCCGTCATGCAGGAGCCCAGCCGGTCCCGCTTCGGCCTCGAGGCGAACCCGGAGAGCTCGTCCATCCGCTACTGGCGTCACGCGACCATGAACTGCTCGGAGGTCGTCGGCCACGTGGGTCGGTTCAACGCCGAGATGATGGCCGACGGGATCTCCGCCGAAGCCTCGCTCTTCTACCCGGCCATTCCCCGGTATCGGAGGGAGCTGCACCGGGAAGCACTCCTCGGCTGGCAGCGGGAGTGCGTCGGTTCCATGTCCTTGGTACGCGGCATCTTCCGCGGCCTGGGGAGTTGGGCCCAGGGGCGCCTGGGTCGGGATCTGGTGCACGCGCTCGACCGTCGGACCCCGCCGCTGCTGGACGACCATGCAGCCTGAGCACCTCGCGATCGATCTCGAGGAAGCGCTAGAGCGGGCTCCGGTCACCCGCATGTCCCGCAACGAGGTTCCGGGGGAACTCCTGGTGAAGCCGGAGGTCAACGACCTGCTGTTCATGGCTGCTGTGGACTGGCTGGCCATCGGTGCCGCCTGGGTCGGCATGGTCCTCGGCCCGTGGTGGACCTGGCCGTTGTTCGCCTTGATCGTCACCAGTCGCCTGCACAGCTTCGGGGTCATCCTCCACGATGCCGCCCACCAGCCGCTGCGGGGCAAGAACCTCCGGATCCGCTTGCTGGAGACGATGTGCGGATATCCGCTGGCGACCACGCTGAACGCCATGCGCTACCACCACCTGCGCCACCATCGCGACAGCGGCATGCCGTCGGATCCGTACTTCAAAGCTGGTGTCGAGGACAGCCCCCTCCTGTATGGGCTGAACGTGATCCGCGGGGTCGCCCTCATCCCGTTCTGGACAGTTCGGAGCTGGTTCGGCGTCGCCGCGTGGGTTCGGCCAGGGCTTCGGAATGTGTATGGGCGGGTCTTTCTACAGGACAAATCGGGAAAAGACCTCACCGACAGCGCGGAGGTCGCGCGCTGCGGTCGGGAGGAGATCGGCCAGATCCTCTTTCAGACGCCGGTCCTGGTCGCCCTGTGGTTCTTCCCCGTGCCGGTGCTCTACGGCTACGTCATTCCGGCGACGCTGTCGGGGATCCTGGCGGCGTGGAGGCTCCTGGTCGAGCACCGCTATACGCCGACCCAGGACCGCCGTATCGAGACCATCCTCGCGACCACCAACGACCACCAGATCGGCAGCGCGCTCCAATGGATCCTCGCACCCAGGAACATCGGATACCACGTGGTCCACCACATCCATCCCCAGGTCAGCCTCCGCCAACTCCCGGTGCTGCGGGAGTGGTATCAGGCGAATCACCCCGAATATCCCGAGCCGACCTGATGGAGATCAAGACCCGCCACTGGGACTTGAGCGTCGCCACCGAGGCCGACAACGACGAGATCTGCCGGTTGTTCAGGGACGTCCACGTCTCCGGAGAGCTCGACGTCAACCAGGAGCGGGAGCCGGACTTCTTCGCCCTCAGCCGCCTGCACCACGGCACCGCCCACACTTTCGTCATCCGCGACGACAAGGGTGTGGTTTCGGGCCTCGGCACGGCCATCAGCCGCCCCGCCTGGCTGGACGGAGAGCGAATCACCGCGGGATACCTCTGCGATCTGCGTATTCGTCCGCGATTTCGGGGAGGGGTGACGCTGGCGAAACACATGACCCCGGTGCTCCAGTGGGTGCGAGAGCAGACCGGCGTCGAGGTCTTTAATACGGTGGTCTTCGACGAGAACGAGATCGCCCGCAAGGTGCTCCGTGGACCGAGCGCGAAGAAGCGTGGGCAGCCGATCTACAACGTGATGACGCCCTTTCGAATGACCTCCGTACAGTTCACCCGACGCCGTCGCGGGCCCCGGGGTCGGGTCGAGAAGGCCACGACGGACGATGTGACCGAGCTCGCGGATTTCCTTGCCGAGAAGGGGAAGAACCGAGTGCTCGGGGAGGACTTCACTGGCGACCTGCTGCAGAGAAGGCTCCGCGATTGGCCCAACTTCGGAATCGACCGTTTCTACGTCGCCCGCAATGCTCACGATCGCATCATCGGTTGCCTCGCGCCCTGGGACACCCGCGCGGTGAAGCGCACCCGGGTCCTCGGCTACAACGGGAAGATGTTGTGGATCAAGCGGGCGTTCAACGCGGGTTCTCCGCTGCTCCGTTACCCGCCACTGCCCGAGGCTGGAAACTGCTTCGACTTCGCATTCCTGACCCACCTGGAGGTCGAGGACGACGATCCGGTGGTGTTCAAGGACCTGCTGCGCGCAGCGTATACGGACCTGCGGCCGACCGGCCTTCACTTCATGAGCGCACTCGTGCCGCGAGGGAGTCGGTTGGAGGGGGCGTTTGGCGGGTTCATGGTGCAGCACACGGCGATGAATCTGTACGCGGTGCCGGTGCCCGGAGGTGCCTTCGAGGACCGGGAGTGGGGGACGCGGCATCCTGGGTTCGAGATCTCCTTGTCCTGATCCGAGATGGGGTCAGGTATGAAGGAACAGAAAGAGACGCGCCGAAAGCGGGCTTTGTACCGGGTTCGTTTTGGGGTCAGGTATGAAGGAACAGATAGCGGGAAAGCAGCGCTATCTGTTCCTTCATACCTG
>Ga0315336_1003868_pt1 | contig 19028 bp, 9 predicted proteins | sample ASW5metaG_FD_204512 | JGI IMG/M metagenome (GOLD analysis project Ga0315336, IMG submission 204512) | Ammonia-oxidizing marine archaeal communities from Monterey Bay, California, United States - ASW #5 | ecosystem: Environmental > Aquatic > Marine > Intertidal zone | place: USA: California... | reverse complement strand
ACCTGGCGCGGATGCGTCTTTGATGGTGTAGGTGCGATCCAGCCCGGCGGCCTCAACGAGGTCGGCGTCCGTCTCCTCGTCGTTCCAGGCATAGGTGTAACCGACCCAGTGGTCGTCCTGCTTGACCGCCGCAAGCACTGCGAGTAGCCTTCCAAAGCGCATTTGGAAGCGACATAGGCGCCTTGGAACGGCGTGCCCATTTGGCCGGTGATTGAACTGATGTTCACAACGCGGCCCGGGGGCCCTCCGCGCTGGGTGTCGGTGCCGAGCAGCGGAAGGAAGGCTTGCGTAACGACAAGAGGACCGAATAGGTTAACTTCGGTCACGCGGCGGAATTCGTCGAGGGACTGGTGAGCTAACGGGCCACTGATGTAGATGCCGGCGTTATTCACGAGTCCGAAAAGGTTGCGACTGCCGATCGTGGCTGCAACTTGCTCGGCCGCCTCCCTGACGGCCGGCTCGTCGGTCACATCGAAGTGGAGCGGCGTGAAGGAGTCACCGAAGTCAGCTGACAAACGTGCGGCGTCGGCCGATTTGCGGACACCGCCGAAGACATGGACACTATGCTCGACAAGAACCTTGACGGTGGCCCAGCCGATACCGGTGGAAGCTCCGGTGACGACGGCGTGTCTCGCCGGCGTGGCAGTCTCACGGTCCCTGGGCTGTTTCATGGAAACAATTTCGCATGTTTAGAGACTATTATGGCACTGGCTGAGTTTTGTGCCTACCGATCGACGTGTGGCCGACTCACGACCGCCTAACGAGATTCCGGAAGCGGCGTATCTCGGCTACAATATTGCCTCTTTGGCTGCCGCCATGGCTCAAGTCACGCACATCGCCACGAAATACCAGCAATCGTTGCTTCGAGTGACCGGCGCCCCCTCGGGTTCTGTTGTTGGTAGGCGGCTGGTGGGTGGGAGCATGATCAAGTGTTGAGAGCAGGGTGTGGGGTGCTTCTGACCGTTTCGATTGTCGCGTTGGTGCTGAATGCATCCTGCGGTGACCCGGAAAAAGCGGCGGAAGCAGGAAGAATTGACCAGATTCTACAGGCATCGGTTGCCACGGATCGCTTAGCCGGCGTCGTCGCCATGGCGGTTTCCAACAACGAGATCCTCTACGAGGGTGCTTTCGGCCAAAGGAATATCGGCGCCAATGAGCCCATGCGGAAGGATACGATCTTTGCCCTGTACTCAATGACCAAGCCCATAACGTCCGTCGCCGTGATGCAGTTGGTGGAACAAGGCAGTGTGAACTTGGATGAAGCCGTGAGCACCTATCTTCCCGAGTTCAGGGACTTCAAAGTACTGGAGGGATTCGGCAAAGACGGCGAACCCAAGCTGCGAGACGCTCTGGAGGAACCAACTGTGCGCACACTCCTGTCGCACACGAGTGGATACGCTTACTCGTACTGGAATGAGGATATGCGGCGTTACGAGGAGACCGTCGAGATGCCAGCAGGCCGCGAGAGATTCAGCGCTCTCCCTCTGGTTTTCGATCCCGGCTCGGACTGGGGGTACGGACCGAGCGCGGATGTACTCGGAATCCTCGTAGAGTCCGTGTCGAGTCTCACCCTCGAGGAGTACTTCAGCAAGAACATCTTCGGGCCGCTCGGGATACAGGATACCTCGTTTCAGATTTCGTCCGCCGAGTGGTCGAGGATCTCTTCTAGCTACCAACGCGAACCGGACGGCGGGCTTGGCCCATCCACAATGCCTTTGCCGGAGACTCCTCCGCAAGTCACGTTCTTTAACGGCGGCGGGGGGCTTTTCTCGACCGCCCCGGATTACATCCGATTCCTTCAGGTACTCCTAAACCGTGGTGAGCTTGACAGCGTCCGAATCCTGCAACCCGAAACGGTGGATCTGATGGCCCAAAACCATATCGGGAATCTCGAGGCGGGCACGATGAGAAGTGCCAACCTCTACCTTTCAAGCAACGTTGATTTCTTTTCACGTTCAAGAGATAAGTTTGGATTCGGATTTCTGATTAAGGCCAGGCAGGTGGAAGGGAGACGTGCTGCCGGCAGTCTGAGTTGGGGAGGCCTGATGAACACATACTTTTGGATCGATCGCGACAACAACGTATGCGGTGTCCTAATGACCCAGGTTCTGCCGTTCGCTGATGAGACCGTACTCGATCTTTTGCATGAGTACGAGGAGGCGGTTTACTCCCGCTTTGTTGGCGGCTCGTAGAGAGAGCGACTGATCGTCCTCAGCCCAAGACCTTGGACGCAAGCTTTGCCGCAATGCCGGGGTTTCGCCACGCCCGCAGGAACTTGACCGCTAACCTGTCGTCCTTTGCATGGCACGACAGATTCTCCATGCCCATCGGCATAGTCCGAACGTGGCCGGCATGATTCGTGGCGGAAGGTATTTCACGCAAAGCTCGCCCATGCTGAAGTCGTTTTGCACCTTAAGGCCCTGAGCCGCGACAAAACGAAACACGTTGTCCCGTCCGCTGTTCGGGATGCCGAAGATCCAAGGCTCGCCCCAATCCTTGACGGTTTTGGCTGTGTCCTTCCAGTTCTGCTCGTTGTGGTCCTGAGTGATCAGTCGTTCGTCGAAGTAGTCGAAGACGATGCTGCTTCCCGGCCCTGCATGGCGCGCTACGAATGCCAGTGTGCTCTCAACGGCGACCTTGGGCAAATACATGCTCACGCCCTCCAAGATCATCAAAGTCTTTGCGTTCGAGCGGTAACCGCCACGAGCAAGCACTTCTCTGAGTGACTCCTGCGTGAAATCGATTGGGACGAAAGTAAGGTTTGGCGGCAGGTCGCCAATTACGCTCTTGATCTTGCGCTTCTTGAATTCCTGTGTCGAGGGGGAATCGACCTCAAACACGCGGCCGGCATCCCAGGAATTCGTTAACCGGTAGGCGCGGCTGTCCAGACCGGCACCCAGCACGACGATTTGCTCTGTCCCGTTTCCCAATGCGTCTAGTATCGCCGCGTCGAGGTGACGTGTGCGCAAATTCAAGAAGGGGTACGGGAGGAAACCGGAATGATTCGCGAGCAGACCACCGTATTGTTTCTTATAGTGCTCCCTCACCTCGGACCAGCTCGAGTTCCAGTTGTCGTAGGCAAAGGTGTCTTCTATCATTTCCAGATCGGCGGGGGTGAGCAGCTTCTCGGCGAGGTAGTCCGGGTTGCGGGTTGATTCATCAGGATCCCGCGAGCTGATAGCGCGCCCGGCCGCCACGAGGACGGCTGTCCGCGAAAGCTTACGCGGCTCAGGGGAGTGACCCCGCCGCAAACCGGAGCAAGCCGCGCCAATCAGGGGCAACGCGAGTACGACTCGACGAGAAACCGTAGCCTGTAACAATGACATTAGTGGCCCTTAAGAGTGAACTCAGCCGGAGAGCACCGAGAATCTAAGATTGAGACGTCCGGGTACGGGTGAAATAGACGACATACAGCGCCGTTGCGATGGAATGTCGTTTCCCTCATCCCGTAGCAGGGCGATCTGAGACTCCGACCCACGCGGACGTTCCCAGACACGACATTGGTTACCTCAAGATTCTCGGACCAGGATGTCATCCACTTCTTCATCAGAGAGCCCGGCAACCGTGACCGCGGTCTTTTCGATCTCGCTGTACAGCAATTCGGCGAGTTCAATGAGGCTTGGCCCCCGCAATAATTGGACCACCGGAATAGGCAGGGAGAGATCAAACTCGATCCGATTTCGCAACTCAACGGCCATTAGAGAATCGAGGCCCAACCGGTTGAGACCCACCCCGGAATCGAGCCGGTCATCGGAGATTCGAAGGACTTTCCTAACCTCCTGACGAAGGTAGGACAGCAAGGACTGACGGGCTTCGTCAGCATTCTCGGCGTCCAGAATTGAGTCGATAACTGTCAGTTTGTGTCCTGGTTCCGTCTCGGAATTCGCCTCAAGTTCGGCGGCGAGCCGCGCCAATAGTGGTTTCCGGCGTGCTTCGTCAAAATTCCGGAACCACTGATTCCAGTCAATGGCCATCGCGACAGCCTGAACCGGATTCCGGCTGACCAACTTCTCAAGGACATCGACGCCGGCGCTGGGAGAGAAGCTATCGATGCCCTGATCGGACATGCGATCTCCGCGGTTGGGCTCGGCGGCCATACCGACCTCGGCCCATGGCCCCCAGTTAACCACCAAGGCGGGCAGATCGAGGGTACGGCGGTAGTGCGCCAGCGAATCGAGAAATGCATTCGCAGCCGCATAGTTGCCCTGACCAGCCGCGCCAAACACTGATGCAGCCGAAGAAAAGAGCACAAAGTGCTCCAGCGGCACATCCATCAACTGGCTGTGCAGGTTCCAACTCCCCTGTATCTTCGGCGCGAAGACTGTTTCGAACCGTTGCCAGTTCAACTGCTCCAGAACCCCGTCGTCCAGCGTCCCGGCGCAATGGAAGACTCCTCGCAAGGGCGGCATGGAACCGCCGATCTGCTCAAGCAAAGAAGTCACTTCATCAGGCCGGCTAACATCAGCGGCGAACTGCTCGACCACCGCGCCGTGCTCCTGCAGTGATTGGATGATCGGCTCAGTCTCACTGGTGGGCCCCCGCCGGCCGACGAGAGCCAAATGACGTGCTCCCTTTTCGACGAGCCATTCGGCAACAGTCAGGCCCAAGCCGCCGAATCCCCCTGTGATCAAGTACGTGGCGTCGTCGCGAATCCCGGCCGCCGGAGGATTGTACTCTTCGACCTCTACATCGCGGTCGTCAAAACGAACCAGGATCTTCCCGATGTGTTTGCCCTGGGCCATGTAGTGAAACGCATCTGATACTTCGGCCGCCTGGAAGGCTTTGTAGGGCAATGGTTTGACCACTCCGTCCGAGATCAGCTCGCTCACTTCGCGCCAAAGCTCCCCGATCATCTCGGGACGATCCTTATCGATCCGTTGGAGATCAACCGCGAAGAAAGATAGATTCTTCTTGAAGGGTGAGAGATCGAGCTTGGCACCGGAGTGGATATCCATTTTGCCGATCTCCACAAATCGGCCGCCTGTTGCCAGCGTAGACAGGCTCTTGGGTATGGCTTCACCGGCAAGGGAGTTGAGTACGACGTCGACTCCGCGACCTTCGGTGAAGGCCATGATCTCTCCCGCAAAGTCGAGAGATCGGGAATCCATGATGTGCTCGACTCCGCGGCTCTTCAGATAATCGCGCTTCTCCGCGGTGCCGGCAGTCGCGAAGACCGTAGCTCCAATGCTTTGCGCGATTTGAAGCGCCGCCAGCCCGACGCCGCCCGCGGCAGAGTGAATCAGAACCGATTCGCCTTTGCGCAACCGCGCCAAATGGTGGAGAGAATAGTAGGCCGTGGTGTACGCAACCGGAATAGTGGCCACCTCCTCGGTGGTTAACTGGTCGGGCTTGCGAACCGCGTAACTCGCCTTGGTGGTGAGAAACGCCCGCAGACATCCGGTATCGTCTTCGTCCCGGGCTAGTACCTCATCGCCCACTCGGACTCCTTCAACACCCTCACCAACCCGCACCACACGGCCGATACATTCAATCCCAAAGAAGGGTGGGCCCTCCGGTGAACCTGGTGCCATTCCCAGCGCTGTCAAAACGTCTAGGAAGTTGAGACTGGCCACGGAAACCCGGATCTCGACCTCCCCCGGGCCAGGTGGGCGCCGACGGGTTTCCCGGAGGTAAAGGTTGTCTAGAACACCCTGTTCCTTGGATACCACCTCGTACGACCGGTCTTGATTCTCGCTTGCTCGCCACAGCCGGGTTTTCGGAAGGGTCGATGCGAAATCTTCGTAGCGAGACAGACGGGACACATAGCGCTCGGCGCCGCGCAGTGCGATCTCCCGCTCCGCATCCTCCACCAGTAGTTCCTCGAACAGCGAGGACGCATCCTCAGGTGCGGGGGTAGCGGCGAGGTCGATTTCCGTGGCTCGCAAGTTCGGGTACTCGTTCCCTATCACTCTGGTCAGCCCAAGCAGAGGAGCCTGAAAGACATGGACAGCTTCCTGCTCTCCACCGATGGGCTGGGCGCCCCTCGTAACGAACCAGAGACGCGGCTTCGCGGATTCTTCCCGCCGGGAGAGCGCCTGAACGATCTGCAACGCACTTCCACATACCCGCTTCTGCGCTGACGCGAGAACCGCCTCTGAGCCGTCTTCCGGGACATCGAGAGACCAGAAGTGGATCAGTCCGCGCGGCTCAGAGGACTGCAAGAACCCCTGGATTACCGCGTCGATATTGCCATTCCAAGCTGAGTCCAGTTGCTGCGTCGTCACTACGGTACAGCGACTGCCCGCTTGTTCCAGCTGACTCCTCAAGTCACCCCCCAACCCGCTTTGATCGGCGAAGATCAGCCAGTCTCCGGACGGTTCACGGATTGCCGGGGGCCGGGCTTTGGACTCCCAAACCACCTGATACGTAGAGCGATCCACATCCGTTTTCCCGGTGATGCCGCTGCTACGTTCAAAGGACTTCGTGACGTGACCCTTCTCACGCACGATGATGCGGCCATATTCGTCGACGACAGTTACATCCCCCTCTTCTGCGTTCTTGCTCCTCCTGACGTGGTCAGAGATCACCCAGTAGCGGGAATGCGGATCAAGAAGTTCGCGCACTTGAAGCTCTTTGATTTCGGCAAGAACCTCCGGCCTGAACTTGTGAGGGCGATGGCAAACCCGGCGGGCGGCGTCGCAATGGAGGATCATGTCGATGATCGCCGGGTGCATCCGATAGGGAGCAGCGGTAGCGGCCAACTCTTCCGGCGCGCGAAGCGACGCCAATACGTGATCTTTCCCCTTGTTGTAGAGAGCGTACTCGATCCCCTGGAAGGGCGGGCCGTGCGTGCGCCGGTGATTATAGAAATCTGCCCCATCCAGCCGTTCGCTGTACTTCGACTCGAGATCGTGGACCGAGAAGCCCTCTACCCTCGACTCTTCAAACTCGATGTCTTCATACTGAACTGTCCCTTTCGCACCGAGTACCCAACTCCCATCGGTTTCGCGGCCATCTTTGCCGAGCGTGTAGAACTCAAACTTTGAGATCCCAGGGCGGACTGGTGTCATCACCAGTTGAACCGATATCGGTGTATCGTCCGGCATAAAGATCGCGTTCAGCGCTTCGAAGTTCCGCACGACGCGAGGTCCCGGAGGAGAAAGCTCATAGGAGGCTGCCAACGCCATCTCGAGATACACCGCTGCCGGGAAAAGAGGAATACGCTGAAAGAGGTGGTGACGAAGATACGGATAGCTGATGGTGTCGAACTCGGTGTTCCAGTAATGGACACCCGGCCTGTCCGCCGACGTCCAGTGGTTCGCTAGGAACGGGTGTACCTCTTTCCGCTTGACATCCACCCAATACCTTTGACGTTGCCACTGATAGGCCGGCAGGGAAACCACCTGCCCGCCTGAAGGGAAGAGCCGCGTCCAGTCAACCGGAAATCCGGCGGCGTACAGGTCTCCCAGGGATCTGAGAGAAACCGATATTCCTCCCTGGTCACGGTTGAGAGAGGCGAGCGCTCTCACCTGGCAGTTCTTCGCCTGAGCGGTTTGGCGGATCGGCGCCAGAAGAACGGCGTGCGGGCTAACCTCCAGAAACGCCGAATGTCCCGCCGCAAGCATGTCGTCGATTAGCGGCGCGAACATAACGCAGCTTTGCAAGTTGCGCACCCAATGATGCGCGTCGAACTCGGTTCCCGATATACGCTTCCCAGTCACGGTTGAATAGATGGAGATCTTCTCGGGACAGGGTTTCAGACTGGACAGAGCGTCCAGCAGGTCTGGGGCTATCTGTTCCATCTGGAAGCTGTGGCAGGCCACATCTACTTTCAACTGACGGCAGAAGACCCCCGACGCCTCCAATCCGGATGCGATCTCGGAGATCTCTCTCAGCCCGCCGGAAAAGACGGTCGATACTGGGCTGTTCCACGCAGCGAGTGACATCCTGCCACTCATGCCGGCAATCATCTCACGGGCTTGGTCCACGTTAAGCTCAGCGGCCAGCATCCCCCCTTGGCCCGTCAGGCGATGCATGAGACGGCCCCTCGTGCAGACGGCCTCGATCGCCTCCTCCAGCGTGAGCACGCCGGCTACATAGACAGCTGCATATTCGCCGAGACTGTGGCCAACCACGGCGGCGGGCTCAACGCCCCAGCTCTTCCACAGCGCCGCGAGAGCGATCTGCATGCTGAAGATCGCCGGTTGCATGATGTCGATTCGTTGCAGACGGGAAGCGGGCCGGTCGGCATCAATCTCCTCGATGAGCGACCACCCTTCCAACTGCCGGATGAGTTCATTGCAGCGCTCGAACTGCTCCCGGAACACGGGCTCTTCTTGGCGCAAACGGCGCCCCATCGATATCCACTGGGAGCCAACCCCGGAGAACACGAAAACCGGGTTCTCAGTACCTCCGCTAGTCCCCGCTGCCGAGGCGGCGTCGCGGACCGGGTCCTCTTGTAGATAGACATCGAGGCCGTCGATCAACTGCTCCCGCGAATCACCAACTACAGCCAAGCGGTGGTCATGATGAGAGCGACGAACGCCGGCGGTATAGCAAATATCTGCAAGATCGGTGTGCTCGGAGTCTCTCAGATGCTGCTTGAGAGCTGCCGCTGCTGAGCGGAGAGACGCTTCAGACCGAGCGGAAAGAGGAAGGATGTGGGTCGTGCCTGACGGCGGGTTTCGCTTTGAATCGTCGGAGGACGGCAGCGGAGCCTCTTCCATCACGATGTGAGCGTTTGTACCGGACAGGCCAAACGAGTTTACGCCCGCCAGCGTCGCGGCCCCCTTAGTGGGCCAGGGCGTCCTGCGGGTTTGAACCACCAGCGGTAGATCATCCCAAGGTATCTCCGGGTTGGGCTCTTCAAAATGGAGGCTGGCGGGTATAACGCGGTGTTTCAGGCTTAGCGCGGTCTTGATTAGACCGGCGACGCCGGCAGCCGCCTCGCCATGGCCAATATTAGTCTTACAAGACCCGATCAAGCAGGGAGAGTCTTTCGAACATCCGGCCGAAAGAACGGAACCCAGTGACTGTGCCTCAATTGAGTCGCCGATCGTCGTTCCCGTACCATGAGCCTCGACATACTGAACCTCGCCAGGTGAAACTCCGGCAAAACGGTACGCATCTTCGAGGGCCATTTTCTGGCCGTCAATACTGGGTGTCAAGAAGTGGCTTTGGTGGGCGTCACTGCTCACGGCACTACCCCGTATGAGGGCATACACTCTGTCGTTAGCCTGTAAAGCCTTCGAGAGCGGCTTGAGCAGGACTAATCCGGCACCTTCGCCGCGCACAAATCCGTCAGCGTTGGCCGAGAAGCTCTTGCAGCGCCCATCCTTGGCGAGCATGCCGCCTTGAGAAAACAGAATGTGAAAGTCCGGCAGTAGGATCACGTTAACGCCACCCGCAAAAGCCTGGTCACACTGCCCCGTCCTCAGGGCTTCACAGGCAAGATGGGTCGCGACAAGAGACGAGGAGCAGGCCGTGTCCACGACAAGGTTGGGACCCAGCAGACCGAGTACTTGAGCGATGCGGCCGGCTGTGAAACGCCCGGTTCCTGAGGCAGCGTGGAGACCGACCGTGCGGGCGGCGTCTTCTCGCCGCTGCAACGTGCCATAATCCTGCGTACACATTCCCAGAAAGACGCCCGTGCGACTTCCCAGCAGGTGCTCGGCGGGAACACCGGCATCTTCAACCGCCTCCCAGGCCACTTCGAGCAACAATCGTTGCTGCGGATCCATGTAGACCGCTTCTCGGGGGGAGATGCCAAAGAAGTACGGATCAAACTGATCGATGTTGTCGACGAACCCTCCGTACTTGCTTATTGTCTTTCCCGGCGTCTTGGGTTCGGGGTGATAGATCGCTGCGGTGTCCCAGCGATTTTCTGGAACCTCCGAGATCGCGTCGACTCCCTGAACTAGCAGTTGCCAATACTCGTCGGTATTGTTGGCTCCTGGAAACCGGCATCCCATCCCAACAATCGCGATTGGTTCCGGAGCCGCTGATCGAGCGACATTCAGTTGTCGGGTCTGCTGCTGTTCAGACTGCAGTGCTTCTGTCCGCTTATTCATGCAGAGTGGTTTACCGCCCGACTCACACCCTATTTACACCAATCTGTGGGGCCTGGGTGAATAGTTGATATTCTAATGTGCTTATCCAGTCTAGCGGTAACGTGCCGGATAGAAGGATCCGGATGGAAAATGGGAACGGATTCGCACCGTCAGATTGCCGAACTCTCCTCCCGCAAGCGGGCGCTTCTGAAACAGATTCTGTTCGGATCCGGAAACTCGGATACATCGGACATCCACGAGCCGAAAGATACCTCGCTGGCGAAGGCACTCGCCTCCTTGAACCTGGCGGTGCCAATCCCCATTGTCTCTAGACAGGAGACCATACCCGTCTCGCTGGCCCAGCAACGGATCTGGTTTTTGGATCAATTGGAGCCCGGGGGAGCCTCCTTCAACATTCCTGTCTCTTGCCGCGTGAGGGGCGCCCTGGATGTCAAAGTACTTGAGCGAAGTTTTGAGGAACTGATTCGCCGTCACGAGAGCCTTCGGACTACGTTCAAGGAGGTGGAGGGGAATCCGGTACAAGTCATCTCCGCCGATCCGTGCCTGGAGCTACGGGCTGAAGACCTGCGAAACCTTCCGGAGGGGGAGCGTGAGGGGAAAGCCCGTGAGTTGATGAACGAGGAATGCGACCGTCCCTTCGACCTTGTTCGCGGGCCGCTGCTCCGCGTCGTCGTCATCCGGGTGGGACCGGAAGAGCACCTGCTTTCCACCGTCATTCATCACATCGTTTCCGACGTATGGTCGATCGAGGTGTTGAGCCGCGACGTCGCGGCCTTCTATCGAGCGATTTCAACCGGCGGACCTTCCCCTGACCTGCCTGAGCTTCCGATCCAGTATGCGGATTTCGCCTGCTGGCAGCGGGACTCTGTGCGAGATGACACGCTCGACTCGGAACTCTCCTACTGGAAACGCACCCTGGATGGACTGTCCCCCCAGCTCCATTTACCCACCGACCGCCCGCGGCCGGCAACCTTCAGTAACCAGGGGACCAGCGAATCCATCTCTTTGCCGCCAATTCTTGGAGAGCGCCTCCAGCGGCTCAGCCGGCAACATGGCGTCACACTGTTTACGACCCTGCTGACAGCCTTCCAGACGCTGCTACAGCGCTATACCGGGCAGGACGACATCGCGGTCGGCACGTCCGTGGCCGGCAGAAATCGTGTCGAAACCGAGGAACTCATCGGCTTCTTTGTGAATACGTTGGTGCTACGGTCGAACCTATCCGGCCGTCCAACAGTATCCGAGTTGTTGGCTCGCGTGCATGGCGTGAACCTGGACGCTTTCGAGCATCAGAAGGTGCCATTTGAGCGTATCGTCGAAGAACTTCGGCCGGACCGAGATCCGAGCCGGAGTCCGCTGATCCAGGTTATGTTCACGCTCGACAACGTGCCGCGAAGAGCAGCTCCGGGTCCGGACAATAGAACCACGTTCATCAAGCCTGAGACCCGCACCGCAAGATCTGACCTCAGCCTTCACATAGCTGAGTTCCCCGACGGACTGAACGTCCGGATGGAGTACAGCACCGATCTATTCCAGTCCTCGACAATTGTTCGGATGCTGGGGCATTTTCAGACGCTGTTGGAAGGGTTCGTGACCGATCCCGAGCGGCCGATCTCGAATCTGCCGCTGCTCATGCCCGACGAACGACGGAGACTGCTGGCGGTCTCGAACGGCGCAGCAAGAAGCTATCCGAGCCATCGGTGCCTGCATGAACTTTTTGAAGTGCAGGTGTCCAAGACACCGAACGCCGTAGCGGTAGCCTCACCATCAGGCCAGCTGACATATCTCGATTTGAATCGACGAGCGAACCGCTTGGCCCGTCGCCTGCGGGAGCTCGGTGTTGTGCCGAGCGTGCTGGTAGGGCTATGTGTCGATCGATCGATCGAGATGGTGGTAGGCCTGCTCGGTGTGCTCAAAGCGGGTGGATGTTACGTTCCGCTGGACCCGGCATATCCCAAGCAGCGGCTGTCCTTCATCCTGAACGATACGAAGTCTCCGGTTCTCTTGACACAGCAACAAATTCTGCCGGCTCTTCCGGCTGAGGCCCAGGGCGTTCTGTGTCTCGACTCGGAAGACTTGGACCTCTGCGGCCCTGAAGACGATGAAAACACTGTTGGGGGCGCCGTTCCGGATCATCTTGCCTACGTGATCTACACCTCCGGGTCGACAGGTAATCCAAAAGGCGTCATGATCGAGCACCGCTCGGTGGTCAACTATGTCTTCGGTTTTAGCGATCATATCCGGCAGGACGCTCCGTGGGCGTATGCGATGGTTCAGCCGCTGACCGTCGACTCCAGCGTCTCAGCCATCTACCCTCCACTGTTGAGCGGTGGCTGCCTCCACGTCATTCCCAGAGAGGTCTCTCTCGATTCCACGGCACTGAGCGAATACTTCGCGCAGCATCCCGTTGATGTCCTGAAGATCGCTCCCGTCCACCTTTCGGCATTGCTTGATGGAGGCCATGGAGAACGACTGCTGCCTCGCCGGCGTTTGGTCGTTGGCGGCGAGGTATCCCGGCGAGCTTGGGCGGAGCAGCTTCAATCGTTGTCCCCTCAGTGCAAGATCTTTAACCACTACGGCCCTACAGAGGCAACTGTCGGAATCACGACCTACGAGTTGACCGAACAGGCTAGTGATGGCCCCATGTTGCCGATCGGCCGCCCTCTTCCTAACACCCAGGTATTCGTCCTGGACCGGGCGAATCAGCCGACCCCGGTCGGCGTTTCCGGAGAGTTGTTCTGCGGCGGCGACTGTCTGGCTCGAGGATATCTCAATCTTCCGGACACTACGCGCGACTACTTCGTTGATGGGCCCTTTGGCTTCTCGTCTTCGACTCGACTCTATCGGACAGGTGATCTTGTGCGTTGGTTACCCGACGGCAACCTGGAGTTTCTGCACCGCACGGACCAACAGGTCAAGATCCGCGGTTATCGGGTCGAACTCGGCGAGGTGGAAGCCGCTCTCGGAAGTCACCGGGACGTTAGCGATGCGGTCGTGACCTTGCAGGGCCACGACTCCGGTTCGGGCCGCCTTGTAGGTTATGCCGTGCCCCGCGCAGGGCAATCTTTGAAGACTGCTCAACTGCGAACCTTCCTTCAAAAGAAGCTGCCGCGCTACATGGTCCCTTCCTTGTTGGTTGTGCAGTCCGACCTTCCGCGGACACCGCATGGCAAAGTGGACCGCCGGGCGCTTCGCGCCCCTGATCAAGAGCAACTCGAAACCAGACCGCCTACGATAGGTCCGCGTGACGAACTGGAGGCCCGGTTGACAGCAATCTGGGAGACGGCACTGGGTCTCCACCCCATCGGGCCGCAGGACAACTTCTTCGATCTTGGTGGGCATTCTCTTCTCGCGGTCAAGTTATTCCGTCAGATCGAGAAAGTATTCGGACGACCTATCCCGCTGTCCTCCCTGTTTGAGGCGCCCACGATCGAAGCAATTGCCGCGATTCTTCGAAGCGGAGATCAGCCGTTGCGATGGTCCTCTCTGGTGCCGCTGCAACCACATGGATCGAATCCTCCGTTCTTCTGCGTGCATGCTAATGACGGCAATGTCCTGTTCTACCGAGATCTGGCCCGCCACATGGGTCTGGATCAGCCCTTCTACGGTTTACAGTCGGCGGGGCTTGATGGGACCTGCGAGTTGTTGTCCCGCGTGGAAGACATGGCCTCGCACTATATTTCCGAGATCCGTTCAGTTCAACCTGAAGGTCCGTATTACCTCGGGGGGTTCTGTCTTGGAGCCTACGTAGCACTCGAGATAGCTCATCAACTGCAAACAGAAGGAGAGGAAATAGCCCTGCTGGTATCGCTGAACACCGACGGACAGTGGAAGACCATCGATTCATTCAGCGACGGTATTCGCCTTCATGCGAGAAACCTTCGGAGGCTTGATCTAAGCGGCAAGCTGCGCTACGTTGGGGGGCGCCTTGCTTATCGAGTTTGGAGGGCAAGGGTAATGATCGCTCGTGCACGACTTCGTGCTCTACAGATTGCGAAACGCCCACGAACTTCCAACCTGTTGGCCGCGGAGGTGTTTGAAGTCAATCGCCGCGCCAGCGCGAGCTATACCCCCTCGGTGTTCCGGGGCAAGCTCACTTACTTCCAGGGCAGCATGGACGCTCTCAACGACCCGCGGCCACTCTGGAATAGAGCAGCGACCGACGGAATCGACATCCATGTTGTGCCCGGCGGGTACATTGGTGTATTGTTCGAACCGAACGTGGAGATGCTCGCCGATCGGTTGAAGCTGTGCTTGGGGAGAGCGGATGCTGAGGAGAGATAACTGAGCGCCGGTAAGCCCTGGTGCACCGAGAGCCGAACGCGTTCCCCGATCCCGCCATGGAGCCGGAAGGGCTACAAGTTGTTACGGCTCGCTGTAGGGCGGCCCAGGGCAGGGGGCGAGCACCCGGGCGGCCTGACATGACCAGCCGCATGTGACGCCTGTCTAGGTGACTAGCCAGGCGGGCCAGCCCGGGGATTGTCGTAGTTCAAAAGGGGAGAACATTTGTGCTAGCTTCACTATCCGCCGCGCTAAGACCCTATATAAAGCGCAGGCACTTGCTGCGCGAGTGGCTCGAGAGTGGCGTAACTTACAACGAGTTATCTCACAGGTTTCGTCAGAACCCGTATCCCGGCTACAAGGCATTGCGGCAGAAGGACCCAGTCCACTGGAGCCGCTTGTACTCGGCTTGGGTTTTGACCCGGCACGGGGATATAGAGATGGTGATGCGTGATCATCGCCGTTTCTCGAACGACCCCCGTAATCATCTCTCTGCCGGGCCTCAACCTGCTTTGGACGGTGATCTCGACGATCGGGGTTCGCTCATGACGTTTCTCGATCCGCCCGATCATACCCGTCTGCGTTCGGCTGTGAGCGAGGCCTTTGCGCCGGCGGCAATCGAGGCCTTGGAGGGTCGCGTACGCAACGTCACAGTGGAGTTGCTTGACCGGGTCGATGACGCCGCGGGCTTTGATGCAATGCGTGCCATTGCCCATCCCCTACCGCTGATCGTCATCACTGAATTGCTGGGCATCTCGGAGTCGGACCGGCAGCAGTTTCAAGCGTGGGCGGCTCAACGTATCTGCATCGTGGAACCGACAATCACGGCACGGCAACGTCGGGCGGCCTACGCGGCTGGCAAGGCACTGAATGACTATCATCGCGAAGTCATAAACCAACGCCGGAAGGAGCCCAGGGATGACCTGATCAGCGCGCTTGTGAGGGCGGAGGACGAAGGCGACACACTGACAGAGAACGAAATTGTCGTTATGTTGCGACTGCTTATCGTCGCCGGCACCCAAACCACGACGAATCTCATTGGAAACGGCTTACTGGCATTGCTTCGCCACCCGGGAGAAATGCAGATCCTTCGAGACCAGCCTGACATGCTTCCGGCGGCCGTCGAGGAGTTGCTGCGCTACGACAATCCAACTCAGATGGTCGCTCGGTATGTTACCGAAGATGTCGAACTTAGCGGCCGCCAGTTGCGGCGCGGGCAAGCGCTTCTGCTGTTGATTGGCGCCGGGAATCGAGACCCGGAAGCCTTTTCGAAGCCTGACGAGCTCGACATCACTCGAAAAGAAGGCGGCAGCATTTCCTTTGGCCGCGGGGTTCATCATTGTCTCGGCTCGACCTTAGCTCGCATCGAGGCCCGTATCGTCTTCGACGCGCTGTTCGAACGCTACGAGAGCCTGCATTTACTGACCGATCAACCCGCGTTCAGAAACGCGACCGTAATTCGAGGACTGACTGAACTCCCGGTTGGCTTGAAACCCGGCAATGCCAACTGAACGGTGGGGGCCAACTCTGCTCTAAACTTTACGTCCACTCGTATCTTGGTGAGACGGTCGTCAGACTGTCGTCCGAACCCGTAGTATCGGCATCCGTTTTCGCAACCGCTCAACAACCAACCTTCGCCCGTGAGGAGATCGCGCCATCATCCACTGCATTCTGATTCGGCTGGTGATCCGGCCCAATCCCCGGTCTCCGGCTCCTTGTGAGGGAGCAACTTTCTTGAGCTCGGCCTCCACGTATTTCTTTTTCAAATCGATGATCACGATGACCCGATCCCGGTCACCGCGGTGCTCGGCCGAATGCGGCAGTGCGTCGTCGAAGGCCCATACCTCACCTGCCTTCCAACTCCGCCTTCGGTTGAGAACTGAAAGGGAGCACCCATCGGCGCCGCGCAGGCAACAGTGGACCCGGATATTGCCCGAGTCACGGCCCCGATGAAGCGCCAGCACCACGCCGGGCTCCATGCGGCTATAGCTGTAACCGACGCAGGCGTCCGGATACTGTGGTTCCAGTATGTTGGCCAACAAAGGACATCGCGCGCGGTTCCGTTCCGTCGCCTGGGAGGCCCTTTCTATGAACGCGCGACGGATGGCGGCCTCGTCCATCTCACGCGTGTCAGCCGGTGAGTTTGCCTGAATCACTTCGCGCTGGAGCTCAAGCGGCAAGTAGGAGAGTTCCGTTTCGTTCGAGCGGAGAGGTCCGAGCCGCCAGTCACCCTGGTAGATCCCCAACGGATAAGGTTTCTCGTCTCGGTCCGGGATTCGGTGGTAGCGGTCGTATTCTTCCGCCAGCTCACGCCAGTTCCGCTTCAATGCTTCGATGACAGGCAGGCCGTCCAACCCGAAAAATGGGGCGGTTTCCCACGGTCGGAAGTCAATCGCTTGCATGGGCTGTGGAGTGCTAGAGTCGAGTCCGCGTCTCCCGCTAGGGGACTGCTTCAACAGAGCCGCTCGGGAGGAGTCTACGGGACTCGTATCCATCCGCGACCCGACTCGGTTGTTAGCTTAGTTTACGCGAACAGAACGCCTCTCGATGGTGGTGTGGAGCGGGAATCACTCTTGGGTTGAAAACGTTAAGGTGATCGTGGCCGAGTTGAAAATCCCAGACAATCCACGCTCGTGGCGGGCTAGGTACTTACTGGAGTACAACAGCATGACTGTTTCTCGGAAGCGCGTGGCTGATCCCGGCCATGCCACGATGACCTCGCCTGTGCGAACGCTGCCGCCCGGCATCGGCTACTTGTCGGACAGCCATGCCGGTCCGATTCTACCCTCAAAACTTAGATGTTGCGAACAACCGATCCATCCACCAGGCACTTGTTTTTCGCCTGGTGCACCGTACTACGGGAGTTCGGGACGCTGAGGACGGCGTTCTGGGCGCTCCAGGTTGCGAAACCTCATGCGATCCCGATATCGCAACAACAAAGTGCGGAAGAGAGTTTAACTCGCTTTTTTTGAGTATCTTAGATCTGCTCTCGGTGTGGAACTCTTCGTGTCAATCTTGGACGATGTGGATCGCCATTGATCCCCGATGGCAGCGGCTGCGGCTACACCCGAGCGACAGCTCACTCGTGCCGCAGGGCCACCATCGGATCCACCTTGGCCGCTCGGCGGGCTGGGACGTAACTTGCCACCGCGGCCGCAGCCAGAAGCACTGCCAACACAAGGGCGATAGTGAGGGGGTCAGTGGCGGTGAGTCCGTAAAGTTGGTGCTCGATGAAACGGACCAATCCGAGCGCCGCCGCGAGACCTCCTATAGCTCCAGCGGCGACGATGACAAGCGCCTCCTTGCCGGCCAGTTTGACAACATCTCGGTAACCCGCGCCCAGAGCCATGCGAATCCCGAACTCGTGCGTGCGCCTGGTGACAGAGTAAGACACCACGCCGTAAAGCCCAATCACCGCAAGGAAAACCGCTAACACCGAGAATACGCTCAGCAGGCGCATAAAAAACCGCACCGGAACGATTTGCCTCGAGCCGCCGACCCGGGAGCGCATCGTGCGAATATCGCTGACCACCGCTTGCCGAGCGGCCACCGCGAGGTCTTCCGGGTCACCGCTGGTACGGATTACAAACCCTTTTTCAAGATGAACGTTGGTGAAGCTGCCCCACGGAAACCCTCTGAAATGCTGTTGGTAGGGCATAAAAAGCATCGGGCGTGCGGGACCACGAAGGTCCCTCTTCACGCTTTGAACCACTCCGATAATCTCGCGGGGACTGTCGTTGATGATGCCCTTGTAGTAGCCTGCCCGTCCAATTGACCTGCCCCCACAAGTTGTACCACTTTCTAAGTTAGGATCTGGGCCGTTTTCGGCGGGCAGAGAGAACCGGAGGTACAGGTCCCGGACATTGGAATCATACCAACCGCAGAAATTTTTTTAGATTTTTTCTGATCCAGAGACTCCCGGCTAATACGCCCACAGGAGGTCCGGTAGGGTCTGCTTTCGATTGACCTACCCCCACCCCCTCACTTTGCTCAGTCAGGCTTCCGAACTGCACGGCTGGCACCAGGGGAGCACGGACGACCACAGAGACAGTCGGCAATCGAGTTGATCTAGCGGTCTGCGGTTGGCCTGGAGCGGCTACGGCGACTTTTATGAGGGGAAACTCCCCCGCCCTTGCGGCGGTCCTCTGGAGCGTTTAGGGGTAGTGAATGCGGGTCTATGTGGACATCTGTGTGGACATCCAGCGAATCGGCCTTTGCCGACAACACCTAAACCGTTGAAAACATTGGTGGGCGGTCCGAGACTCGAACTCGGGACCTCCTGCTTGTAAGGCAGGCGCTCTAACCAACTGAGCTAACCGCCCATAAACCCTTGTAAACAGGGGCTTTCCAGGAAGCCACTACTGCACAAACACCACTTAGGCATGCGCTCTTCGAGGAGTATAACACGAGGTTCACCAGCCTCCTTGGGACCACCTGAAGCCGTGTAAAACACTTGCGGGTGTTGCACTGTTGCAGTCCCTTTGGGGGTAGGGTAGGGGGTTCAACGGGTGATTGGTCACGATGTCCCTGAAATAGCTTCTCGGTGTACCCCCCAGACACCGTGCAATACTGCAACAGTTCCAAGCGGCCCACCTTTTCATTCCCTTGAACCAGAATTTCCATTTTGGCCATCCCGGCAAGGCCAGCATAGCCGAGTCGCGGCTGCGCTGCAACGGTCTTCGCACCGCTTTCAGGTTGGATCCTCCTATCTTCGCCGGTGCGGCCTTCAGATCGGGT
>Ga0315336_1003867_pt1 | contig 19029 bp, 13 predicted proteins | sample ASW5metaG_FD_204512 | JGI IMG/M metagenome (GOLD analysis project Ga0315336, IMG submission 204512) | Ammonia-oxidizing marine archaeal communities from Monterey Bay, California, United States - ASW #5 | ecosystem: Environmental > Aquatic > Marine > Intertidal zone | place: USA: California... | reverse complement strand
TCGCCGCTTTTCAGCTTATCGACGTGCCGCTTAATGAAGGCGTCCAACACGCCGTCCACCGTGTACTTGTCAGCCTGAGAGGCTTTCAGCGCCTCGGCGCGGGCCGTGGTGCGTTCGGCGGAAGGGTCGCGGGCATTGGCGACTTCGCCAGCACGCTTTTTGGCAAGCCCTCTGGCTTCGTCTGGCGTGATCGCACCGTGAAGGCCAAGGCCAACCCACCGCTGCTTGTTGGTCGTCTTGTCGCGGTAGCGGTATCCAAACGTCACTTTGCCGCTGTCCAGCCGTCGCGCCACAAATCCCTTAATCTCGGCGTCGGAAACGATTTGTCCCGGCTCCATGGCTTCTACAATGCGCTTGCTGATCTTGACCATTGCTTGCCCCATGCACACAGAAAAATCAAAAGGTCTGTATGCACACTCTATGCACACTGCGCGGGGTCAACGCAAGCGATTACATGCTAAAACATGCGATACCTTGTTAATGCTGCAAACAAAGGGGAAGTGCGATGATTTCGCGGAAACTCAGCAATGACGGGCCTTTACTAGGCCTAGTAGCCAATAACTTTTAATCATGGGGTCGTGGGTTCGAGTCCCACCGCGCTCACCATGCGCCCCGTTGAACCGCCATACGACGGTTGTGATCGACGAACGACGCGAATTGCAGCAACAATAGTGCTGTATCCGCATGAGTCGTGCGCAGCGGGAAAGGACAACGAGAATGTTCTACGTCGCCGGTCTTCTGGTTGCTTTGTCCGGACTCTTCTATGCCGCCGATCAAAGTCAGCTCGGCCGGTTCGGGGTGCAAATGTGCACCTACGGGGAAACGTTCTGCCGTCATCCGCTATATGTCTTGGTCGGTGCCGGATTGGCCGCAGTATGGGGCGCTTTCGTCAGCGTAAAGTAAGCTGACAAACTTCAATCGTTGAAGCGATCAGTTCGCGTCGGAACGGACATCCGACGTGACGGGCTGTTGCGCGGTGATGGTGGCTGGTGCTGCTTCACGACGAAGGCCGATCAGTTCGGCGGCACGAACCGTCGAGGTTCGCCAGAAGCTAAAGGCGTTGATTCGCGAGTTCTCAAGAATCGCGATGGCAACCGCCGACAGGAACGGCAGGCTCTGAAGGACGAGCACGCCCGCGAAGATGTTGATCTCCCGGACTTCCTTCGCGTTGAACGCAACCAGCACAACTGCGCCGATGATCAGCAGGACGCCGATCACGGCCTCCCAGAATGCCTGGAACTCGACGGACATCAGCGAAAGTCCACCCTTGGATGTGCGGGCGAACGGGAGATGGTCGGTGATCAAACCGTTCGCGACGGCGCGCGAAACGGTCCACTGAACCGACATCGCCGCCACCATCGCCCCCAGCATCTGACCGACCTTCACCGGCACGCGAAGCCGATAGAGGATGAGGAAATGCGAGAGCGACACGACGAACGCTGCGATGATCGGCAGGGTGAGGATCTTGTCGGGGATGGCGATATCGGCGAACGACACGATCGGCACCCAGATCAGGTTGAGGATCGCGACCACGACGCCGAGGCTTTCCGCGCCGAGCCAGTTTAGCCAGCCGAGCGTGAATTCGCGCTTCTGATCCGGAGACAGCCTGCTCGCATTGGGCAGGAACCGGCGCCAGTGCTTCTTGACGATCTGGAATCCGCCATAGGCCCAGCGGTGGCGTTGCTTCTTGAAGGCCTCGTAGGTGTCCGGCAAAAGGCCGTAGCCGTAGCGCTTGTTGGTATAGTGTGTGAGCCAGCCGTGCTCGATGACGGCCAGACCGAGGTCGGTATCCTCACAGATTGTATCGCCGGCCCAGCCGCCCGCCATGTCCATGGCCGCGCGGCGGATCAGGCACATCGTGCCGTGAACGATAATGGCGTTGGCTTCGTTCCGCTGCACCATGCCGATGTCGAAGAAGCCCGCATACTCGCCGTTCATGGCGTAATGCATCAGCGAACGGTCGCCGTCGCGATGGTCCTGCGGAGCCTGCACCAGGCCGACACGCGGGTCGGCAAAGGCCGGAACCAAATCCTTGAGCCAGTCGGGCGTGACGACGTAGTCGGCATCGATGATGCCGATGATTTCGGCATCCGCGGCGGTGCGCGCCATGGCGATTTTCAGCGCACCGGCCTTGAAGCCCTCGACCTTCTCGGCGTTGATGAAAATGAAGCGCTCGCCCAGCGAGCGGCAGTGGTCCTGGATGGGCTGCCAGAATGCCGGGTCGGGCGTATTGTTGATGATCACGACGCATTCGAAATTCGGATAATCGAGCCGGGACACGGCATCGAGCGTTTGCTTCAGCATCTCCGGCGGTTCGAAATAAGCCGGCACATGGATCGAGACTTTCGGGAAAATCCCATCAACCGGAGCAGGGAGGCCAGACGCGATCAGGCGTGCCGGTTTATGGCCGAAGGCAATGGTCGCGATTTCCTCGATCCGCGCCATCGCGATCAGGACGAGCGGCACCAGCAGGATGAGACCCAGTGTCAATGCAAAGGCGGACCCGAAGACGAAGTAGTGCGTGTTCCAGTAAGCAAAGACGGTAGCGACCCACGTACCGACGCCGCTGGCGGCTGCGGCCAGCACGGTTGCTTGCAGAACCGTGGGCCTCGCCAGACGGAAAATGGGGAGCGACAGCAGCACACCAACCAGCAGGGCTATGCCTGCGATTTTCCAGTAATCGCGGTCGAGGATAGGTCCGGTCCATGCGAATTTCGGCTCGCGCGACGCATCAAGAATACCCCAATAAGGGCCTACGCCACCTTCGAAAAACTTCCACGGCTGATCGATCGCTTCGACGATATTGTAGTCCATGCCCACGGCTTCGGCGCGGGTCACGAAGTTGCGCAGAACCGACGCCTGCTCGAAGGGGCCGGGGAAAGCGTTCTTTAGATTGTATCCGGCGCTCGGCCAGCCGAATTCGGCGATCACCACCCGCTTGCCGGGAAAGCCGTCGCGAAGCAGCTGGTAGATGTACATGGCCTGATCGACGGCCTGCTTGTCCGTGAAGTTTTCCCAGTACGGCAGGATGTGTGCGGCAATGAAGTCGACAGACGATGCAAGCTGCGGGTTGTCGCGCCAGATGTTCCAGATTTCGCCAGTCGTTACAGGAACATTGGCCTGCTTTTTGACGCGCTGGATCAGTTCGATCAGATCGTCGACCTTTTGCTCGCCGCGATAGATCGTTTCGTTGCCGACGACGATGCCGATGACATTGCTGTTGCGTTTGGCGAGTTCCAGAGCAGCGGCGATCTCGCGCTCGTTCCGCTCGGTATTCTTGTCGATCCAGGCGCCGACGGTGACTTTGAGACCGAATTCGTTGGCGATCGGCGGAACCAGTTCAACGCCGCCCGTCGACGAGTAAAGGCGGATAGCCTTGGTCATCGTCGCGAGCTTTTTCAGGTCGGCGCGGATTTTTTCCTTGTTTGGGATGTTGTCGACGTCGGGGTGCCCGGTGCCTTCAAATGGCGCATAGGACACGCTGGGCAGCATTCCAGTGAAGTCGGGGGCTTTCTGCTCGTCACGCAACACCCCCCAGAGGGCGGCGTGGACGGCGGTAACGCAAAGCAGGACAGCGACGATGGCGCGCATCAAGAAAAACCATACGGGGCCAAACGTGACAGATCGCGAACCTGTCCCCTCGGTTCGGCAGCGTTGAAAGCAGCTTATCTATGCTGCGCAGCTTAACAACTCATATGGCGGCGTGGCGTTTTGAGGGCGCAGCCGTATCCAAACACGATGCGGCCGCCCGGTTCCCAAATCGGTCGCGCAGCAGGCCTATTTGGCCGGGGTTGCCTGTGCCGGTGCTGCGGCTGGTGCCGGAGGTGTCGCAGCGGCAGGTGCCGGGGTGGCAGGAGCAGCTGCGGCTTGCGGTTGCGCCGCCGGATTGATCCAGCAGGCATGGACGCGCCCGTTGAGGGTTTCCGCCACCTTGGGATCAATGGTCGCACCGAACCGCACGACACAGCGGAACGCCGCCTGAATATGCCCGCCGGGGCAACCGAACCGTTCGTAAAGATCGAGATGACGGAACGCGGTATCGAGGTCGTCGCGCCACATCAGGCCGACCACGCGCCGTCCGAGCCAGACGCATTCCGGGTTTCCCGCAGGGCCGTTGATAGCTTGCGCGGCCTCCACAAACTCGTCGGCCTTGCGCTTGCTGTCCTTGGCGGCGTCCGCCGGAGCCGCCTGTTTCGGGGCTGTATCCTGGGCCCGCAGGTCACCGCTTTGCGCGATTGCGGCTCCGATCCCGACAAACAGAGCAAGGGCCGGAACGGCTACTCGCTGAAAAACTGCAACCCGAAACCCGTTACGAACCCGACGCATGAAATCCCCGATGAATGGCGTGCCAGTCGGCAACGCTCGGCGCCAAACAGATGCCCCGCTATTGCGGCGGAAGATTGCCTTTACCGCAACTGCCTGATTCCCATGAAGGACATTTATGTTTTTGTCCAGCAAGGCCGCCGTTTGATGTGGTCGTGGTAAAGACCTGCGGCCAGAAGACCGGGGGTAGAGGCCGGTTGGGGTCTTGGCAGAACAGCAGCGAACGGCTATCGACGTCCCTCCTTGGAGGACGGAACCCATTTCGCTTCGTACGCCACTGGCCCTTCTGGTCATATCCCTGAGCGCTATTGCCGCAGTTTGGTGGTGGTTGGCCACGCCGATCGTGCTTGCGCGCGCGCCAATCGATCCCGCCGCGAAGCTGGAATGCGTCTCCTACGCACCGTTCCGGGACGGGCAAAACCCGCTTCAACCGGGGTTGATCATCGCGCCGGAACAAATGACCGAGGACCTTGCGCAACTTGCCAAGGTAACCGGCTGCATCCGCACCTATTCGGTCGGCAACGGTCTCGACCGGGTTCCAGAACTTGCCGAGAAGGCAGGGCTCAAGGTGATGCTCGGGGTGTGGATTGGAACCAACCGTGTCGATAACCGGTCGCAGATGGAAACCGCCATCTCGCTCGCCAAGAAATATCCCGGCGTGATCAGTGCGGTCATCGTCGGCAATGAAGTGTTGCTGCGTGGCGAGATGACGGCAGCCGACCTGGTTGCAAATATCCGCTACGTGAAGTCGAAAGCCGGTGTTCCGGTGACGTATGCCGACGTCTGGGAGTTCTGGCTGAAGAATCGTGACGTCTACGACGCCGTCGACTTCGTCACGATTCATATCCTGCCATATTGGGAGGATTTCCCGATCCGCGCGCGCTATGCGGCGAACCATGTCGATTCGATCCGGAAGCGGATGGCGGTTGCGTTTCCCAACAAGGAAATCCTGATCGGAGAAACCGGCTGGCCGAGTGCCGGCCGCATGCGTGAAGGCGCGTTGCCTTCGCGAGCCAATCAGGCGCGGGTGGTCTCCGAGATCCTCCAGTTGGCTCGTCAGGAGAAGTTCCGGGTCAATCTGATCGAGGCCTACGATCAGCCATGGAAGCGCATGTGGGAAGGCACTGTCGGAGGCCATTGGGGCCTGTTCGATGCAGGCGGTATGCGCGACCTGAAATATCCAGCCGGTGAGCCGATCACGAATTTCCCGCGCGCGAAGGTCTATGCTGCCGTCGGCATGATCTTCTCGGCGCTTGTCTTCGGTGTTGCGTTGCTGACGCTGCGCCGCAGGCCGTGGTCTCCGCGTCTGAGTTCCTGGATCGCGGTTGGAATCTGCGCCACCGGGGGCGGCGCGCTTCTCGGTGTTGCGTTCGACAAGATGATTGTCGAAAGCCTCGGCCCGGGCGGCTGGGCCGTCGGGCTTTTGCTGTTCGCCGCCGCCGTGCTGTCGCCGTTGATCGTCGCCAATACCGTGATGTATGGGCGCAGCCTTCCGACATTTCTGGAACTGCTCGGTCCGCGCGATTATCGCACCGGTTCGCGGATGCAGACCATTCTCGGAATCGTGTTGCTTGTGACGACCGTGCTCGCCACCCAGACGGCGCTCGGTTTCGTGTTCGATCCGCGCTACCGCGATTTCCAGTTCGCTGCGCTGACGATGGCCGTTGTGCCGTTCCTGCTGCTGACGGCGCTGAACAGGCCGGCATCCGGCAAGCGGCCCATTGCCGAGTCGGCCTTCGCCGCGCTGCTTGCGATTTCCGCAGTTTATGTCGGCTTCAACGAGGGGCCGGCCAACTGGCAGTCGCTGTGGACCTGTGGATTGTATCTTTTGCTGGCGCTTACGCTGTCGCGGGCGCGGGTCGTGCAAACCCCAGAATAAGCAGCGCAATCGCTACGCCAGACAGGCCGATATTGTAGAGCACGATCCCGAAACATGCGGCGACCAGTCCGACCGTGAGGGTCACGATCGACGGCCGGATCACATGCAGAAGTGCGACGACCAGCGCTGCTACTCCGAAGACGTAGTTTTTGAATAGATACATCATCGTCAGCCGCGTCTTGCACAGCATGGTCTGCAAACCGGCCTCGCATTCGAGCCGGACCTGCACAAACTCGATAGCCATGTAACGGAGATAGAGCGCGTATCCGATGGTGAGAAACCCCACGACCAGAATCCATTGCACTTGATAGGGGGTCAGTCTGAACGGCTGTTTTTTCATGGGCCGAATATGGTTCGGATCGAATGGCGATACAACCCGGACGGCAAAAGTTCAGCGGCTATTTGTTGCCAAAAAACGAGCTGAATGACGAGGTCCGGGGCTTTTCCTCGACCGGCTCGCTGCGCTGTTTGCTCCGCCGTTTGGTGCGATGAACCGGCTGTTCAGGCTTCTTTTCGCTGATCATGCTGAGGCGCTGGCCCTCATAGACCGATGTGTCACACGCGCGGTTGCTCGCGGTCAGAAACTCCGCACAGAGTTTTGCGGCTTCTGCGGCATCCGACAACGGTCCCGCGACAAGGCGTAACTGCATCCCCAACCCGTCGTGACGTTCCTTGACCACAATGATCGGTTGCAGCGAGGCGAGTTGTTGCGAATGAATTTTAAGCGCACCGCGCCAGACAGCGCGCAGGCCTTCGATCGAATTGGCGCCGCCAAGATCGACACCGAAGTCAGTTTTGCGGACGACATTTTGCGGCGGCGCTTCGCTCTTCACGGGCTCGGCTGGTGTGATAGCCGCCGTCGCTGTCGGAGTTGGATCGGCAGCGGGTGCTTCAACCTTCCGCTCGCTTGGCTTGGCGGATGCAGCAGGTTCTGCGGGCGCAGCGGTTGCGACCGGCGCGATCTTGGGAGGCGGAGGAGCAAGCTCAACCTTTGCTTCCACGGGTTTGACCGGGCCAATGGGGTCAGCCTCTGCGGACGGGGCAGGAACAGCTTGCGCAGGTGCCAATGCAACCGGTGAGGGCGGCTGCGGCGCAGGTGCTGCTGCCGCCGCAGGCTTCGCCAGCGCCCCTGTTACCGAGTCCAGTCCCTGTTCGAGGACAGTCACGCGTGCGTACAGCCGGTCACGGTCGCTGTTGAGCGTATCAACCGCTGCGGCAAGCTCGCGTGCCTTGTTCTGGCTCTCCCGCGCGATCCACTGGACCTGCTGAGACTGCCGCGCGATTTCAGCCGAAGCCAATTGATCGCGGTTGGCCGCGACCGGAGACCGAATCGCCAGAATGGCAACGATCAGCGCTGCGACCGAGCCGACGCCCCACGACGCCAGCCGCCACATGGAACGCCCGTCGAATTCATCCTCATCCGCGAGAAAACGATTGATCCAGCCGGCGCCATCGTCGTCGGTCAGATCGTCACGGAAATGGTTTGGATCCTTGGCCATGGTACGGGCGGGCCCTCCCGCGGCCCCCAGCGAATCATTGCGTAAAGATTAACAGGAAGCCGGCTCGCGCGCGCGCGGGTGAGAGCGTCCAAAACGCTTTTGTCCCTCGGCGCTCTCGGGTAAGACCACGCGTGTGGCACAGGGAAAAAGCATGAGCGGCAGAACAACCCTTACGATCGTGCTCGCGGCCGGCGAGGGCACTCGCATGCGCTCGAGCCTGCCGAAAGTGCTGCATCCTATCGCGGGCCGGCCGTTGATTGCCCATGTGCTTGCGGCGGCTCCCGGCGGCAAAAGCGATGCGATTGCGGTGGTGGTCGGGCCGGATCATCAGCCGGTGATCGACGAAATCAAACGTGCGCGCCCTGAGGCCAAAACTTTCGTGCAGCGCGAGCGGCTCGGGACCGCGCACGCGGTGCTGGCTGCGCGCGAAGCGATTGCAGCCGGCGCGGATGATATTCTGATCGCGTTCGGTGACACGCCGCTGATCGATGCCACGACGTTCGAGCGGATGCGAGCGGCGCTGACGGATGGTGCGGCGCTGGCAGTCCTTGGATTTCGTGCAGTCGATCCTGCGGGCTACGGACGTCTGCTGGAGAAAGGCGGCCAGCTTGTCGCGATCCGCGAACATGCCGATGCCAGCGAATCCGAGCGGGCAGTGACGCTTTGCAATGCGGGCGTCATGGCGTTTGCAGGCAAGAGCGCGCTGACAATTCTTGATCGTATCGGCAATGGCAACAGCAAGGGCGAGTACTATCTGACTGATGCAGTGACGATTGTGCGCGAGCTTGGCTTGCGGGCAGTTGTCATCGAAACCAGTGAGGACGAAGTGCGCGGAATCAACACCAAGGGCCAACTCGCCGAAGCCGAACAGGTGATGCAGCGCAAGCTGCGGCAGGCGGCGCTGGACGCCGGAGTGACCTTGATTGCGCCGGAAACGGTGTTCCTCGCGGCGGATACGACATTCGGCAAGGATGTGACCATCGAGCCGTTCGTGGTGATCGGTCCGGGTGTTGCAATTGACGATGGTGCGGTGATCCATTCGTTCTCGAACATCGTCGGCGCGCGCATCGGCAAGAACGCATCTATCGGCCCTTATGCGCGGCTGCGGCCAGGCACGGTGCTGGGTGAGGGCGTCCGGATCGGCAACTTCGTCGAGACCAAAGCCGCCGATCTTGAAGCCGGCGTGAAGGTCAATCACCTGACTTACATCGGCGATACCCATATCGGCGAGAACGCCAACATCGGCGCGGGCACGATCACCTGCAACTACGACAGCTTCGACAAGCATCGCACCGAGATCGGCGCGGGCGCTTTCGTCGGCTCCAATTCCTCGCTGGTCGCCCCGGTCAAGATCGGCGCGGGCGCCTATATCGGATCGGGTTCTGTCATCACCCGCGACGTGCCGGAGGATTCGCTGGCGGTCGAACGCAGCGAGCAGACTGTTCGCGAAGGCTGGGCAAAACGCTTCCGTGAGGCAAAAATGCGGGGTCGGAAGCCCAAAAGTCAAAAGTAAGGCGCTGCCGCTTACCGCGCTGATTTCGTTAACGGTTTACCCTGTCTCAATCCGCAACAATTGTTGAGGCAGAACCGTGTTATTCCTCGGTACATAAGGCCGCATTGGGGCGGGCTGGAGACATCGAACCGCATGTGCGGAATTGTAGGAATTCTCGGACGGGGACCGGTCGCCGAGCAACTGGTCGACTCGCTCAAGCGTCTTGAGTATCGCGGATATGACTCGGCAGGCGTCGCCACGCTCGAAGGCGTGCTGCTCGATCGCCGTCGTGCCAAGGGCAAGCTGAAGAATCTCGAAGCGATGCTCAAAACCTCGCCGCTTGCGGGTCACATCGGCATCGGCCACACGCGCTGGGCCACGCACGGCAAGCCGACCGAGAACAACGCGCATCCGCATGCGACCGATAACGTCGCCGTGGTCCACAACGGCATCATCGAAAATTTCCGCGACCTTCGCACGCAACTCGAAACGCAGGGCGCGAAGTTCTCGAGTGAGACCGATACCGAAGTTGTTGCGCATCTCGTCAACGCGTATCTCGCCAAGGGCCTGTCTCCGGCGGATGCTGTGAAGGCAACGCTGCCGCAACTGCACGGTGCATTCGCGCTGGCCTTCATCTTCAAGGGTGAAGAAAATCTGATGATCGGCGCGCGCAAGGGCTCGCCGCTCGCAATCGGCTACGGCGACGGCGAGATGTATATCGGCTCCGACGCCATAGCGCTTGGGCCGTTCACCGACACCATCAGCTATCTCGATGACGGCGATTGGGTCGTGTTGTCGCGAAACGAAGCCACCGTCTACGACGACAAGAATGCCGTCGTCGAACGCGAGATCGTCAAGCACAACACCGCAACCTCGCTGGTGGACAAAGCGAACTACCGCCATTTCATGGCGAAGGAAATTCACGAGCAGCCCGAGGTCGTCGGTCACACGCTGGCGCATTATGTCGACATGGCCACCGAGAAGGTGGCGATGCCGGTCAAGCTGCCGTTCGATTTCAAGGACATTCAGCGCGTCTCGATCACGGCCTGCGGCACAGCGAGCTATGCGGGCTTTGTCGCGAAATACTGGTTCGAGCGTTTGGCGCGGCTGCCGGTCGAACTCGATGTCGCGTCGGAGTTTCGTTATCGCGAAGCCCCGCTGCGCAAGGGCGATCTTGCGATTTTCATTTCTCAGTCGGGCGAGACCGCCGATACGCTGGCGGCGCTGCGCTATGCCAGGTCGCAAGGCCTGCACACTGTTTCCGTCGTCAACGTGCCGACCTCGACCATCGCGCGCGAAAGCGAGACCGCGCTGCCGACACTGGCTGGACCTGAAATTGGTGTTGCGTCCACCAAGGCATTCACCTGCCAGCTTGCAGCACTTGCAACGCTGGCGATTGCAGCGGGCAGGGCACGCGGCGAACTCTCCGAGACCGACGAGACCAAGCTTGTACATGGCCTGATCGAAGTGCCGCGTCTGATGACGCAGGCGCTTGCGCTCGAACCGCAGATCGAGAAGCTCGCCCGAGACATCGCCAAGAGCAAGGACGTTCTCTATCTCGGCCGCGGCACCAATTATCCGCTGGCGCTTGAAGGCGCGCTGAAGCTGAAGGAAATCTCCTACATCCACGCCGAGGGCTATGCCGCCGGCGAACTCAAGCACGGACCGATCGCGCTGATCGATGAGACGATGCCGGTTGTGGTGATCGCGCCTTACGATCGCGTGTTCGAAAAGACCGTGTCGAACATGCAGGAAGTCGCGGCGCGGGGCGGGCGGATCATTCTGATGACCGACGCACAGGGCGCGAAGGAAGCCACCGTCGAGTCGCTGGTGACGATCATCCTGCCCGACATGCCGGCGACCGTGACGCCGCTGGTCTATGCGATCCCGGTGCAATTGCTCGCCTATCACACGGCGGTTGTGATGGGCACCGACGTCGACCAGCCGCGAAATCTGGCGAAGTCGGTGACGGTGGAATAAGACGCCATCGAAGGTCAGACAAACGGTCGCAGGCGGCTCGTTCCCGGCGAAAGTCTGATACACTGGTGTCGCAATGTTCTGCGATCCAAAGCTAAAGTGATAATTGAGGATGGTTCGGTTCTGCGATGAATGAGACCACGCCGACGATGATGCCTGGCGGTGTTCCGCCCGTACCGCCGCCGGAAGCCCCGCGCGGGGCGATGGCGCGGCTGCGCCGCTATTTTCTGACCGGACTTATTATCGCCGGTCCCATCGCGATTACGATCTATCTGATCTGGTGGTTCGTGACGTGGGTGGACGGCATCGTGCGTCCGTTTGTGCCCATCGCCTACCGCCCCGAAACCTATCTGCCATTCGGCTTGCCCGGCTATGGACTGATCATTGCGTTTTTCGCGCTGACGATGCTGGGATTCCTCGCGGCAAACCTGATTGGCCGGAAGCTGGTTGGTTTCGGCGAAAGCCTGCTCGGCCGGATGCCGGTGGTGCGTGCGATCTACCGCGGCCTCAAGCAGGTGTTCGAGACGTTGTTCTCCGCCAACGGCTCGAGCTTCCGCAAGGTCGGTCTCGTGGAGTTCCCGTCGCCGGGCATGTGGTCGATTGTGCTGATCTCCCAGCCGCCCGGTCCAGAGGTTTCGGCCGGTCTGCCGGGCAAGGAAGAATTCATTTCGGTATTCCTGCCGTGCGCGCCGAACCCGACCACGGGATTCTTTTTCTATGTGCCGAAGAGCAAAATCATCGAGGTCGATATGAGCACGGACGCAGCGGCGACCCTGATCATGTCGGCGGGCGTGGTGCAGCCCGGCGGCGATGCGCAGAAGAAGGTCAACGCGCTGGCCGAGATGGCTAACGCCGCGCGCGTGGCGACAGCATCGCAGACGCCAGATCCGGCGAAGGTTGATTAACCAGCCCCAATCAGCGGCAGGGCCTCGTCGCGCTCGTACAAATACAGCAAACACCGCAAGGCTTCGCCGCGTTCGCCCTTGAGCTTCGGGTCGTCCTGCATGATGCGCAAAGCCTCGTCGCGCGCCTGCGTAATGAGCTGCGCGTGGATCTCGGGCCGCGCGATGCGATAGCCGGGCAGGCCGCTCTGGCGGGTGCCAAGCACTTCGCCTTCGCCGCGCAGGCGTAAATCTTCTTCGGCAATCCGGAATCCGTCCGTTGTTTCGCGGATGACTTTCAGGCGCGCGCCGGACATCTCCGTCAGCGGTTCATGATAGAGCAAGATGCAGGTCGAGGCCTCGGACCCGCGCCCGATGCGTCCGCGCAATTGATGCAACTGCGCAAGGCCGAAGCGCTCGGCATTCTCGATCACCATGATGGTCGCCTGCGGAACATCGACGCCGACTTCCACGACGGTCGTTGCGACCAGCAGTTGAATCTCGCCGTTCGCGAACTGCGCCATGACGCGGTCCTTCTCCGTGCCTTTCATCTGGCCGTGAACGAGGCCGACACGGTCGCCGAAACGCTTTTGCAGGCTCTCGAACCGTTGCGTCGCGTTGGTGAGGTGATCGTGGCCTTCGGCCTCCGATTCCTCGACCAACGGGCAAATCCAGTAGGCGCGCTTGCCCGACTCCAGTGCGCGGCCGAGGCCATCGACGACTTCGCGCAGGCGGCTCTTGGCGACCGCGCGGGTATCGATGGGCTGGCGGCCCGCGGGTTTCTCGCGCAGTTCCGAAATATCCATGTCGCCGAAATAGGTCAGCACCAGCGTGCGCGGGATCGGCGTGGCGCTGAGCACCAAGACATCGACCGCGTCGCCTTTCTCGGTGAGCGCGAGGCGCTCGCGCACGCCGAAGCGATGTTGCTCATCGACGACAGCGAGCGCCAGCGATTTGAAAATCACATCGTCCTGGATCAGCGCATGGGTGCCGACCAGCAGATCGATCTCGCCGTCCGCCAGCCGCGCGATGATGTCGCGGCGTTCCTTGCCTTTCTCGCGGCCGGTCAGAATAGCGACGCGCATCCCGGCGTGCTCCGCCAATGGCGCGATGGTCTTGATGTGCTGGCGCGCGAGAATTTCCGTCGGGGCCATCAATGCGGCCTGCTTGCCGGTTTCCGCGACCGCAGCCGCAGCGAGCAGGGCCACCACGGTCTTGCCCGAGCCGACGTCGCCTTGCAGCAATCGCAACATGCGGATCGGCTGATTGAGATCGCTGGCGATGGCCTTCGCGGCTTCCTGCTGCGAATTGGTCAACGCGTAAGGCAGCGCGTCGATAATCTTGTGGCGCAGGTGCCCGTCGCCGGCGTTGCGCACACCGGCGGGGCGGCGCAACTGCGCGCGCACCAGCGCCAGCGCCAGTTGTCCGGCCAGCAACTCGTCGAACGCGAGCCGGGACCAGAAGGGGTTTTGCGGCAGGATGTCGGTGAGTTCGGCCGGTTCGTGGACCCGTTGCAGCGCTTCGGCAATCGGCGGAAACGAACAGCGCCGCAGCACATCGGGGCTGATCCACTCGGGTAGCGCCGGGAGTTTTTGCAGCGCTTGTGTCATGGCGCGACGGATCGAGCCAATGGCGAGACCCTCGGTGAGCGGATACACCGCGTCGATCTGCGGCAGCCTGGCGAGGCCTTCCTCGTCCACCACACGGTCGGGATGCACGATCTGCAAGGTGCCGTCGAACATTTGCGCGGTGCCGGAGACATAGCGCTTCTCGCCCACCGGCAGCAGCTTTTCGATGTAGTCGGGCTTTGCGCGGAAATAAGTGAGAACCACGTCGCCGGTCTCGTCGCTGGCGTAAACCAGATGCGGCGCCTTGGACCGGCCGGGCGGAGCAGGCCGGTGACGGTCGATGGTCACCTCCAGCGTCACCACGGTTCCTGGAACAGCATCGGCTATCGTCGGACGCGCACGGCGGTCAATCACGCTCGTCGGCAAATGCAGCAGCAGATCGACCAGCCGCGGCGTCTCGGCGCGGTCGAGCAGATAGCGAAACAGCTTGTCCTGCTTCGGCCCGACGCCGGACAGGCTCGTGACGGGCGCGAACAGCGGATTGAGCAGGGATGGGCGCATTCAGATCGACTCAAAAGGACATTTGCCGCTGCTTTTGCATATCCCGAATGCAAGACCAGAGAAATGCTGACAGCGCCGGTCTTGATAGCTATATCAGCCTTCCCGGCACGTCCGGGCTTTTTGCGTTGGAGAAAGTTCGCGACATGACAGGAACGACACGATCGAGCGACGGACTTGACGACCGGCGCAAGCGCCTGCTGTTCCGCTGCTGGCATCGCGGCACGCGCGAAATGGACATGATCCTCGGCGGATTCGCCGACGCGCAGATTGCGACGCTATCGGACGCAGAAATGTCCGAACTCGAAGTTCTGATGGAATTGCCGGACCCTGATCTTTACGCCGCATTCAGCGGCGCTGGATCGCTCGAGTCTCCATACGAAGACGGCGTCTTTCTCCGCATCAAGCAATTTCTGGATATGAGCCAGCCGCGATGAAGTCTCCGGTTAAATCTCCGGCGCAGGCGCTTCGTCCCGGCCATGCACTGACTTTGTCGAACGTCGCTGACGGCTCGGAGGCGCTGGTCGTTTCGGACATGGCGCGCGCCATCGCGGCCAGGAAGGATGCACCTGCGATCAGCCTCGCCGTGGTCTGCCGCGACGGGCCACGCATGGCGCAGCTGGCCCGTGCGCTGGAGTTCTTCGCGCCGGATTTGCCGGTGATGCAGTTTCCGGCGTGGGATTGCCAGCCGTATGACCGCGTATCGCCGCATGGCGGCATTCTCGCGCAGCGGCTCACAACATTAGCGAAGCTGTCGCGGCTTCAGGGCAGCGAGAAGCCGCTGATCGTGCTGACCACGGTGAATGCCATCGTTCAGCGTGTGCCCGCGCGCGATGTGGTGGCAGCACAAGCGCTGTCGGTCGCACCGGGACATCGCGTGGCGATGTACAACATTGCTGCATGGCTTGAGCACAATGGCTACAACCGTACCTCGACGGTGCGTGAACCCGGCGAATACGCGGTGCGCGGCGGCATTCTCGATCTGTATCCGGCAGGATTAGATCAGCCGGTGAGATTCGATTTCTTCGGCGATACGCTGGAATCGATCCGCACGTTTGATGCGGAATCGCAGCGCACGCTGCACGACATGCGCGGGCTGGATCTGGTGCCGGTGTCGGAATTCCAGCTGGTGACGGAAACCATCAAGCGTTTCCGCATGGGCTATGTGGCGCAGTTCGGCGCGCCGGATCGCGACGACATGCTGTATGAGGCGGTGAGCGAAGGCCGCCGCCATCCCGGCATGGAGCATTGGCTGCCGCTGTTTCAGGAGCGGATGGATACGCTGTTCGATTATCTCGGCGCAGCGCCCATCGTGATGGAGCCGCTGGCCGAGGATGCCGCGCGCGAGCGCTTCACCCAGATCAGCGATTACTACGAAGCGCGTCGCGAGGTGATGGACACGCCGGGCGGCGGCGCGATCTACAAGCCGCTGCCGCCGGACCGGCTGTATCTGACCGACACCGAATGGGCCTCGGTTCTGTCGGACAGCTCGCTGGCGCGGCTGACGCCGTTCGCGTTGCCCGAAGGCGAGGGCGTGATCGACATCGACGCGCGGCTGGGTCGCGACTTCGCGCCTGAGCGCGGAGACACCAAGGTCAACGTGTTCGAGAGCGTGGTCGCGCATATCAACGGCCTGCAGGCCGCGCGCAAGAAGGTCGTCGTAGCACTCTGGAGCGAAGGCTCGCGCGACCGTATGTCTTCGATGTTGAAAGACCACAAGCTGCTTAACACCACCAGCGTCAATTCGTGGCGCGCGGTGCAGGCGACGCCGCGCAACGAAACCATGCTGGCGGTGATCGGTCTCGAATCCGGTTTCGAGACCGAGACGATCGCGCTGATCACCGAGCAGGATATTCTCGGCGACCGTCTGGTGCGTCCACGCAAGGCGAGCCGCAAGCTCGAGAACTTCATTTCGGAGGTCACCAGCCTCGCCACCGGCGATCTGGTCGTGCATGTCGAACACGGCATCGGGCGCTTTGTCGGGTTGCAGACGTTGCAGGTCGGCGGCGCGCCACACGATTGTCTCGAACTGCATTACGCCAACGAGACCAAGCTGTTTCTCCCGGTCGAGAACATCGAACTGCTGTCGCGCTACGGCTCCGATCATAGCAATGTCGAACTCGACAGGTTGGGCGGCGGCGGATGGCAGGCGCGCAAGGCGAAGCTCAAGAACCGCATCCGCGAGATTGCGGGCGATCTGATCAAGATTGCTGCCGAGCGGCATGTCCATGTCGCGCCGAAATTTCCGGTTCACCAAGGAACGTATGACGAATTCTGCGCGCGCTTTCCGTACGAGGAAACCGAGGACCAATTGGGTGCGATCAATTCGGCGCTGCACGATCTCGACCTCGGACGCCCGATGGATCGCCTGATTTGCGGCGATGTAGGCTTCGGCAAGACCGAAGTTGCATTGCGTGCGGCGTTTGCCGTGGCGCTCGACGGCAAGCAGGTCGCCGTCGTGGTGCCGACCACGCTGCTCGCGCGGCAACATACGAAAACTTTCACCGAACGCTTCAAGGGTTTTCCGGTCAACGTAGCTCAGGCCTCGCGACTGGTTGCGCCAAAGCAGATGACGCAGGTCAAGAAGGATCTCGCCGACGGCAAGGTCGACATCATCGTCGGCACTCACGCGCTGCTTGGCAAGAGTATCAAGTTCAAGGACCTCGGACTGGTGATCGTGGACGAGGAACAGCACTTCGGCGTGTCGCATAAGGAGCGGCTCAAGCAGATGCGCGCCGAGATCCATGTGTTGACGCTGTCGGCGACACCGATTCCGCGCACGCTACAGCTGGCGCTGACGGGTGTGCGCGAGCTGTCGATCATCGCATCGCCGCCGGTGGATCGTCTCGCGGTCCGCACTTTCGTAGCACCACACGATCCGCTGATGATCCGCGAAGCGCTGCTGCGCGAGCGCTATCGCGGCGGTCAGGCATTCTATGTCGTCCCGCGCATCGAATACCTCGCCGAGGTGAAGGACTTTCTCGACAAACACATCCCTGAAATGAAAGTCGCGGTCGCGCACGGCCAGATGCCGCCGACGGTGATCGAGGACATCATGTCCGCGTTCTACGACGGCAAGTACGACGTGTTGCTCTCGACCACGATTGTGGAGTCCGGTCTCGACATTCCGTCCGCCAACACGCTGATCGTGCATCGCGCCGATATGTTCGGTCTTGCGCAGTTGTATCAGTTGCGTGGACGTGTCGGCCGCTCGAAGCTGCGCGCCTATGCGCTGTTCACGCTGCCAGCGCAGCAGAAGATCACGATGCAGGCCGAGCGCCGCCTGAAGGTATTGCAGTCGCTGGATAACCTCGGCGCGGGATTCCAGCTCGCCTCGCACGATCTCGATATTCGCGGCGCGGGCAACTTGTTGGGCGAGGAACAGTCGGGCCACATCAAGGAAGTCGGTTTCGAACTGTATCAATCGATGCTGGAGGAGGCGATCCTGTCGCTCAAGGCCGGTATCTCCGAGCCGGTCGCGGATCGCTGGTCGCCGCAGATTACGCTCGGTATGCCGGTGCTGATTCCCGAGGACTACGTCGCCGATCTTTCGATCCGGCTGTCGCTGTATCGCCGCCTCGCAGATTTGGACACCGACGACGAGATCGAGAACTTCGGCGCGGAATTGCGCGATCGTTTCGGTCCGTTGCCGGACGAGGTGCGCTATCTGTTCCAGATCGCCGCGATCAAGTCGTATTGCCGCCGCGCCAATATCGAGAAGGTCGACGCCGGGCCGAAGGGTGCGGTCATCACCTTCCGCGACAACTCCTTCGCGCAGCCGGACAAGCTGATGTTCTTCATCAGCCGCCACGGCAAGGCTGCGAAGGTGCGCCCCGATATGAAGGTGGTGTTCTTCCAGGAATGGGAGACGACCGACGAGCGCGTCGAAGGCGCGACCACGATTCTGCGCGATCTCGCCAATCTGGCGGAAGGCAAGAAGGCGGCGTAGTTCGTTCTCCACCGCTCATTCCCGCGCATGCGGGAATCCAGGTCTTCTTCGTTCGGACTGTTGCGCTAGGTCCCCGCTTTCGCGGGGACGAGCGGATGACGAGAGATCGTCATTGCGAGCCAACGGGTCTAGCTTCGCCAGCCCGAGGACAGGCTCCGCGAAGCAATGCACCCCTTTGTATGAGCGCGAACTGGATTGCTTCGTCGCAAGTGCTCCTCGCAATGACGGAGCAGATCGCCCTACATTCCCGCTTGACGAATACATAACTCGTCGGTTATTGGTTTGATCAATAACCATCGAGTTATGTGTTCTCATGACCAAAGCCCACGATACCCTGTTCCGAACGCTGGCCGATCCGACCCGGCGGGCGATCTTCGAACGGCTATGCCGCGACGGGGAGCAGACGGTCGGAGCGCTGACGGTGCGGGCCAAAGTCTCGCAACCGGCTGTTTCCAAGCATCTCGGCGTCCTGAGGCAGGCCGGGCTGGTGCGCGACCGCCACGAAGGGCGTCAGACGCATTACAGCGCGCAACTCAGCGCGCTGTCGCCGCTGATCGACTGGACGAGCCAGATGGCCGGATTCTGGGAAAAGAAGTTCGACGATCTCGAAGATTTGCTGAAGAGGATGGACCAATGAGCACCACCGCAACTGAAACCCGTTCCGTCGTTGTCGAACGCGAGATGTCTCATCCTCCGGAAAAGATCTGGCGGGCGCTGACCCAGCCGCACCTGATCGCGGAGTGGCTGATGAAGAACGATTTCAAGCCCGTCGTCGGCCACAGCTTCAATCTGACGGGAGACTGGGGCGGTGTGCTTGATTGTGAGGTGCTCACTGTCGAACCAAACAAGACGCTGTCTTACACCTGGAATTTTGCGCACGACGATGCGGCTTTCAACCTGACC
>Ga0315336_1003866_pt1 | contig 19030 bp, 17 predicted proteins | sample ASW5metaG_FD_204512 | JGI IMG/M metagenome (GOLD analysis project Ga0315336, IMG submission 204512) | Ammonia-oxidizing marine archaeal communities from Monterey Bay, California, United States - ASW #5 | ecosystem: Environmental > Aquatic > Marine > Intertidal zone | place: USA: California... | reverse complement strand
TCGTGAGCGTATGAGGCGGCGTATGCTATGATCGTGTCCCGTATGATTCGGCTCGTATCATTCAGGCGCCTAATCGAACAGCCGACCAACCGAATCCCTGTCAACGCGATGGAGTCTCGTTCTAAGTCATGAAAGAAGAACAACTTATAATTGGTCTGCCCGCAGGTTCCCTAGCGGATCCTAACCGCGGCGGCAGCCTCGCGAACTTATTGGACGATGCGGGTTTCCCGAGTAAGGGATATGACAAGGGTGGTCCCAGTTCGTTTCCGGTGACGCCATTCTTGGTGGGTTGGGATGGCCGGCCGCAGGAGTTTGGCGCGCAGTTATCCCTCGGCGAAGTGGACCTTGCTATCGGTGGTGACGATTGGGTGCAAGAGCGGCGTCTCGAATTTAAGTATGAGTACAAGTCGGAGATCGAGCTGCAGAAGGTGTTGCCGTTGAAACGGGGATCGGTGCGCATTGTCATTATCGCGCGGCCAAACGCCGATGGTTCTACACCGGATTGTGATGAATGGCTCGCGGCTATGTTGAAGGAAAAGCCGCTCATCTCGATGGTTTCGGAAATGCCCTACATTGCATTAAATTGGTTCCGTGAAAAGGCGGAAGCGCTTGGCTTTGGAGATTCGCATAACGATTTCTCGGTTCAAAAATTTAAGACGCCGCCGCGGATCGAAAAGGGAATCGTGATTTACGAGACGTGGGGCAAGACCGAAGCAAAGGTGTTGAATCAATCCGTCGATTTTGGTCTTGAAATCACGCAGACAGGTAGCGCGTTGCGCAATTACGGACTTGTGATTGTGGACGATGTCATGCGTTCGGATGCGGGCGTTTGGGCGAATCCGGCGCTTCGGGACAATGCGGGAAAATATGATCTTGCGCGGATGTTTTTGCTCAACTTATACGGCGCCATTCACGCGGAGAACAAAGTGTTAATGTTCTTCAATGCGAAGAGGGATCAGCAGGATTCGATTGTCCAGTATTTGGGGAGCAATCACCTGTTTGGCGATGAACCGACGATCAACGAGGGCATCAATTTCATCGAGTTCAGCATTCAACTCGATGCGGCGAGTAAAAAATTGCCGATTGCACAGGTGCGGTATGAACTCGCGAAATTGGGTGCGACCGCCATTGAGACGATTCCGCTGGAATCGTCGATTCCTGGGTTGGATGTTATTGATTTCTAGTTCCGGACTCGGGAGGGATGCGCTTCCTTTCTAACTCGCCTTCACGACTACGCAGCCGGCCAGCATGTCGTGTAACGTCTGTTTTTTCTGTGTGAACAACGCCATGAAGTATCCGATTAGGCAGATCATGCCGGAGAGTATTTTCCCGAAGTGCCTTCCGGTGGCGCGTAGGAACGAAACGGGATATCCATCTATATCGATGACCTGAATGCCAACTGCTCGTTTGCCGATGGTGGCCATTCTCATGCCGGATTCTTGCCGCGCATAGTAAAGCCAGGGGACCGCTATCATCAATCCATTGGCGATGAGCCCCAAGATCGATGCCATGCTGGTTCCCGTCTCCGATCCCTGAAACATACTCATTACCAATGCCATGCCCGCACCAACGGCTAACAAAACCATCATGTTGAGGGCGAAGACGATAATGGAATCGATAATGAACGCTCCTAACCGCAGCCCGAAATGGGCGTACTCATGCTCGGTCGTCGGTGCGTAAGCACGGTCAATCCCCAACCCTTCGCCTGCGTCATAGGCTGGGGCTTGTTCCGGCGCTGCACCTTCTTCGAGAGGTGCAGCGGCCATGTCGATGGCGGGATCCATATTCGACTCGGCCATGGGTGGTGGCGAGGCGGGTGGTGCGGACTGCGCTGCTGCAGGCGCTGCGAACCGGGCTTGCACCTGGCTTGCAGGTTTCCATTCGCTCATGCCCTGGGTCCACACCAGATCTTCACCCGAGATGGTCCCTTGTTCGTAGAGAGACCGAATTTGCTCCTTGGAAACGGGACCGACTTTTTGACGATCTTGAACGTAGAACCATTCGCTTGACGGCATCGTGGCATCCCCCCGATTTCGTTGAACGTTTAACCCTTGCGTTTACGGCGTTGCTTGGTATTTTTTTGGTCTGGATCCCACGCGATGGCTTCGCCCGTACGCTCTGATTGGACCGCCATGTGACAACTGGCCGCGCATTGGAACCCTGCCTCGATGGGCGCAATAGGGGCCTGCCGGGATCGGACACAATCAAAGAAGTTCGCGAGATGCGATTTCGTATCGGGCCCGTCGGATTCGAACACGTTTTCGAAGTCCCGTTTGATTACTTTCAGTACGCCCATCCCGGTGAATTCGAGCACGCCGTCGCTGCCCAAATACCGTTCAACGATTCCGTAATGGCCGTTGACGAGTGTCGTGGTGTAATTGAATTGAAATCCTTCGGAATACGACAACACCGAGCTTAGCGTATCCGGTACGGTGCGGCCGTCATCGTAGTGATAGATGCCGCCCATAGACATGGCGCGTTCGGGCATGCCGCATTCGGTGATGAAGTGAAACGCGTCCAGGTGATGCGTCATAAAGTCACCGATGATACCGTTCGAGTATTCCCGGAATTGACGCCATTGGAAAAAGCGCCGGGGATCGAACCGGTAGCGCTTGGTGCCGTGCAAAAATTCGTCCCATTGGACGTTCGACGCGTTGGCCTCAGCGGGCGGTGCGTTATACGACACCATCCCGTCCGCCATATGCCGGTTCACCTGTACTTCAACCAGCGTGCCGATCGTGCCGGATTGATACAGTTCTTTCCCTCGTTGGTAAATGTCCGTACTGCGCAGTTGGGTGCCCACCTGCACGATACCGCCGGTTTCGACTGCGCGCGCACGTAACGCCGCAGCGTCTTCCGTGGTCAACGTCATCGGTTTCTCGACATAGACATCGAGTCCTTGACCGAGCGCGGCCATCGCGGCGTCCGCGTGAATGTGATCGGGCGTCGCGATGATGAGAGCGTCCAAATTCTCGGCGGCCAACATTTCTTCATATAGGTGATAACCACCCACAGCGGGATAACGATCTTTACACCAATTGACCGCCCGGTCGCGCCAGACGTCATATGCGTCGCAAACCGCCACGACCAATACATCGTCGCGGCGAAGCGTCTCCTGCAACAACGAAGATCCACGTCCACCCGCTCCGATGATCCCGCACCGTACTTTGTCGTTTGCGTTCAATGTTCTGCGGGCCGGTGCAACCGTTTCGCCCTTATCAGTAGGTCCAGGGCCTGCTGCGGACGCGGTGGTACTGCCGGCAAGCGCGCCTGCCGTGGCCGCTTGCGCGAGAAAGTCGCGACGTGTAGGTCTGTGGGTCTGGCTCCCCATGCGTCCCCCGCAATGGATGTTCCGAGACTCTTGATAAGCGCGTCTGGCGCGCTCCCCTGGCAGAAGCATAGCACAAGGCCGCTAATGCAGACGAAGTCGCCCTTCATTTCACCCCTCTCCACGTGGCAGAATATAGGGTTTACGCCACTTCGCGTGTGCTGCGCATATCGTGCGGTAATCTATGCATCGGGTCTCAATTAGGAATCACAACGTGTCAGACGAAGCAATTGGAAATATTAGCGTGAAGTTGCCGGACGGTTCGGCGCGTGAGTTGCCGGCCGGGAGTTCGGCATTGGATTTGGCCATGGCCATCGGGCCTGGGCTTGCTAGAGCGGCGACGGGTACAACGATCAACGGCGAGATCATGAGCTTGCCCACGCCGCTTGAAGATGGCGACGAAGTGGCCATCCTCACGTTCGATAGCCGTGAGGGACAAGACGTGTTCAATCACAGCGCCGCCCATTTGATGGCGTCGGCGATTCAGCATTTGCGTCCGGGTACAAAGTTCGCCATTGGCCCCGCGATTGAGGACGGTTTTTATTACGACATCGAGTGTGACCCGCCGATGTCGGAAGAAGAGTTCCCGGCCATCGAGAAAGAGATGGCGAAGATCGCGAAGCAGAACGATTCGTTCCAACGGATCGACGTTTCGAAATCGGATGCGCTCGATTTTTTCAAGGATCGCGAAGACCAATACAAAATCGAACTGATCGAAGATCTTGAGGATGGCACGATCACCTACTATCAACACGCCGATTTTACCGACCTTTGTCGCGGGCCGCATTTGCCGTCGACCGGGTCGCTCAAAGCGTTTAAGTTGTTAAGCCTTGCCGGCGCGTATTGGCGTGGCGATGAGAAGCGGCCGATGCTTCAACGCATTTACGGCACTGCGTTTCCGAAGAAAAAAATGTTGGACGAACATCTGGAGTTGTTGGCGGAAGCGGAGAAGCGAGATCACCGCAAGGTAGGAAAGCAACTCGATCTCTTTAGCTTTCATCATGAGGGGCCAGGTTTCCCGTTCTTCCATCCCAAGGGCATGACGGTCCTCAACGAGTTGATGAGCTACTGGCGTGAAGAACATGTCAAACGCGGGTACGGCGAAATTCGCACGCCAACGATTCTCGATGTATCGCTCTGGCACAAGTCCGGCCATTGGGACAATTACAAAGAAAACATGTACTTCACCCAAGTGGACGATCGCGAATTCGCGGTGAAGCCCATGAATTGTCCGGGTGCGATGCTGGTGTTTAAGACGGGGCAGACCAGTTATCGGGATTTGCCGCTACGGTTGGCGGAGGTCGGTTCGGTCCATCGTCACGAGAAGTCCGGCGTGTTACACGGGCTGACTCGCGTACGAAATTTCACGCAAGATGACGCACACATCTTCCTCATACCGGATCAGATTCTGGAGGAAGTGCATGCGCTGATCGATTTTATTGATGAGGTGTATACGAAGTTCGGATTTGACTACACGATCGAACTGAGCACGCGACCAGAGAAATCGATCGGCAGCGACGAAATGTGGGAAAGTGCGACCTCGGGATTGCGAGATGCGCTCGATGCCAAAGGCGTCGACTACGTCCTCAACGAAGGCGATGGCGCATTTTATGGCCCGAAGATAGACTTCCATATTCGCGACAGCTTGAAACGATCGTGGCAATGCGCGACCGTCCAGCTCGACTTCGCCATGCCCGAGAAATTCGACTTGGAGTACACCGGCGCCGATGGCAATGCCCATCGCCCTGTCGTCATTCACCGCGTGGTATACGGATCGATTGAACGGTTCTTCGGCATCTTAATTGAACATTTTGCAGGCTCATTTCCCACGTGGCTTGCGCCCGTCCAGGCTATGGTCATTCCGGTGGCTCCGGTGTTTGAGGGGTACGCGCAGGAGGTGCAAGGCCGGATGCGCAAGGCGGGAATTCGAGCTGAGGCCGATGTCAGCAAAGAGTCGCTCAAATACAAGATACGGACGGCGCAGAATGATAAAATACCGTATATGCTTGTTGTTGGCGAGCGGGAACAGGATGCAGATTCCGTTTCGGTACGCCATCGGAAGGCCGGTGACATCGGTTCGCAGACGATCGATGCGTTCGTCCGGCGTATCCAGGTTGAGGTGGCTACACGATCATTGGATACGGACTCCGCTAAACCGAGTTGACACTTTTCGCAGTTCGATTTGGTATGCTAGCCATCGGGCAGAATGGGTGAGGAGGTGGCAGCAATGACCGAACTCAATAAGAAGGCGGTTTCATCCGCGGTCGATGCGATCGGGCGGTGTAAGCAGTGCGGCTCCCCCGTCACACAAATTAACAAAGTAGTCGGACCGACGGGCATGTTTTGCGGAGACGAGTGCAAAGCGAATCACGAAGCGTTTACGCAACGGGCAGGATCGCTCGAGCGGACGAACAAGGGTTCGTTTTTTGGCATTCCCCATATGTTGGGCAAGTTGACGAGCAAACTCATCGTGCTCGCAATCATCGTAGTGGTTATAGGCGTAGTCGGCGTAATGTTTGAGATACCAGTATTGTCACCATTTGTGAGTAGTGTCCGCGCAAGATTTGGTTTTTAGCAGCGTAGCAATCGCTACGTCTTATTAGCGTTGGCAGGCGGGCTGTAACAATGAAGGCCGCAGGTCAAGTAAGGAGGGACTCATGGATCTAAGTTGGGCAAAATTTCCAATCATTATTCTTGTTATTTTCGGTCTAGGGTGGCTGGTTTCCTCGGGCGGTGTAACGTACATGCACAACAAGTTTGCTGTGGAAGCGGGTGAAGATGAGAAGCAGAATGAGTTAAACGAAGCCGGTTTGACGCGGTTGGCCAGTTTTTTGATGAAAACGTTACGGTATGAGAAGGGCGGACAAGTCCTGGAAGACGCCATTAGCCTATACCCGAATGGGAAGAATGCGCTGTTCAATCAATATCGATTGGCGAAAGCGTATGAGAAGCAGCAGGATTATGTAAAATGTTTGACCTTGCTCGACCAGTTATGGCAGATGGAAGCGCACCAATATGATGATCGCATCGCGGACAACGATGCGTTGAGATTGCGCATGGAAAAATTGGCGGAAACGCATGAGTTGGGCCAGGTTGGTCAATGGTAATTTAGTCCAACGCCCGGCGCGGAATGTCTCGTGGCCGATCGTGTAATAGGACGTATACCGGTTCTTGAATGCCTGCGCGCGGGGAAACGCCCCGCGCGCAGGCTTTTTGTGTTGGACGGAGCGAGAGGACTCGAAGATATTCTGGCTGCGGCTTCGGGTATTGAAGTGGAGTCACGTTCCCGGCGTGATCTCGACGCCATGGTCGAGGGCGAAACGCATCAGGGCGTTATCCTCGAAGCGGAAGCGTTGCCCTTGCACGATTTGGACGCGTGGCTGGCCAGATTGAAAGACCGTCCTGACGCCGTCGCTGTGTTACTTGATGGTATCGAAGACCCGCACAACCTCGGAGCGATCGTTCGCAGTGCGGCCGCCTGTGGTGCGGCCGGCGTCATCTTTGCAAAAGATCGATCTGCGCCGTTGTCGTCCATCGCTATGAAAACCGCGGCCGGTGCCATGGAGCACATCGATCTGGTTCGCGTGACCAATCTGGCGCGATCGATCGAAACGATGCAGTCCGCCGGTTTCTGGATTTCCGCGTTGGACGCCGAGGGCGATCAGGATTTGTGGGACGCGAACCTGACAGGCCGTACCGGCATCGTGATCGGCAGCGAGGGAAAAGGCGTGCGCCGTTTAGTGTCGGAGAGATGCGATTTACGGCTGCGCATTCCAATCGAGGGTCCCATCACCTCGCTCAACGCATCGGTGAGCGCCGGTATCGCGCTTACGGAGTGTCTGCGTCAGCGTGTCCGTCCAAGCGCTTCCGCTCCAGACGGTTGACAATCACCGTGCCTGCCGCGTCGCCGAGGACGTTGGTTGACGTACGGAACATGTCGAGCATCCGGTCGACCGCAAAAATGATGAAGATGTAGTAGAGCGGCAATCCGACGGCAGTTGCGACGATGGCCATCGTAATCAGGCCCGCACTGGGGACCGCTGCCGCGCCGACGGAGGCCATGACAGCGGTGATGAAGATCACGCCTGTCTTTGCCGCCGTTAGTTCAATCGGGACATCGGCGAGTCCGCCGTACATTTGGATTAGGAAGATTACGGCGACCCCTTCGTAAAGCGCAGTGCCGTCCATGTTTACGGTCGCACCGACGGGCAAAGCGAATTCGGCGACTTTGTCATCCACATCCAACTTCTTCGTAACACAGTGGATAGTCACGGGCAACGTCGCCGCGGACGACGTGCTGGAAAACGCGATTAACCATGCGTCTTGAATGCCGCGCAAGAAACGCAAGGGGGACATCCCGCCGATTGTTGATACCAAGATCAGCAACACACAAATATGGACGAAGATCCCGCCGATGACCGTGATGCAGTACCATCCAAGCGATTGAAGCGCTTCCATCCCGAGCTCAGCAACAACGGACGCGATGAGGCAGCCAATTGCTACCGGTGCGACTTCCATCATCCACATGGTAATTTTCATCATCACTTCATTGAAACTCTGGAAGAACGTCATTACCGGTTTTGCTTGTTCACCCAGCGCCAGGCATGCGAGCCCTGTGAGCATCGCGAAGAAGATAACGCCCAACGCATTCGGCGGCGATTGCGCCAATGCGTTGAATGGATTCTCGAGTATCTTCATCAGAATTTCCGTTTTCAACATGTCGCCCGGCGTCTGTTCGGACGCCGTATTCATGCGCGAGTATTTGTCGCCGAATCCGCCCGAGCCAGCCGCCGTATCTTCCTGATCGCTGATGTACCTACGAAATGCCGCTTCGCCTGCCGGCGTTGTTAGGTCTTCGCCGGTGTCTGTTGCGAAGGCCGCTGCGTACACTTGAATTTCGCTCTCACGTTCGGCGCGAATGCTTTGAGACGCGGCCCTTTCACCTGGGCGAATAATGAGCACCGCCGCTACGCCAATCGCAACCGCGATGGTCGTTGTGCACACGTAGTAGAGCATGGTCTTGCCGCCGATGTTGCCAAGCTCGCCCATGTTGGGCAACGAACTAATACCGGCGACGATTGATGCGAAAATGAGCGGAGCGATAATCATCTTCAGGCCGCCGACGAATATCGTCTTGCCCAGGAGGTCGAGCCACCAAATCGCGTTTACGTAGAGCGCGCTGTCCGGGTCGGCAAAGTAGTTGAGCGCCAGGCCTAGAATTAGGCCAATAAACATGCCAATGAAGATGCGCTGATGTAGGCTGATTTTCGTCATGATGATCGTTCCGCCGCTACTCTAACCGGGTGCTCCCGTCTACGCAAACGTATTCGGCTCGCCGGTCAGTCCACGATGTCCCGGTACCTGAACGAATACATCACGCTATCGATTGGCTTGCCGTCGACTTCGACGTAGGGATATATCGCGAAATTGAGCGGTTCGCCTGTCATACCAGGCAGTGTGATATCCCGGCCTACGGTGAATTGCACGCGGTCGGCATCGAGGCCTCCGAACAGTTCGTCGCGGCGGCTTTGGTCTTTGAATGCTTCCGAGGCGTCCAGCGGAATCCAACCAGCGCCATCTTCGTGGAATTCGGCCCAGCAGTGGTAGCCGTTGATCTCACCGGACGATTTTTCGTTTGGAACGCTGAACCCCATCAAGAATCGGCTGGGCACACCAATCGATCGCGCCTCGCCGATGAAGAGCGAATGAAAGTCCGTGCAGTTTCCTGAGCGCGTATCACACGCGTATATCGCATCGCCCCGGCCCCAACCTTTCCCGCTTTTGTCATACCGAACAGTGTCAACGATGTGATTGTACAACCTACGCGCTTTGGCGAATGTCGAAGTAGCGTCGCCAGCGATACGCTGGGCTTCCGCTCGTACGATGCCGTCGGTGGTCACCATTCGGGATGGGCTGAGATAGCGCAAACGATCCTCGTCGGAAAGCGGGTTGGCATCGCCGCCTTCCGGTTTCTGGCACACCTTTCGCTCTACAATGAAAGAGACTACGACATCGCCGCCTCCCTTATTGAATTCAAGAAAGACAAACCGGTTTCCATACTCGGCATCGGTCACAAACGAAAAATCGACCTCCGTGTCAACACTCAGCCCAACGATTGTTTGATGGTCTTTCGTCTGGGGTACGGGAATCCAAACGTCCGCAGGACCGGGAACGTCGCCAAGCGTAACGCGGTATTTCATCTCAAACGTACGCTGTGTTCCGTCCCCGGCATACGCGAGTGAGGTCCATCCAGCGAAAAAGGCTAAGGCGCGAATATAATTTGAAGCCATGGGTGTAGCAATCCCTTGCAAATTGGAGAGTTTATAACCGCCGAACGAGCCCGCATTTTAGCGGGTACCCCATGCATTCAAAACGGCCTGATAATCGTGCCACTTCAGGTCAAATCCGGCGGGCTACGCAGCAGATGACAAGTTCTTCACCTTTGTTATGAAACAACTTACGACTTTCGCGAGTCCAATTCAGAACCAACAGAGTTTCCACCCGGAGAAATTCACCAATGGCTGCACCTGAATACCTTTCAACAACCGACTCGATACTCATTTATATGGAAAACAAAAAAGTGAGCTTAGGCGTCGGCGCATTCATCCATTTGGACGGTCCGGTCGCCTTTGAGGACTATATTGCCGATTTCACGCATCGTCTGGAATTGCTTCCGAGGTTGCGGCAAAAAGTGGTGAACACACCGTTGGGCCTCGGGCTTCCAACGTGGGAACATGACGCAACCTTCGACTTGTGCAACCACGTCAAGAAAGCCACGTTACCTACACCAGGCACCGAAAATGAACTTCACGCATTTGTGTCGGACATCATGAGCGCCCGTATGGATATGACCCGACCGCCTTGGGAAATTTATCTCATCGACGGCTTAGCGGACGGCCGAGGCGCCTCGTTGATGAAAGTGCATCATTGTATGACGGACGGACAAGGTGGCGAGAAAATCTATGCGACGATCATGGATTTTGAAAAGACTGCACCCCGCACGGTTCCAGCCAAACTGACACCATTCAAAAATGCTCGAACGCCTTCCGGCATCGTTCGAGCGACGAGAGCAATCGCCACGGGAACGAAGATCCGCCTCTCGGAAGCGCGCCGGATGCTTACCGGCAAACCCACAAACCCACGTCCGAAAAGCGAACGAAAACAGAGCAAAGCGCTATTGAAAGCCTATGCGAACGCACCCGGATTACGATTTGGATTCAATGCGAATGTTTCGGGAAAAACCCACTACGGCTTCGTCGATTTGGCGTTGGATGAAATGCGGGCGATTCGAAGTCAGCACGGCGGAACGGTGAACGACGTTTTCTTGACCGCAGTTTCTGGCATGTTGGATCGGGTCGCGCGCGAAGAAGGAACTGATACCACGGACAAATTCTGCCGCTTTCATCTCGCCGCCAATGTTCGGGATGCGGAGAGTCAGGACGCTTGGGGCAATCACGCCACGCTGATTCCCACATTGACACCTATGGGCATTGCGGACCCCATTGAACGGCTTCGCAGAATTACGGCGTACACTCAAGAAGCCAAACAGGTAAATCTTGCGCAGTCGATGCAGGAGATGCTTACGATACAGAGTTTCATAATGCCGGCGCCGCTGTTACGACTACTGGGTGCTTCAATTACATCGGAATTCTTCAACGGCATGCTTATGCGTTACAAAAAGAACTTGCCCCGCAATCTTTATTCGACCAACGTGCGTTGGCCCGAAATCACCGCATATCTGGGCGGACGCAAAATCGAGAACTTTCGCCCGCTGGTTCCCGTGGCCCCTTCGACCGGCCTCATCTTCGCCGCGATTACCTACGGTTCATCGCTCCAAGTTTCGTTGGCAGGCGATCCCGATTGCATACCGGACATGAAGGTGTACGCGGATTATTTACAAGAATCGTTCGACGCTCTGCGTGAAGCCGCGGATGTCCCCCGCCAATCAAGTTCGCCTGATGCGCCAATTGCTCCTGAACTTTCAGGCGTCTAGCCGAGTCTTAATCGTACGACAGACTCGGATACCAGTTGGTCCCTCGGCCTTCCGGCGTGAGGTCGAGAAAGTTCCACAACGGGAACATCAGATCCATATGGCGCGGGTCGCCGTCTAAGCCGGCATACAACATTTCGCTGCCATAAAAATGGAGAATGCCATCGGGCGTTTTCTGAAACACGTTACACATGGGCATCTGAACGCCGTCAGGGGTTTGTCCAAAATAATCGTCGTGATACCCATTCTTTTCCGATGACAGCAGACGAAGGTGTTTCCAATCCCGACCATCGGCCCAAGCTTGTAAACGCTGTGCAGGCGATTTGCCGATGACCGCGACATTGACACGTTGCGACAAGTGGTGCGCTTGCCCGTTCAATCCGTCGAGGATGCCGGTACACATCGGGCACGGATTATCATTGTTCGGTCCATACATGTAGCTGTAGAGGATTAGCGTGTTCTTATCCCCCGCAAATAAATCCGATAGCCGTGTTTCATTTACGACGCCGTCCGAGGCTTCTTCAAAAACGTAATCCTCAACCTCGCCGCCCGGCGGTAATTCTTGACGCAATGCGGCGACATTCGCGATCTGATCACGCAACGCGATTTCGGCCTGCAACAATTGATCGCGTGCAATGCGGTACGCATCAGATTCATTCGGAAAGCGGATTGAGCTAGTGGCCATCGCACATCTCCTTGTACTCTTTTTTCTGATCAAAGAAGTATAGTATGCCTGCGACAACGAACGGGCAACTCCAGAATCACTACTCAGAATCGTACTCGTCACCATGACACGTATACCCAAATCATCGAAGAAAATTCTCGTCGTTGGCAGCGCCAATGTGGACTTAGTGACACGTGTGCCACGGTGTCCGAAGCCGGGCGAATCGCTAGTGGGCACTTCGTTTACGACGGTGCCCGGCGGCAAAGGAGCGAACCAAGCCGTTGCGTCCGCGCGTCAGGGTGCTGAGACTACGTTTGTCGGCTGTGTCGGTGACGATTCGTTCGGCGCGATGCTTCGCAGCAATCTCGAACGCGAAGGGATCAATGTTGATCACGTGAAAATCGATGCGAATGACCCAACCGGGACGGCGTGCATTTATGTGATGGATGATGGCGACAACGCGATTGTCGTGACCCCGGCAGCAAATCATGGCCTTACACCAGCAGATATTGAGGCGCTCCATCCTGTCATCGCTGCCCACGATGTGGTGTTGACCCAGCTTGAGATTCGGCTGGAAACGGTCGAGGCGCTGTTGTGCGCTTCCAGATCAGCGGGTGTTTTTTCTATACTGGACGCCGGTCCGGTTCGCGATACGCCTATTGAGTTGTTGCGTTTGGCCGATCTCGTGTCGCCAAATGAAACGGAAGCTGAAGCTTTTACCGGCGTGCCGATTCGTTCCGATGATGATGCTAGGACAGCGGCCGGACGGTTCCATGAATCGGGCACTGAAACGTTGGTGATAAAATTGGGCGCGCGCGGTGCGCTATTCGCGACGCCCGGTCAGCAACACAATGCACCGGCGTTTGGTGTTAATGCGATTGATACCGTTGCGGCTGGCGACGCCTTCACCGCGGCGCTAGCGATTGCGTGGGGCAACGGTGAGCCGGCAAATGTATTGCGATATGCGAATGCCGCGGGCGCGCTGGCCACGACCAAAGCAGGCGCCCAGGACGCAATGCCGACACGGGAAGAAATCGATTTGTTCTTGACGGAGAAAAGTTCATGAAAGACGGTCAACTGAAATATACGGCATCTGTAATGTGTGCGGATTTGCTCAATCTCGAACGCGACCTCGGCGCCATCGAGCGATCGGGTTTTGATGAGCTGCATTACGACATCATGGACGGTGCATTCGTGCCGAATCTCACGCTCGGGTTCGATGTCATTCGATTGGCGAAAGAGCGTTTCAGCATTCCAGCCAGTGCCCACCTCATGCTGGAACGACCGGAAAAATACATCGACCGATTTGCCGAAGCGGGTTGCGATAGCATCACCGTGCATGTCGAGGCGTGTGCGCATGCGCCCCGAACATTGAATGCGATTCGCGAAGCAGGCTCCAGTCCCGGCATCGCCATCAATCCGGCGACTCCGCTCACCCGGCTCGATTATTTACTCGATTACGTCGATCGTATTCTTGTAATGACGGTCGATCCCGGTTACGCCGGTCAAAAATTGATATCGAGTTCGTTCGAGCGGGTGAAAATACTGCGTGAAAACATTTCGTACCGGGAACGGCGAATCGATATCGAAGTGGATGGCAATATCTCGGCGACGAACGCCGCCATCCTCGCTAACCAAGGGGCTAATCGGTTCGTTCTGGGTACGGCCAGCGTCTTCAATGCGCGCTATCCCGACTTAGAAGAAGCGCTTCCCGGATTCAAGGAAGAGGTCGCGGCCGAACGGGCTGTCGTTTAGCAGCGCCGATCGTGGTGACTAAATCGAGTTTGCGTAAAAAGGCTGTCGAGACTCGATTAACTTTGCCTGATCACGCTTCGCGCAATCGTGCGATCGCTAATCGTCTCGAAGCATACGACGTTTACCGGGAGTCCGGTGACGTGTATGCCTACGTCTCAATGTCCGAAGAAGTGGATACACACACCATCATCGAGCGCGCAATACGACTTGGCCGATCCGTATTCGCCCCGCGCGTAATCACAAACTCTTCGTTGGAGTGGGTACAAATTGATTCCATCGATGCTTTACATCCGGGCGCGTTCGGCGTGTTGGAGCCTGTTGGCCCCGCTTCATCGAAAGCGACAGCAGATGGTGCGGTAGCGTTAGTCCCCGGCGTAGCATTCGACCGCGAGGGATTCCGGCTGGGTTGGGGAAAAGGGTATTACGATCGTTTTCTGTCCACATTCAACGGCAGAACAATTGCCCTTGCATTCGATTGTCAGATTTATGATGCCGTTCCCGTCGAAGCACACGATCAGCCCGTGGAGTTTCTGGTCACCGAATCGGAAATCTTCACGGCTACACAGCGCTAGACGTTTATACGTATGCCTCGTCGAACCCTATCTTAATCCCATGGGCGGACCGGCTGCGGCATCACGATCCTGATCACGTAGCCACATCAAGAACTTCTCCTGCGCTTCACGTTGCGGCCGGTCCTCAGGTCTCCACGCGCGCGCGGCGGTGTCCCAGGCGACGTTCGGAAGTCCGTTATCGCGAAGGAAGTGAATAAGTTTCAACGTACGAAACGCGTCAAACCAGGTATGAAATTGCCGCTCGCGTTGTTGATCGGTCGTCACGCCTTCACAAATTCGAGTCCAAGCGGCATCGAATTTCTGACCACGCAGAAACTTCTGAACGGGTTCTTCTTGCACCTCCTGGCACTCTTCGTTGGCCAATTCAAAGCAACGTTGAACACAGGTGTATACGACTGGGTTGTAGATGCCGATTGATTGAGTCACATTCCCAATTGCTTGCCGTACACGCCGTCCGGTGCCGAACGGTACCCGGTGTGACGCCCTCGCAGACGGATACACTGTTGTCGTGGCTATCGTGATCATCTCACCGGTCTTTGCCAGTTGTTGTAAGAAGTAAAAATCTTCGCCGGCTTGCCGTCGGTTCATACCGGAAACGGCGGCGTACGCTTCAGGCGTACACACCATCGTGGAACCGACGGTATGAAATGCGTACGGCGATCCAGCAACGCGGAGCCCGTGGACATGGCACCGCAGGAAAATTTCGTAATCAACAATGGCTTCGCGGTGCGCGGATTCGTCCGGCAACGGATGCTCAAAATTCACCACGCCTGCCCATGCGCGGTCTTGATCGAAGGCTTTGTGGACGGCGTCCAGGTAGTTCGGTGCGACCGTGGTATCCGCGTCGAGCGAGCACAATAGCCGGACCGTCGCTGGGGAATCCGCGAGAATCGACAAACCGCAATCGAGGCCGATTTTACGCGCCAAACCGACGCCGTCTTTCTCCGGCAGTTCATTGCCAGGCGATGATGCGTCGATAAATCCCAGTTGTAAAGCCTTTGCGGCGTCGCGCGGAATTGAGTCGGTTTCGCAGCCTTCTAGCGATTCCTTGAAGTCGCTGAGCAACGCTTGGTTGTCTCGAACGTCCTCCGGTTCCGCATAGTCCGGATCTCGGTTGTTCACGACGCAAATAATCAACGTATGACGGAGACGGCCTGCGCTGCAACGAGCAAGGCTGGACAGCATCGCTGGAAGTCTTGACCTTTCGGCAAGACAGGGGACAACGACTACCGTGTCCACATTGTCCACACCGTCCACCTGTAACGGCCAGCGGTCGAGATCGGTTCGCTTGGCGATGTAACGTGAAAACGGTTTATCCATTGCTCAACCGGTCTCTGATCTTGGAAATGCCTGCGATACGATCTCGAATGCGGCGTTAGCATCGGGCCCATCAATCCAATGAATCACCGATCCCTTGCGTTCCATTCGCCGAAACCATTTCGCCTGTTTCCGGGCGAATTGCACAATTGCGGCGGACAGTTTTTGGATGAGATCGTTCTTGTTCTTGATATCGCCTTCCACATAATTCAATACATACCGGAATTCGAGACCGAGAAAATCGAGCTTCTCCGAAGGAATCCCGTTCCGCAGCAACTGTTCAACTTCTTCGATGAGGCCTTCGTCGATGCGGGCGACCAACCGTTCGCGTATCCGGCGATGCAGTACTTCTTTTTCCAGGCGCACTCCCAGTATGAGTGGACGTATATCGGGTGCCGGTTCGGGTGTGTGACAGGCCGAATATTCGGCAATCTCGATTGCGCGTATCGTCCGTGCGCGATCCGTTAAGTCGGTGGTGTTGTGGAGCGATCCCTTTGCTTGGCGTAGCCGCGCTTCTAGTGCGTTGTCCTCAAGGCCCTCGGCTTCGATCCGCCAGCCCTCGTCCACCGGAACTTCTACCATCCGGTATCGATTGAGGGCCGCTTCGATGTAGAGCCCTGATCCTCCCACGACAATCGGCAAGACGTCTCGATTCGTGAGCGAATCGAACGCGCAGAAGAAATCCCGTTGGTAGGCGAAGACGTTGTATTCACTTTCAAGGTCTACAGTGTCGACCAAATGATAGGGCACCGGAGGCCCGTCCGCTTGGTATTCATCCAGATCTTTCCCGGAGCCCAAATCGAGTCCGCGGTACACCTGGCGGGAGTCGGCAGCGATAATTTCACCGCCGAATCGTCGTGCGAGCTGGACGCCCAATCGAGTTTTTCCCGACGCAGTGGTACCAATAACAGCGACAAGATTGTATGAAGAAGTAATCAAATCTAGAATATCCCGATGAATATTCTAGACAACATATGGTGTATGTTCAATGGCGATAATCCAAATGCAGTATAATTTCTTTACATTATATGATGAAAGTTGCAAATAATATAGATATTTGTCATTATATAACATAACAAAGGGGCCGCTCGACGGTATGGTGTTGAGCGGATGGGGATATATTTTTTACGAATAATACGCCAGTGGGCGGTGTATACTCTTCCAGGACGGATCGTGCGTGCTGGCAGCACGGAGGCGGCTGCAGTGGTTAAATGGCGACTATTGGGTTCGGTTTGGGTGTGTCTGGCAATGGCCGGAGGCGCTATCGCGCAGCCTCTCGCCGATCACGCCACCATGGCGCCCATCACCAGCCAGAGCCGAATCGCCGCTTCGATCCACGCCATGCCTCAGTCGGAGGCCGCCGAATACGTCCAATCCGTGAGCCGCGTACATGTAGTGAATACGTATAGTGGACTCAATACATTTCTACGTCAGGAAGATGCTGAATACAAGATGTTGCGAGTGGGCCGTGGCGTCGTGCTGGATTGGGATTCGGAAACGCTGTTCGATGTGGGATCGCCGGATGCGGGTTACACCACCTATTCCGCGGCGATCGTTTCCACCGATGCACTTGGCCTTCGGGTCCAAGTTGATTTGTCCCTCTTATCGACAGGTGATGAAGTATGGGTAGTTGATCCAACTGGCCCGCGCGCGTTTGGTCCGTTCGGATTGGGCGACGAGGTCGATGGCGGACGGTGGCTGCCCACGGTCGTCGACGACACAGCAGTATTGATCGTGCGCACGACCTCGGCGATTAGACCACAGGTGAGTGTTGTCGGCGTATCGCATTTCTATCGGGATCTTGCGGCTGCCACCAAGGAACTTTCATGCAACGTCAACATTGCATGTGAATCGGACCCGGCGTTGCTGAGTGTAGCGACGGGCGTCGGCATCATGGTCGTGCCGGTGGGCAATGGCGATGCGGCCCTTTGTTCGGGCGCGTTGGTCAATAACCCGGACACCAGCATTTTCGAACCGTTGTATCTAACGTCGTGGCATTGCGTGCCGAGTGCATCCAGCGCAGAACAAATTGATGTCGTCTGGGATTTTCGGGCTACTGCATGTGGCACCGACGATCCGCCGTCGTTGGCCGTATTGCCTCGGAGCAATGGCGTGGCGATGATGGCGACAGATAGCGAACTCGACATTACCCTGCTTGAGCTGGACGACGTGCCGAGTGGTCCATTTGGTCGAACGTTCCTAGGCTGGGAAACGGGGACGCCGCAAGTTAGTGAAGCGCTCGCCAGTATCCATTTTCCGGAAGGCGCGCACATGCGCATTTCGAAAGGCGAAGTAGACGGCGTCGATCAGGCGTCCGGTTCGTTCCGGTTGCAAACGAAAGTACAGTGGACGGACGGCGTTACAGAGCCCGGCTCATCGGGAAATCCTTTGTTGCTTGCATCGTCGGACTACCGTGTCATCGGAACACTCAGCAATGGCCCGTTGCACTCGTGCGTGAACACGTCAGGAAACGTCGATTGGTATTCGTCGTTCCGTGATTTCTTTCCAAAGGTCGAACCGTTTCTGAAAGGCACAACCAATCCGCCACCTCCGACGGGAGGTTGCGCGGCGACCAAAGCCTTCGCGGGCGACCCGGAATCACTTGATCGATTGCGCGCGTTCCGCGATGAAGCGCTAGCAGCCACCGCGCCAGGCAAATTGATGATCAAGTTGTACTACGGCGCATCGCCTTACATGGCGCGACTAGTGGAGTCGTCAACGTTTGCACGTTCGACGTTCCGAACCGCCGCTGCACCTTTCGCATACGCCGGGTCTAAATTACAGTAGTCCGTCGTTTTCCAAGATGACGAGCGTTTGCGAAAAAATCACTATCTGAATTTCGATCTATCTAATCGTCGCCCAGCGTCGCATGAACCGACGCTTGACGAACTTCAGCGAGTGCAACAACATCCTGATCTGCGCGCTGCCAAACGTTCGCGAGTCGTTGGTACGCATCTTCAGCGGTTTTAGTATCACCGCTCTCAGACGCTGCGCGCGCCAATCCCAGGAGTGAATTCGCGCGCAAAGGCGTTCTCTTGAGCTGTTCCTTGTATGCGGTTACGGCTTCATCGTGTTCGCCCGCAGCCGCTAATACTTCACCGAGTAATTCGCCAGAAGGTTTTGCAACGTTTGGTGGACCGAACTTGTAGGGCAACGCGGCTTCCGCTTCTACGGCTTCGCGCGCGAGTTCAACCGCCCGATCAGCATCGCCGTCCACGAGCGCAAAGAGTGCGTCCAATTCCATGCGCAACACACCCGCAGTTCCTTTGTCGCCCACCGCTTCGGATCGTCCGGCCACCGCTTTTATTTCTTCTGCATGAGCCCGGGCCTCATCTAGATTTCCGCGCTTCAAGTCTGCCAGTGCTCTCGCAAAGTAGTAGTTCGGCGACGAGACATCGACGCCT
>Ga0315336_1003865_pt1 | contig 19037 bp, 12 predicted proteins | sample ASW5metaG_FD_204512 | JGI IMG/M metagenome (GOLD analysis project Ga0315336, IMG submission 204512) | Ammonia-oxidizing marine archaeal communities from Monterey Bay, California, United States - ASW #5 | ecosystem: Environmental > Aquatic > Marine > Intertidal zone | place: USA: California... | reverse complement strand
ATTCGCGAGCTTGGCCCATAAGATTCATCCAAACCTGACGCATTCCGAACAGGTCGAAGTGGCCAATCATGAGGGTCGCAACGAACACCGTCGCCCAACCCATCCAGTACACGCCAAGGACTGTCATGCGAGCCATCTCGTTGTCGACCGACCAAAGCATCTGGGGCATGGGAACCCACTGCCAATACATGACGATCAGCGCCAACGACGAGGCCAACACATAAGTCGCTCGCTCCATGTGTTGGGGTACGAATTTGGTGAGAACTTTCTTGAATCCTCGTCGTGCCATACCGCTATGCTGGATCGCGAACAAGCTCAGCAGGCCCAGGTTCACGGCCAGCGCTACTCCAAAAGGGTAGAGGTCTCCTGAATCGATGGTTTTGGGGGCAAACATGTTGCCGACAAAAGCTGGAGCGTAGGCGAACGAGCACAGGAACACGGCGTAGCAGATGGTTCCATAAGCGAAGCTGAAGTATCGGGTCATCGTATTTTTCTCCTTTGAAATTCGGGTTTACTCAAGGCCAATCAGGAAAGCTCCGGCGTCGGCCAAAACTGGGGCGATCGATCCGTAGATAGCGATCAGAAGCAAGGTCGGGACAAGGTTGGAACGCATTTCGTTAGAGTCTTCAACTGCTGTCGGCCGGCTGAGTTCAGCCTGCGAAACTCGCGGCGACTCATCCAGCGGCGCTCGCGCCGGAACGCGTTGGTGCGGTTGCGGATCGCGTTGGGCTGGTTTGAAGTTCATGGTCGGTTTCTTGTCTCCTGCCATAACAAGCGCGGGTCGGAGCGCATACCCGACACGTGAGCAAAAAGTTTTATGCAGCAGTCAGGGGGCAAGCCTCACTAGGGCCGAGTTGCGGCGCTGGGCGCTTTCGATCATCGTGGAATCGGTGGCCAAACCCCCAGCCAGTCGAAATGGATCTTCTCGAGACTGGATCGAGTTTGCTCCGGCGTGGCTGCTGTTCGCAGTTCTCCAGTGGGCGCCGTTGCCGCTGGCGCGGCTTCTGATCGGGTTGGCGATATCGGTCTGCCGGCGGGTCACACCAAGGTGGAGAATGATCGCCCTCGCTAACCTGCGTGTTGCGCTTCCCGACGCCACTGAGGTTGAGCGCGAACGCATACTCGAGGGCGTATACGACAATCTTGGGCGGAATGTGCTGATGCTGGCGCGCCTTCCGCGGCTTACCCCACGAAATATCTCCGATTGGGTGTCTTATGACGGGCTCGAGCACTACCAAAGGGGGATCGAGCAAGGAAGGGGGGTGCTATTCCTAACGGCTCACCTGGGCGGCTGGGAGTTGAGCTCGGCTGCGCATGCGCTGTTCGGACATCCCATGTGGGTGATGGTGCGGACGCTCGACAATTCATTGTTGGACACGTTGGTGAGCCAGCGGCGACGGCTGTTCGGCAATCGCGTCATCCGCAAACAGGACGCCGCTAAGCTCACGCTAAAGGCCTTGCGAAACAATGAGGCGGTCGGAATCTTAGCCGATCAGAACACCATCGGGGCTGACGGAGTATTCGTTGATTTCTTCGGCAAACCCGCGGCGGCCACCAAGAGTGTGGCGCAGTTCGCACGGCAGACGGGCGCGGCGGTGGTTTTTGGGTTTGCCTTGTGGCAGCCCGAGACGGGCCGCTTTGTCCTTCGATTTCGGCCGCTGGAAATGGTCGAAAGTGAAGACCGAGACGCTGATCTTGTTGAAAACACGCAACGCTGCCAAGCGGCCATCGAGCGGGTGGTGAAGGAGCATCCCGAGCAGTGGCTGTGGATTCATGACCGCTGGAAGCGCAGACCGCCCGTGGACGCTCGATCATGATGTCTCGATCAGGACTCGGCGTCAATGTCCGCCCTTACCAGAAACGGGGGAAGGGCCCGGTAAATCTTCCCATTTCTTCAGTTCGGCGAAGATTCGACCTCTTTATATGCAACAACCAAATGGGACGTTTCTGTTTCCATACAGCTGAGGGTATTCTCTCCAAGATTGGCAACTTCCCTTGCACCTCGACAAAACACCACCATGACGTTGACATTGGTCTCTGGCTTCGTTATTCTCGATTGAGTGTGGCGAGTTCCGCTGCTGCCTTGGGGTGTGTCTGTTTGACAGATGCGTAAGGGCGGCCGGTTGACCTTGACTTAGGTTGACAGTCCAAAGGGGAACGAGCTTCGAGGGTTTCGCGCTTCGGAACATTGCCAACGAGCAGGTTTTGACCGTGCGGACCTGAAGAGGAAGAGGCTCAGGAAAGTCGCCGAGAAGATCTCAATCGCGAGTTCGCTAGGGCGACAAGGGTTTCATAGAAGCGCACAGAATGGTAGCGGGGGCATGCGCCCGTTTAAGCCGTCGGAATCGATTTCGCGGCTAGGATGGGAGGCGTGGTTTCTTGCGTTTGCTTGAGGATGCGGTCTGGAGAGGATGCTTAAGAGTGCCGACGTTTAATCAGCTGGTCAGGAAGGGGCGCAAGTCGCCGAAGTATGCGACGGCATCGCCTGCTCTGCAGAAGTGTCCGCAGCGTCGCGGCGTCTGTACTCGCGTGTATACGGTCACTCCGAAGAAGCCGAACTCGGCGCTTCGCAAAGTCGCTCGCGTGCGTTTGACCAACGGGATCGAGGTTACGTCCTATATTCCGGGCGTTGGTCATAATCTTCAGGAGCACTCGATTGTGCTCATTCGCGGCGGCCGCGTGAAAGATTTGCCGGGCGTGCGTTATCACGTGGTCCGCGGTCGGCTCGATGCAGCTGGCGTCGACGATCGCCGCCAGAGTCGCAGTAAGTACGGCGCGAAAAGGCCGAAGCAGTAGGAGCCGAAGAAGATGCCGCGCAGAAGAGAAGTTCCAGTCCGCGTACCGCTGCCGGACCCGGTCTATAACTCGACCCTGGTGTCGACATTTATCAACCACATGATGTGGGATGGCAAGAAGTCGGTTTCGCAGAAGATCTTCTACGACGCCATGGACATGGTTCGTGAGCGTGGGAATGAAGAGCCGCTGAAGGTCTTCAAGAAGGCCGTAGAGAGCTGTAAGCCGGTCGTTGAAGTGAAGTCCCGGCGTGTCGGCGGAGCGAACTATCAGGTGCCGATCGAGGTTCCGAACAAGAGGCGCATGGCATTGGCCCTGCGTTGGTTGATTGGCTACGCCCGTTCACGTAGCGAAAAGGGCATGGCTGAGAAGCTGTGTGCGGAGTTGCTGGAAGCGGCCGCCGGCCGCGGTTCGGCCCTCAAGAAGAAAGAAGACGTTCACCGTATGGCGGAAGCGAACAAGGCGTTCGCGCACTACCGTTGGTAGGGATCGCGCTAGGTAGAACGGCAGGCAATCAAGAGACTCGTCATGGCTAGAAAGGTCCAACTCGACAAGTACCGCAACATTGGTATTGCGGCGCATATTGACGCCGGGAAAACGACCACCACCGAGCGGATTCTCTACTACACGGGGCGTCTGCACCGGATGGGGGAGGTCCACGAAGGCACCGCCACCATGGACTACATGGCTCAGGAGCAGGAGCGCGGAATTACGATCACTTCCGCCGCGACGACCTGCTTCTGGAAGGATTGCCAGATCAACATCATCGATACGCCTGGGCACGTTGACTTCACCGCTGAGGTGGAGCGCTCGCTCCGCGTTCTCGATGGCGCTGTCGCCGTATTCGACGCGGTTGCCGGTGTGCAGCCGCAGTCTGAGACTGTTTGGCGTCAGGCTGACAAGTACAACGTCCCGCGCATCTGCTTCATCAACAAGATGGACAAGGTTGGCGCGGACTTCGACAACGCGGTCCAGACGCTGGTGGATCGACTGAAAGCGAACCCGGTTCCGATTCAGTTGCCGATCGGTTCAGAGGATAAGCTCCGAGGGGTCGTCGACCTGATTGAAATGAAGGCGATCTTGTGGAACGACGAGACGCTCGGGGCCTCTTACGAAGAGGGCGAAATACCTGAAGGGCTTCAGCTCGAAGCGGAAGAGCGCCGGCAGAAGCTCATCGAAAAGGTGGCCGAGCAGGACGATGTTCTGTTCGAAAAGTACGTCGAGGCGGAAGATATTTCGATCCCCGAGCTCAAGGCGGCGATTCGGCGCGCGACCATCGCGCTCAAAATCACCCCGACTCTGGCTGGTTCGGCGTTCAAGTACAAGGGCGTGCAGCGGCTGCTCGACGCGGTTGTTGATTTTCTGCCCTCGCCGCTCGATGTCCCGGCCATGGAGGGTACCGACCTCGCCGGCGAAGAGGCGATTGTTCGCAAGTCGTCAGATGGCGAGCCTTTCTCGGCGCTGGTCTTCAAGATTTTGACGGATTCGTTCATTGGGCAGCTAGTGTTCGTGCGTGTCTACTCGGGTGTTCTCAAGGCCGGCGAGAGCGTCTATAACGTCGCCAAGGGCCGCAAGGAGCGCATCGGACGTTTGCTCGAAATGCACGCCAACAAGCGTGAGGAGCAGACCGAGATTCGCGCTGGAGATATTGCGGCGGTCGTGGGTTTGAAGACGGTTCAAACTGGCGATACGATCTGCGACGAAGACCATCCGTTGATTCTCGAGCCGATTGAGTTCCCCGAGCCGGTTCTCTCGCTTGCTATTGAGCCTAAGACCAAAGCCGATCAGCAGAAGATCGGCATGGCTCTGGCGAAGCTGTCGCAAGAAGATCCGACGTTCAAGGTGGTCACCGATCCCGAGACGAATCAGACGATTCTGTCGGGGATGGGCGAGCTGCACCTAGAGATCCTGGTCGACCGGCTAACGCGCGAGTTTAACGTCGCGGCGAACGTTGGGCGTCCACAAGTTGCCTATCGTGAGGCCATTACGAAGCCGGCGGACGCTGAGGGGCGGTTTGTCCGTCAGTCGGGCGGCCGAGGCCAGTTTGGTCACGTCAAGATCCGAATCGAGCCGCTTCCCGCCAGTGGTGAGCAAGAGGGGTTTGAGTTTGTGGACGCGATCACTGGTGGTCGCATTCCCAAGGAATTCATTAAGCCGGTCGAGTCGGGAATCAAGGAAGCGATGGAGGGCGGCGTCCTGGCGGGTTACCCGATGGTGAACGTCAAGGTCGAGCTCTACGACGGGAGCTTTCATGAAGTTGACAGCTCGGAGATTGCCTTCAAGATCGCTGGATCGATGGCTTTCAAGAACGCGGTCGGGCGAGCCAAGCCGGCGTTGCTCGAGCCGGTGATGGCGATTGAGGTCGTGATGCCCGAAGAGTACATGGGCGACGTGATTTCCGATATCAACCAACGCCGCGGTCGTGTCGAAGGCATGGAGCTGCGGGGCGCTTCGCAGATCGTCAAGGGATACGTGCCCCTGGCGCAGATGTTTGGTTACGCAACCGATCTGCGGTCGCGGACTCAGGGCCGTGGCAGCTTTTCCATGCATCTGCATGCGTATGAGCAGGCGCCGCCGGCCGTTGCGGAAGAAATCGTCAATCGGGTTCGAGGCAAAGTTGCGGTCTAGGCCTGCTTGAGGCCCAAGAGTGAGGAGCGGAGAAGGACATGGCGAAGGCGAAATTTGATCGTTCGAAGCCCCACGTAAACGTGGGAACGATTGGTCACATTGATCACGGCAAGACGACGCTGACGGCGGCGATCACGCAAACGTTGTCGAAGCACGATCCGACGAACGAGATACGGTCGTTTGATTCGATCGACAACGCGCCGGAAGAAAAGGCTCGTGGAATCACGATTGCGACCGCGCATGTCGAGTATCAGACGGAGAACCGGCACTACGCTCACGTGGATTGCCCGGGACACGCCGATTACATCAAGAACATGATCACGGGCGCGGCGCAGATGGATGGCGCGATTTTGGTCGTGGCTGCTACGGACGGTCCGATGCCGCAGACGCGCGAGCATATCCTGCTGGCGCGCCAGGTTGGCGTCCCGCACGTGGTTGTGGCGCTCAATAAGGTGGATGCGGTCGATGATCCCGAGCTGCTTGAGCTGGTGGAGCTCGAGGTTCGCGAGCTGCTCTCGGAGTACGATTTCCCTGGCGACGACATTCCGGTGATTCCGGTGTCGGCGCTCAAGGCGCTTGACGGCGACGCCGAGTCGGAGAAAGGGATTGACGCGCTGATGCAGGCGGTGGATGACTACATCCCGACGCCGGAGCGCGAGAAGGACAAGCCGTTCTTGCTGCCGATCGAGGACATTTTCTCGATTTCCGGCCGTGGCACAGTGGTCACGGGCAGGATCGAGCGGGGGCAGGTGAAAGTTGGCGAGGAGATGGAGTTCATCGGGATTCGTGAGACGCACAAGAAAGTGATCACGGGCGTTGAGATGTTCAAGAAGCTCCTTGACTACGGCGAGGCGGGCGACAATGTTGGCCTGCTGGTGCGCGGGTTGGACAAGGATGAGGTGGAGCGCGGGCAAGTGGTTGCCAAGCCGGGATCGATCACGCCGCACACGAAGTTTACCGGCGAAGTGTACGTTCTCAAGAAGGATGAGGGCGGGCGGCACACGCCGTTTTTCAATGGGTATCGGCCGCAGTTTTACTTCCGGACGACGGATGTGACGGGAGTGGCGACGATGCCGGAAGGGACGGAGATGGTGATGCCGGGCGACAATGTAAGCTTGGCGATTGAGCTGATCCACCCGATTGCGATGGAGAGAGGGTTGCGATTCGCGATTCGCGAGGGCGGCCGGACCATCGGGGCCGGGACTGTGGCTGACGTGTTGGATTAAGGCGAGTCGGACTAGCTAAAAAGAGATTTCTTAGGACGAGGAGAAAGCCGTGGCGCGCGACATCATCACCTTGCAGTGTACGGATTGCAAGGAAAGGAACTATACTACGACGAAGAATAAGCGGAACACCCCGGGGCGGCTGGAGCTTAAGAAGCACTGCCAGCGGTGCCGCAAGCACGCACTTCATCGAGAGGTCAAGTAGGGTTGAGTGAGTAGCTTAGCTCCAATAAGTGCGGCGCGAGAGTGTAGGGGCGTCGGTTAACGGTAAACCAGCGGTCTCCAAAACCGCCACTGGGGGTTCGATTCCCTCCGCCCCTGCCAGCATGTCTTGGCATACAGGCTAGTGGCGGTTTGGTCGGCGGTGTGTTGAGCTGTGTAGTGCGCCGGGTGTGGCGAGGCAGCAGTGTGGCGAGTTGGATTGTAGTGCGTAGGCGGAGTTAATACAGATGGCTGCGGGGACAAAAGCGCGAACGAAAAAGGCGGTAGTTGAGGCGCCCGAGCCTGGGTTTGTGGAAAAACTCCAGACTGCGCCGAAGCGTTTTCGCGCCTATGTGGATGAGCTGCGGCGCGAAATGCGCCTAGTGACTTGGCCGGGCAGGGAGCAGGTGCGGGCGACGACGGTGGTCGTTTTGGTCACCGTGTTCGTGTTCGCGGTCTTTTTTGGCATAGTCGACTATGTCCTTGCGGTTGGGCAATCGTGGCTATACCAGTCGCTGCTGCCTTAGCGAGTTTGGACGGCCGGTAATAGGACGGAATCAGTTGTGGAAGAGTTAACGCCCAACGAAGAGCAAGTTGAATCGCCGGCCGAAGCGCCGGTCGAGGAAGCGGTCGTCGAGCCGGCCCCGCTTGCCGCGGGCGATCCGCCGCCGGAGGAGGTTCCTGTGCCGGACGCCGAGGCTCCCTCGGGCGAAACGGTCGAGGAGCCCGCAGCTCAACAGGCTGAGGCTGTAGCGCCTGAAGCGGCTCCCGAAGCAGAAGCGGAGCCCGACGAGGTAGCCGAGCCCGACCCGGGCGTCCCGGGGCTGGACTGGTACATCATCCACACCTATTCGGGTTTCGAGACCAAGGTGCGCGACAGTCTGATGACGCGGGCTGACGCCTTCGGCTACGGCGACCGGGTAGGTGAAATCCTGATTCCTACCGAAGATGTCGTCGAGATGAAAAACGGCAAGAAGGTCACCTCGAAGCGCCTGCTCTATCCCGGCTACGCTCTTGTGCAGCTCGATCTCGATGATGAGCTCTGGCATGTGGTGAAAAACACGCCGCGAGTGACGGGATTTGTCGGAGGCGGCCAGAAGCCGAATCCGCTCACAGCCGACGAAGTCAACCAAATTCTCTATCGCCAGACGGTATCGGCGGAGAGCCCGCGGCCGAAGATGAGCTTCGCTCACAACGACCAGGTCAAGATTATCGACGGGCCGTTCTCGAATTTCACCGGCAGTGTCGAAGAAGTCAACGAGGATCGCTCTACGCTCAAGGTCATGGTGACGATTTTTGGGCGCGGAACGCCGGTCGAGCTCGAGTACTTCCAAGTCGAAAAAGAAGGTTAAACGGTCAAGATGGCGAAGAAGATCAAGCAGAACGTCAAGCTCCAGATTATGGCCGGCAAGGCCACGCCAGCGCCCCCCGTGGGCCCGGCGCTGGGTCAGGCTGGCATCAACATCATGGAATTCTGCAAGGCGTTCAATGCTCGAACGCAGCAGAAGGATCTCGAGGGCCTCGTGGTCCCGGTCGTGATTTCGGTCTACGTGGACCGCTCGTACACGTTCATCACAAAGACGCCTCCGGCGGCGGTGCTGATCAAGAAGGCGGCGGGACTTGCGAAAGGCTCCGGGGAGCCGAATCGCGACAAAGTCGGCAAAGTGACGATAGCTCAAGTTAAGGAAATCGCGCAGCAAAAGATGCCCGATTTGAATTGTCACGATGTCGAAGCTGCGATGGAGTGCGTCAAAGGTACAGCGCGCAGCATGGGAGTTTTGGTAGAAGGGTAAGAGTACTTTCCTCCGGAGACGCTAGAAACGATCTCTGGGGACTTTGGGAGGCTGCTAGTCGTCACGCACCGTGAGGGCGCGGCCGTTGGAACCAAGGGGACATATGGCTGGTAAGAAATACCGCGATATCGCGGACAAAATCGAACAACGCCCGTACGCGCTCGAGGAAGCTCTTCCTCTGCTGCAGGCCAGCAAGAGCGGGAATTTTGACGAGACCGTTGAGGTCCATATGAACTTGGGCGTCGACCCTCGTCATGCGGATCAGATGGTTCGTGGGACGATTGTGCTGCCGCACGGTTTGGGCAAGTCGAAAACCGTTGTGGTGATTGCGCAAGGCGACAAGGCAAAAGAAGCCGAGGACGCCGGGGCCGACCACGTTGGCGGCGAAGAGCTGGTGACCAAGATTCAAACCGAAAACTGGCTCGACTTCGATGCGATAGTTGCGACGCCCGATATGATGCGGCACGTTGGCAAGCTTGGTCGCGTGTTGGGTCCGCGCGGTCTGATGCCGAACCCCAAGACGGGCACGGTGACGACAGATGTGGCCACCGCCGTCAACGAAATCAAAGCCGGCAAGGTTGAGTTTCGTGTTGACAAAGGCGGCGTCATTCATGCCCCTGTCGGCAAGCTCAGCTTCGACCTTGGCAAGTTGACCGAGAACGCTTGGGCGCTAATCGAGGCGGTGGTCAAGGCCAAGCCGTCGGTCGCCAAAGGGCGTTACGTCAAGAAAATCACGCTCTGCTCAACAATGAGCCCGTCGATCGATATCGACGGCGGCGACCGGGCGAAGTGAGGGACTCGAGATGAAGACGAAGGCAAAAAAGCGGGAAGAAGTCGAGTTCCTCAAGGACGCGTTCGCCAAGAATCCGATCGTGGTGATGTGTTCATTCCAGGGCATCAAGGTCGAAGAAGACTTCCAGCTACGCAAGACGGTAAAGTCGACGGGCGCGACTTATCGGGTCATTCCGAACCGGCTAGCGCGGCTGGCGGCTGAGGGAACTCCGGTCGGTGATGCGCTGAACAAGTTGACGGGAATGACGTCGATCGTGTTGGCCGAGGACGATCCGGTCGCGCTGATGAAGGCGCTGATCGACTACTCCAAGGAAAATCCGGTATTCGGATTCAAGGCTGGAGTCGTAGACGGCCAACAGCTCGACGCCGACGGGCTCGAGCGGCTCTCGAAAATGGCGGGCAAGAAGGAGACTCAAGCGAAGCTCCTGTTCATGCTCAACGCGCCGGCTCAAGGCTTGGTGCGTCAAATCAACGCCCCCGCGGAGAATCTCGTCGGTGTGCTCAACGCCCCGGCTCGAGACCTGGTCTCAGTTCTCAAGCAGGCGGTCGATCAGGGAAAGTTCAACGGGTAATCAAGTTTTAGGCAAAGGGAAGGAATCCGCTAGGCGGGCGGCCCACGCAAGGGCTGTGCGCACAAGTGAGAAGGAGCGAATCAATCATGGCTGATGTGGCTGCACTATCTGAACAAATTCAAGGGCTGACTCTTATGGAGGCGGCTGATCTGGTCAAGGACCTCGAAGACAAGCTCGGCGTCTCGGCCGCGGCCGCCGCGCCGATGGCGATGGCTGTTGCGCCGGCGGGAGATGGCGGCGGCGCTGCTGCCGCCGAAGAGCAGACAGAGTTTACCGTTACGCTCAAGGCGGCGGGCGCGAACAAAATCAAGGTCATCAAGGCGGTCCGCGAGATCACCAGCCTGGGGCTCAAAGAGGCCAAGGCTCTCGTTGACGAAGCGCCGAAGCCGGTTAAGGAAAATGTGGCCAAGGACGAGGCCGACAGCGTCGCCAAAAAACTCGAAGAAGTTGGCGCGGAAGTCGCGGTCAGCTAGTTTCGGCTAGGCCGGCGAAGGCTGGGACGGCGGGCGAGGCTTGCCTCGCCCCTGCGTCCGTTTTCCCGTGCCCGGGCGTCGAGTTGCGTTGGAGAAACGACGACTGATATACTTCATGAGTCGTACCTTCGCGATTTGTAGGTCTTGGTCGGCAGCTACTGAAGGCTTCGTTCTTGTCGAACACCTTTTCTCCACGGCGATATTCCTGTAAGGGGGTATCCGCCATTCCGTCTTTATTCGGCCGAGGCCATATTTGTGGGCCGGGCCATTTTGTGGGGGCGTGCCATGTCTACACAAATTCATCTCCGCGTTGCGAGAGCGCGCGAATAGGCGTTTAACAGGCGTAATGGTCGGCCGAGCCCCGCTTTGCGGCTCGACCGACGAAGCGCACGAACTAGTGCGCGCGCTTTGAGATGTTGCAAAGCACGGTTCATTAACCGGCGGCGCGACAGAACCGACGGATCGAGGGAGTTACCGGATGGCGCAGACTTCGAATGGGGCGCAGGCTTCGAATGGTACGAGCTCTCCAGTTGCACGGCGAGTGGATTTCTCAAGGATCGCGGCGGCGATTCCGATTCCAAACCTGATTGAGGTCCAAAAGGATTCGTATCGGCGATTCCTTCAGATGGACTTGTTGCCGAGCGAGCGCGACGAGGCCGGCCTCCAGGCGGTCTTCACTTCGGTGTTCCCAATCACAGACTTTCGGGGCTTGAGCGAGCTCGAGTTCGTCGACTACTCGATCGGCGATTGGGAATGTAAGTGCGGTCACCTACGGGGGCTCCACCATCTGCGTTCGACCTGCAAGAACTGCGGCTCGACGATCAAGACCGACCCTTACGGCGATACTGAAATCGCCTGCAACGCCTGTGGGTCGTACAACCGCAACGTCGTAACGTTTTGCTCAAAGTGCGGCGACCCGGTGGGAATGGTCCTCAAGTACGACGTCGACGACTGCCAAGAGCGCGGCATGACCTATTCGGCGCCGCTGAAGGTAACGATCCGACTCACGATCTACGAGAAAGATCCCGAGGGCGGGGGCAAGTCGATTCGCGACATCAAAGAGCAAGAGGTCTTTTTCGGTGAAATTCCGCTAATGACCGACAACGGGACCTTCATCATCTCGGGCACCGAGCGTGTGATCGTTTCGCAGCTCCACCGCTCGCCGGGCGTCTTTTTCGAAACCGCTAACCGGCGGACCTATTTCCTCGGAAAGATCATCCCTTATCGCGGCAGTTGGGTCGAATTCGAATACGACCACAAGAACCTGCTCTACGTTCGGATCGATCGCAAACGCAAGTTCTTGGGCACTGTGTTCCTGAGGGCTCTTGGACTCAAGAGCGACGCCGAGATTCTCGACCAGTTCTACAAAGTCGACCCGATCTCGATTAACGGTGCGGCCCTGACCCGTCAGGTCTCGGAAAACCTACTGGGCTCGCGGTTGAGCGAAGAGGTTTGCGACGCCAAGGGCAAGGTCGTCGTCAAGCAAGGGCGGAAGATCACACCCTTGGTGATGAAGGAGCTGCAGAAGCACAATATTGAGACCCTGCCGGCGATGCCAGCCGATCTCGAAGGCGCCTTCTTCGCGAATGACATTGCGGATTCGGCCGGCGAAGTCATTGCCGAAGCCAACGTAGAGGCGACTCCCGAGCGCATTGCCAAGATCATCGAAGCCGGCGCGACCGAATTCCGCGTTTTCTTCCCCGAGCAAGATCCGGTGGGGACCGTCCTTACCGACACGCTCAAGAAAGACACGATCAAGACACAGCAAGAAGCGCTGATCGAGATCTACCGCAAGCTCCGTCCCGGCGACCCGCCGACGCTCGACACCGCTACGACTTTGTTCCAGGGGATGTTCTTCGATTCCCGCAAGTACGACTTCTCGCGTGTTGGGCGAATGAAGTTCAACATCAAGCTGCACGGGCGTCAAGACCAAACGCCACTTGATCGCCGGACGCTCGACCCCAACGATTTCTTCTCGACCATCCGGTACCTGTTGCAGCTCCGGCGCAACATTGGCGAAGTCGACGATATCGATCATCTCGGTAATCGCCGAGTGCGCGCGGTTGGCGAGCTTCTCGAGAACCAGTTCCGTATCGGCCTCGTCCGCATGGAGCGGGCGATGAAGGAAAAAATGTCGGTGTACCAGGAGATGTCATCGGCGATGCCGCATGACCTGGTCAACGCCAAACCCGTCATGGCCGCGGTGCGCGAATTCTTCGGATCCTCGCAACTGTCGCAGTTCATGGATCAGACGAATCCGCTATCGGAGATCACTCACAAGCGGCGTCTGTCGGCGTTAGGACCCGGCGGTCTGTCTCGTGAGCGAGCGGGATTTGAGGTTCGCGACGTCCACCCGACTCATTACGGTCGTATCTGCCCGATTGAGACTCCTGAAGGTCCGAATATCGGCCTGATCAGCTCACTGTCGTGCTTTGCGCGGATCAACGAATACGGCTTTATCGAAAGTCCTTATCGGCGAGTCGAAAACGGCAGCATCGTCGATGAGGTGACCATCACCCACCCGGGCGACTCCGAACTAAAGGCTCGTGAGGTCTACGACCGCAGCGAATTCGAGCGGGTGAACTCGAAACTTGCCAAGACGAAAACTCCAGCTCAGTCGGAGGCGTACTGTCACTACCTGTCCGCCTGGGAAGAAGATCTATACACCATCGCGCAGGCGAACATCCCGGTCGACGGCGACGGTAACATCATTCCCGAGTTTGCCAACTGCCGTGTCGCAGGAGACTTCCAGCTCAAGAAGAAAGCGGAGATTCAGTACCTCGATGTGAGTCCGAAGCAGCTTGTTTCGGTCGCTGCGAGCATGATTCCGTTCCTCGAGAACGATGACGCCAACCGCGCCTTGATGGGTTCGAACATGCAACGCCAAGCGGTCCCGCTGCTGCGCGCGGATTCGCCGATCGTTGGTACCGGCATGGAGCGCATTGCCGCCCGCGACTCGGGCGCTGTCGTGATTTGTCGGCGCGACGGAATCGTGGATTCTGTCGACTCCGAGCGGATCATCGTGCGCGTTGAGGGCATCACCCAGGAAGGGCAGATGTCCCGAGAGGTCGGCGCGGACATTTACCAGCTAATTAAGTTCCGCCGCTCGAACCAGAACACCTGTATCAACCAGAAACCGATCGTCCGTGTTGGCGAGCGTGTCGTCACTGGCCAGGTCTTGGCTGACGGGCCTTCGACCGAGCTTGGCGAGCTGGCGCTTGGACGCAACGTCCTGGTCGCCTTCATGCCCTGGCGCGGCTATAACTTTGAGGACGCCATCTTGGTCAGCGAAAAGATGGTGAAAGAGGACTGGTACACGTCGGTCCACATTGAGGAGTACGAGGTCGAAGCGCGCGACACCAAGCTTGGCCCCGAAGAGATCACCCGCGATATCCCCAATATCTCCGAGAGCTTCCTACGGAACCTCGACGAAAGCGGCATTATCCGCATCGGGGCGCAAGTGCGACCGGGAGACATCCTGGTCGGCAAGGTCACTCCGAAAGGCGAGACCCAGCTCACGCCCGAAGAAAAACTCCTGAGAGCCATCTTTGGCGAGAAAGCAGGCGACGTCAAGGACGCCTCGCTCTACTGCCCGCCGGGCATTGCCGGAATCGTAGTCGACGCCAAGATCTTCCAACGCAAAGGCGTGGACAAGGATGAGCGCGCCACCCAGATCGAAGAAGGTACCGTCGCTCGTCTGCGCCGGAACCTCGAAGACGAAAAGAGGATTCTCTTCGACGAGCGGGCCAAGCGTCTCGAAGGCGTCCTCGGCGGCGAAATCGCCTTGGCTGATCTCCACGACGAAAAAACCAATCACAAGCTCGTCGAGAAGGGAGACACGCTGACTCGTGAGCTGCTCGAGACGATGCGGGCTCGTGACTTGAAGCGTCTGCGGATCAAGAACAAAGACCCGCATCTCAACGAGCGCGTTGACGAGATCGAGGAGATGACGATTCGTCAGATCCAAGTGCTCGACAAGCTTACTGACGAGAAGATCGCAAAGCTCAAAAAGGGCGACGAGCTCTCCCCCGGCGTCATCAAGATGGTCAAGATTTATATCGCGATGAAGCGCAAGCTTCAAGTCGGCGATAAGATGGCCGGCCGCCATGGGAACAAGGGTGTCATCGCCCGCGTGCTGCCGGAAGAGGACATGCCGTTCCTGCCTGATGGCCGCCCGGTTGAAATCGTTCTCAACCCTCTTGGCGTTCCCTCGCGCATGAACGTTGGTCAGATTCTCGAGACTCACTTAGGTTGGGCTGGACAGGCGCTCGGGCTCAAGTTCGCTTCACCGGTCTTTGAGGGGCCGGGTGAAACGATCATCAAATCCCGCCTCGCCGAAGCCGGCCTTCCTGAGTCAGGCAAGATCAACCTGCGAGACGGCATCAACGGCCAACAGTTCGAGCAGCAGACGACGGTTGGCGTGATTTACATGCTGAAGCTCTCTCACCTGGTCGACGATAAGATCCACGCGCGCTCGATCGGACCGTACTCGCTCATTACCCAGCAACCGTTGGGCGGCAAGGCGCAGTTCGGCGGTCAGCGCTTCGGTGAGATGGAGGTATGGGCGCTTGAGGCTTATGGCGCCGCGCATATTCTCCAAGAGTTGCTCACGGCCAAGTCCGACGATGTTTATGGACGCGCCAAGATCTACGAATCGATCGTCAAGGGCGAGGCGGCGATGGAGCCGGGAGTGCCCGAGTCATTCAATGTCCTTATTCGCGAATTGCAATCGCTGTGTCTCGATGTCGAGCTCATCAAGTCGCAGCAGGACGTGATCGAAACCGCGCTCGCCGCGGACTAACTGGCTCAATGCGTATAACAACGATGAGCTGGAAGTTTGGAAGCCGTTTGGGAGGATGCCTTGTATCGATCTAATCCGTTCGACCGCGTCAATCTGATTTCCGATTTCGACAGCATTCGAATCTCTCTGGCCTCGCCCGAGAAGATCCGCAGCTGGTCTCACGGCGAAGTCACGAAGCCGGAGACGATCAACTACCGCACCTTCAAGCCCGAAAAAGACGGCTTGTTCTGCGCAAAGATCTTTGGCCCGGTCACCGACTGGGAGTGCTTGTGTGGCAAATACAAGCGCATGAAGCATCGCGGCGTCATCTGTGACAAATGCGGTGTTGAGGTCACGCTGAGCCGCGTGCGGCGCGAGCGTATGGGCCATATCGAGCTGGCTTCGCCGTGCTCGCACGTATGGTTCTTCAAGGGTCTGCCTAGCCGCATCGGGCAGTTGATCGATATCACCTTGCGCGAACTCGAGCGGGTGCTCTATTTCGAGGCCTACATCGTCGTCGAAGCGGACGAGGAAACTGGCCTGACCGAGGGCGAGACGCTGGGCGACGACAGGAAGCGTCAGCTTGATCTCGAATTTCCTGGCAAGTTCATCGCTCTCATGGGCGCGGAAGGCGTCAGAGAGCTGCTGAAGAAGAAAGATCTCGAATCTCTGTCGGTCTCGCTACGCGAGTTGATGAAGACCGAAACGTCGGTGCAGAAGAAGCTCAAGCATGCCCGCCGGCTCAAGGTAGTCGAGTCGTTCCGCAAGTCCGGCAATCATCCGAACTGGATGATCCAAGAGGTGCTTCCGGTTATTCCGCCCGAACTCCGGCCCTTGGTGCCGCTCGATGGCGGCCGTTTTGCCACCTCTGATCTCAACGATCTCTACCGCCGCGTCATCAATCGCAACAATCGCCTGAAGAAGCTGATGGAGCTCTCCGCGCCGGACGTGATCGTCCGCAACGAGAAGCGCATGCTGCAGGAGGCGGTCGACGCCTTGTTCGACAACGGCCGCCGCGGACACGTCCTGCGTGGCGCCAACAACCGGCCCCTCAAGTCGCTCTCAGACACCCTCAAAGGCAAGCAAGGCCGCTTCCGTCAGAACCTGCTCGGCAAGCGCGTCGACTACTCCGGCCGTTCGGTCATCGTTTGCGGTCCCAACCTCAAGCTTCACCAGTGCGGCCTGCCGAAACTGATGGCGCTTGAGCTATTTAAGCCCTTTATTTATCAGCGGCTTGAGCAGCGCGGTCATTGCACCACGATCAAACAGGCCAAAGAGCTGGTCGAACAACGAGACCCGGTTGTTTGGGACATCCTCGACGAGGTCACCAAAGACCATCCGGTGATGCTCAACCGTGCGCCGACGCTTCACCGGCTCGGCATCCAAGCCTTCCAGCCGGTCTTGGTCGAAGGCAAAGCGATCCGGTTGCATCCGTTGGTTTGCCCTGCGTTCAATGCTGACTTCGACGGCGACCAGATGGCGGTTCACGTTCCGCTGTCGCCCGAGGCGCAGGTCGAAGCCGAAGTGCTGATGCTTTCGGCGAACAACATCCTTTCGCCCGCAAACGGCGCACCGATCACCGCCCCGACCCAAGACATGATTCTGGGGTTGTACTACCTCACCAAGTCCATGCCCCAGACAAAGGGCGAGGGCCGCACCTTCGGGACGATGGAAGAAGTCCTGCTGGCGTACGACATGGGCGTGGTCGAGACGTTGACTCCCATTCGGCTCTATTACACGGGCTGGGTGATCGATCTGGCGAAGTCGTTTGACTCGCAGAAAATCACAACGACCGAGCCTGTCCACTACCGCAAGCAGTACATGGACACGACCGTTGGTCGGGTCATCATCAACGACATGTTGCCCGAAGACATGCCGTATATCAACGGCTTGCTCAAGAAGAGCGGTCTCAAGGAACTGGTCGCCTATTGCTACCTCAAGCTTGGGCGGGCAGTGACCGTCGTGATGATCGATGGCCTCAAGGACTTGGGCTTCCACTCCGCCACGCTCTCGGGCCTGTCGATCGGTATCGACGACATGGTCGTGCCAGAAGACAAGGAGAAAGAGGTGCGCGCCGCGCAGAAAGAGGTCATGGCGGTTGAGCAGCAATACCTCGACGGCGCCATCACACACGGCGAGCGCTACAACAAGATTATCGAGATCTGGTCGAAAGTCACCGAGAAGGTCTCAGACGGCATGTTCAAGAACATGGAGACGCAAGACGACACCGGCGCGATCAACCCGATCTACGTCATGGCTGACTCGGGCGCACGTGGTTCTAAGCAGCAGATTCGGCAGCTCTCGGGTATGCGCGGTCTGATGGCCAAGCCCTCGGGTGAGATCATCGAGACCCCAATTACGGCGAACTTCCGCGAAGGCCTGAACGTCCTTCAATACTTCATCTCCACTCACGGCGCCCGCAAGGGCTTGGCCGATACGGCGCTGAAAACGGCTGACTCGGGCTACCTCACCCGCCGGCTAGTCGATGTTGCCCAAGACGTCATCATCACCGAACCCGACTGCGGCACGACCGACGGCCTCTGGGTAGAGCCGATCGTCGAATCCGGCGAGATCATCGAGCCTCTTCGTGATCGCATTGTCGGTCGTGTAGTGGTCGAAGAGCTCAAGGATTACGAGGGCAACACTCTCGTCGGTGAAGCCCAGGAGATCACCGAGAGATTGGCGGCGTCAATCGAAGCCGCGGGTATCGAGCGAGTTAAGATTCGCTCCGTGCTGAGCTGTGAGTCCGAACGCGGCGTGTGCCGGCTCTGCTACGGCCGCAACCTGGCAACCGGGCGCCTCGTCGAGCGCGGCGAAGCTGTGGGCGTCATCGCCGCACAATCGATCGGTGAGCCGGGTACCCAGCTTACGATGCGGACGTTTCACATTGGCGGTACGGCGTCGAAGGTCTCCGAGCAGTCCACTCAAGAAGCCAGAACCGCGGGGCGTGCCAAATTCATTGGCGTCAACTCGGTTCGCAACAAAGACGGCGATCTGATCGCCATGAACCGCAACGGCATCATTGCGATTGTCGACGACAAGGAACGTGAAATCGAGCGCTACCAAGTCGTCTACGGAGCGCGGCTCCGAGTCCAAGACGGCGAGAAGGCCGAAGTCGATCAGATCTTGGTGGAGTGGGATCCCTATACATTCTCGATCCTCACCGAGATGAGCGGTACTTGCCACTTCAAGGATCTGCAAGAGGGCGTCACGCTTCAAGAGCAGGTCGACGAAGTTACCGGCATGTCACAGTGGGTCGTAACCGACTCGCCCGACGAAAAGAAACAGCCGATCGTCGAGATTCGCAACGCCAAGGGCAAGGTGCTCAGGCACTACCTAATTCCGACCAACGCTCACTTGATGGTCCGCGATGGCGACGATGTTCACGCCGCCGACGTCGTGGCGAAGATTCCGCGGGAAACGACCAAGACCAAGGACATCACTGGCGGCCTGCCTCGCGTCGTCGAGCTATTCGAAGCTCGCCGGCCGCGTGAGACGGCGGTGATGAGTGAGGTCGACGGCGTTGTTCGCTATGGCGAGCTCTCTAAAGGCATGCGCAAGATCTACGTTGCGGCCGATGGAGGCGACGAGCGCGAATACTCGCTGCCTCGGGGCGTTCACATCAACGTCCAAGAGGGTGAGCGCGTCAAGGCGGGTGAGCCGTTGATGGACGGCCCCCGAGATCCGCACGATATCTTGGCCGTCTTGGGCGAGAAGGAACTCCAAAAGTACCTTGTTAACGAGATCCAAGAGGTCTACAGGCTCCAGGGCGTTACGTTCAA
>Ga0315336_1003864_pt1 | contig 19037 bp, 13 predicted proteins | sample ASW5metaG_FD_204512 | JGI IMG/M metagenome (GOLD analysis project Ga0315336, IMG submission 204512) | Ammonia-oxidizing marine archaeal communities from Monterey Bay, California, United States - ASW #5 | ecosystem: Environmental > Aquatic > Marine > Intertidal zone | place: USA: California... | reverse complement strand
AGGCAGTGCTCTACTGTGGGTCTAAATTTACACCCTGCGCGGCCCTCTGTCACGTTCCCAAAAAGCGAAAAAAGTCAACATATACCACTCAATCTGAACTAATACCACTAAATATTGTGGTCATTTACTTGACACGCCTCTCATATTTAGGGAATATTCTCCTCAAAACTAGGAGGAGTTTTTGATGCCATCGGGGAGCCGAATTCGCGTGCTATCGGAAGGGCTGGCTAACCAAATCGCCGCGGGCGAGGTGGTCCAGCGCCCGTCATCTGTCTTGAAGGAGTTAATCGAAAATAGTCTCGACGCGGGCTCTCGGTCGATTTGGGTGAATATCGAGAGCGGAGGGAACCGGAGAATCCGGGTGCGTGACGACGGAGGGGGTATGGGCCGTGATGATGCCTTGCTAGCTTTCGAGCGCCATGCCACGAGCAAAATTGCAACTGAGGCGGACCTGAACAAGGTAACGACGCTGGGGTTCAGGGGCGAGGCCTTGGCGAGCATCGCAGCGGTGAGCAAGGTTGTCCTCACCACCCGGCGGCGCGGGGAGGTGCTCGGAACTGAAGTCCGGATTGACGGCGGGCGCGTCTCGCGTGTCCTAGAAATGGGTGCGCCTGAGGGGACAGAGATAGACGTTCATGCGCTTTTCTATAATGTCCCGGCCCGGCGGAAATTTCTTAAGACGAAAAATACCGAACTCTCCCGCTGTGTTGAGGTCGTTAGCCAGGCGGCTATGGCTCATCCAGATACGGCAATTATTCTCCACCACGGTGGGCGCACAATTTTGGATTTGAAATCCGCCGAAAGCCGGCTGGACCGGACGGCGGAGCTTCTTGGAAAAGAGGTCCTTCCTCATCTGATAGAACTAGCGGAGCTGGAGCGCGAGGATGTCCGGTTAAGCGGATGGGTGGGAGCGCCAACTCTTACCCGGTCTAACCGCGCGGGGCAATTTTTTTTCGTCAATGGTAGACCGGTCCGGGACCGCCTTATGGTCCATGCAATCTTAAAAGCATACCGGAGTTTTCTTCCGGGAGGGCGGCAGCCGGTGTTTTCCTTTTTTCTGGATATCCCTCCCGGGGAAGTGGACGTCAACGTCCACCCGGGAAAGGAAGAAGTGCGGTTCAGAAGAAGCTCTCTAGTCCACGATTTCATCCATGATTCGGTGGCTTCGAAATTGGGGGGGGAGCCTCAGGCCTCTAGGCTCATCGTGCACAAGACAAACGGCTTGGAGAGTCCCCTCCCTTCCCTCGGTCGATCTCACCCTGGGCGTGCAGGAGGGGGGCGAGAAATTACTCTTCTGGGAGGCGGAGGATACTTCTCGCCGGCTGCCGGGGAGGGCTCTCACCATGTTCGGGAGACCACCCCCGAGACTTTTTTTCCTGAAGCAAAGGAAGCTGCAACAAATGAGGCCGCTGTCCTCCAGGAACTACCCCACGGCTCGTTTCCGCTAGACCGTGTTCTCGTTCCGCCCGATCCCTCCTATCCCATTCTCTTTTCCGAGTGCAGGTATCTGGGGCAGTGGGCGGAATGCTTTTTGCTCTTTGAGTCAGAACAAGGGCTCGTTTTTATGGATCAGCATGCAGGACACGAAAGAGTGCTCTACAATCACTTCCGCGCTCAATTTCGGGCTGGGGAGGTGGAGCGACAGGTAGCGCTGGTTCCCCAAAGAATTGCCCTCTGCCCGGAGGAGGCCCTTCTCCTCGATGAGCATCGCGAGACCCTCGCGCGCTCCGGATTTGAGCTAGAACCGGCTGGAGCGGGGGAGTATCTAATCCGATCGGTTCCCGCGCTTCTGGCTGACCGCAATCCGGCGGGGGCGGTCCGCCGAGTGGTTGAGGGCCTGGCGGACTTCGACGACCCGATGAGTTTTCCGGACCTCATCGATGGCATTATCGCGCGAATGAGTTGTAGGAGGGCTGTCAAGGCCTCCCGCCCCCTTCATCCGGAGGAGGTAGCTTCCCTGGCCGAGGAAATCGACAAAACGCCGGGGCGATGGACATGCCCGCATGGCCGGCCGATTATGCTGCTCCTCACGGTGGACCCGGTCCGCCGGAGATTTTTGCGCTAATTTCGCAAGCAGGCATTCTCACCCCTCCTGGTCTTGACAATCATGGTGAGTGGGCTGAGAATTACTGAAAGACGGGGAAGTAGAGAATTTTAACCGATCTTGTAATACTATTTCATTGAATGATTTATAGGCATTCGCCCGTCTCATTTCTTGAGATTTTGAGGGGTTCTTAAGCGAACTCCCTGAACATCGCCATGAAGGCGGGCGGCAGCCCATCTTTATTTCAGTTGCCCGTTCACCACGTCAGGCATCACCCACTCCCCCAGACTGGAGCTTCAAGAAAAAGATGCTGAGGATTCCTGTAAAAGAAGCGCTGACTTTTGACGATGTCATGCTCCTGCCTGCCAGGTCGGCAGTCTTGCCCAGGGATGTGGAATGCCAAGTTAATCTTTGCGAGAACTTCGACCTTCAGATTCCGATCATCAGTGCAGCGATGGATACGGTGACTGAATCGCAGCTGGCCATCTCTTTGGCTCAGGAAGGTGGAATCGGAGTCATTCATCGGAACATGACAATCGAGCGCCAGGCGGCCGAGGTGGACCGTGTGAAGCGTTCCGAAAGTGGCATGATTCACCGGCCGATAACAATGCAGCCAGGACAGAAAATTAGGGAGGCTCTCGATGTAATGGGGTCCTACCACATCTCAGGCGTCCCGATTACTGAAAAAGAGCGCCTCGTCGGCATTCTCACGAACCGCGACGTTCGCTTCGAGTCGGACCTAGATCGATTGGTTTCGGAGTTGATGACAAAATCAGACCTGGTTACCGTCCCCGAAGGGACCACCCTCGAAGAGAGCAAAGGAATGTTACACAAGCACCGGATTGAAAAGCTCCTTGTCGTGGACAATGATTTTAATCTCAAGGGGTTGATCACTCTGAAAGACATCGAAAAAGTCCGCCGCTATCCAAAATCGGCGAAAGACCCTTACGGTAGGCTTCGGGTAGGGGCGGCGGTGGGTGTTTCGGCCGACTGGCGTGAGCGCGTGGCGGCTCTGGTAAAAGCGGGGGCCGATATGCTCGTCCTTGATAGCGCCCATGGGCATTCGGAGCGGGTTCTAGAGGCGGCCGAAGCTATCAAGGTTGAATTTCCGGATGCCCCTCTCATGGCTGGGAATGTCGCCACGGCCGAGGGTACTCGTGACCTGATTTCGGCGGGTGCCGATGTCGTTAAGGTTGGAGTCGGGCCTGGCTCAATTTGCACGACACGAATCGTCGCGGGGGTCGGTGTTCCCCAGCTAACGGCTGTGGCAGAGTGCGCCGCTGCCGCCGAGGAGAAGGGAAAAACGGTCATCTCGGACGGGGGCATTAAGTTTTCCGGCGATGTGGTGAAGGCTCTAGCCGGCGGGGCGCGTGCCGTGATGATTGGAAGCCTGTTTGCGGGCGTAGAGGAGAGTCCGGGAGAAAAGGTCCTTTTCCAGGGCCGGACCTATAAGGTTTATCGGGGCATGGGTTCGGTTGGTGCCATGGGCTCGGGCATCAGTAGGGACCGCTATTTTCAGGACGGCAAGAACGGCCATCAGAACGCAGAGCATTTTAGCGAGAGCAAACTCGTTCCCGAGGGCGTGGAAGGGAGACTACCTTACAAGGGTTCTCTATCGGGGACTGTCTTTCAGCTGATGGGCGGTGTAGCGGCTGGCATGGGTTACACCGGTTGCCGGACAATCGAGGATCTTCGTAAGAAGGCGAGCTTCATCCGGGTCACTTCTGCGGGGTTGCGTGAAAGTCATGTGCACGACGTGTTCATCACCCGTGAGGCGCCAAATTACCAGAAAGACTGAAGGTCGCCCTAGAAGGGCAGGCGGGATTGTTTGAAAAAAATTCAATCGAAGGCTGTTTCCTTTGGCCAGCCCCAATAGTCTTTAGTGAATGAGTTGACCATGGCGACTGAGCCAAGAAGTGCAGGAATCGACTCAGCGGATGATATGTCCCTCCTGGAAGACGACGGAGAGGGCCAAGCATCCTCCCCAGTGTCGATTGCCGACACCGAGGATGACACGGCGGAGTCAGGGAGTGAGCCGCTGGTTGAGCCTGTCGATGAGGACCCCTCTTCCTCCGCCCTGGATGAAGAGGGTGTTTCTCCGAACGATGACCGGAAAACGGATCACTCAATTTTCCAATATTATGTGGTTCCGGTAGTTGGCGTGGTGTTGATAATGTCTCTTGGTTGGACGCTCGCATTCCTCGCTCGCCGGGGTCTGAAAAATCCGGCTAAGCCAATCAAAATTGTAAAAGTCAAAACAAAAAAAGAAAATCGCGTTCTTCCTGATCCAAAACCGGACAAAGAAGTCACGCAGGATTCTCGAATGGTACGTCTTCCTAGGCAGGAAATTAAAGAAGATTCCTTGAAAGGGCGGAAGGAGACGTCCATCGCGCGAATCAACAAACCTGCTCCGCAAAATCCGGCCTCATCAAAAGGACCACCCCGGAAGCGGCGGCTAGTTCCCTCGCTTGGTTCGGCTAAATCTATGGAAACCAAAGAGGCGCTAATCGTTCCGGTGAAGCATCCGTTTTTTATCCCGCTCCAGGGGAAGGAGCGAGCGCGCGGAAGGAACAACGATACTAAAATGGTGTTCCTAAGGTTTACCGTAAACCTTCTGGTGTCAGACAAGGCTGCGGTCTCGGAATTTAATTCTAAGCGCGCGCTCATCCGAGAGCTGATTTTCTCGCACTACGCTAGACTCTCCCCCAGCGATATTTCCACGCCCGGGAGGCGTCAGCGAGTCAGAAGAGGGCTTTTAGCGAAACTTGATCGGAAAATCATTCAGGGGAAAGTTCGGGGCATTCTCTTCCAGGAATTTTTTACTCGCTAAATAAAATGCGTGAGCAACTTTTAATTCTCGATTTCGGCTCTCAGTATACCCAACTGATAGCCCGCAGGGTTCGGGAGCTAGGCGTTTACTGCGAGATCCATCCCTGCACTGTACCTTGGGCGGATCTGATCACAACCGAAACGCGAGGAATCATCTTTTCGGGCGGTCCCTCGAGCGTGTACGATAAGGATGCTCCCATAGTCGATGCTGCCATCCTTAACAAAGACGTTCCTGTCCTCGGAATCTGTTACGGCATGCAGCTCATGACCCACCTTTTGGGAGGACGCGTTGGGCCCCTACGCAAGGCCGAGTATGGGCGGGCCGAGCTCGTGGTGGATGAGGCTGAAGGTATCTTCGAGGGTTCCCCTGGTTACGAGACGGTCTGGATGAGCCACGGCGATTCTATCGAGGAGCAGCCTCCTGGCTTTCGTTTGCTGGCCCATTCAAACGGGTCACCTGTTGCCGCGATGGTTTCGGAGGATGGCCGCCTCCACGGAATCCAATTTCATCCTGAGGTCGTCCACACCTTGCGGGGAAAGGAGATTCTAAAAAACTTCGTGTTCGGAGTTTGTGGGTGTGTCGGTGATTGGACCATGCACTCGTTCATCGGGGAGTCGATTGAGCGCATCCGCGAGAAGGTGGGAGGCGCCCATGTGCTTTGTGGCCTTTCGGGCGGGGTGGACTCCTCCGTTACTGCCATGCTGATCCATAAGGCTATCAAAGACCGGCTCACCTGTATATTCGTGGATAACGGGGTGCTTCGAAAAGGGGAGGTCGAAGAGGTCACCCAGACCTTCGGGCGGCGCCTTGGGGTCAATCTGTGTGCTGTCGATGCGGCAGATGAATTTCTCGGTTGTCTTTCCGGGGTGACCGACCCCGAGCAAAAGAGAAAGTGCATCGGGGAGACCTTTATCCGTGTATTCGAGCGCGAGGCGGGAAAATTCGGTAAATTTCAGTTTCTTGCCCAAGGTACGCTCTACCCAGACGTGATCGAGAGCGTTTCGTTCAAGGGACCCTCAGCCACCATCAAGAGCCACCACAACGTGGGAGGTCTTCCGGAGCGGATGGATTTTGAACTCCTCGAGCCTCTGCGTGAACTCTTCAAGGACGAGGTCCGCGCAGCGGGTGAGGAGCTGGGCCTTCCTCGAGATATTCTGTGGCGTCACCCCTTCCCAGGTCCCGGATTGGCTGTGCGCATCCTGGGTGAGGTGACCAAGGAGCGGGTTGACACCCTCCGCGAGGCGGATACTATATTCATAAGCACCCTACGGGAGATGGGCTGGTACGATCGGGTATGGCAGGCTTTTGCGGTTCTATTGCCGGTAAGCACTGTTGGAGTCATGGGCGATGCCCGCACTTATGAAAATGCCCTCGCCCTCCGCGCTGTTACGAGCCAGGACGGAATGACCGCCGACTGGGCGCGCTTCCCGCACAATCTCCTCGATACCGCCGCCCGGAGGATCATCAACGAGGTCCGCGGTGTTAATCGGGTCGTCTACGACATTTCCTCCAAACCGCCAGGAACGATTGAGTGGGAGTGATTGTTAGTCTAAAAAACATAATAAAAACAATTGCTTAGTTGTATTTTTGTTGACTCAAAGTAGATCCAAAGTCTAATGAAATCAATAACTTAATTTTTCCAGATTCAAAGATTATTCAAAGTAAGCGGATTATTGATTTACATGAGTCCGCGATAGGGAAAATCAGGGTTTTTGCTTTCCTAATCCTATAAATTTTGTCAGAGTTTTCCAATGAAAAATCTGACTGCCACTCTCTGCCTGACCCTTGCCGTGCTTCTTGGGGATAAAGGGGAAGCATTCTCCAATGAATTGATCAAATTACTGAGTGGTGGTCAGTGCACCACCCAGTCCTGCCTGAATACATATAATGAGTAGTTAAATAAATCACTTGGTTTGCCTGCAAACTATGCTGGTTCTTATGGACGAAGTTACGATTACGACGTTTCTGGACATGGAAACGGCGAGTATGTCTCGGGGAGTATAGATGCGAGTAGTGGCAGCAGGGACGTGGATGGGTATTTGACCCTAGATGATGGCAGAGAAGTCTCCTTTGACGGAGAATGGGTAGGTAAGGGTCAAATAGAAGGTTATGATGAAGATGGCAACTGTTATGAATTAGAGGGGGACTAAGTAATGACAAATTGGATCGTCACACTTTGCCTCTCGATTGCTGTGCTTATTGGAAGTCTCTGCGTCAGTTATGCCGACCATAATTTACGACAAATAGAGAGATATTGTGAAGTTGAATGGGATGGATCCGACGGGGAACTAAGTTGCTCTCGTAGGGAGTGGTACAACCATTAGGGGCAGGTCATGCGTGTGGGTGGGATGAATAGTATGTGAGAAAGGTGCCCGGGAACTACTGATTTGCTATAATACCGCCGAGTTTCAAAGTAAAATAAGTCATTGATTCTAAAGGGAAAATCAGAACATTTCGATTGAGTGGGAATAATTCTTTAAAAACAATATGTTATGTTTTAATGAAAGGATTCTGAAGCATCAATTCAAAGACGACGAAATTCCAAAATTCGACGAAGCATGTATCTACAAACGAGGCGAGTATTGTTAGATTCGTATGTGGCTTTCTAAGGAGGATAGGTGCGCACGTAAGGGCTTGCGTACACGTAGCCAAGCAACAGCTCTAGGGCGTGGTAATGCTGCCTACTTAGAAATCTACGCCAATTTCCAAAATGCAAAACCTATTTTCAGTATTAGCACCAAAGAAAGTGCTGAGAAGTACTTGAAATTCCGCAAACATGATGTTGAGTTAGGGTATATTGCAAAGGGACGTTTAACAACGATAGCAACACACTTACAGCATTGGTTAGCGTTTATTGGCAAAGACACAAAGCTGAAAGAATTTGGTTTTTCGGCCAGAATATTGAATGGTAGCTTGGGTGAAGGGCAGAAGAAAAAATGAGCAAAGAAATGCCAACATGCAATCACACAGATAACAATTGCAGACTCTGTGGTGGCACTCTTAAGCATATTTACAATCTTCGAATACTCCATAGATATGATATTAATTATTTTGAGTGCGAGAATTGTCAATCCGCGCAAACCGAAAATCCATATTGGCTAGATGAGGCGTATAATAAAGCGAATGAGCAAAATCTTGATATTGGCGCTATTCAGCGGAATTTGCATAACGTATCCGCTTGCTATGTCATCGCAAAACTTTTTGGACTCAAAAATGTTATTGATTTTGGCGGAGGTGAAGGGTTGTTGTGCAGGATGCTGCGAGACTATGGTGCTAACTGTTACGTTATAGACAAGTACCGTGAGCCTACCTATGGGGAAGGTTTCACCGAACCAGACTTTAAAAGTCCAGATTTGTTGTTAGCTTTTGAATTATTGGAGCATTTTCCAAATCCAAAATTAGATTTAGAGAAATTGTTTAACTATAATCCCAAAGTGCTTATGTTCAGCACCGAAATATACTGCAAACAAAAACAGGATTGGTGGTATTTCGCACTGGAAAGCGGGCAACATGTATTTTTCTATAGCATGAAGTCACTTCATTTTTTGGCTGCTAAATATTCTTATTCGCTTCTCGTTTCTGGTGGATTTATTATTTTCATGAAAGAGGCCTCTCATTTCAAAAGATTTATTGCTAAGATTGTGCTCAAAAGGCGATTAATTAGATTGCTTAGATGCTTTATTCCTTTGCTGCCAATGCGAGGTGTTCAGACTGATTATTTATACCAAGTCGAAAGGTCAAAAAGTTTATTTTCTCAAGGAGATTATGACTGAGAATATCTAGTCGTAACCCAGCTTTTTGATTTTTCAATGAACGAATGGTGGCCAATTAGAAAAAACTCACGTCTGATTGGAAGGGATATTTGCTTGAGAAAGAGATGGAGGAAAACCCACGGAAAGAACACGAACTAACAGAAGACAGGCTTGTACGTCTGAAAAAACTGCAAGGAATACTTGAGCAGCTTAAAGGTGGAATAAGCGTACAGAATTATTAATTCAAGTGTTGGTTAATGGAATGCGTGTACGCAGGGTTTGAAACGGGGTGGCAATGCCAATATGATATAAGGGAAGAACTTAAAGGCAAACCAATCTGACTTAGGCGATACGAAGACAAATTGAAGCAGGTGATTCGCTGGTGGACTAAAGATGACAGCGAATTTGTAATGCTCGCTGTGCGAACCTGGAGCATGACGGCCGAGGTTGCTCAAGGTAAAATACGATTGGGGTTGCGCCTAAGGCAGGTATTCAACTAACGTCACAAAGCAACGATTTTGAAGTTTGTAATGGTTGTTTCAATTCATCGGTGGAGGCATTTGCGGCATATTTTAGAACTATACCAAAGACGAAATAGGGAGTAGTGTTTGTTAACAAACTTGTGTGATGCTAAGGCTATGGTTCTTATTGTGAAGTAGAAGGCGCTGCACAGTGTTTAACAAATTAAAGTGTAATCCAACGAGGGTTTGTTCGATGGTAAGCTCAGAAAAGGAAGAAATATACTATATTGCTGAACGAGAATAGCCTACAGGAAATAGGCCTTTTTTAAGCGCTTGGATTAGAATGTTGTAGGTGCCCTTCCTGGTGCAAGAGCAAAAGAAGAACGCGAACCAAATTAAATACCTTCAATAAAAATAAGTTCAATTTTTGATGCTTTTCTGCGACTTTGTGCTCGAAGGAAATCATCTATTACTCAGGAATGCTAAAACAAGGGCGCTCTCTCGTCGAAAATTAAACCTCGACTCATCCTCCATGAATGGCACATTAGAGGTGATTTTATGAAAAACTTCATCGGGAGGAGAACTGGGAGGAAAGATGTCCAGGCAGTATCTTGGAGGTACTTACTTTTTTGAGAAGTGCATCTTCAAAAACAAGGCACTGGAAATACAATAAATTAAAAAGAGGAAGAAAGATGAAAAGCGTCCCGAAAATGTCACGGAAAAACCCTAAGGCAATGAAATAAGAAAAATTTTTAATTCTGAAATAATTGAACCTCTTTTAAGAGAAGCCATTCAATATTGGATGTTACCAAACAGATAGCATGGCAAATAAAAAAAATAAATAAAGGAAGACAGTTATGCAAGGAATGAAAAAACGGCTCACTAGAATGGGAGACGAGAAATTCAGTGCATTCATCAGGGAAGCGTACGCGAAAGGGTTTGGTCTTACTGAAAAAGATCTGGATCGCCCAATTATTGGAATAGCTCAAACATGGAGTGAATTGAATCCTTGTCATAGACAATTGCGTGAAATTGGAGAAGCTGTAAAGCGTGGTGTCTGGCAAGCAGGCGGATTGCCGCTTGAATTTCCAACAATATCTCTTGCGGAAATTTATATGTTTCCAACTTCGATGTTCTTCCGAAATCTTTTGTCTATGGATACAGAAGAAATGTTGAAAGGGTTGCCCCTTGACGGCACTGTTCTCTTGGGTGGTTGTGACAAAACAGTTCCTGCGCAACTTATGGGTGCAGCTAGTGCAGATATTCCATCTATTCTTGTAACAGCAGGTCCCATGATTGGTGGTCACTTCAAAGGAAAGAGAATAGGAGCCTGCTCTGATTGTCGAGGGCTGTGGAACGAACATCGTGCAGGAGTATTTGATGATAAAAATTTAAATGAGGTGCAAGAGGAGCTTTTTCCATCAGCTGGCACATGTATGGTTATGGGAACTGCATGTACAATGGCTTCCATTACTGAAGCAATGGGGATGATGCTCCCAGGTATGGCTGCAATCCCGGCAGTGAATTCTAAAAGACTAAGACTGGCAGAAGAAAGCGGACGTAAAATCGTAGAGATGGTAGAAAAGGATTTAACGCCATCAAAAATAATCACAAGGAAATCGCTTGAGAATGCCATTAAGATTTTAATGGCCGTCGGGGGCTCTACAAACGCTGTCGTCCATTTGCCTGCTATTGCCGGAAGACTCGGAATTGACCTCCCTCTTCAATTATTTGATGAGATCTCTAAAAAAACTCCTCTTATTGTAGATATACGGCCTTCTGGAAAAAAATACTTAATGGAAGATCTTGCAGCTTCGGGGGGAATCCCATGTGTAATGAAAGAACTGGAATCAATTTTGCATGGGGGCAGCCTCACTGTAACAGGAAAAACAGTTTCACAAAATTTAGAAAATATTAAAGGCGCTGAAGGCTGGCAAGATGTCATTTACAAAAAAGAAAAACCAATCTCTCAAGAAGGTGGGATTGTGATACTGCGTGGAACTCTTGCTCCGGACGGCGCAGTTTTAAAGGTTTCTGCTGCAAGTCCTGACAAACTTCAACATAAAGGGAGGGCTGTTGTTTTCAACTCACAAGAGGATATGGAAAATCGAATAGATGATCCTAATTTGCCTGCTACTCCGGATAGTATCTTCGTACTTCAAAATGCAGGACCCGTTGGTGGCCCTGGGTTTCCTGAAGCTGGGTTTCTGCCAATCCCAAAGAAATTACTGGAGTCAGGGGTGAGAGATATAGTTCGAATATCTGATGCCCGGATGAGTGGAACGGCAGGCGGAACAACAATATTGCATGTTTCACCAGAGGCAGCTAAAGGCGGTCCTCTAGCATTAGTCGAAGACGGGGACATGATAGAATTGGATGTTCGGAACCGCAGACTTAATTTGCTACTTGACAAAAAAGAATTGGAAAAAAGAAAAAAAACCTGGAAAAATAGAAAGCCACATTATAAAAGGGGATATGGTAGAATCTTCTTGGAACATGTCCTACAAGCGCCGGAAGGATGTGATTTTGATTTTCTGCAAAAAGAGTCGAAAGAATAAAATGGAAGACATTGGAATTTTTCCAAAAGGTCTATTGATCGAGATGAACGTATTTGGTTGGTGAGCAATGTCGAAATCTGATTCATCTAATTTTCAAAAGATGAAAGATGGTTTTTTTCAATAGTAATATTCAGTGTTTATTTATTGGTCGGTTGAACTTCTTGTAAATGGTGTAGAATTGAAGAATTGCCTTCCCTGATTCTGTATGAATGGGCGAACAAGTTCCTCAAAAGGGATATGTATGCATAGAGACGGAAAAGGATTGTCACCGGAATCGATCTTTTGAGGGCCAGAATTTTTTCTAGATTATATATCAAACTTAACATCAGTTAACCCTAAATTAAACTTAGCTAATCCTTTTTATCATCTTCAAAGTGGGGAGCTTATCCCCGCGGAATGGAATAAACTGGCCTTGGATCTATTCGGAATTCACATCAAAATCGGGGTTGGCGCAGGCGGATTTTGGTTGCTAGAATAATTGGCAATAGGGGGAATTCTGGAGTCGCCCACCATTCTCTAAAAGGTTCGCTCGCCAGGGAGTCGCTTTCGGCAGTCGTGCATAATTGAATCTCGATCAATGGCTCATTTCTGATTTTCCAGGTGGACCGAAATTTTTTGAGCTATTTTTAAATAAGACAACTTTACCGAGCATCCTCATAATTTTTTTCCGCCCGGCACCATTGAATGGGAGTTCGAGATGGCTGCCGAATTCGCTCATCTTCATTTGCACACTCAATACAGCCTCCTGGATGGAACTACTCGCATAAGCGAGCTGATGGCGTGTGCCGGTGATCTCAATATGCCGGCTTTGGCCATCACAGACCACGGTAACATGTTCGGTGCTGTGCGCTTTTACCAGGCGGCAAAAGAAGTGGGTGTAAAGCCCATCATCGGCTGCGAAGTGTATGTGGCCCCTGGCAGTCGACATGACCGAGGCAACGGCCGGAGTGGTGGCCGCTCTTGGCACATGGTTCTCCTCGCACAGAATCAGATTGGCTATCGAAACCTTTGCGAATTGGTCACGGCCGGTTTTACCGAGGGGATGTATTACTTCCCTCGGATCGACAGGGAATTGCTCGAGAAGCGTGCCGAGGGGCTAATCTGCACCTCGGCCTGCCTACGCGGGGAGGTGAATGACGCTCTCCTTCGGGACGATCACGCCGCTGCCCGCGAGGCCGCTGGATTTTATAAGGAGCTTTTTCCAGGGCGTTTTTACCTCGAGATTCAAGACCACGGCCTCAAGGAGGATCAGAAGGTTATCCCCGAGGTCATAAAATTGGCCCGGGAGTTCGAGCTCCCTCTTGTTGCTACGAACGATGTCCACTACCTAAATCGGGGAGATCACACCTTTCAAGAAGTCCTTATCTGCATCCAGACGGGAAAGACGTTGAATGACGAGAAGCGGATGCGGGTCAAAAGCGAGGAATTTTACCTTAAATCCGCTGGCGAGATGGAGGCGCTATTCGGGGAAACACCCGAGGCGCTGAAGAATACCCTCGTCATCGCTGAGCAGTGTGATTTCGATTTTAGCTTTGGTGGGAGTCACTACCCCGATTTCGAAACTCCAAAAGGGGAAACCAAAAAGACTCTCCTGAGCGAGCTGGCTGAAAAGGGGCTCGAAGAGCGTCTCCAGAAGCTCGCGATTGAGGGCGAGGAAGCCATGCGCTACCGGAGCCGCCTTGCGATGGAGCTCGATGTTATCAGCTCCCAAAATTATGAGGGTTATTTTCTCATTGTCTCGGATTTTATTCGCTACGCTAGGACCCAGGGGATCCCCGTGGGACCGGGCCGGGGCTCGGCGGCGGGGAGCTTGGCGGCGTATGCGCTTGGAATTACGGGAATCGACCCCTTGCGCTACTCGCTTCTTTTCGAACGGTTCCTGAATCCCGAGCGTATTAGCCCGCCCGATATTGACGTCGACTTCTGCATGGAGCGGCGCGACGAGGTGATCCGCTACGTTCAAGAAAAGTACGGTGCGGGCAACGTGTGTCAGATTATCACTTTTGGCAGCATGTTGGCCAAAGGTGTTCTCCGTGACGTGGGGCGGGTGATGGACATGCCTTACGGTGAGGTAGACCGTATCGCAAAGTTGGTGCCGAACGAACTTAAAATTACGCTGGACGACGCTCTTCAAAAAGAGCCTCGCCTCAAAGAGGCTGCTGTGCGAGACCCGAAAATTTATAAGCTTATCGAAACCTCGCGCCATCTAGAGGGGAACATTCGGCATGCTGGAACCCACGCTGCGGGTGTCGTGATCACGCCCTCGAATTTGACAAACTTTGTCCCACTCTGCAAAAGCACCGGGAGCGGGGGTGAGCTTGTGACTCAGTTCGATATGAAGGCAGTCGAAGGGTTGGGGCTGCTCAAGATGGATTTCCTGGGTCTCAAAACTCTTACCGTACTGGACCGGGCGGTGAAGTTGATCCGAGATGGTGGCGGAAATATTGATATAGAATTGCTGTCATTGGACGATGCCGATACATACCGTTTGCTTTCGGAGGGGGGGACGACAGGTATTTTTCAGCTCGAAAGCAGAGGAGTTCGCGAATACTTGCGCAAGCTCGCGCCGAGCGCTTTTGAGGATTTAATCGCAATGGTGGCTCTCTACAGGCCAGGGCCGTTGAATAGTGGGATGGTGGACGCCTTCATCAACCGTAAGCGGGGACGGGCCGAGATTGACTACTATTTTGATGAACTGAAACCAATATTGGAGAGTACCTATGGGGTCATGGTCTATCAAGAACAGGTTATGCAAATCTCAGCCGTTCTCTCGGGATTTTCGCTGGGCCGTGCCGATGTTCTCAGAAAAGCGATGGGGAAGAAAAGCCCAGAACTCATGGCAGAGCAAATGCGTGATTTTGTTGAAGGTGCGGTTGAGCGGGGGCAGGACCGCGAGAAGGTGGAGCATCTCTGGGATCAGATACAGCAGTTTGCTGGCTACGGGTTTAATAAGAGTCATAGTGCTGCATACGCCCTTATTGCGTATCAGACAGCCTATTTAAAGGCGCATTTTCCGCGAGAGTTTATGGCCGCGCTTCTCACCTGTGACCGGGACAACGCCGACAAGGTGATCAAGGACATTGCCGAGTGCCGCGAGATGAAAATTTCTATTTTGCCTCCAGATCTAAATGCGAGCGATAAGAATTTTGTTGTCGAGGGCCCCTCTATCCGCTTTGGGTTGGCCGCGGTGAAAAACGTGGGCGAAAATATGGTAGATGCTATTCTTGAGAGCCGTGCGGACGGGGGACCGTTTCTCGGGCTGGAAGATTTCTGTAGGCGTGTGGACCACAAACAACTCAACCGCAGGGCGGTGGAAAGTCTTATTAAGTCCGGTTCGGCCGACAGCCTTGGGATTGGGAGGGCGCAGGCTGCCGCCACGCTGGAATCGGTGATGGAATTTACCGCCCGAGATCGTCGCAGTGCCGAGATTGGGCAGGGGAGCTTGTTCTCGAGAGAGGAGGGAGGTCAAGTGACATGGCCGCTCCCAGATATTACCGAATGGCCGGACAGAGAGCGTCTTGGCTTCGAACGCGAGGTGTTGGGGTTCTACATCTCGGGCCATCCACTCAGGGAATTTGCACCGGTTATTCGGCGCTTTGCAAACATGGACTCCCGTCGACTGGGGGAATTGGAATCCTCAAAAAAGGTCCGAATGGCCGGGTTAATCCGCTCCTCAAAAATTCGCATCACCCGCGCCGGCAAGCGAATGGCGACACTCTTACTCGAGGATCAGGAGGGGACCGCTGATATGACCATGTTCCCGGCTGTATTCGAAAAAGATTATCTCTTTCTGGAAACCGAGGAGCCCGTATTCATCGAAGGGAACGCTGAGGTGTCTGAGGACGGGGTCCAGGTGCTGGTCCAGTCCATGGGATTGTTATCGGTCCTGGAAAAGGAGCAGGCCAAGAGGATGGTTCTGCAGCTTCGCCACGAGGACCAAGGATTCAATGCCCTGTCCACTTTACGGGATGTGTTGAGCCGGTATCCGGGAGAATGCCCGGTCCGCTTTTTTGTCCAATTGAGCGATGCCGAATACGAAATTGACGCGGGCAAGGAATTTGTCGTGAACCCAACAGAGGAGCTAAGTGCCGAGCTTGGCACCTTAGTTGGGCCGGAGGCGGTATATTTTGAATAGTCAGATCGGGGAACATGAAACTCCTACTGCCCTGGCTGGGTTCTTGGGTCGTGTTTCGTTTGACAAGGCCTGGGAGCTCCAGCGAAAAATTTGGCGGGGACATGCCGAAGGATATTTGGGCGAAGATGTTTTTCTCTTTCTCGAACACGACCCGGTATTCACGCTGGGAACAGGTGGATCTGAGGCCCATATCTTGTCCCGTCGCCTTTCGGTGGGTGAAGAAGAGGTCCCGGTGGTACGGGTCAATCGAGGGGGAGAGGTGACCTGCCATTGCCCCGGCCAGTTGGTGATGTATGCGATTTGCTCCCTCGCCGAAAGTGGCCGTGACATTCATTCCCATTGCCGCCGTCTTGAGGAGGTCTTTCGCCGCTACCTGAGCGGATCGGGATTTGATGCCTGCCGTCGAATAGACATGCCCGGTCTCTGGGTGGGGGGGGAGAAAATCCTATCCTTGGGAGTGGGTGCGAGAAGATGGGTGACCATGCACGGCGTTGCGTTTAATGTTGCACCTGACCTTCGGTATTTTGAGATAATTCACCCTTGCGGCGAAGTGGGAGCGCAGGTGACTTCGCTCGAGCGTCTTTTAGGCAATGTGCCTACCTTGAGGGAGCTGGCCGTGGCATTGCTTCCCTTCTGTCGGGAGGTTTTCAGCCGAGAAGTGGTATGGTCCGAAAAATTGCTGGATATCCTACCCTCTTGGGACCCTGGGGAGGAGTTGAGAGCATGATACAGAGGCAAATAGGATGAGAGGACGTGAGGTCGTTTTTGTCTTGGTCTCGGTCACAATTTCGGGCGCGGCTATCCTGTTGGCCACTGAGTGGGCCGGGGCTGTTCCAGCCGTAGGGGCTGAAACCGTTTTGACCTCGGACGTGTGGAAGTTGCTCAAAAAGGGCGGTTACGCCATGATTCCGATCGGGTTCTGTTCTTTCATATCAGTCACGATTACTATCGAGCGCCTGTTTGCCCTGCGGCGGAAGAAGGTATTGCCCGATGAGCTAGTCTCCTCGGTAGAGAGCCATCTGACACGCAGCGATTTTGAGGAAACCTCCCGCCTCTGCGAACGGCACGATGTGTCGTTTGCGCGAATCGTCCGTGCGGGGCTATCTCGCCGCCACTTGGGTATCGGTGAGATGGAGCGTGCTATGGTCGGCGCCGGACAACACGAGGCGGCAGTCCTTTCGAGGAATCTTCGCGGTCTGGGCGTGATTGCCAACCTATCTCCAATGCTAGGTCTTTTTGGAACTGTCATTGGAATGATCCGGGCCTTCGATGTTATCAGCCAGTTTGGGACGGGAAATCCGAGCCTGGTTGCGGAGGGAATATCTGAGGCTCTTCTGACCACTGCCGCCGGGCTCATTGTGGGGATCCCAACTCTGGCAGCCTATCATTTTTTTAGATCACGGGGAGACCGTTTTCTTTTCGAAATTGAAACCATCGCCTTCGAGTACCTTCGCGTCATCTCTGTCCAGACTGGCCAGGACGGGAACGTTCGTCGGTCCTCGATTCGACCAGCCGAGCGTACCACAGGGGCGCGTGAAGCCGATCACGAAAGGAAGGAGTAGGTGCGTTTCTCGTCGAAGAACGAAGAAGACTATAGTTTGCAGCTCACATCGTTAATCGATGTGGTATTCCTGCTTCTGATCTTCTTTATGGTCTCTACATCTTTCGTCGATTTTACCCGCCGGATGGATATTCAGCTTCCCCAGTCAAAAAAAAGTACTGAGGTGAAAAGCACAGAAAATTTCCTTCTCGAAATCGGGGTGGAGAGAAAGTTGACGCTAAACGGCGCAGAAATCATGCTCGGCGCCCTGGAGCGCCAACTCAAGGAGATGAGAAGTTCGCTTAGCCGAAGGACGCTGATCATCAAGGCGGATAAGCGCCTAGATTATGGATTTGTTGTCCGAGTCATGGGGATCAGTATTTCCGCGGGGATCCGTGATATTTCTGTTGCCGTGAAACAATAGATTTTGGAGAGCTGTATCTCTGGATTTGATTTCGTGTAATTAAAGGCCGCATCCTCCTTCCCCACAATTCTAATCTCGCATATCGGATAAAAGGGAATTTCATGACTGGTCAAGTATTGGATCCGACAACGAAATTCCTCGAAAAAGGAGGTTTCTCGGATAGAATTCTGCTTTTCCGCCACGGGGCCGCCGAAGGTTCAGAGGAAGGGCGATTTATTAGCCGGACGGATACTGAACTCTTGCTCGCAGGAGAGGAGCAGGTCCGCCAAGCAGCTCGCCGCTCAGTGAACTGGGTTGAAGGGATTGACAAGGTAGTGGTCTATTCGAGTCCTCTCCTTCGTGCCCGCCGGACTGCCGAAATTCTTATGGAAGACCTTTCCTTAACAGTGGGCTGGGATGGAGGGCTTTGGATTCTGGATGATTTGATAGAGCTTGATCTAGGCCAGTGGGAAGGAGAAACATATGAGTCCCTTATGAAAAAATATCCGGAGCGAATGCGACGTCACTACGCAGATTTTGTCAACTCGAAGGCACCAGGAGGGGAATCACTTTCGGACCTGGCCGCGCGGATACGTCCAGTGTTCCGCCGAGTTCGGAAAGGAGAAGGGGAGGTGACCATTATCGCCGCCCATGCGGCCGTGAATCGCCTCATCGTCTGCGATGCGCTTGGCGTGCCACTTTCGAATTTTTTCCGGATTGAGCTGGGCTACGCCTCACTTTGCGTAATCGATTTTCACGAGGAGATCCCAGTGGTTCGTCTCCTCAACGGATAAACGGTCTTAACCCACGCATTTTTTTTGTTCGGCCACCTTTTTTTATCAAAATAGCTGCCATGAATAAAATGGTGAAGGAGTCAAGAACGAGAAGAGTAGTGCTCACCAGGTGGTCCTTGCGAAGGAACATTTCGGATAATCCGCGCGATTTAGGGTCCAGAGAGAGAAAAAAGACGGCCTGATGGTTTGGGAGGCAGAGCGTGCCTAACTGATAGTATGTTTTCCTTTTATAAGAAGCCCAACCGTTAGCGAATGTTGCCTCCCTTCACAACAAGACACGAATGGCCTGAGTGTTTATCACACCAGTCATTAATAATCCTTGGGCTAGGACCGAAGGTGAGATCCCCTTGATGAGGTCGTTGGTGTTCTATTGGCCAATGCCTGAAGGCGACAAGCGAGAAGCGGGTGGACGTACTAAAAGATAGAAGCCTCGTTCACCGTGTTCTTCACAACAACTCTATTCATAGGATTCTAATGAATGTGCAATCGGCCGCCATAATTTTGTTTAGATCGATAGACT
>Ga0315336_1003863_pt1 | contig 19045 bp, 16 predicted proteins | sample ASW5metaG_FD_204512 | JGI IMG/M metagenome (GOLD analysis project Ga0315336, IMG submission 204512) | Ammonia-oxidizing marine archaeal communities from Monterey Bay, California, United States - ASW #5 | ecosystem: Environmental > Aquatic > Marine > Intertidal zone | place: USA: California... | reverse complement strand
ACAACGGCGAACAGGTGCAACGTACCTTTACCAATATTTCTGACCCGGTGCGGTGGTCTGGTGACATTGTCGATGCTAACCAGTGTCCCGGCCGATCGGAGTGGGCGTTCTTCGGGCTGCCGCGTCCATTCCTCGCCCAGTGTTTGCGATTCGATTCGCGCATCGTTTAGCACAACCCAGAACGTGGGAAAGTCATGTAAATGATAGAGAGAGGTATCACCGACGGGGATACTCAAATCCACTAGATTAAACTGGTCGTGCTCAAAAACGAGCCGGTGTCGTGGCTCCTCGTGCATTGAAATTGACTCGTTTTGCGCAACTGCTGATTGGTGAGCTGCAACAAGACCTAATGCAACCAAAAGAACTGCTGCCTGATGCATTCTTGTCTTCTTCGGTCTCATACCCCCCCCTTGAAATACTAATTTTTGACTACCTTATCTGCCTCTTAACCTGTTGCCCGCAATGTCATACCACCAGCCTCCACAGATTCAGCCGCAATCAGAATAAATGCAATGACACAAGGCTCCGTGCCCCGATTGATCCAGTTGTGGATCGTTCCCCTCTGTACTAACACATCTCCCTGGCGCAGACGAACCTCACCGTGGTCCAGTTCCATATCGATTTCCCCTGAAATGACAACCGCGTAATCAATGGTTTGGGTCCGGTGCACACGTGGCGCAACACCAGGGGCATATTGCACCACCCTAAAAACTGTACTGTTTGCATCTGGGGCAGCAGCAGCCCGGGCGCCCCCTGTCCCCTGACCGGAACCGGAATTGTTCACCGGAAATGACCCCGTCGACCAAACTGGGGCCCTTTCCAGACCCTCTCGCCCGGAACTCACCTCCAGTGCTTCATCAATATCGACCCGGGAGCGCCCGTTTTCATCGTGACCGGTGACAACCCGCCTGACTTGTGGGGCTGTACTACCTTCCTGAGCGCGGACGGAGTTACCCAATGCACCGCTGATAGCAGCCAGACTGGCTGCAGCACCGATATGAATAAACTCGCGTCGGTCAACGTGGTGTTCGTCGCTAGCCATAATTTTGCTTACCTCTTCATAAAGCTATTCGGTATCTAAGATCCAATAGTACCGCCTTTCTAGGATTTTAATGCAGCACTGAGCTGGGGAACCGCCTCAAAAAGATCTGCCACATAACCGATATCCGCGGCTTCAAAAATCGGTGCGTCTGCATCTTTATTGATCGCAACAACAGTACCTGCGTCTTTGATGCCCGTAAGGTGCTGTATAGCCCCTGAGATACCTACCGCTATGTATAAGTCTGGTGCAATAATTTTCCCTGTCTGGCCGACTTGCAGATCGTTTGTAGCGTAGCCTGAATCCACCGCGGCTCTTGATGCGCCGACGGCGGCACCTAAGCTATCAGCCAACTCATAGACAATTTGAAAATTCTCGATACTACCTAAGCCACGCCCCCCGGAGACCACCCGTCGGGCAGCCTGAAGGTCAGGGCGATCACTTCTTTCACTTTTCAATGCCACAAACCGAGTATGAAGAGGTAACGAAACTCCAGATTTACAGCACTCAATAGTGGCGCCTGCTTCTTTAGAAAATTCAGCAGCTGAATAGGAAGCCGTTCGCACGGTAGCGACCAGCGTATACTCCTCAGAAGCCTTAACCGTGATAATTGCATTACCCGCATAGATGGGCCGCTTGAATCGGTAGGCTGATTCAACCTTCATAATGTCACTCAATTGCCCCACCCCCAGCAATGCCGCTACCCGTGGCATAACATCCTTGCCAAAGGTTGTGGAACCACTAAGCAAATGGGTGTAGCCCTCTGAAAGTACTGCGATCTGTGGCGCCAACATGGACGCAAGCCCCATTTCTTGGGACGGACTCTCGACCCATAAAACCCTAGAAACACCAGCTAGTCGGGCTGCCTGCTGAACTACCATCTCATCAGATTCGGCGAAAATCACTACATCTATTCCATCATTTTTGAAGCTCGTAGCACAACTCACACACTTAGCGGTGCCTGCATTCAAGGTCACACCATCATGCTCGGCAACTATTAACACTCGCGCCATTAGATCAACCCTTTTTTTCTAAGCAAGCCCAAAAGCTCCTCAATATCCTTCACAATCACCCCTTTCTGGCGCTCGGGAGGGGGTTCGGTCAATACCACCTGAAACTGGGAAATCGCCTCTACGTCCAATTCATCAAATGAAATTATATCTAGGGGCTTCTTTTTTGCTTTCATAATCTCGGGCAACCTTACATAGCGTGGCTCATTTAGGCGTAGATCAGTGGTAACCACGGCCGGCAAATCCACCTCGATCGTCTCCAGGCCGGCATCCACTTCCCGGGTCACGAGAGCCTGCTTTCCCTTTATTAAAAGTTCCGACGCAAAAGTTGCCTGGGGGCGACCCCAAAGCGCCGCAAGCATTTGGCCAGTTTGGTTATTGTCACCATCAATAGCCTGCTTACCCAGCATGACCAGTTCTGGTGATTCCCGATCAACAAGGGCCTTAAGGGTTTTAGCTACCGTGAGCGGCTCAAAAATTTGATCGGTCTGTACCAGAACAGCGCGATCCGCGCCCATTGCCAAACCGGTGCGCAGTTGTTGCTGACAAGCAAGGTCTCCAATTGAGATGACCAACACCTCAACCTCCTTTTCTCGCTCCTTGATACGCAATGCCTCTTCCAAAGCGATTTCATCGAAAGGGTTGATGCTCATCTTAGCCCCATCCGTGGTAACGCCTGTACGATCAGATTTAATTCGGACACGGACGTTGTAGTCCAGCGCTCTCTTTAGCGCTACCATAATTTTCTGCATCAGGAAATTCTACGTTCTACTCAGCACTTAAACCGGCTTTTAAATTCATTATGCGCGTCCGCGCTCACTACCACTACTATTGCAAAGAATAGCCTGGGAAATTTTTCTGGACTATTACTAGAAAAAAACTGCAACCTGACTAACCACGGCCTGAATACGTTAACCCATCGGCGGGTCGTTCGAGTTTCTGTAAATTTACCCGCTTCGTGATACCCCTTCCAGGCCAGCCACTAACGATAACATGGTCGCCTTCGCGTATTGTATCTTCTGAGAAACCACGCTCTGTCATCACATTCGTGTTACCCCATTCCAGTTCCCACCTCTCAATTTCCCCCCCCTCATTTACGACTTCAAGATAAATAAAGACGTGGGGGTTGCGCCACAGGTACTTAAGTACAACTCCTTCCAAATTAAGCTCCTGATCCACATGATAGTTTGCGGGCCAGGAATGATGTGCGTTAGTCGTCCCTCCAGGGCTAAGCAGCGCAATTAGCAGCAAGCTAGGAATGAGCGTCAAATGCATATCTCTATCCTCCGATGGGTGGACGCACTTCACAAGGATAAGGCCGAATCTCAAGATCCGGGGCGTAGCGATGGGCTATGACTCTGGTGAATGGTGCAAATAAATAGACAGGATCCTCTAGCGTAATCATGATAATAAGGTAATCGCCGTCCCGGATGAATCGCTCAATCAGGTGAGCCTGTTCACTATGTGGTGCGCCGTTTCTGCGGATATATCCTTCTTCAAAATGACTTGTGTCAACCACCAGAGTTTGTCCTTCCCAGTGTCCGATTGAATGACCCATGGGAGTCCGCCTTGCATCCGGAGGTGGATGTGCTCGACCATCCAAATAAACAGTGCGAACCTGCTCGAAAGATTCCATATTAAAAATGACTGCGTCAGGCTCTTGAACAATCTCCCAACGAAGCGCGCTGCGCATAATATAAGGGGGCGAGTGGGGCTTACACTGGTTCTCTGGTAGATACTGGGTATCAGGCGTGTACTCACGCGCCTTGGTTAGCCCCGTTTCATTGAGCGGTAGTCCAGAAAAATCACCTAGTTCCGGCCCATCAAATCGATAAAGACGATCTTCCGGTTCAAGAATAGGCACCAATACACCCCGAAGATCGGGTATAGGCCGTGCCTCAGGCGCGCCGGTTTCTTGGCTTCCGCTATTGGGCTGGCAGCCGCTCAACCAAAATAGAGCAATCATTGCATGACAAAATATTCTCTTCTTCATTGCGTACCTTGGGTCAAAATACCAAAGTAAAACACATATACCTTGGTCATCTTCATTGCCCTACCTCAAAATAATTTCCTTAGCATCACCCGCTGCACCAACAAACCTAAATTGCCCTTCCGCTGCCTCCCCAGAAGGATTGACTAAAAAAATCTCTGTAGCTAAGCCCTGTCCCTCAGAAATATCCGGAAATTCCAATAAGCCGCTCCCAGAATCTGCTAAATTGACATAGCTGATTTCATTTTCAATCAGATCGCCACGCATATTTCTCGTAATTCGACGAGCACTCAAAGCTAGCGGCACGTCACTCCAGAGCCGTAAAGCTCCCCGATAACTACGGACATTAAACAGATCAGCTAGAGACCAATCCCGTTGAGCATAGGCTGGCAAAATTTGCTCCCATCGACCACTTTCATTTCCCATTTGGTCAAAAAGTGTCAGGCGGACCGTCGCAGGGGTACGGCTGGCATTGGCAAACGAAAAATTCATATGCGTTTCCCCGTGACGAATAATCGATGCCATGGTATCCACTGGCACCCATGCGCTTGCAGTAGCCACTTTTGCAGGAATTTCCGTCTCATTCAGCAGCAACATGCCTTTCCATGAACTCAACCGAGCTGTAGCTGAGGGTGTTGCACCTGTTGTCGGGGTAATTACTGCATAGGCTGTATCTTCAACCCCTAACGATGATCCGAGATCCCAACTAAAAACTTTGCCAGGCTCTATCCGATAGTCCATTACGCCTGGCTGGGATTGGGCAACAGCAGCGCCATCACGACCAAAGAGGGCAATCTGGCCCTCGATAACCGACGCACTTGGGTTAAGCAATACGAACTCTGATCGATAACCTCCCCCAATCTTCAAACCAGGCAGCACCAGTGGATTCTTCTTACCATCCCATCCGCTTGAACCCGTAGAGGCCAGCACCAGGCTATCCCCTCGAATGGTAGGTCGGCGCCCCAGCATTGTAGTGGCGACCGGCCACTGGGCATCCACCTCCAGCCCAGCCTCAATACCTTCTAGGGAAATTCCGAAAAGTTCGTCTATGTTCGCCTCAAGTCTCCCGCTTCCCGGTACAGTGGCCTGTGAAAAATGTGTTTCACCACCCAAAGACAACCGCAGACCAATTTGATTTTCTCTAGAGTCTGGATTACTGACTAATAAAGTGTTTGCTCTCCTGTCGCGCCCATCAACATAAAGCAATGTTTTTTCTTGTGGAGTGGAGGCAGCAATACTTGTTTCGCTAAGTAACACACGTCCGCGCCGCTTGGCCAATACATCAAGCTCTTGTCTTGTAGAGCTATAAACGAGGATTCCACCCAAAGCCGGGCTCCCCTGGAAGCTTCCGCGCCAAGCCTCCCGAGCATCGCGCCCAGGCTTATCCTCCCGCCCATTCCACGCATCCAGGGTTCCGTAGCCCAACATCGTGTGAGCCGGTACCTTTACCAATCTTTCTGCACGAGGTAGATCAAAAACCATCAATCGACCCCAGAAGGAATCGGTCGCATAAATCCTCTGGTGCTGAGAGTCAAATGTGATCTCCCTGGGGTCAAGCAATTGCTCCTGTTCTCCGTTACCCGGATCGCGACTGACAAAATCGCCCTGGCCAATCACACCAGTTGCCGGCATCCCAGTTTCAAGTATTTCGGGACGGGCATCAAAAAAAAGTATCCGGTCGTTACCTTTATCGTTTACTAGTAAACGTTTGTTTACCGAATCATAGGTGATTCCGCTTGCCATACGGAACCGACGACGTCCCACGTCATCACTCACTTCCACTGCGTCAAGACGAAGCTCATCAGTCAGAATGTCATTCATCTGGCCCAAAATGGCAAACGCCGGTGCACCGTCTTCCCATCGCTCAGGATCAGCATTAAAAGTCATCACACGGGAATTATTTCCATCCACTACGAACAAGCGATCATGCTCGGCATCGTAAACAAGGCCGCTGGGCGTATCAAAACCCCGGTCATTCGCAGGCCCTCGGCCAATCACAATCCTTGCACCCAAAGTATTTCCAGGACTGTCGTTCCTGCGAGCATTTCCGTTTGGTGTCGGCCCATTAGAAACAAAATCCTCTTGGCCCAAGACGCCGACTGCAGAAGCCCCATTTCTAACCATACCCGGGCTTATATCAAATGCTAATACCCGATGATTAATACCATCAGAAACAAAAAGACGCTGGTTTTTGCTATCAACTTCCAAAGCTAATGGTGTCGGCGCTGTGGACTGAATTCCCCGACCCCAGGCAACACCAAAATTCATACGATCTGACCCTAACCCAGGTTCTTCGGACTGAAAATTAGGCTGACCTAAAACAGCAATAGCATCATCAAAAGTAGAAAGCCGATCCGGATGCGCATCAAACACGAGGACCCGATTGTGCCATCCGTCACCAACAAAAAGTTGCTTGTTGTTTACATCATAGGCAAGCGCAAGGGGAATTTGCATTGTGTTGGCAGCAATATCACGTAACTGCCCCGAGTATTCATCGGGTTGGCCCAAAATAATTTTGGCTGCCCTATCAACAATCCTGTTCTCTACATCAAGCTCATACATGACTACCCGATTGTTGTATTGATCATTTACAAACAGTCGGTGATCAAGTGGGTCAAGTGCTACTGCCCTCGGATAAACGTAGCGCGCATTAATGCGGCCATAAGCGGCCCGCGCATCAAAATCTGGGTTGCCCTCTTGATCATAGTGCCCCAGAACATCAAATGCGCGCATGCCCGTGTGTACACTTTCTGGAGAAAAATCATACAAAAGCACACGATTACCTCCCGGATATCCGGAGGCCACATAAAGCGTATTAGTTTCTTCATCTAGAAAAGGTCTAGGAGAGTTCTCAAAAATATCGCTTGTTGCGCGTTTGGGGGGGCCAAAGTCCTCCTGAAAAAGCACAGCAAACGCATCCGGGTTACTCTCAATCCGCTCGGGGTGCACATCGAAAACCAGCATACGATTCAATATACTGCCTTCGCTCACTAATAAGCGCTGCTCTTTAACATCTAGAATCGTGGCCCCAGGAATCAATTTCTTAAGATCCGATCGGTCTTGTCTGGAAAAAAAATCATCTTGGCCCAAAACGTGAGTGGCACTTGCGCCCGACTGGAGTCTACCTTCGTCGACATCAAAAATTAAAATACGCTTATTACCAACGTCAGTAACGAATAAACGCTGATTCACATGATCATAACGCAGACTCCCGGGCCGATTGAGACGATCAGGACCGATGCCGGGATCTTTTTCATCAAAGCCCGGTTGTCCAATTACCAAGGAAGCATTCATCCCTGTCCTGAGGCTCTCTGGTGAAACGTCAAATATTAGAACTCGGTTATTCACGGCATCACTGACAAATAGACGGTCAGCACTGATATCGTAATGAAGGCTGCTCGGGTTGCCGATACGAGCCTGCCCAGGCTGCTGCTCTTGGCTAAAAAAATCATCCTGCCCGATGACAGCCATGGCATCAGGTGCTTCAGTTAAACGATCCGGATGGACATCCCACACCATGATTCGTTTGTTAAGGCCATCCGCAACAAAAAGCCTCTGATGTCTTTCATCGAGCACCGTTGAGCCGCGAGAGCCAAGCCTGTTCGGGCCAATGGCACCTAACTCGCGGGTCGTAAAATCAGGCTGCCCAAGCACTGCCAAGGCCTCTGGGCCATTGGTCATACGATCGGGGTGCGCATCAAAAACGAGAATTCGGGGATTAGCCCCCCAGGCAATGACCGCGCCATCAGCCGAAAAAATCCGGTGATTCACGCTGTCGTAGGCAGTGGCGCCTATAAGGGAACCTTCTGAGCGCGTGGCTATGCCGGGTGAGTTTCTGCGCCCGTACAGGGATGGTTCGCCAATGACGTGGTCCGCTGTCCGGCTGGCTAGGGTGCCATCCTCATTCAACGGGTAAACGGAAAGTCGACTGCCGTGGGAACTTACAAAAAGACGATTATTGGCGCTGTCCAGCGCCGAAACGCTGTTTCACCATTCACTATGTGCAGTAGGCCCCCCATTAACCACGCTGCCCACAAAGGTAGGATTCTGCCAAATGTCCTCCGCACTCAACGAATCACTAGCAGGAATGCCCTGAAGAGGAATCGGCTGAGCTAAAATCTCACTACTACTAAATAGGAGGCCAAATACACCGATCAGTCCGGCAATCGAACAGCTATATCTTTTCATTCTGTTTCTCTTTATCAGTTAACATGAACATCAGACAACGACCCACTACTATAACTTTTCTTTAGGGCAAATCGACAGCCTAGAGACGGGAAAATTTTTAATTCTTTAACAACAAACTCGATGATAGCGATGAGGAGAAACCTATATGACCGGTAATCAGCCAGTCTATTTATTGTTAATTTTTGCCATCCTATCCATCTCTGCCTGTGAATCCTCGGAGGAAGGCATTGTCGAAAATACAGAAAAAGACCCCGTGAATGCTAGTCCTACAGATAATCACTCTGAACTATCGGGCCTCTGGTACAACAACCCCGGTGCCACCAGAAATTGGCCAACGACAGCAGAGGTACCAATCACACCGACAGGGCAAAGGTTGGTTGACAGCTGGATTCAGGATGAAGACCCAATGCTGGGATGCATCATCGGTCTTGGGCGAATCGTCTCTGCACCATTTCCCATGGAACTACTAATTGATGAAGACCGGGTAACAATTCTCTATGAATACGATCACCAGATACGCCGGATATATATGGATGGAAGAGATCACCCAGATGACCTCTATCCAACCTTAATGGGCCATTCGGTCGGTTATTGGGAAAATAGTACTTTGGTTGTAGAGACAATTGGCCTAGAAGGTAGCTATTTCCGTCCTTCAGGGGCATTACCCTACTCCGATTCAACTCGGGTCACTGAACGGTATTCCTCCCTTCCCGACGGAAAACAACTTCAAATAGAGTTCACCGTCACAGACCCAAATTATTATCGGGAACCGTGGAGTGTCACTTGGACTTACAGTCCTGCCGTAGAGATTCTGGAGTATCGGTGCATCGTCCGTGAACACCTTGCACCAGGGTCGCAGTAAGAAGGAGTACGCAGTTAATTCCAAAATAAACACAAAATCCCAAAAGGAAATATTGAAATGAAAAACCTTACGACCGTCTTTATTATTGGAGTGACGCTCATGGCAATAGTTCCGGGCTATGCACACCACTCGTTTACCGCGGACTACAACCGAGAAAAACCTGCCACCATTGAGGGCACAGTCACAGAATTCTGGTTCGAAAATCCCCACACCCGTATCTATATGGAAGTGAAAAACGAGAACGGTGAAATGGAAGCCTGGGAGGTAGAGACAATGACTCCCAATGTTTTACGTCGTATGGGCTGGCGACCGGATACTTTCAAACCTGGACAAAAACTGACCGCTGCGGGCAGCCTTGCCCGAAACGGTGCCAACAGAATTTCGCTAAGTATTCTTACGCTCGAGGACGGCACTCAGATGAAGCCCATTCCGACAGATGAACAAAGAGATGAGTTCTACGATCAAAGACCCTAATAAAACATCTCAGCGCCCCTATCTAAGTGGGTGGATAATGAAGTGCCTTGCCCAGTCCGCTCTTGGTGCGGTCACGCTGCTGCATTAATCACCTTGATAGAAGTATAGGCAGCCAGGCCTTCTTCTCCAAACTCAACGCCAAAACCCGAGCACTTTATGCCACCGAACGGTATGTGAGGGGCAATCTCAGCATGCTTGTTCTCGTAAACGGTACCAGCCTCAAGGCGCTCAGCAACTTCTGCTGTTTCGTCCCGATTTGTTCCCCAGACCGATGCATCCAAACCAAAATGGGTGCCATTGGCAAGCTGAATAGCTTCATCTAAATCCTTGTAGGTAATAATTGGCAGCACCGGTCCGAACTGCTCTTCATCTACCAAACGAACACCATCTGAAATATCCGTCACAAATGTCACTGGATAGAAAAAATTATCGCCACCTACTGGTGCTCCACCAGTAAGTACCTTGGCACCGGCCGCCCTTGCATCTTCGACCAGCTCAATGACACGGTTGAATTGGCGATCATTCTGCAATGGCCCAAGCAAACTGGATTCATCCATACCATCTCCCATCGGTATATTCTTACTGAATTCCACTAACGCTTGGGAGGTCAAGTTCAGGTCATCTTCGTGAACATACAGGCGTTTCAGAGCCCCACAGGTTTGGCCGGAGTTGATCATCGACCCAAAAAATAGTCCCTCAACAAACGGAACTGGATCCGTACCTGGCAAAAGAATACCTGGGTCATTACCACCAAGTTCCAGTGTGACCGGCGTGACGTGCTCCGAGGCGCTCGCCATGACTTTCTTGCCAGTCGCAATCGAACCTGTAAAGACAATTTTGTTGATGCCCGGGTGACTCGTGAGGTCTGCTCCCAGCTCATCACTACCAGAGATGACGTTTATAAGCCCCTTCGGTAAGGCTGCGTCCATTAATTCAACCATGCGAAGTGTACTGAGTGGTGTGAACGGAGACGGCTTAATGACTACTGTATTGCCAGTTCGGATTCCAGGCACAATATGCCAAATTGCAATCATCAGCGGCCAGTTCCATGGCGTGATTGATCCCACTACACCCAGCGGTTCCCTCTTCATTACAACGCGCTTTTCATCGTTTTCCTCCAAGACCTTGTCCGGAAGACTCAAGGACGCGGTATAGCCTGCCCAGCCAGCACACCCCCCCATTTCAAACCGAGAACCCAATCCTCCGAGTGGCTTTCCTTGCTCCCTGGTCAATAAAACGGCAAGTTCCTCTGCGTTATCCGTGACTACCTTGACAATAGTCTGGCAGGCATCTACTCGTTCATCTTCACTCGAGTACCGCCAGCTTTCGAAGGCCTGCCGTGCCGCTGAAACAGCCTCATCCAGATGGGCACTCTTCCCCACCGGCGCTTCTCCGACTACTTCATCTGTGTTTGCCGGGTTCCGAATATCAATATAGGAATCTGCCGTTACAGATTTTCCACCGATTGTCATCTCGTATTTTTGTGCCATCTTTTTGATCTCAAGTTTTTTTACATAGAATGCATCGCGCGTAACACCGGCCCCTAAAGTGCAATCAAAATAAACGCAATGAGTTACTAGTTGATATACAGCATTGTAACCGGAGACATACTCGTGCCCGCATTACGCGCAGCCAAGGAATAGGTCACAACAGAATTACTTTGAACATCCGTGTCCATGTAACTTGTTCCTGTTAAAAAAGCAATAACGATCCCGTCGCGCTTCAAAACATAATCGACAAGACCCTCTTCATCCTGCGGCGGGTCCCAGTTAAGCTGCAGCACTCCTCTATCATAAGTGGCCTGAAACCTTAATGGTGCTGACGGTGCTTTACTTCCATCATTTGTACGCTCTGTACGCAGGACCGGCCTGTCAAAAGGAAAGGTTTCGTTCTCCACTCGTGGATCGGTTAAAGCAGTCTCTAAGAAACTAAGTAGATCGTACTGGACAATTTCTCCCAAACTGAAGGTATAGGCCCCTGCTCCGGGAATTTCGTCTCGTCCTTTCAGAGCCGTTGGCGAAACATAGAATCCAATAGCAGCACCCAATCCGGAAAATTCACCGGTGTGCATAAAGCGCTTCCGGAGCGCAACATTGCGCAAGGTCGGAACCTTCATTTCCCCAGCATCCTCAGGCTCCCCAGTCACCGCCTGCCGACCCAAGTCGTATTCAATTCTCCGCAGACCTATGTTGAGAAAATCATTGTTAGAAAATATAGGCGGCTCATGACAGTTAACACACCGCAAGCTTTGAAAGCTATTCCAGCCATACACAGCGCTCTGGGACAGGGCATCCGGTTCACCTGCCTGATAACGATCCCAAGGAGTCTGATCAGCAACCAGGGTGCGCTGATAATTTGCTATTGCAAAAGCAATTCTTATAGGAGTGATTTCAGCATCACCAAAAGCCAGAGCAAAAAGTTCTGGATAGCTGGGGCTGCTCTCAATAGCTTCAGCTATATCAGGCGGAAAATCCCTAGCTAATGCTAATGGCCGCTCACGCTCAAGTTTGTCGGTAAGATCTGACCATGTACGACCCATTTTTGCCATTTCAGAGCTATTCGCCAATGTTTCAAGTACCTGGTTTTCAAGTGCACCCCCCTCACGGATAGCTATCTCACCGCTCAGCGGATCGATGAACTGAGATCCGGCACGTCCATCCCAAAAAACCTCACCTGCCCACAGTGCCCCAAAATTTGAGGGTGCCAACCTACCCGTCACCTGCGGATCAAGCCCGAACAGCGGATCTTCCACCCGGCTCCCGTCTGCACGCATACTCACAATACCCGGGGAACCCATTACATCGTCGATAGAGCCCGGGTCCGATCCCGGATGCCTTCCTTGTCTCGGGTCTGCGCCTCCAAAAGCAGGTCGGTGGCAGGTCCCACAGGCAACTGTGTTGTCGCTCGAAAGTTGTTCGTCCCAAAAAAGAATTTTGCCCAGTAGTCGTTTTGGCTCAGTGTTTGGATTCTCCTCGGGAATAGGTACGGGTGGTAGCCCCCCCGAAGAGAACAGCGGCCAAATCACTATCAGGAAAGTGGCGCAAAACAAAAAGTGGCGCCTGCCTGTCATTTCCAACAAGACCTTAAATCCATCAGCAAAAATAGTCCCGTTGGATTTTTCGATTATCTGGCACCATGAGCCACACGACAGCCCTTACCCCCAAAAGTTGATGAACACTGGGAATACCAAAACTAGCGTATCATTTGTTTTCTATCGGGGTCCCTCAATGCACCCAAGAAACGCTCCACTGCAGCCGTTGTAATATCTCCTGGCTCACCAATCCGTTCATTGGCACCAAAATGCTCGACATGATCTAAGGACACAACAGGCGCCCTTATACCGGCATCAATCAAGGCTTTTGCCATATCTACCGCTGATTGCGCGCTTGTAGACCCTGGGCTTAGTCCTTCCCCAACATGAAGAAAAAGGTAAGGCGGAATATTCTTACCCGGACCAATATTGCCAACAGGGGATGCCCTCAACCAATCGTTCCCATAACGTTCCAGTCGTTGCTCCGGAGCCATACTTGAAAAATCATAACCACTCCCATCAATCAGGATTACTCCCTTAATTAGGCTCATCTCTTTGCCAGCATTTTCTAAAAACACTTCATTTGTGCCAACCTGAGAAGCAAGACCAGCACCAGCTGAATGAGCCATCATAAATATCTGCTCAGGGTCACCACCAAAAGCTGCGATGTTCTCATGCACCCAAGCTAGGGCATTCGCTACATCCTGAGTATTTGTAGGGTATTTGCCTTCTGGAAGAAGTCGGTAATTCGTGCTTACAAAAATATACCCCAGTTTATTCGTAAAATATTCTGGCTTTGGATCAAGATCTTTATGCCACGCCTTGTCGCCAACTACATAACCACCACCGTGCACGTAGACCATGACGGGTGCCTCCGCTATCTCTGGATCAGGAACATAAACATCGAGACTAGTAGCCTTTAGGTTCCCTGACGAATCGTCAAACACAATATCCTGGTACCAGACAAGGTTCACTGGCGAAAAGGGGGGATGAGCTAACCTTCCACCTACGTGAACATGGGAAATGTCATGCTCATCTGCCATTAACCAAATGGGAAGAACTAAAACTATTAGTGTGGCAACCAGAGAGAGTATGGGTTTCATTCGTGACCTCCTGAGAAATTTAGTAGAAACCAGCCCATTTAAGGATACAGTACCTAAGGAACCCTTTATGGTTACCACTTGATACTTACTAAAAAATTGAAGTAACTGATTTATATAATCTCACCATATCAACACAAAAAAAAGTAGAGATTGATCCACCGCAAAAAATCGATTTATTACGCTTACCACTTATTCCTTAATTCCCGAAGTCGAAGAAATACTGCTTTGGGATCTGGATTTTCTGCAAGATCTGGAAAAATCTCTTGGAGCTGAGCAATTACAGTCTGACTTTGCAAACGAAAAAAAATATTAATCTCTTTTTCAAGCTTGATAGTGGAGACAAGGGCCTGGTTTGGGTCCTGATCACGGACACTTTCAAGCAACTTTAGCGCAGCCTTATTTTCGGGTTCACGGTTTAAGGTAAATTCCAAGTTATTGGCGATATAATCATGGCCCGGGTAAACCAGAGTATTGTCTGGTAATTTTAAGAGTTGCTCAGAAAACGTCGAATAAAGCTCGGTGGGGTGGCCGCCATTGTGACAATTTCCTGCTCCTGCATTGAACAAAGTATCACCACTGAACAGAGCTGGCGCTTCAGTATGAGATAACAGGCAAATGTGGGTCATGGTATGCCCAGGGGTATCCAAAACCTCTAACTCTACATTTTTGCCAACCGTAACAATGTCACCGCCCGAAAGTCCTCGGTTAATACCTTGGATTTTATTCCCAGCACCGGCATGCGCTAATAGATGGGCGCCTGTAGCTGCAATCATGGATTGATTCCCGCCGATGTGATCGCCATGCTCGTGAGTATTTAAAATCTGCCTGATATCCCAACCTTGATCTCTCGCTACAGCTAAACATTTTGTGTGATCCAGTGGATCAACAGCCAAAGCTTCCCCTGTCTCGGGGCAGGCAATTAAATAATTAAAGTTGCGGTATACATTGTCTGTCCAGATTTGCTTAACAATCATAAAGCTCACCATTGAAAAATAATTTTCCTACACCATTTTACTACTCGTTTGCAAGATTAAAAATAAATCTTTTCCTCAAATCATCCTGCCAAATTGGTTCAATTTGTGCCATCATTTACTCTTAGATATCTATTCTTGAGTGTTTTTCCAAAATATATGAGTACCGATCAGTTTGATTTGTCAATTGCTATCGGCGGTGCAGCCGGGCAAGGCATTGCTACCCCTGGCGGTATCCTTGCACAAATAATCACAAGGCGTGGACTCCATCTAAACGCCTACAACGCCTATCAATCGATAGTTCGCGGTGGCCACATTTTTCTGACAATTCGCATGAGCGACCGGAAAATCAGAACGCATGGAGACCAACTTGATGTACTGGTTTGTCTCAATCAAGACACGATGGACCGACACCTAGACCTCATAGAGTCAGGCGGGCATGTAATCTTCAACGGTGACAAAATCAAAGCAGGTAACCCGAAACCGGGTGTACAGCTTTGCTCCTTACCCGTCGCTGAGTTGTCGAATAAAAGCCGAAATAAGGTCATTCAAAATACTATTGCACTTGGGGTTATCACCTATTTACTTGGATTGGACTTCAAGGTCTTAGAAACGGCACTTACCGCACGCTTTAAATCCAAAGGGGAGTCGGTAGTTGACGAGAATGTGAACACAGCGAAAGCGGGTTACAAATACGCGGAAGAAAATTTTGACGCTTATGCTCAACCAGTTCCTCAGGGTCAGAAACCGCTTGCTCTTTGGACGGGGAATGATGCACTCGCGATGGGTGGCGCCGCGGCCGGTGTCAAATTCTACGCAGCCTATCCTATGAGCCCAGCCACTGGTGTTCTACATTGGATGGCCCGACACGCACGTAATCTTGGTATCTTAGTTCGACAAGCAGAAGATGAAATTGCAGTTGCTAATATGGTCATAGGCGCAGCCCACGTTGGCTGTAGGGCCATGTGTGCTACGTCTGGAGGCGGATTTGCGTTAATGACCGAGGCAATCGGCGCTGCAGCGATGATGGAAATCCCGGTGGTGTACATTAACGTTCAACGGGCAGGCCCTTCAACGGGGGTCCCAACTAAAACCGAGCAAGGGGACCTCTGGCAAGCACTGGGTGCCAGCCAAGGGGACTTTGAACGGATTATCGTTGCTCCCCAGGATGCCTTGGATGCATTCAATACGATTCCGGAAGTGTTTAATTGCTGTGACAAATATCAGTGTCCCGGTATTGTTATTTCGGATCTGCTGATTTCTGAAGGGACCTTTAGTGCGGACCCCGGTGACATCAATTTACAACCACATATTGATCATGGAAAAATAATTACCAGCGCTGAAGGAGAAAAAGATTATCTTCGCTATGAAGATACTGAAAGTGGTATTTCACCCAGGGCCCTTCCTGGTCTGGAGGGCCACGTACATATAGTCGCAACTGATGAACATGATCAGGATGGTGTTCTGATCAGCGATGAATTCACCAATCCAATTAAACGGCGCAAAATGGTTGAGAAACGTGCACGCAAACTAAAAAATGTAGCAAAAGAAATCGCTCCCCCTAAATTGGAAGGCCCCGCAAATGCAGAAGTCACCTTAATCGGATGGGGATCGACCTATGGAGTTATCAAAGAAGCAATCGAACAACTAGCGGCTAAAGGTGTAACTGCAAATCACTTACATATAAAGTGGATTGTTCCATTTCATGTGGAAGTCGTAACTGAAACTCTATCCGATGCCAAACGGACAATAATCGTTGAGAATAACTATTCTGGACAATTCTATCGCTATTTAAGAAGCGAAACTGGGTTGGGCGTCGATGGCCATATCCGGAAATACGATGGAGAACCTTTCGCACCCCACCACATCGTCGATGCGGTTCAGGATCAACTAGCAGGAAACACAGATCACTCTGTGCCAACTCAAGAAATCATGGTTTAACAAAGCCATAAAAGGTCTAAAGATGGATGGAATAGATACAAGAGCTCTCGTAAGTGCGCCTACAACTGCCAACGAATTCAAAGGTAAGGTGGACCCTGATTGGTGTGCAGGCTGCGGTGATTTTGGTGTCTTAAATAGCCTAAGAAAAACCTGTTTGGACCTTGGGCTGAAGCCTCACGAGATCCTTACAGTTAGCGGCATAGGCTGTTCATCAAACTTTCCTGGATTCTTTAATTCTTATGGAATGCATACTCTCCATGGCCGGGCACTTCCGGTGGCAACAGGTGCAAAAATGGCAAATCAGGACTTAACCGTGATCGTTACCGGGGGAGACGGCGATGGCTACGGCATTGGTGGGAACCATTTCACGCACACAGCTCGCCGAAATGTAGATCTAACCTATATCGTAATGGACAACGAGATCTATGGCCTTACCACGGGCCAAGTATCGCCAACTAGCAATCATGATATGAAAACTAAAAGCACGCCCTTTGGTAGCGTAGAATTTCCCTTTAATCCCGTTACATCTGCAATCATGAATGGTGCCACCTTTGTTGCCCGTGGTTTCTCCAGTGACACTAAACATCTCTCAATGCTGATGAAAAAAGCAATTGAACACAGGGGTTTTTCACTTATTAGCATATTCAGTCCCTGCATTACATTTAACCATGATAATAACGTTCAATTTTTTAAGCCGCGTGTTCAGCGGCTAGAAGATGAACATCACGACACGAATGACTGGAAAGCCGCCTGTGAAAAAGCGATGCTATGGGGTGACACAATCTACACCGGACTATTTTTACAGACGAGTGACAGGCCGGCACTAGGGGAACAGGAACCTGTACTACAAAAGGGTGGTGCCCTAGCCCATAGATCACTGGGCCTGAGTGATGAGCAAAGCCAAAAGGTCATCAATGGAATGATGTGAGTTTTGCGGGGTAAAAAAAATCGTGACTGCCGACATCCCGGTTCTGCCTAACGCTGCGAAAAATCTGGCGCCGGTAAACGATCCTGTAATTGGCAGGGTCGTGTCCAACAATTCATGCATGAAAGGCAAGTCGGCTAGCTTCGTTCGTCACACCGAAATCGATGTTTCAGGTACACCCCTGGAAGGTAATTGCTTAGTGGGTCAATCTTTTGGGGTTATCGCTCCGGGCAAGGACCCAAAAGGGAAGCTCCATAAAGTACGGCTGTACTCGATCGCCTGCCCAAGCTACGGAGAAGACGGTGAAGGTAAGATTATCTCTACAACCCCCAAACGTCTTATCGATGAATTTAACGCTGAAGAGAAAAACCCTGGTCCAACCGAGAATGGTCTTTTTTTGGGTGTTTGTAGCAACTACCTCTGTAAACTGGAGCCTGGGGATGAAGTAAAGCTTACTGGCCCTAGCGGCAAACGCTTTCTTTTACCGGTAGATCGGGATAAACATGACTATGTTTTCATCGCAACCGGTACCGGCATCGCGCCGTTCCGCGGCATGGTTATGGAACTTTTATCCCATCCAGACCAAGGTCCCACTACAAGCCAGATCCATCTCCTCATGGGAGCCCCCTACACAAATGACTTACTTTACGATGACCTCTTTGCGGACCTTGCCTCCAAGCACGACAACTTCCATTATCACACCGCCATAAGTCGGGAAACACGTCCCGATGGCAGTCGTGGCTGCTACATACACCAACTGGTCGATGAACAAATTGCCCAGTTTGGGCCAATACTGGAGAACCCGAGAACGGTACTTTATATCTGCGGTCTTGCCGGCATGCAGATTGGTCTTTATCAGTCCATGGCTCACCATAAGCTGAACGACGGCTACTTTAAAATAGGGGAAAAACTCTCCGGGACAGACCCTATTGACTGGGAACCCTCCCAGATACGCCGTGGCGTAAAAGCCACCGGCCGGTGCATGGTAGAGGTCTACTAGCGAGCCAAAAAGTCGTGTTTCACAACAAGTGACGGGTGTGGGGCTGGGTGAAATCAATTACAGGTCCCACTGGTACTATACGGGTCGGGTTAATGCTCTCATGGCTCCCGTAATAATGTTGTTTGATGTTATCGACATTGACCGTATTTGCAATGCCCGGCAACTGATAAAGATCTCGGGCATACCCCCACAGATTAGGGTAATCAATGATACGGCGTAAACTGCACTTGAAGTGTCCATAATAGACCGAATCAAAACGAAGTAACGTTGTAAGTAACCTCCAATCGGCTTCTGTTGTCTGGCTACCAATAAGATATCGCCGATTTTCAAGGTGGTTCTCTAAAAAATCAAGCGCTTTAAATACATCGGCTACGGCCTCTTCATAGGCTTTTTCTGTTGTAGCAAAACCAGCCCGATAAACACCATTATTCACGCTGGGATAGATAAGATCATTTAGTTCATCAATTTGATGTCGGAGGGATTTAGGATAATAGTCCCCCTGCTTAGCCCC
>Ga0315336_1003862_pt1 | contig 19046 bp, 12 predicted proteins | sample ASW5metaG_FD_204512 | JGI IMG/M metagenome (GOLD analysis project Ga0315336, IMG submission 204512) | Ammonia-oxidizing marine archaeal communities from Monterey Bay, California, United States - ASW #5 | ecosystem: Environmental > Aquatic > Marine > Intertidal zone | place: USA: California... | reverse complement strand
GCAGGCGTCTCGCCTCCCTGCCAAAAGCTTGGCTACTAAAGAATGCAGGCGAGACGCCTGCACCACAATTTCACGAATCCAGCGAATCGTCAGCCAAAATCCCCTGTACATCGGCTCGACGGTAGAATTGCCAGGTGCGCCACCTACGCTTGAACGGGAGAGAACGTCTGTTCACGTGGTTCAGGGTCGCCGCCTCGAAGTGCCAGAAGAGGGGCGCCAGCTGCTCGCGGGCGAGAAGTCGAATCTCGAGGGCTCGCTCGTCACAGTAACGCTGGATCAACTCACCGGTATCGTAGTAGACACCATCGATCCATTCAGGATGGTCAAAGCGCTGGCCATGCTCGGTGAACAGCTCGCGGCGGTAAACGATGCAGTGCGTAAGACACTTGGGCGACCGGCCCTTGGCCTTCCAGCGTCGATTGAGTTTTCTTCTTTTTCTGTGGACGTCAAACCTGTTCAGCCGACTGACGGGGAGAATCACGCGGTCCTGGGACCCCAGGATCATCGTGTTCGAACCGAAGTGGCCCAGCAGTGTCTTGAGCCAGCCTTCCTCGCGCACGAACGTGTCGGTGTGTATCGCGACGATGACGTCGCCACTCGCGTGGCGTATGCCCAGATCCAAACCGTTGCGATGCGTCGGTTCGGGGTTGTCGTTCTCGAGAAAGCGAATCCATGGCAACCCCCGCAGATACTCAGTGGACTCATCTTCGGAACGATTGTCCACAACGATGGTCTCGCACGGAGACCGCGTGAATCGCCGTAACGACCGCAGGCAGAGCTTCGTTTGTTTCGGCGTCTTGTAATTCACCAGGATGATGGACGCCGTCGGTGTCATCCCGGAATGGCGGACGCAGCCGACGGCCACATCAGTCCGAAAATGACGGCCGTCAGAAGGCCGTAGGCGATCCCGTCAATGACGTCGTTCACAGCGGCACCAAATTTCTTCCTGAACCAGATGGCGTTGGGAATCCCTCCAAAAGAGTAGGCGAGGACGGCTGCCGTGCCCGTGAGCTGAAACACCTCGAGGAACGAAGCGCCCGGTTTCAGCGCCAGCGTGCCGATGTAGCCCACGAACACTCCCACAACCAGGTAGAACACGAACGAGCAGAACATGCTCAGCCCCATGTTGGGCTCGCCCGGCCATAGATTCAACGTGCCGCACGGGCCTTCCGCCCATCGCTTCTTGAACTCCTCGCTCTTACACTCCGCGTTGTTCGCTGCGTATGGAAACATGTATGGCCCCGGCTGGAGTCCAAGAGACTTCAGCGCGGAGTTGAAGGCGTCTTCGTCCGGAAGCTTGGACCAGTCGGCTTTGTGGTGCGGAAGAACCGTCCAGGCAATGAAACCGGCGAAGAAGACCACAACGCTCGATACGAGTATCGGTAGCCAGAGGCTGAGTAAATCCATGCCGAATTCCTTTCTTACCTTGAGGATATGACTCTTAGTCGCTCCGCGACCCGACAACTCGCCTGCCCGACCACTCCAGCATCTGCGTCTCGAGGTCCAGCGGATAGGAGATCTTGACGTCAGCGATTTTCCCGTTCGGACCGCGTACAGGATTGAGCTTGGGCATGACGAACCCAGTGTACGCGGGCTGGTTCAGCTTCTCGTAACGGGCAACCACCTCGTCCCTGAGCTTCGGGTCAATGGGGATACCGTACTTATCGAACAGCTTCTTGGCCCCTTCGTAATCTCCTTCCGACTTGATCCTCTGTACCTCGCGCAGCAGCTTTCCCACACCCCGGTTCCACTCTCCAGCGTGAACGACGACGTAATACGTCTTGCCGTCGCGGTGTTTGACCCTGATCGCCCCCGTGTTCTCGATCAACCAGTGGACTATCATCTGACGATTCCGCATGTGAGCCTGCTGCAGCTCCCCTGCGTGCTTGACCTTGTTCAACTGGGTGAGCGCTACCCGGGCATAAGTCTCGTAGGCAGCGCGCTGGACCTCTTCGAGATCCTTTCGCGCGACGAGCCCGAGCTCCACCAGCTTGGGGTTGCCCAGGAACCAGAGCGCGATGAGGTCGGCGCGGGCTTCCTCCAGGGCCGAGTAGTACTCCTTGATCACGAGCGCAGGATCCTTGCCTTGCATCGACTCGGAAAGTCGTCCCGAGGCGTGCCCGATCACCTCGTGCATGTTGACCTTGAGGTCGAGGGTCAGCCCCCCCCACTTCTTTACCCGCTCGAACTCTGCCTTGTTGAAACAGAACTCCGCCCGAGCGGCGTCGGGCGTGGACTTGTCGTAGGCCTCGATCACATTTGTCAACAGGACGGACTTGCTCCCGTAGTGCTCCCGGATGTCGTCGGGATTGGGAAGGTTGATGCCAATTGGCGTCACCGGCCCGGCGTCTCCCGTCTCCATGATGACCTGAATCGCCTTTGCCGAGATCCCCTTCACGTTCGGCTTACGATACTTGCGGTCGTAGGGCATGCGGTCCTCGAACCACTGAGCGTTCCCTGAAAACTTGCGGATCATCTCCGTCTTCTCGGGATCGCTGAAAAAGACGATGCCCTCGTAGGCTCCTTTCTGTCCGCGGGCGTCCATGTAGACCTCGATGAAGCCGTTGATCGTGTCGACCGCAGAATCGGTGTCCGCCACCCAGGCGATGTTGAACTCCCGGAAGTCAACCGCCTCGCCCGTGCGGTAGTAATGGATCAGGGCCCCCAGGGCTCGTGCCATCTTCGGTGTGGCGTAGGGAATCGCGGCTTCGACGTGCTGAATGATGTTCAAGATCTCGCGAGCGTACATACCGGGCGGAATGACGTCATCGAAACCGGCCCTCCAGACGATCTCTCCCAGCTTCCCGTCCGATCTCTTGACCAGCTTGGAGTTCAGGGGATATCGCTCCTCGAAGCCTTCCAGATCCGCCAGCGTTACCCCCTCGTAAAAGTTGTTCGAGCTCGCCTCGAGGATGTCCTTTCCCTTCGGGGATTTGTCGGTCACCATCGGATCGACCAAGGGGTCGAAGAGGATGGGTTTCATGCGCGCCAGCAGCTGCTCGGTCGTCTGGCCTTTTTGGGTGGGAAAGCGGGCGCCGTTCTCTTCGGCCCGGAGGGCCGCCTGCTTGAATTCTTCAACGGTGCAGCCCACGACGAATTTTTCCTTCGTCAAGTTGTTGTAGGCGCCGTTGTTGATCCAGAAGAGCTTCGCGTAGCGGCGGATCTCCGCGAGGATCTGCGGATCGACCCCCTTGTCGTGGGTCAATATCTCCTCGATCACGTCCCGGACCGCGAGCGAGTGCTTGTACTTCTGATCGATGAAAATGTCGCGCCCTGCAACCGCCGCCTGGCTGAGATGGTAAATCAGGATCTTCTGATCGAGCGGGAGCTGCTCGAAACCGTCAGCGTAGAGCTGCACCACGGCTGCGTCGTCGATCCGCTCGAGCAGATACTTTCGCTCAGGTTCCTCTGCAGCAATCTCTGGCAAAGAGAAAATTGCAACCAGACTCACCACCATGTAAGAGCATCGCATTCGCATTCTCCTTCACCCAGAGGCCAGTTCTCTTTTCACCCGTACACGTTCCCGTTCCCGTTCCCGGACGAAAGACAGCCAAATTATGGTGACCGCTCCGCGAGCTTTCGCACGACCTCGTCGACTGGCGTGACGTCCCCGAGGTCAATATCGATATCGAGAAGGTTGACCTCGTGCATCACTTCGCAGCGCTCGCCGACGGCCTCCTTGGCAACAATCACGCGAAAGCTGTCGGTGGCATCCCTGCATGTTGCATAAACACAGTGACTGGTGCTGATTCCCGTGACGATCAGCGTGTCGATGCCCAGCGAGGTGAGCATCTCGTGAAAATTCGTCCCTTTGAAGGCCGACGCGTAGGGCTTGTGAATCAACTTCTCCGTGGGACGGCGCTCGAGCCGCGAATCCGTTTCAAAGAGGTCGCCGTAATCGGCGGGTATTTGCATCTTGAGCTTGGTGTTTTGCGGGCTGGGAGGGGTGGCTGGGTCGTGAGCGAGCGTGGTGAAGAAAATAGGGATGCCAGCCCCCCGCGATGCCTCGAGCACGCGACAGGTGCCTTCGAGCACCGAGTCGAGGCTGCTACCCATGTGCTGCGAAGGGTCCAGCCAAAACTTGGCCATGTCGATGACGACAAGGGCCGGGCGGCTCCCCCAGCCGACCCGCGCGCCCCAGTGACGCTTGAGATACTTCTCCCGCAGCCCATCGAGGTGCTTCAACAACGGTGCGCGCAGCTCGTCCGGCAAGCGCAAGTCCTCCGCGCCAAAACCCGGGCCTGACGTCTTCTTGCTTTTACTCATGGAAGTTCCTTTCGCAGATTTCGTTACGCGATTGTCTCAACTGTGTGCCCTCCGTCGCAAGGGGATTGTGAGGTCTCCCTTCCCCGGCGTAGAATAGCGCCTTCGCCGTTTGAAAGGGAGAAAAAGTGATGATGGGTACGCAACTGCACACCGGCCTACTTCTGCTCGCGATGAGCAGCGCCGCGACAGCCGCCAGCCCCGTGGAAGTCTTCGAGGTTAGCTCTGCGAACACCTCCGAGCTTCCGAAGGGGAAGGAGGCCGACGGCATTATCGGCGACTTCGTTCTACGGAACGATCACGTCGAAGCCCTCATCTCGGGCAACCTGCCCAACCGCAAGGCGAACATGGGGGTGATGTATGACGCCCCCACTCCCGGTTGCCTTTACGACCTCTGCCTGCGTGGGTCCGACAACGATCAGCTGACCTACCTCGGACCGGGAAGCCTCCGGGGCCCGCTCTCCTTCGTGAAGGGCATCTCACCCGAGGACAATCCTCTGGGCGTACCCGGCATTCAGGCCGTCCGCTCAGCGGCGACGGGAGAGGGACGCGGGCAGAGTCACGCCTATCTCCTCGGGGAAGACTGGCACTTCCTGGGGATCCTCTCGACCTACCGTAATGACACGGACGAGGACTGGGACCTCGACCCGACACCGGGCTTCAAGGGTCGTGGGAATCCCTTCACGACTCGTGATGTCTTCGTGGGCGACGCGCAGAATCCCGCGGACAAACAGGCGTACGCGGTGGCGGTGAGCGAATGGACGGGGGAGCTCCGGCTCTCGGACCCGGCGAAAAGAAGGGTGCTGCGGCCAGGCGAGGAGGGCACCTACCTCACCCTGGTCGCGCCGGGGAGCTCACCCGCCGAGGCTTTCGGCATCGTTACGGCTCACCAGGGCCCGGTCGGTCGCCTCCGAGGACGCTTGCGTGAAGCGCAGGACGCGGTCGCCTCGGCGGTCGTCGAGATTCCGATCGAGAAAGGCATCCCCGACGCAGAGGAGATCGCCGAGCGGGAGGACAAGATCCTCCGTGCTTATCCGGACCCCAGCGGCGACTTCGACGTGGCCTTACCTCCGGGAACCTATCACGTCGGTGTGATAGATCTGGGTCGTCCGCGAGTCGACCAAGAGATCGAAATCCGCGCCGGTGAGGTGACCGACCTGGACCTGAGCTTCGCTCCCGCGTCGAAGATCGAGGTCGCAGTGACCGACGGGACGGGAAAGCCGCTTCCCTCGAAGGTGCAGTTCATCGGCGTCGGTGAGACCAAGGATCCAGTCTTCGGCCCTATTATCCAGGCTCATGGGTGTCGGAACATCTACATGTCGGAAACCGGCAAGTTCGTCCAGCAGGTCGACCCCGGGGAGTATCGCCTGGTGATCACTCGCGGGATTGAATACAACCATGTTCAGCAAACGGTCACCGTGGGCGAGGGGAAAACGGTTCGCGTCAGCGCCGAGCTCGAGCGCGTGGTGCGCACTCCGGGCTGGGTCTCGACAGACTTTCACAACCACTCGACCCCTAGCGGCGACAATTACTGTGGCGTCGACGACCGCGTCATCAACCTCGCCGTCGAGCACATCGAGTTCGCGCCGACCACCGAGCACAATCGGCTCTACGACTGGGCGCCGCATATCAAGAAACTGGGCCTGGAGGATCATGTCAGCACGGTCGTCGGCATCGAGCTCACGGGTCCCGGCACTCACCTCAACGCGTTTCCGCTCAAAGTGGTCCCTTTCGCGCAAGACAACGGGGCACCGAGGTGGCAGAGCGACCCCAGGATCAACGCCATCGTCCTGCGTGACTTTCAGGACGGTGGCCCGTTTCGCTGGGTCCACCTCAACCACCCGAAGGTCGCACGCGTGTTCCGCGACCGCAACAGAGATAACGTCGCCGACGGCGGCTACCCGGGGCTGGAATACCTCATCGATGGGGCCGAGGTCTGGTCGCCCGAGATCCTCTCTCCGGAGCCTCGCCTCAAGAAGCTCGTGAGAGGTGAGGAATACGAGTATGAGAATCGCACATTCGCCTGGTTGCAGCTCTTGAACCAGGGTGTACGCATGAACTGCATCGCTGTCTCCGACGCCCATGCGGTCTTCGGAAACTCGGTCGGCGGGTGGCGTACCTACGTCAAGTCGTCGGAGGACCTGCCGCGCAGACTCTCGACGGAGGAGATCATTCGCAACTCGAAGGCCGGCCGCATGTTCGTGACAACGGGCCCCTACATCGAGCTCCGGCTCGAAGACGGTACGGAGATCGGGGGTAGCACGGTGATCCAGGGGCCCTTCCACATCGACGTCAGGGTGCAGTGCACCGACTGGATCGACATCGATCGCGTCCAGGTGCTCGTCAACGGTCGTGCCTGGCCCGATCTCAACTTCACGCGCAAATCCCACCCGCATCTCTTCGCCAGCAGCGTCAAGTTCGAGCATCGGATCCCCATCGAGCTCGTGGAAGACGCCCATCTGATCATCGCCGCGGTCGGCGAGAATTTCGATTTGAAGACGGGCTACGGAAAATCAACCCAGGGCGTCTGGTCGCCCTGCGCCTTCACCAATCCGATCTACATCGATATCGACGGGCATGGGTGGAAGGCGAACGGAGACACGCTGGGGCATCCATTGGTGAACTGGGATACCGGGGGATACATTCTTCCGGGCGAGGATTAGGAGAGCGAGAAATGATTCAAAAATGCCATCTGATGGTGTTCCTGCTTGCGACTGGAATGTTTTCTAACACCTTGTCTCTCTTCGCAGACCAGGAGAAGGATTCGACGAGGATGACGGAAGATTTTACGGCACCGAAGGGCTTCACCGGCGGCATCGAGGGCCCCGCCGTCGACCTCGATGGCAACATCTACGCGGTCAACTACGAACGGCAGCAGACAATCGGCAAAGTGACTCCGGAGGGAGAGTGCAGCGTGTTCGTGCAGTTGCCCGACAAGAGCACCGGGAACGGCATACGTTTCAACACCAAGGGGTTCATGCTCATCGCCGATTACGTCGGTCACAACATCCTCAAAGTGGATATGGACACACGCGAGATCACCACTTACGCGCATGAGCCAGGGATGAATCAGCCCAACGATCTTGCCATCGGAGCGAACGATATTCTCTATGCAAGCGACCCCAACTGGGGCAAATCGGCCGGGCAGATCTGGCGTATCGACACGAAGGGAAAAGTGACCCTGCTCGAGGGGGGCATGGGCACCACGAACGGCATCGAGGTGAGCCCCGACGAGAAGACTCTTTACGTCAACGAAACGGTACAGCGCAAGGTGTGGGCCTACGACCTCTCCCCCGATGGCAACGTCAGCAACAAGCGACTCCTGATCGAGTTCCCGGACTTCGGCATGGACGGCATGCGCTGTGATGCCGAGGGCAACCTCTACATCACTCGTTACGGCAAGGGCACGGTTGCCGTCGTTTCGCCGCAAGGCAAGGTCCTGAAGGAGGTGAAGCTGGGCGGCAAGAATCCGAGCAACATCGCTTTCGGCGGTCCGGACGGCCGCACCTGTTACGTCACCGTCGCGGATCGTGGCTGCATCGAAGTGTTTCGGGCGGAGGTCCCGGGGCGAAGCTGGACGATGTACCAGGGAGTCGCTTACACGCTCGAAGGGCCCGAATGGCAGAAGACGCTCAAGCAATCGCCCCACTCGAAATGGCGCGTCCACGACCTCACCCGGCCTCCCCCTGCTGTAGTGACACCTGGCAACGAACCCCAGGCGCCCCCCTCCGACGCGGTGGTTCTCTTCGGGGGCAAGGACCTCTCCGCCTGGAAGGGGAAGGATGGCGGTCCGGCCCAGTGGATCGTCAAGGACGGGTTCGTCGAGGTCAACGGAACCGGCGACATCGGGACCCGTGAGGAATTCGGCGACTGCCAGCTCCACATCGAGTGGGCCAACCCCAACCCACCGGAGAGGCGCTCGCAATACCGGGGCAACAGCGGCATCTTCTTCATGAACGCGTACGAGGTACAAATTCTCGACTCGTTCCGGAACAGGACCTACGCAGACGGCTCCGCCGCCTCCCTGTACGGACAACACCCACCGATCGTGAACGCCTGCCGCCGCCCTGGCGAGTGGCAGACCTACGAGATCGTCTTCCGAGCCCCTCGTTTCGGGAGTTACAAGAAGCTCAAGCTCGAGGAACCGGCCCGGGCCACCGTCTTCCACAACGGTGTCCTCGTCCAGCACAACGCGCCGTTCCACGGTAAGACCACACACTATTACGTTCCAAAGTACGAGCCGCACGGCCCCAAGGCGCCCATACGCCTGCAGGACCACGGCGACGGCCAGGCCATGCGCTTCCGCAACATCTGGGTCCGACGGCTGGATCTGTCGGGGGGGGATTAAGCATGCGTTGGACTTTCAGCGCCAGTTGTCTTCGAGGCGGGGTTTCGGCCCTGGGATGGAGTGTTCGGTGTTCGGGAAAGGCAGCAAGAAGCAGCTTGCAAAGTCGACGAGGCTCTGACTCCGAACTCCGAACTCTGATTCTGATTCTGATTCTGATTCTGATTCTGATTCTGAACTCTGACTCTGACTCTGACTCTGACTCTGACTCCGACTCTGACTCTGACTCCGACTCCGACACTGAACACCCCCAAACACCCCCACGGCGAATCTCTCACGGGCCTTCGCAGAAAGGCCCGCTGCGCGGTCTGCAAGGTCGCTCATGGAGATTGTCTCTGTCACCGGCTGCCGCGGGCTTCTGTGGAAACGCGGGTCCTGGTGATTCAGCACCGACGTGAGCGGGGCAGTCAAAGCAACACGGGCCCCCTGGCACACAAGGTCCTCGAAAACAGCAAGCTCGTGGTGTACGGCGATCGCCCGCCCTTCAATGCTTCGGTCTTGAGTGAACCCGGGAGGGAGACTTTCGTGCTCTTCCCTCTGCCCGATGCCCCTACCCTTTCTCCCAGCGCGATCACGCCTGCGCCCGGCCGGCACACCACCCTCGTCGTCCTGGACGCCAGCTGGAGACAGGCAAGAAGGATGTCGCGCCGGATTCCGGGCATCCGCAAGCTCCCCTTCGTACAGTTGCCGGCTCATCTCTCGCCCCAGTGGACGCTACGAAAGCCGCGACAGCCGGGGCAGCTCGCCACCGCGGAGGCTGTCGCCATGGCACTCGAACTGATCGGCGAGGCCCACGCCGCGCAGGCGCTACGGGAAGCCCTGGCGATGGTCGCCATGGAGGTGATCAAGATCCGTGGAACGCAGGGCGGCATTGGCTTGGATTCCTCACGCTGTGGGCGGGTCTCCTGACCCGCCCACCCAACGGGTGCAACCGGTGAGATGCGATCCACTTGTCGCTTTCTCGGCGACTCTCTCTTCCTATTGTGGTGCAGGCGTCTCGCCTGCTTTCTTAATAATCAAGCTTCTGGTTTGCAGGCGGGACGCCCGCACCACAATGCTTGCTAAACCACCCCCGCCCCCAGCGCGACCGCGAGCACCACGAGCAGGGTTCCGACGATCGTGCGCACCGTTTCCATCGTCACCTTCTCCACGAGGCGGCTCCCGAGAAACGACCCCGTGAACGCAGCGAGCGTTGCAGCAACGATAAGACCCATGCGGCCTTCCGTCCGCAACAAGGCGAAGTTCTCCGTGAAGATGGTCAGGCCATACACCAGGACACGCGAGACGTCGACCACGACCGCCGACACGACGACCGTACCCAGGAATTCCTTCTTCTCGAGTCCAGCGCTTATGAGAAAAGCGGAGCGCAGCGCACCCTGGTGCCCGGAGAGGCCCCCGAAAAAGCCCGAAAGCGCGCCGCCCAGCGGGATGTATTTTTTTCCGAAGGAGAGCTTCCTGAAGCGAGGAGCGAGCTCGAGAGCCGTGAACAGCAGGATGAGAAGCGCGATGAGCAGCTTCACGGTGGAGACCTTGCACGGGTGCGACCCCAGCTGGTACTCGTAGAGCGGCCTCAGGCCTGAAACGGAGTTCAGCAAGAGAGCGCCCAGTACCGCCGTGACCGCCGCTGGTATGGCAAACTTCAGAACCACGCCGTACCTCGCCCACTTCCCCACGAGCACCAGCTTGAACAGGTTGTTCGCGAGGTGCACGACCGCCGTCGCCGCCACCGCGAGCGGTGGCGGAAAGAAGAGCGCGAACACCGGCATCAGAAGCGTCCCGAGGCCGAAGCCGGAAAAGAGGGTCAGCGCCGCGACAACGAGCGCTGCACTAATCACGAGGACGTAACTCATCGGATCGTCAACCTAGACCGCGCGCAGGCTACCCGAAAGCGTGCGAGCACGGCAAGAGTCCTACCCTCCTTCCAAACCGAAGAGCTCGTGGCACAGCCTGCGCCCCTCTTCGGCGCGTGCTGGTTTCTCTCGCAGGAGATTTCTTCTTTCCTGCGGATCAATACTCGAGTCCAGGAGGACCTCCGCATCCGGCGTGATGAAGAACTTGAGACCGTCCGATCGCAGGACGCCTACGCTAAGGTGGTAAATGGACGTCAAAGGCAGCACCCTTTCGCGGGGAGTCGTCTCGTATCCCAAGAGGACGTCGCGCTGGGAAGCAACCCACGACGGTAGCTGCCTCGCGCGGTAACCGAAAAGCTCCGAGATCGTGGGGCCGAGATCCGTCAAGCTGGTGTACCCCTCGGCAACCCTGGGGGGCCGACCCGGAAGATACACGATCAGCGGTATGCGAATCACCTCCTCGTAAAATGTCGTGCAGACGTGTCCCCAGACGCCGTGCTCGTTGAAGTGCTCGCCATGGTCGCTCGTCACGATGACGATCGTCTTTTTCGCCAGTCCCCGCTGCTGGAGCAGGTCGAGTACGAACCCGACGAAGGCGTCAAAGTAGTGGATATTGTTGTCGTAGAGATCGATCTGGCTCGATCCAAAAGCGGTGGAGGACGGCTTGAAGGCGTAACGCATGTGCGTCCCCGTGTTGTGCGCCCACAGGAAAAAAGGCTCACCTTCGACGGCCGTCAGGTCCGCACGCAGCTGCTCACGCTCCTCCAGATCGAACTTGCGGGTAAGCCGAAGCCCCTCGACTCCCGATGAGCGTGGTAGGTGGAGAAAGTCGGTGTTGTAAATCAGAGCGTTTGCGAAGACGCCTTCGGTCAGGAGACCCTCGAGCCAAGTCCCTGCAAAGGTCTGCATGGGTTTGTCCGTGAGGTCGGCCCTCAGGAAGGAACGGATGCTCGTGAAGGTGTGGTTTGCGGCGACATACGCCCGCGTGAAAACGGTCGAAGCCCCAGCCAGGCGATCGATGTTGGGCGAAGTCTCCCGCGCGTAGCCGTAGCAGCCCAGGCTCTGTGCCCGCACCGCGTCACTCGAGAGGAGAACGACGTTGAAGCCGGCGAAATCCGTAGCCGCTGGCGGCTCGAAGTCGTAGGCGTGCTCGAAACGCTTCGCCGTCTCCAGGAGTCCCGCATACCTCTCGTCCCCAGACGTCGCGAAGGAATCGAGAGTGTACTGGGTGGCTTTCTCCAGTGTGGCGTACTCGCCGAACAGCTCGCGCCAGCGCTGAGAGCTTACAGCCGCGGGCAAAGTGCCGACGAGAAGCGCGAGGAGAAGGAGGAACGTAACACGAAAGACGGGACGCCCTCGTACCCCTTGCTGAGTCTGCCAGACGACAACGCCCTGGGAAAGAAAAACGATCCACAAGTAAATGCACAGAGCCGGTACTACCGGCCCCAGCAGAAAAAAGAAGTAGCCTCCGTGGAAAGTGAACGCCAGGGCAGCCAGCGGCACGAGGCAAACGAGCCCCCACGCCAGGAGGAAGCGCCACCGGGGAGTCCACCAGCGCGCGAGACAGCGGTCGACGATGCGCAGAGGAAAAACGCCTCCGCCGTCTGCCGGAGAGAACGTCCTCCCGAACGCGCCGACGCAGCCCCCCGCAGCCCGGAGGACCAGGATGTCGTAGGTCACGAGCGCAAATCCCAGCCAGATAGCAAACTTGTCGAAGAACACCCTGAAGTGTACGTCGGTGCCGGCTATGAACGGAAAAATGGCGTGCAGGTGGTCCGCGAGGAGTGTGCTCAGCCATCGTGCGAGGAAGAGATCCGTCAGCAGCCACGCCAGGAGCAGTTTCAGGACTGGCGACACGCGGTGAGCAGTCCGGCTCAGAAGAGGATCGAGTACGTGACCCCGAACGAGAACAAGAAGGACACAGAAGAGGAGGAAGAACGCGAGTCTCCCTGAAAAATCGCCCCACCAGTCCTCCACAATGAGCTCGCGCGTGCAGTAGAAGAGCGCCGCCGAGAACGTCGTTACAAGGAACAACGCGGCAACGGGACGGGGGGAATAGTCGAACGTGTCTGCGCGAGGAATCCCTGGGAGAAGGTAGAAGAAGGCGGCCGCGAGGAGCCCGTAGTCCACCAGCAGGGTCCTCTGAATGGCCGCGAGAGTCAGCGGTTGTGTCACAGTCAGGGCAACGACGATCTCGAGGACGGCCACTCCGATCGGCATCCACCGTACCCACGGATTCTTTCCGTCGTAGGCCGTGAGGAAGAGAGCGACTGCAACCAGGGGGCCGACGGTCCCGCTGATGATCGGGAAACCCGCCGTAAGACCATCGTAGAGGTTCTGCAAGAAGGGCATTTCGAGCCCGATGAGAACGAAGCGCTCGGGCGCGCAGAAATGGATGAAGGCGTAAGAGGCCACCACGAAAAGGTGCCATGGCAGGACGCCCAAGAAGATGACCAGTGAGGTCGAGGAAGGTCCGCGGCGGCGCGGTCTGGCAGGCGGACGCGCCTGGGACCGAAAAGCCTTGTGAACTCGTTGAACGGCAAACACGTTTTTCCGCTAGTTTGGTGACGGGATTGTTACGAGACGCTTTACGGCTCCCGGGTACTCCACCAGCGGGTGGTCGTCTGTAATGACGTAGCCGCCACCCGTCCACGTGAGCTCTTCGCCATCGTAGAGATCCATGAGCTGGTGGTGCTCTCTCCCGCGCTCTCGAAAACGACGGTCCAGCCGGCGAGCCTCCTGGAAGATCCTGTCCGGCCGCGAGAGCAGCCGCGCCACCTTCTCCTTGTCGAGGTGCAAAGGATCGTCGGAGGCCACGATCAGGCCGCCGCGAAGGAAGCTCACGCAGTGAGCGAAGACGGTGCTGGCGGTCTCGCGGACCAGCAGCCCCTGCTCTTCATTGCCCTGCGAGTTAGAGTAGATGCAAAAAACTCCAAACGCCTTCAGGCGGCTCTTGACCAGTTCCATGTACTCTCTCGACAGGAGGATACTGCTCCCGGCCTGCTTGAGGTAAAGCGGCTGCTGGGTGATAAGGTCGTAACGAGTTGGGTCGAGCGCCAGACCGCTGCGCCCGTCCCGCCAGTGGATATGAATCTTGGGATTCTCTGCCACTCGCAGGGTGCCATTGGGATACTCGGCGAGAATCGCCTTCAGTGTGCGGTTGATGTCATAGACATCGACGCGCTCCACGCTGTCGAGTCGCGCAAGGGTTGCGGCCGTGATGCCGGTTCCGAGTCCTATGACGAGGGTATCCTTGATGGGTGGACCCGAGTGGCACAGGATCGGCGCCGCAGCCAGGAGCCAGTTGGTTGTGCCGAGGTGGTTATCCTTCGAGGAAAGGTGCGAGTGCCAGAGGCCGTCCCAGATCAGATCCGTATCCTGGTGGATCTCGATCACCCCGTCCTTGCCGAAAAAGGACCGCCAGTAATAGGTGCGCTGCGAGTAAGGCAGGTAGAGGCCGATCCCGAGGAGCGCGATGATGCCAGCCGCGGAGAACACCTTTCCCGCAAACAGATACTTCCGAGGGGTAAGACCCTGCCGGCCGCGATCGGCGCTCGACAGGTAGCAAAAGACGCCGAGTACCCCGAGGCTGATAATCCAGGCGTTGTAGTCGTTGTCCTGCTCGTATCCAATGAGCGTCAGGGTAAGGATTCCCAGACTGGAGCCCAGCGTGTTGAAGGCATAAAAGCGGCCCACGTGACTTCCCCAGTGCTTCTCAACACTCGAAGCAAGGTGACCGAAGACGCTGCCGAAGAAGAGACAGGGTAGGAAATACGCGAGCCCGATCCCGAGGAGGCTGAAGTTTCCACCCCAGCGATCCGTCTTGTAGAGGAGCGGCATGGCGGCGAGGAGGAACGCAAGAGCCAGAAGCTGGCGCGACAGGCGTTCACGGCAGAGGGATGCCAGGTAAACACCGGCGGACCAGAAGAGAAGAAAGAGACACAGCGTCGTCGCGAACGTATAGGGGAGCGGCAGGTGTGCGATCGCGACGAGGCGGAACAGGTACATCTCGTAGGCGAGCGCAAGAAAACCGAGAAGAAAGCCGGCGTTGTTCTCGGGCGTGAGCCATCTCCCAAACCCGCCCAGCGCGTCGGGCTGCGCCACAGGGGGTTGAGACTTCCAGTAGTGACGGCCGCAGAGCACGAGCAGAAGGAGCCCCGCAACCAGGTTTCCTCCAGCTCCCACGAAGAGCGCGGCCACTTGTCCCAGGTAAGGGAGGAGAACGAAGCCGCTGGCGAGCGCCCCAACCACCGCTCCGAGCGTGTTGACGAAAAAAAGTATGTTGATCAGCGTGCTCTGCTTGCACCCGAGCTGCCGCTGCGCTACCTCGGCGGCCGCGGGCACGGTCATGCCCATGAGGACACAGGGCGGGAGCAGTAGGACGAGTGCCGAGACTCCATAGACGAAACGCAGGGGGACGCCCGCCGAGACAGCGAGCCTCTGGAACGCGTAAATGCTCTCTGTCAGATCCAGTCCCAGCAAAACTGCAATGAGCATGTTAACCGAAAAAAGAAGGCCCTCGACCAGGACGAGGAGCTTCATGGGGTTTTTCAGGCGGCTGGCCTGGGCACCCATCAGGATCGAACCGACTCCTAGCCCGAGGATGAAGACCAACACGACCACCATGGAGCTCAGGGCCTCGCTTCCGCCGAGAAAGACCTTCAAGGCGCGCTGCCAGACGACCTGATGGATCAGTCCGGAAATCCCCGAAGCAAAGAGGCCCCCAAGAAGGACGAGCAGGTGGGCTCGCGTGCTAACGGGGTCTGTTCCGGCACGCTTTAGCGGCACTCCATCCGGTGAACCGCGAGGGACGAGAGGGGTGGTGATAACCTCAGAGGAGACTGCTGACATATATCCTCTTTTTCGACCCTACGACCCACCCCCGTTAACAAACCGGGTTTTTCTTCCCCTTCCCCTCCCCGTCCCCCTCCCCGCCCCACAACGCGGGACGCCTGCACCACAATGCTTCTATTTCCGCATGAATGTACGTCTCGTATACACCGTCCGGGCCTGTTCCTTACGGCCATCAGCGGGGCGCAGACGGCCCAGTCCCGTTCTTTCTCGGCTCTCAGACTTTGGCGCCAGACTTGCCTTCCCGTAGGGTTCGGTCACTTGGAATTACCCACAAGGAGATCATCTATGACACGCCAACGAGCCGGAATGCTGCTTTCGATTCCACTCGCAGCCGTACTCATCTGCGGCTGTCGTTCAACAGCGAAACTGACCGCGACATCAGACTCCACTGACCCCGAGGCCGTCCCCACGGGCACGGGAGATCCGGTGACGGAGGCTCAAGAGGACTACGAGCCAAGCGTCCGGGTGTCTATGGCCTATCCCACCGGTACCAAGTCCTCGAGCGTAGTCTTGCTCGAGAAGGTAACGCCTCGGATTACCGAGATCGGGCGACCCTTCGATTACCTCATTGAGGTGACCAATCTTACCCCCCTGAACCTCGCCAGCGTCACGGTCACGGACCAGCTCTCGCCTCAATTCGAGGTCACTGCTGCCGCACCCTCTCTCGAAAGCCATGACAGTGAAAAGTTGCAGTGGAGCCTGGGGAACCTTGAGGCGAGTGAGAAAAAGATCATAAAGGTAACCGGAATTGCCAAAGAAACCGGTAGCGTGGTTGGCTACACCGCGGTCACCTACGACAATGCCCGCCTCTACTCTTCCGTAAAAGCGGTAAAGCCGGTGCTCGAGCTGACCGTTAGCGCCCCGGTAGAGACTCTCGCTTGCGACGAGATACCTATCGAATACACGGTGACCAATGTCGGAACGGGTAAAGCCAGTGGGGTCACCCTCCGCAGCCAGCTTCCAGAGGACCTGAGGAGCACAGACCTACAGTCTTCTCTCGTATTCGAGGGTGAAAGCCTCGAGCCCGGTCAGTCCCACGTTTTCCAGACGACCGTAAAAGCTTTCGTAAGCGGTAAATACACTGTCAAAGCGGTGGCTCACGTGGGCGTAGGCAACCTGGATGACGAGGCGCTGGCCGCGACTGGCGAGATCACGACCCGAGTGCTAATGCCGATAGTGAACCTCACTTGTGAAGCTCCCTCCGAGCAGTACCTGGGCAGATCCATCGTGTACAAGCTCACAGTCGAGAACAGTGGTAGTGGCCTGGCCAGGGATACGGTACTCGAGAATCCGCTCCCAGCGGGTACGGAACTGGTCGAGTCGAGCCACGACGGCAAACTGGTAGGGGACAAGGTCGTCTGGGAGCTCGGAGATCTGGCCGCAACCGAAAGCCGGGCGGTTACCCTGACACTGCACGCGTCGACGCCAGGCCCTATCCTCAACGGCGCTGTGGTGAGGTCCGGGTGCGACCAGGACGCCACCGTCTCCTGCAAAACCGTGATGAAAGGCATCCCGTCCATTCTCCTCGACGTCACTGACGTGTCGGACCCGACAGAGGTCGGAGAGAACGAGACCTACATTATCACGGTGACGAACCACGGGACGGCATCGGGTACCGGAATTCGCGTCAACTGCGAGATGGAGGATAACATGGAGTACGTATCCTCCTCGGGCCCCACTTCAAGCTGGGTGGAAGGAGAAGACGTTTCCTTCGCTCCCCTCGAAAAGTTGGATCCGGGCGAGGACTCCCGCTGGCATCTCGTCGTCAAGGCGACACGGAAAGGCGACGCTCGGTTCACGGTCAAGGTCCAGAGTGATCAGCTGAACCGGCCCATCCTGGAGACGGAAGCGTCGCTGTTCTTCGATTGAGTTACGTCCTGCAAAACTGAGATTCCGCTGGAGCTCGATAGCGCACCGCGAGCTCCGGCGTTTCCAATCTCTTGTGTCCCCGGACCTTGGAATCGAGACAGCGCTCGAGAATTCCACCCGCGACGAGCGTCCTCTCAACCGGGTAGGGTGCCTTGCCCGTCTCTATCATCTCCTCGATCTTCCCAACCAGGCACGCCGAGTCGGTCCGATTCGGCGCCAGGCCCCCCCCGAAGTTCCGCGGCACGAGGAACTGCACCGATTCCAGCTCCCGCCTCCCCTTCACACGCGCGGCAAAGGTGTAGTCCCCCACCGCGCCGTTCAGCCTCAGGAGGGTGCTCCGCAAGCCGTCGGTGTGCTCGATGAAGTAAGCGGCCGGGTCCTCAACTAGGCGCGGCAGCTCGCCATTGCGAACCAGATCCTGCGTGCGGGCATCCACCGAACTTAGCCCGTAGAGCAAATCGGAGCGCGCGAGGGCGGCTTCGAGCAAGTCCCAGGACCAGCGACCCTGGTCCCCCGCCTTCCAGACCTCGTCCCCCTCAATCAACTGCACCGCCTTGACACCAGTCTCGCCTCCTCTGCGCCGCTCGACCATGGACTGCAGGGCCTCGAGCGCATCGCCCACGGCCTCGGAGCTTCCCACTCCGACCATCAACGCATCCTCGATGTGACAATCGAGCGGCAGCTCGATCGAGGGCAAACGATACGTAACCGGCAAAGACGACCCGGCGAGGAAGGGGAACCCAAGGCGCTTCGAGGCTGCGACCATCGTCGACGCCTTCTCGAAGCTGTGCGAGAGGTGGCTTTGGTTGAACACGGGGACCGCACGTCCGCTCTTCTCGAAAACGTCCGTCACCTGCTGAAAGAACTCGTAGCGAGGATAGAGCACCTGCCCCTTCTCGTTGCGAGGGTAGTCTCCGTCCCCACCGATGATGACGACCGCATCCACCGCAAGCTCGTCGCCATCGCAACAGAGTGCGCTCGCAAGGGTCGGATAGATCTTGATCCCGAACTCCTCGGCTCGCTGCGAACTCAGGTCATCTTGTGGTTTTTGATCGACAAAAAGTGAGGCCACGTCCATGGCGGGCCGGTGCCATTTTCCACCGCGCGGGTAACCGACGATGAATCGATCGCCGATGTGCTGCGCCTCCGAAAGGTAACGCCAAACAGTAGCGACTATCGCGATCTTCTTGCGCTCCGGCACCTCGGGCTGTGCCGATAGCCGCCCCGACAGAACGTGTGGGCCGGCCAGCGCGCCGGAACACGCCAGCTTGATGAAACCGCGTCGGGTGAATTCCATCAGGTTCTCCTGAATGATGAGTGCGGGGTGGGTTGGTAGCGAATGGCGAGGTGAGGGGTCTCGATGCGTTTCTGGCCGAGCCACAGGGACTCGACCCCGGCAGCCGTCAGGCCGGTGGTCAAGAGCGTACGTTCCACCGGCTGGGTACACTTGCCGGTCAGGAAGACCTTTTCGATGGCGTGGACCTGGGCGCTGAAAAAGTTGCAGAGTGCTTTCGGCTGGGTGTAGATCAAGGTCGAAAGGGGTTCACCCTGCCCCTTCAGCCTCGCGGCGAAAGTCGTGTCCCCTACCAGAGCCGCGAGATGGAGCAGGGTCGCCTTCAGCCCGTCGGCATACTCGATGCGGTAAGCGAAGGGCACCGCCGTCAAGTGATCCGGTATTTCCTCCGCGCCGGGATAGACGTGACCGAAGCCTTCTCGCGCTGGCGCCAGCGTGAGACTTCGACAGAGGCAAGCCTCGAAGAGCCGTGGATCCCAGCCGCCCGCAGCCCAGGACCCGGCCTTCATGGCATCCAGGATGGCCTTGCCACGGAGCGCCTGGATAGCCACGACTCCGGTCTCACCACCGC